>Ga0247832_1003152_pt1 | contig 23254 bp, 22 predicted proteins | sample LaCruzMarch2015__10_FD_192407 | JGI IMG/M metagenome (GOLD analysis project Ga0247832, IMG submission 192407) | Freshwater microbial communities from meromictic Lake La Cruz, Castile-La Mancha, Spain - LaCruzMarch2015_4m | ecosystem: Environmental > Aquatic > Freshwater > Lake | place: Spain... | reverse complement strand
TATGGCCCTCCGGGCGTTGGAAAAACATCTTTGGGGAAATCAATTGCCAAAGCCCTTGGAAGAAAGTTTATACGCATTAGTTTGGGTGGCGTGCACGATGAAGCAGAAATTAGAGGACATCGCAAAACATACATTGGCGCTATGCCAGGCCGAATTGTTCAAAATATAAAAAAGGCAAAATCATCAAACCCTGTTTTTATTTTAGATGAAATTGATAAAGTGGCAAGCAGCTATCATGGCGATCCTTCTTCTGCACTCTTAGAAGTGCTTGATCCAGAACAAAACAATGCCTTCTATGATAATTTTTTAGAGTTAGAATATGATTTAAGCAAAGTAATGTTTATTGCCACAGCCAATTCGTTGAGCACCATACAGCCTGCCTTGCGCGATAGACTAGAAATTATTGATGTAAGCGGTTATACGCTCGAGGAAAAGCTTGAAATTGCAAAACGTCATTTAGTTCCCCGACAGTTAGAAGAGCATGGTTTAAAGAAAAGCCAATTACAATTTACTGATCCTGCTTTAGAAAAAATTATTGATGATTACACCCGCGAAAGTGGTGTGCGTGCGCTTGAAAAGCAAATAGCCAAAGCCATTAGAGCAAACGCGCGTTATATTGCCATGAAAGAAAAATATAACAGTAAACTTACTCCTGTTGATATCAAAAAAATACTTGGTCCTGAAATGTTTCATCGCGATAAGTACCAAGATAATAGCGTAGCTGGTGTGGTTACTGGTTTGGCCTGGACAGCTGTAGGTGGTGATATTTTATTTATTGAAGTGAGTTTAAGTAAAAGCCCTAAAACTGGCGGCAAATTAACACTAACCGGAAATTTGGGCGATGTAATGAAAGAATCAGCTGTAATTGCACTTGAATATTTAAAATCACACAACGATCTTTTCAATATTCCATCCGAAGTTTTTAATAACTGGAACATACACATTCATGTGCCCGAGGGCGCTACACCTAAAGAAGGCCCTTCGGCAGGTATAACAATGCTTACAGCACTTACCTCGGCATTTACACAACGTAAAGTAAAAGCCAATTTAGCTATGACTGGCGAAATTACATTAAGAGGAAAAGTATTGCCCGTAGGTGGCATTAAAGAAAAAATACTGGCGGCTAAACGTGCGGGTATTAATGAGGTAATTCTGTGTGCCGAGAACAGAAAAGATATTGAAGAAATTAAACAGGATTATTTAGCAAATATGCAATTTCATTATGTAACAGAAATGGAACAGGTAATTAAATTTGCGCTTACTGATGAAAAAGTTAATCGTGCTATTGATCTTCAAATTATTGACGAAAAATAAATAATACACATTGTATTTATTTTTTTGTCGAACTTAAAAATAAAAATGCAATGGGTAATGCCGATAGTTCTCGAAATTATCACTATAAGGCCATGCTGCAATTGGACTAAATTGAAAGTGTAATTGGTGTAACGCGGAATTTGGTTTTAATCAAAAATAGTTTGTGAGCACGTACTTTATTTTCTTCAAATTTTAAACCATCGCATCTGCTAATGCTCTTACCATTTCGGGTTTTTCTTCAAATAAATTCCCTACTACAATAACATCGGCACCCGCTTTGCAGCATGCTGTAACGCTTTTGGCGTCTTTAATACCACCTCCAATAATCAATGGAATATTTATTTCATGTTTAACAGCCTTAATCATATTTAGTGGAACCGATTGGTGTGCGCCACTTCCAGCATCCATATAAATCATTTGCATACCCAACATTTGTCCAGCCAAAGCTGTAGCTGCAGCAATTTCGGGCTTGTTTGACGGAATAGGGAAAGTGTTACTCATATATTGAACAGTGGTTGTTTGCCCACCATCAATTAACATATAACCTGTTGAGATGGTCTCTAAATTAGCTTCTTTAATTAAAGGTGCAGCAAGTACATGATTGCCAATTAACATTTCTGCATTTCTGCCTGAGATTAATGAAAGCAATAAAATAGCATCAGCATGTTTACTAATTTGCATGGTGTTTCCTGGAAAAATTATTACAGGCACATCTGTTTCAGCTTTTAATAGCGCAATTGTTTTATCAAAGTTGTTCTTGCGCAATAAACTGCCTCCTACCAAAATAAAATCAACTTGATTGGTTTTGGAAAGCTGCTGTGTAAATTGCTTTAAACTGTCAACATGATGTTTATCGGGGTCAACCAAAACACAAAACTGCTTTTTTTGCGCATCAATAAATTGGCTGTAAATGTTTTTTACCATATGGGCAAAAGTAATGCATTTTGTAGACTATGCCAAAACGAAAAACCTTACATTATTAATCAATATAAAAATTGAAAGAGCTTTACATATACTGACAAGTGCAAATTACATAACCTCCAATAAATAAAAAGTTTCCTGTAATTTCAACCTCCTCATTATTGATTATTAGTACACCGTTTATTGTGTTCATCTTATGTGTTTGCAGTTCTTTTAAAATAATATGCTTTTTAAAAATAAGTCCTTTTTTGCCATATAATTTAAAGGCCGCTTCTTTAAAACTCCATACCAAATGATAAAACATAAACAGTTTTTCGTTTCTGAAATATTCAAAAAGTGCTTCCTCTTTTAAGGAAATAAATTTGTCTTTTATGCGAATTATTTTTTGAGTAATGAGCTCAATATCAACACCAATGGGATTGTTTGGGTCGGTAGCTAATAAAACATACTCACCTGAGTGAGAAATTGAAATACCTCCAAAGCCAAAACAATGTGGTTTCCCAAAGTCGTCATAATAAACTTGGGCATTTTGGCCACAAATTTTTTGAGCAAGGAGTCGTGCACTAAGCCATTGTTTTTTTACTTTTTCATGATGCAGTACTGCATAATCATCATATTCATAGGAATGCAAAGCGCAAATTTTAAGTAAAGTCTCAGATGATTCTGCCATTTGCCAAAAACCTAATTTAACATCGCCTCCGAGTTTGCTGATATAAGATAATGGCATAAATTGTATTAAAATGTTGACTTTTAACCTTTTTCAAAAGCGAAAGATACATTTTTTAAAAGAATAATAAATTCTGTGTAGTTTTTTAAGAAATATTATTCATCTTTGTAAATCGTTGCATGTTTTATCTAATAAAGATAAACTGCTTTCAAAACATAAGAATATAGTTCATTTGCTATGATACAATTAAATTTAAAAGGTAAATTTGTTTTAGCTGTTGCGGCTTTAACAATTTCGTTTTCAGCTAGTAAAGCCCAAGATGGCTTATATCCTTTTGAAGAAAAAGGAAAATATGGTTATATCAATCAAAGTGGCAAAGTCATCATTTCAGGTCAATATGCGTTTGCCGACCAATTTTATGATGGCTTAGCTGTAGTAAAAGAGAAAGGAAAAAAAGGGTTTATTGATAAGTCTGGTAAGATGGTGATAGCCCCCCAATATGATGAAGCATTTAAGTTTAAAGAAGGAATGGCCGTAGTTAAGTTGGAAGGCAAATGGAAGTATATCGATAAAACAGGGAAGATTGTAATTGAATCAAACGCAGATTATACCTATAATTTTAATGATGGTGCTGCACGCTTTCAAAAAGGATTAAAGTTTGGCTATATTGATAAAACGGGAAAAGAAATTTTACCTGCAACTTTTGAAGCAGCTTACGATTTTAGCGAAGGCTTAGCAAGAGTTAAAACAGGAAATTTTAAAACAGGAAAGTGGGGCTATATTGATAAAACAGGTAAAATGGTAATTCCTGCAAATTATGACGATGCCTTTGAATTTAGAGATGGTTTAGCAAACGTAAGAGTTGGAAATGAAGCCAGAGGAAAATATGGTTTTATTGATAAAGCAGGCAAATGGGTTATTGAAGCTCAATTTGACAAAGCAAATCAGTTTAGCGAAGGTTTGGCTAGCTTTAGGGTAGGCGATTTTAAAACGGGTAAATGGGGTTATATGGACAAATCAGGTAAAATTGTAATAAACCCAAAATTCGACCAAGCCATGCCTTTTTCTGAAGGTTTAGCTTGTGTAAAAATTGGTGTAATGAAAGATGGTACATGGAAATATATTGACAAAAATGGTAAAGTGATTATTGATAAAGATTTTGCTTTCCCATCTGATTTTAAAAACGAAATGGCCTTTGTTAAAGTAGGTGGTTTAAGAGATGGTAACTCTGCTTACATTGACAAAAAAGGCGCTTTTGTTTGGCAAGGGGCTAAATAATTAAAATAAAATATTGATAAAAAAGGAGGTACATCACCTCCTTTTTTGTTGCTAATAATTTAAAAAACTTATATGAACGCATACGTTTTTCCGGGTCAAGGTGCTCAATTTTCGGGAATGGGCAAAGAGTTGTATCAAAACAGCGAGGCTGTTAAAAATTTGTTTGAAGAGGCCAATCAAATTCTTGGATTTGAAATTACGCAAATCATGTTCGAAGGATCTGAGGAGCAGTTAAAACAAACCAATGTTACCCAACCTGCGGTGTTTTTGCACTCTATAGCAGTTATAAAAAGCATAGGAGATGCCTTTAAACCCGATATGGTGGCAGGTCACTCACTTGGCGAGTTTTCGGCTTTAGTGGCCAATCAAACTTTAACCTTTCAAGATGCTTTGCGTTTGGTGGCAAGGAGAGCCGATGCCATGCAAAAAGCATGCGAATTACAACCAAGCACCATGGCGGCTGTATTGGGTTTAGATGATAAAATTGTGGAAGAAGTTTGCGCTTCTATTACAAATCAAGTAGTGGTTGCTGCCAATTATAATTGCCCCGGCCAATTGGTTATTTCTGGAAGTATTGAAGGCATTAACGAAGCCTGCGAAAAATTAAAAGCAGCAGGCGCAAAAAGAGCATTGGTATTACAAGTAGGTGGTGCCTTTCACTCTCCTTTAATGATGCCAGCGCAAAAAGAATTAGAAAAAGCAATTAGCGAAACTTTGTTTAGCAATCCTATTTGCCCCGTGTATCAAAACTATACAGCTAAGGCGGTTACAGATCCAACTGCTATTAAAAATAACTTAATAGCACAATTAACCGCACCAGTTAAGTGGACGCAAACGGTTGAGCAAATGATTGCCGATGGTGCAACTCATTTTTATGAAGCTGGTCCGGGTAAAGTATTGCAAGGCTTGGTAAAGAAAGTCAATAAAGATATTGAAGCTATATCGGCATAATGCGCCATAAAAATTAGATCTATTGCTCGAACAAGCACTCGAAAAACAAGTTTTTGACATTCAAAATGAGCATGATTTTGAAAAAACAGCTTTGTCTATTTTTCGTTATCAAGCTACACATAATGAGGTTTATAAACGATATATAGATTTATTAAAAGTGGATATTGATGCTATACAAAGCATTGATAAAATTCCATTTTTACCGATCAGTTTTTTTAAACAGCAAAAAATTGTAACTGGCCAGTTTGAACCCGCTATTTTGTTTACTTCCAGCGGCACAACGGGCATGGTAAATAGTACACATTTTGTTAAAGATGAACAATTGTATATCAAAAGTTTTTTGCACTGTTTCAGGCAGTTTTATGGCAATGAAAAGGACTTTACATTTGTTTGTTTATTGCCATCCTATTTAGAAAGAACAAATTCATCGCTTATTTATATGATGGATTATTTGGTGAAAGCCAGCAGAAAGGCACAAAGTGGTTTTTATCCTCAACTTAATGACAGTTTTGTTAATGTAATTCAAAGCTTGCAAAAGAACAAAACGCAAAAGGTTTTCTTTATGGGAGTAACCTTTGCTTTGTTAGAATTAGCAGAAAAATTTCCTTGCGATTTAAGTAATTTCATTATCATGGAAACAGGTGGTATGAAAGGCCGCAGAAAAGAAATTACGCGAGCCGAATTATACGAAACTTTACAACAAAATTTAAACGCAAAAGCCATTCATTCTGAGTATGGCATGACAGAATTGTTATCGCAAGCTTATTCTAAAGAAAACGGTCAGTTTTATTGTCCAAAACACATGAAAATACTAATAAGAGATTTAAATGATCCTTTCACAATTTTAGCAACAAATAAAACTGGTGTTATTAATGTAATTGATTTAGCCAACATTTATTCTTGTGCCTTTATTGCTACCCAAGATGCTGGTAAAATGCTAAACAATGGCAGTTTTGAGGTTTTAGGAAGGGTTGACCATAGTGATGTGAGAGGGTGTAATTTGTTGATGGCTTAGTGCCAATCTCCTTTTGAGGATTATAATCCGAAAATTAGCTGTATCTTCCGGCATAATTGATTATGATGGAAACACTGCCCAGAGGTTGGGAACTAATTGAAGAGTTTGAGGGGAGTTATGTTTTTGAAAATACAAAACTAAATTTTTCGGTAAATATCGATTTCGAAGCTTTACTTGCTTTGCCTTATAACATTGAGTTTTTGCATACCAAAGGCTATTTAAAATTAGTGAATTTTGATGATGGTGTTTATAAAGTAAATGCGCTCAATGAAGCCGATGCCTTGCAAAAAGCATTGTTGATGATGCAATTTATCAATAAAAATATTCAGTGGCTGCTCTCTACGCAAAGTAAAACGGAATAATACCGATTACACTTTCAATTTAATCCAATTGTGGCCAAGCCTTGTTGTACTAGTTTCAAGTTGTATCGGCATTAGCCATTGTAAATTTATTAAATAGCTTAGGGCTATTTAATAAATACAAATTGGTGTAAAATATTTTTCTTTTAATCCTGTTTGGAACCTATACTTAAGAGCTAAGTTTGGTGTTAAAATGGATAAAGTTTTAATGATTGGTATTAGCAAACTATCATGCGTTATTACTCTATGACCCTTACAATAGTGCTCTATATAACTCATCATTCACATAATAATCGTTACTTTGTAAAAAATTAAACATGGCACACAAGGCAGGATTTGTAAATATTATTGGAAAACCAAACGCAGGCAAATCTACTTTAATGAATATTTTAGTAGGTGAGAAATTAAGCATTATTACTTCTAAGGCACAAACCACACGCCACCGTATACTAGGTATAGTTAGCTCAGATGAGCATCAAATTGTTTATTCGGATACGCCTGGCATACTTACGCCCCATTACAAAATGCATGAATCAATGATGAAGTTTGTTTACACCGCTTTATCTGATGCAGATGTGCTTTTACTGATTATTGATGTTACCAGTAAAGATCAATTGGAAGATGAGTTGATGGAAAAACTCAAAAAATCAGGAAGTAAAATTGTGGTTTTGCTTAACAAAATTGATTTAATAAAACCTGAAGAACTTGAAACAACAAGTGCTGCTTGGGCTACTCTATTGCCTGAGGCAGAAATTATACCAATATCAGCCTTAGAAAAATTTAATACCGATTATCTTACCAAAAGAATTGTTGCGCTATTGCCCGATTCTCCTGCCTTTTATGATAAAGATCAATTAACCGATCGACCAGAAAAGTTTTTTGTGAGCGAAATTATTCGTGAAAAAATACTCATCAATTACGATAAAGAAATTCCATATAGTTGCGAGGTTTATGTAGAAAGTTTTAAAGATGAACCTACCATTTTAAAAATAAGGGCTTTAATATTTGTTTCCCGCGAATCGCAAAAGGGCATCATCATTGGGCATCAAGGTTCAGGTTTAAAGCGTGTTGGTACACAAGCTCGTATTGATATTGAAAAGTTTTTTGATAAAAAAGTATTCCTCGAACTTTTTGTAAAAGTGAAGAAAGATTGGCGAAATAACGATTACATGCTCAAGCAATTTGGGTATGAGGAGTAAAACAAAAAGCCCTATCCATTGCTGAATAAGGCTTCTTGGAATTACAATTTAATCATTAAAAACTCATTCTTAGAGTTCCAAAAATATTTCTTCCTGGGGCGTTTATGCCGCTAGCAAACACGCGATATTGTGTATCAAAAATGTTATCGATACCTGTTTGTAAAGTAAGATTTCTAGTAACACTATAACTTAATCTTAAATTAGCTGTATACCACGCTGGCATTCCTTCTGGTGGAGCATACTGCTGATTATCTTCACCGCCTAAATTAAAATCTTTAATTCGTTTCCACCCATTAAAAATCATAAAAATTTCAGCTTCAAATTTATTCACAAAGTATTTTATACTTCCTCTTCCATACAATGGCGAAATGTGGTCGAGTGGATAGTCAACAGAATCGGTATTAATTCTACCATAAGTATAGGTAACGCCACCCGAAATATTGATATGTTCGAGCAAACTAACGTACACATTGCTGTTAGCGCCATAAATGTATGCCGATTGTTTATTTTGAATGGCAAAAACTTCACTTTTAACCCCATCATACATAATTGAATCTTCACCATTAAAGTTATATTTACTTGATACCAGAGCGTCATTAAACAAGGTATAGAAAAATACATTTTCCCATCTTAGTAATTTACCAAATACTTTTGTAATTTGAAGGTCGGCATTATATGTTTTTTCTGGCTTTAAGTTTGGATTAGGCAATACAATTCTTCCAGGGGCACTTTCAAATACTTTGCTTATATCATCTACATTTGGCGCCCTAAATCCGGTACTTCCAACCAAACCAATTTTCCATTTATCATTAGGCAAATAAACGAGTCCCAAATTGCCACTTAAAGCGGTGTTGTTTTGTTTAATTTCATTATACGGAAATGGAAAAAATTCTTTATTTTGAAAACTGCTATTTAAGTTTATTTGCGCCAACCTTAGCCCATCGTTTAAGATAAGTTTTTCGGTTATCCTATACGTATTAGTTGCATACATAGCCAAATTATACATTTGGTTTTTTCCATCAGGATAACGGGTATCTAAAGCAGATTTTTCACCTGTATTAATGTTTGTTTTGAAAGCGGTTGAATTAACGGTATTGTATTGCGCATCAATGCCTACGCGCGTATCGGCCTTCCCCTTTTTTCTTTGGAAATCAATATTTAAACCATACACATCTACTTTTTCAATTCTGCTGTTTTTATTGCTCGAATTGAAATTTCTATTGTGCCTGCTTTCTTCTATTTTTTGATAGCTTATGTTGGCATTTATTGTATTAAAATAACCATTGAGATTTTTTGCATTAATGTTGTAGATTCCCAACATTCTTAGTTGCGGTCCGTAATGCCATTCTGCCGAATTTAAGCCATTCCCTTTTGGATCAGTTAATCTATTGTATCGCGGAATATTACTACTGTTACTGTATTGATAGCTTAAAAGATGCGTAATTTTATCGCTTTGCTTGTAGCTAAATTTTTGCAGCAAATCATATTGTGTGTAACCCGAAAACTTTTGCAAGTATTTGTTTGCATTACTTACCAAAGAGTCTTTACCATTGATTCTTTCCACATAATAGTTGCGTTCTCCAAAACCAGTTTTATAGTATGGGTTTTTCGATTTTCCCATTTTTAAATCATCAAAATCGCTTACAGTAAATGAGGTAAGTGATGCCAATTTTTTGGTGCCAACATTAAAATCGAAATGACCTGTTTTTTCATTATTTACACTACCGTAACGTGTAAAAAAGCCCACTTGTGTTTTCAATTTTTCTTCACCTTGGGCAAACATAGGATTTTTACTACAAAACGCCACTACGCCACCCAATGCATCGCTTCCATATACTGTTGACGATGGACCAAAGAGCACTTCAACTCTTTCGAGCATATTTTGATCCACGGTAATGGCATTTTGTAAATGGCCGGCACGATAAATTAAATTATTCATTCTTACGCCATCTACTACAAGTAAAACTCTGCTTGCTTCAAACCCACGCATAATAATACTACCACCACCTTGCTGGCTTTTTTGCACATTTACAAATCCAGTTTGCAGTAACAAATCTGCCGTGCTTTGTGTGTTTAATTTTCTTATTTGCAAACTGCTTATGGTTTCTATTTGTTGGGCAATTTGCTTTTTATCTTCTTCTACTTTGTTTGCGCTAATTACCATTTCTGATAGGGTAACGGTGTTTTTTAAGGAATCGTTTTTTTGTTGAGTTTCTTGTCCATAAACAACAATATTGGCTACAAAAGCTAAATATATGAATAGCTTATTTTTCATTATGAATAAATTATTTTGTGTTAGGGTTTCAAAAACCTTTGGGCACATGGGTGAGTAATAGTTGAGATATTTCTTTAGTTGAAATATTTATAGCCGAAACAATAAACAAATGAGGCTGAAATTGCTTTAAAAGCACATTCATCATTTTTCATCTTCGGCAAGCATCATAACCATCGTAAAATTTTGTAAAATAGTTGTGATTTTAATAAAGTTTAAGCTAACCTTGGGGGAGGTGATTTAATGTGCTTAAAAATTTTAGGAATGAGTAAAGTGGGTGAACAATAACAAGTAGCAAAAGGTATAATCGGCACCACAAAGTCAATCTTATCGGGCAATGGTGCTTGAAACAGCAACAAACTTAAGCTGCTTATTTTTAAGGGATTTTTATGTTGTTTATTTTGCTGATGCATAAACTTACCAATGTAATGCAAAATTCCTTTCTCGCGGGTATCATTGATGGCATCAACAAATACACTATCGGCATCATAGCTTGCATCTACCACATCAAAACGCTTGTTGTCCCAATCGAACTCGCTTCCGTGCTTTAAACGCTGCTTAAAATGGTTTTTATGAAATGTAAGGCGCTCTGTTTTCTGTTGCATTTTCATTTTATGCGCCATTTCGTATTTAGCCTGCCATTGAAAAAGTTTTAAAGCTAACATTACACTACTGAAATTAAACAGCAGAAACACTAAAAACAGATATATAAATACTTTTTTCACTTTGTAGGGCAATGATAAGGAATTATCATTTGGTGTACAAAGATTTTTGTCCCTTTATAAACGCAGGGTTGCTTCGCTTTGCTCAGCAAGTCAAATGCTCAGGCATTTGTCTAAAGACTTTTATGAAAAAAATTAATTCATAAAAAAGAGCGCAAAACCAATAGAATTGCGCTCTTTAAAGAATATTTAAAAATGCTATTTCAATACAAACTTAACTGGTAGAGTAAACTGTACAGCCGCTGGGCGACCATTTTGTTTACCAACACTCCAAGCTGGCATGTTAGAAATTACACGTAAGGCTTCTTTATCTAAGCCTGGGCCACCTTTTACACCTCTTTTTATTTCTGCATTAGAAACTTTTCCTTCTTTATTAATTACGAAGTAAACATATACTGTTCCAGAGATGCCTGCATCTTTTTCCATGGCTGGATAATTGATGTTTTTACCCAAATACTTAAAAAGTGCTTCTTCTCCTCCTGGAAAACCTGGCATTTCTTCAACCGAAACAAAAGGCGTTTCAGGATTTTCAGCTACAGCACCATTACCAGTTTCTTCAGGTATAATAATCTCATCTGTAGTTCCTTCGTTAGTTACCGTTGCAATTTGAGTTTCCACTTCTTGAGTAATAATTGGTGTTTCCTCAATTACTTCTTCATCAACAACTACTGGAGGTGTAAACTTTACCGTTTCCATCACTGGTGGTGGTGGTGGTGGCGGGGGAGGAGGTTCTGTTTCATCCACTGGTGGCGGTGCCTCCAAGTCAATTTGTGTCATATCCATTTCTACTACTTTCTCAGCATCTGCTTGTGCCACAATCCAGGAATAAATTTTGGGTGCAGATACCAATAACACAAAAGATAAACAGCTTATAATTAATGCTCTGTTTACATAATTATTATATTTTCTGCGAATATCAAATGCACCGTATTCTTTATTTCTGTTTTCAAATACTAAATCGTTACGGCCATCGGAAACTACATTGTCCCAATTGCTAAACATCGAATTTTCTGCCATTTTATTATACGTTTAATGTATTTTTAACTACTTAGCGCCAGCGGCTGTAACTAATTCAAACTCGGCTGGCATCATATCTACTACAGCATATTTTCCTACTTGACAAACATTTAATTCATCAATCAAATCAATTACGTTTTTGTACACTGCTTTATCATCAGCTTTAATAAGCACGGTTAAGGCTGCTTTGTTTCCCTTAGCGTAAATTGCTTTGCGTTTGTATGTAGTATCAGCTATTTCGCCTTTTTTTAACTCTTCAGAGAGTGTATTGATTTCTTCAATAGTTTTTTTATTTCTATCAAGCAATAATTTGTGCAAACCATCTTTAGAAAAATCAGTTTTCGTTAATTCTGTTGCAGGTTTTCCGTCTTTATTTGCAGCAGGAAAAAACTCTCCATAATAATAATATATTGAGTTGTCTTTGCTCATGATAAAAGTAAGTGCATTGTTCACTTTTTGTCTTTCATCCTCTGCTTTAGGTTCAGCAGGAAAGTTAATTTCCATGGTTTTGGCCTTGTTAAATGTAGAAGTCATTACAAAGAATGTCAACAACAAAAAAGCCAAATCCACCATGGGTGTCATGTCGATTCTTGTAGATAGTTTCTTGGCACGTTTTTTATCGTGCTTACCGTGGCCACCACCACCATCACCGGTATTTACTTCAGCCATTTATTTATATTTTTTAAATGTGTTAAACTTATCATTTTGTTTTTACTCTTCTGGTTGTTCCAGATTTGTAATCAAGTTAAAACGATAGATATCTTTTTTAGTAAATATTTTAATTACATCTTGCACAGCAATATAATTAGCTGCACCATCTGCTTTAATTGCAAAACGCATAGGTTCGTATTTAAATTCGCGTCCAGCGCCTTCAGCTTTATCTTTTTCAGCTTTCGCTTGTTTTGCCGCTTCAATACGACCAAACTGAATCCATTCGCCCAATTGGTTGTTTAACGAATCTATGGGTACACCTGGAGATTTAACTTTTTGCCTTTGTGAATCATCTAAATTAATATATTCTTTTAGTTTTTCCATAGGCACACCAATGCTTGTCATGGCTCCAAAGCGCTTTTTTTCTTGGTCGGTAAAAGTAATTTTATATTGCTCGCCCATACGTTCTAGGGTACTTATCCTAACAGCAGGGTTGCTAATATTAAAAAACGCTTTACCAAACTTGTCAACACTTACCAATAAAACGTTATCAGGTAGTATTTTATCTGAAGTTGAGGATGGTGTATCCACCACCACAGGCTCAGAAACCCTTACCGAAGCTGTAAGCATAAAAAAGGTAACCAAAAGGAAAGCCAAATCCACCATGGGTGTCATATCTAGCGAAGGGTTTGCCTTCGGCATTTTTATTTTAGGCATGTTCTTTTGTTTTAAAATTATATAAGCAACAAGTACTTAATTTTAATTACTTGCTAACGTTTACAGATTGAACAATGGTAAAACCAGCTTCGTCCATACTGTAGGTAATAGCATCAATTTTAGTTGAAAAATAGTTATACATAATGATCCCAATTACCGAAGCAGTAATACCTAATGCTGTGTTGATTAAGGCCTCTGAGATACCAGTTGCCAATGCAGTTGTATCAGGCGCACCAGCGTTAGATAAAGCCGCAAATGAACGAATCATCCCTAATACCGTTCCAATTAGTCCCCATAATGTAGCAATAGTAGCACATGTAGAAATAATTACTAGGTTTTTAGAAAGCATTGGTAGCTCAAGTGCTGTAGCTTCTTCAATTTCTTTTTGAATTGCAGCTACACGACTTTCTTTATCCATAGATTCTCCTTTAATAGATTGAATTTTTTCGATGCCGGCACGCACAACATTTGCTAAAGAGCCTTGTTGTTTGTTGCATTCAGCAATAGCAGCATCAAATTGATTACCTGATACTAAATTTTTAATGTTTCTAACAAAACCTTCGATGTTTCCTTTTCCTTTGGCTCTAGAGATTGTTAATGCTCTTTCGATAGAAAAAATAACGATTGTAATAAATATACCCATTAAGATAGGTACAATGAATCCACCTTTGTACATCATCCCTAAATAATTACCTGGAAGCGGATGCCCTTCAGCATCAAAATTACTGGCAGCGCCTAAAACTACCACGTACACTAACACACCTATTGCAAAGGCAACAACTATGGCCAAGGATGCAAATAACGATTTAAAACCGCCTGAAGAAGAATTTTGATTGCTCATGTTTTAATTTATTAATTGATTTTAGTTTGTATTGATTTTTTAAAAAGAGGGGCAATTTTACTAAAACTTTTCCCAATTGACAAAACGTATTTGGTTTTTAATTATTGTTGGCCCTTGTTTTAATCCTTAAAATGGCGCCAATTAACTTTTTTTGGTTTATTGTTGGGTATATTAACATATTGTTATGACACTGTTTGAAATCAATAGATGCAGTTATTCTGCAAATTTCATAAATAGAATTAATTTAAATACAGATTTATTTATAATACGATGAAATTAAGTGTGTACAATTTTAAAATTAAAAGTTTGCCATTTAGTTTATAGGGTAATATTGTTTAACTTTTTTTGTTTGGATAGATAGGTACAAAGGAGGAAAGTTCTAACAGAGTTTCCATTGATTTTTTTAACACCTGCGCTATAAAAAAGACCTAAACCTTATTTCCCTGATAAATAAATATTTTTGGTAATCTAATTGAGTAGATACAATTGCTATTCAAAAGAACGCTTACCTACACGGGCTTTTTTAATTATTTAATCATCTCCAAAATTCACCTTTCTATTGGCGATTTTTTGGGCATGGAGTTTTTTACTGATAAGGCGCTGCGCTTTTGATTTTTGTGGCACTTTAGTAGCTGTTCTCGATTTTTGTGGTGTAAATGCATCTACAATTAAATACACAAACTTAACTTGCACTTTTTGTTTGTTTTCAAGTTGCGTGCGTGCTGCTTGCGCTATGAGCCTTAATACACCTTCACTACTTATTTTATGAATATGTAATTGATGTAATTTTAACTTCTGCTCATTGCTTAGTAAAGCTGATTGATCTATATTAAAATAGAGCTCCACCTTGGTTTCCACTTTGTTTACATTTTGTCCTCCTTTACCACCGCTGCGAGCGGTTTTAAAGTAAACTTCTTTTAACAACTCTTGCGCTAATTCCTTTAATTTACTCATGTACTTTATTTTGTGCACCCGAAGGGATTCGAACCCCCATCGCCAGAATCGGAATCTGGGATTCTATCCAATTGAACTACGGGTGCAGGTTCGGGGAATTAGAAGAAGTCATCTGTGTTGTCATTGCAAAAAATTAATTCAGTCATTGACAGTAGTCAACTCCTTCATTAATTTTTATTATTCCTAACATCTAACTCCTTCTAATTCCCCTCACTTATTATAATTTAAATCTTTTTTAATTGAGTTGACAATGGTCAACTCAATTTTTTTTCTTGTTAAAACGTGGAGCTTACTGACGTAAACTCATTTTATATTTAAATTTAATCAACTTCCTTTAATTGCAAAGATACACCATCAAAAACAGCGCAATGGGGTTTTTTAAACCAGTCGCCTAAATTGATGTAGCGCGAATTGTTTTGCAAAGATATATTTAACAACAAATGTCGATGTCCAAAAACAAAATAATTGTAATGTTTTTTTTGAAGTACTTCTTTACAGTATATAATAAGCCATTCTTTATCTTCACCTAAAAAAATTTCATCAACGGGGCCATTTGCAGCTCTACTTTTTCCAGACCAAAAATTAGCTAAGCCAATTGCAAAATTTGGGTGCAATCTTGCAAAAAGCCACTGCGAAATGGGTGATGCAAACACTTTTTTAATAAACTTATAACCATTGTCTCCAGGGCCTAATCCATCGCCATGTCCTATATAAAAAAGTTGATTGTTTATATTTATTTCTACTGGATTGCGATATAATTTTACACCTAATTCTTCTTCTAGATAACCAAAAGTCCACATATCGTGGTTTCCTGTAAAGTAATGTATTTTAATTCCATTGTCGACCATTGAGGCTAACTTGCCTAAAAGACGCGTGTAGCCTCTTGGAACCACAGTTTTGTATTCGAACCAAAAATCAAAAATATCGCCCACTAAAAAAATATGTTGAGCATCTTGTTCAATAGTCGAGAGCCATTTTACCAATTTTTTTTCGCGTAGTAAACTATGCGCCTTGTTAGGCACACCTAAGTGAAAGTCGCTGGCAAAATATACTTTTTTACCTTGATCTAAGAGAATATTTTCTAGTGTTTGATGCAAGATTAATAATTTTTACTTAGTTGTACCATATTATAAATTAATTCCGAATAATTAGCCTCTGCATTAAACTTACTTTGCCAGGTTTGATAAGCATTTTGTCTTAAATTTAAATACGCATGCTCATCTAAATTATACAGCTTTGTTAACACTTCAATAATTTCATTTACTTCAGGATTTGCAGAGAGTAAATAACCATTTTTCCCATTTTGAATAATTTCAGAAACACCTCCTACATTTGTTCCAATAACTGGTATAGAAAATGACATCGCTTCCATCATACTCACTGGTATTCCTTCATAACTACTTGTATTAATTAAAGTATCAAAATGATATTTATGTAAATACTCGTACACCTGTTTTTTTGGAATATCTCCTGTTAAAACATATTTGATATTAGATTTATTAAACAACCTGTTAAAAGCATATTGTTTTAAATCAAGATCGTCGTTTCCTTCCCCAATATGATGCCACTCTACATCAAACCCGTCTAACTGTTCTAAGGCTGCTACTAAGAGGTCTATACGTTTTATTTTACCTAAAAAAGCAAGGCTTAAAATCTTAAGAGTTTTGCCTTTATTTTCTAATCTCAACTCCACTTCTTTTTCAACACCTAAATAGCTTACCAATAGTTTTTCTGGATCTACATCGGGCACTTTTTTTAAAATGTATTGTTTGGTTTGTTCAGATACAGGAAAAACACCATCTAGACGCTGAAACATACGACTCCTTAGTGGTAAATAGTGATCGGGTGCTCTTTCGAAATACAAATCCCAGTTATGCAAACGTGTAAAAGCGCCAGCAATTTTATATTTTCTTCTTAAATTGCCCATGCCAAGTGTGTATTCATTACACCAATAGGTATAGCAAGTGGTGCGATGAAATGGAATTCTATTGGCCTTTAAGAACTTTTTTAAATGAACTGTAAAGTGATTTGCTCTAATAAGCGCGCTAAATAAAGTCTTAAGGATGTTTCTGTTTAGTTTTAAGTGGTAATGAAATTTAATAATATTGATTTCTTTCCAAAAAACATAACTAAAAAGAAAACTTAATCCTGTAAATCGTTCCCAAAATCCTATGGCATAATCGAACTGAGCTACGATAACATTTTTAGGCAGTTCAAAATTAAAATGATGGCTTTGTTCTTTTGCAAGTTTGGGAACGAGCAAATATATTCTATCAAAATGTAAGGCATGCTGTTTTAATTCAGTTTCCAAAAAGGGTTCGCGAAGTCCGTATGGAAATGATGCGCTAACAAGTATGAGGTATTTTTTTTTCAAAGTATGTAGTTTGCAAAAATAGCTTATTTGTTAAATAAGCAATAGATAAAACTTTAGATTTGTAAAAGGGTAGTTTTGCTACAACGATATTTTCGATTAAATTTGAGCCATAAATGCATAAAAATGCTTGTTGAAGGAAATGTTTTGATTTTAGCTCCACATACCGATGATGGAGAATTGGGCTGTGGTGGCACAATATCGCGCTTGTTGGAAGAAGGAAATGATGTGTTTTATTTGGCCTTTTCTATTTGTGAAGAATCGGTGCCCGAAGGGTTTCCAAAAAATGCCCTCGAAACAGAAGTTAAAAAGGCAACTGCACATTTAGGTATTCCGGCAAAAAATTTGATTTTAAAAAATTATCCGGTCCGTAAATTTCAAAGTTTTAGGCAAGAAATACTCGAAGATTTGGTAAAAATCAGAAGTATTATCAATCCTACTACTGTTTTTATGCCTTCAAGCAGGTCTTTGCACCAAGATCATCAAACCATTTATGAAGAAGGTATGCGTGCCTTTAAACATTTTACCTGTTTTGGATACGATTTACCTTGGGATACTATTAATTTTAGTACAACAGCATTTTATAAGTTAGAAGAAAAGCATATTCGAAAAAAATGTGAGGCGCTAGAGTTTTACGAAACACAAAATTTTAGAACTTATTGTGATGCCGATTTTATACAGGGTTTAGCGCGTGTAAGAGGAGCTCAGATTGCTGTTAAATATGCCGAATCTTTTGAATTACTGCGTAGTGTAAAGTAATAAAATAAAAAAAATTGGTAGAACTGGTTCCATTAGAAAAAAAGTATCTTGATATTGTAACCAAATGGAATTATGATTCAGAAATCAATTTTTATTTTTCAAAAAGACCTCCGCTAAGTGATGAACAGCAAAATCTTTGGCTTGAAAAGACACTAAGTGATGCTGCTAAAAAAAAGTATATTATTATTCATCAACTCAACCAAAAACCGGTGGGAATGGTGAGTTTAATGAAAATAGAATTAACATCGGCAAAAGCAGAATTTGGAATTACTATTGGAGAAAAAAAATATTGGGGTACAGGTGTAGCTATGGCTGCAAGTAATATGCTTTTACATTATGCTTTTCAAATTTTAAAATTAGAAGAAGTTTATTTGACAGTTTTTGAGGCCAATGTTAGAGCCATTCAATTTTTTAGCAACCTAGGTTTTGTAAAAACTGGCCGCACTTTTACAAACGAAAATGATGCTTCACTTATTGAAATGAATTTGTTCAATACTCATTTTTTAAACTCATCTCACCCTCATTGATAGTTGCCATTCATCAACCAAATTATTTGCCTTGGTTAGGTTATTTTCATAAGATGAAAAAGGCCGATGTTTTTATTATTTTAGATAATGCACAACTACCTGGAAAAGGCCTGCCCAACAGAAATTACATTAAGGGAAAAGATGGTAAAAAGGTGCTGCTGACTGTGCCTCTTAAAAAAACAAAAGGAGTAAACTCGACTTATTTAGATGCCATTACAGATGATAGCAAATTATGGCAAAAAGAACATCTTAATAAAATTAAAGATGCCTATTTAAAGGCGCCATTTTTTAAAGAAAGGTTTAATTTAATTGAATCAATATTACTACAAAAACATGATAATTTGAGCCATTTAAGTGCTGCATTTATAAAGGTAATTTGTAGTTTATTGGACATTAAAACTAAGGTTGTTCTGGCCTCTTCATTAGAGGATAAGGGTTTGCAAAAGAATGAACGAAATATTGATTTATGCTTGCAAATGGCTGCTACTACTTATTTATCGGGGCAGGGTGCAAAAAAATACAACAATGAAAATTTGTTTGCTGAGCATCAATTGAATATTATTTACCAAACTTTTGAATTGCCTGTTTACAAGCAAATAGGGGAGGAGTTTGTGGCTAATTTATCGGTATTAGATGTGTTATTTAATTTGCCCCTTGAGGAAATTAAAAGGATAATTGAGGCTTAAATTAAATGCTCACAGATGGCACGGATTTGCACAGAAAGAGTATTCATAAATTAGTAAAAAATACAACTTTGGAACTTAATGATTTATAGTCAATTAACCCATCATTTTAACCACCTCTAACACCAACTCTTCTGCTACTTTTTGTTTGCTCATTAATGGCAGGGCTTTGTTTTTTTTGCTTTTAAAAATAAAAGTTACTTTGTTGGTATCTCCTCCAAAACCAGCGCCTTTGTCATTTAAAGAGTTTAGAATTATGGCGTCTAAGTTTTTGCGCTTAAGTTTATCTTTAGCGTGTTCTAATTCATTTTGTGTTTCTAAGGCAAATCCAATTAACAGCTGTTTGGCTGTTTTTTTAGTTCCCAAATCTTGTAAAATATCAGGGTTTTTTAATAAATCTATAATTAAATTTTCGCCTTTCTTTTTTATTTTTTGAGTAGCTGCTTGTGCAGGCTTGTAATCGGCTACCGCGGCAGCCATAATGGTGATATCGGCTTTTTTAAAATGGTGAATACAAGCTTGATGCATTTCGCTTGCAGCAATAACATCAATTCTATTAATATTGGAATTGTTGCTTAATTGTTGCACTCCTGGACCGCATATTAAAATAACCTCTGCACCCTGCGCTGCAAATGCAGTTGCAATAGCTAAACCCATTTTTCCGGTAGAGTGGTTTCCTATAAAGCGAACAGGGTCTATTGCTTCATATGTTGGACCGGCAGTTACGAGCACTTGTTTTCCTTTTAGTTTTTTATCTCCATCAAAATAATTAACAATATGTTGCATGATGGTTTCGGGCTCCGCCATGCGGCCAGCACCAACTAAACCGCTGGCTAGTTCACCATTTTCGGCGGGTATAAGATGATTTCCGTATGAAATTAATTGTTTGATATTTTGTTTTACCGAAGGATGCTCATGCATATCAAGATCCATGGCAGGCGCAAACATCACAGAACATTTAGCACTTAAATAGGTTGCTAATAAAAGATTATCACAAAGTCCATTGGCCATTTTACCAAGTGTGTTGGCTGTGGCTGGTGCAATAATTAATAAATCTGACTGTAAGGCTAAGTCAACATGGTTATTCCATTGGCCATCTTGTGTGCTAAATGCAGATAAAACCCTATTTTTTGATAATACAGAAAGTGTTAAAGGGCTTATAAACTCCGCAGCATCGGGAGTTAATACCACTTGTACGTGGGCACCTGCCTTTACCATTAAACGCAACAATGCACAACATTTATAAGCTGCGATGCCGCCACTAATACCTAATAGGATTCTTTTGCCTTTCATTTGATGGTATTAAACAACAATATCCGAAGACATCAATTTGACACTTCGGATATTAAATTTGATTTAAGATGAAAATTATACAGCCTCCGGTTTGCGGTGGTAAATTTTATCTTCCATAAATTCTTGTATTGCTATTAATACAGGTTTAGGAAGTTTTTCGTAATGCTTTGATATTTCAATTTGCTCACGATTTTCGAAAATCTCTTCTAAATTATCGGAAGTTGAAGCAAACTCGCTTAATTTACTTGATAATTCTTCTTTCATTTCTGCTGCAATTTGGTTAGAACGCTTGGCAATAATGGTTAAAGACTCATACAAATTACCTGTTTTGGCGTCAATATCGCGCAAATCGCGGGTAATTGTGGTGTTCTCTGCATTCACTTTTTTGTAGTTCATGATTTAATTTATTGATGATTGTTTTTTACTATTTTTTGACATTCGCTTTGAGGCTTCTAAAATACTCTCTGCAGCACTATAATATTTACCTTTTGGAAAAGTATCTAAGTATTTTTGACACAAGTCTTGTGTTGTTTTTAAACGTTCGGGCATCTTAGTTTCTACACTGTTGATAGCCAACAAATGAGAAGATTTTACTTGTAAGTATCCAGCTTCTTCTCTGTATTTGCTATCAGGAAAATCTTTTTGAAAATTTTGAAACGCAACAATAGCAGCTTGATAATTGGTAGTATTATAATATAATTTACTTATGTCAAAGGCCTTGTTTTCTAATTTTAAACGCAGTTTATCTATGATTTGATTGCACTCTTGTAAATGTGAAGTTTGAGGATATAGATTAATAAATACCTGCATTTCTTGAATGGCACTTGATGTATTGGACTGATCTAGACTGTAGGGCGGTGAGGTTAAATAAAAGCAATAGGCACTTAAATAAGTAGCTTCTTCTACCCAAGGGCTTTGAGGATAGGTTCTAGCAAAATCTTTAAAGTGATAACTAGCCAATAAATAATCCTCGATAGCGTAGTTTGTTTGTGCAAAATAATAGTGAATTTTTTCTGCTCTAGCAGTACCTCTCATCACAGTTACTAATTCTTCGAGCAGCGGTAAAGCGCGCGCATAATCTTTCTTTTCGTAATATTCAATGGCTTTTTTATACTTTAATTCATAATCGGCACTTTTAAGCAAACGCTGATAGCTTCCCTTGCAGGAAAAAAGCACTGTGCTTATTACAATTACAATAAAAAAGTAAATGGCCTTTTTAAACATAGCCTGCAAAGGTATAAAAAATAGGTTTGTAAAATGATAAAAAGCTTTAAATGGCCTTATTTTGGATAATTTGGGTTTAAAGCAAAGGTTTTGCAATTAAAAACAGCATTTAGTGGTTATTTTATTATCAATTTCCATTCTTCCTCTAAATCCCAATTGGCTCTCAGATTCATGGTTGTGTTCAAAAAAATAATTTTTTCGGCTTGTTGCTTGTTAAGGAACTTTCCAGTATCCCATTGATTATTGTTATTTCCATCAATATTTATTTGAGCCTTGTAATTGCCTGGTTTAAGGTTTAAGTAACTGATGGTTTCGTAATTTGTAAGTTTTTGGGTTCGAAGTAGTTCTCCTTTTTCATTTAACAATTGAATCAACAAATGCATTTTCGTAAAATCAATTTTTTTAGCACTGCTGTCGGCACTTACGGTTAAATAAATGTTTCCCAAAGTTTCTAAGTTAGGCTCTTTAAAGCTCGACTTTGTAGTGTCGTTTTTATAACCCAAACAATCGGTAATAGCACCAGGTAAAAGCGTTAAACTATAGTTGCTGTCATTCATCAACTTACATTCAAATTCATACTTTCTACCAATACTATCTGCTTTTATGAGATGAAATGGAATTTCTTTTTTACCTTCTAAAAAAATAATACTATCAAGGTTAAGGAGAGCTACAGGATGATAAATAGAGAGCGCAATACGACTGTTTAAGTCTCTAATTGCGCCATCGGAAGGGTTAACTTTTATATTTGCTTTGGGAGTAGATATGCGCTTCCCTTTTGAACTAAATTTATCTTTTGCAAGTACAGGAAACTCAACCGTATCAATCACTACATCTTTATTTTTGAGCAATAATTTTATGGTATCATTACTAAAGTCTTTAAGATAAATATTTACTGTATCTTTAAACTTACTCATTTCTATAATGGCGCAGTCGTTTTGTTTAGTTGTATGAAGTGGTTCAATTTGAAGGTATGGCATAGCTTTATTAAAGAACAAATTAAAACAGCCATATTCGCCATTGCTTTTGTTTTTTAGGTATGTTTTTTCTTCTATTTCTTTAAATAATTTAAAATCAAGCGTAGTATTTGAAAGCACGTTAATAATGGAGTCACTAAAACCAATAGGCTCTTCAAAACTATCAAAAAGAAAGTTGTTGTTGGCATCCTTAAGCGCTATAGCTTTGTATTTTCCGGGTTTTATATAATTGAGTGTGTAATTTCCAGATGCATCACTTATGGCAAAATAATCAGGTAGTATTTTGTAAGGAAAAGAATCTTGTTTGCATCTTTTTTCGTCATATAGCATTACTAAAACATCCTTTTCTTTTCCATTATTCAATGCAAGGGAAATGTTTCCCGACAACTGCAATGAATCGATAAAAGTACCTGTGCTAAAAATATAGCTCAAGCCAATGGCTTCGTTACCTTCGTTAACATCTGCAATAGACTTTCCAAAGTTAAAATTGTAGGTGGTATTTTCTTTTAAGGTATCATCAAAAGTTATGATGAGCAACTTGCCTT
>Ga0247832_1003134_pt1 | contig 23338 bp, 21 predicted proteins | sample LaCruzMarch2015__10_FD_192407 | JGI IMG/M metagenome (GOLD analysis project Ga0247832, IMG submission 192407) | Freshwater microbial communities from meromictic Lake La Cruz, Castile-La Mancha, Spain - LaCruzMarch2015_4m | ecosystem: Environmental > Aquatic > Freshwater > Lake | place: Spain... | reverse complement strand
GGGCGTGGGAATCCACGAGGGATTGGCTTGGTGTCGCAACCCCAACCTCTCATGGCTCCATGCCCACCCAATGGCTTGAGACCCATTGCGCCGCAATGGCTCTTGGTCTTGTGTCCGTCAGTCAGGCCCAGCACATGCCGGTAGAGCTTGGTCTCCACCAGCCGAATGGTGGAATCAGGAAACGGAATGTAGTTGCTTTTGGCCACCACCACTGGCACCAAGGGGCCAAACAGAACGTTTTCGCCTACCCCAGTAAGCAGGTGGCGCTCCAGAAGGCGAAGGAACTGGGGTGCGAGGGTGTACATGCCATGGGTTCGCTGTGGATGCCCTGCAGCGAGCATCCCAGCCACTGAAGGCTCTCCTTGCGAGCAGCCCGATCGGGCACCATCCATCTTCATGCGACAGCCACGGCATTCGCCGCCACAGCCCGGTGGCCCAACAGCCCGCGGGTGGTGTCCGCGATTTCCCGCTGGTTCGCCCTGGGCAGTGGTTGGTGGCGCCCGCCCCCCAGCCGCGCCAGATCGGCCCCCAGCCCGGAGTCCCGATGCCGGGTGCCGGTGTCGATCACCAGCAGCTCCATGCCCAACCGGCGGATCGCCGCAGCGATCCCCAGCACTTCCTGGCGCATGCCCGCCAGACCCATGGGCTCCGGGCTGTCACCCCCCGGGCCCTGGTCCGTTGTGGAGGCCAGTGAGCGGCTGAGCGACACGTTGGCGTTGCCGTCGCTGATCAGCACGATCAGAATCTCGCCCACATCCTTGCTGCGGCGGGCGTTTTCGCCCACCCGCACCGCCAGTGCCAGACCGTGGGCCAGAGGCGATCCACCGCCACAGGGGAGGCGTTCGAGCCGGCGCGAGGCCGCGGTGATCGAGCGGGTGGGGGGCAGCTGCACCTCGGCCCGCCGGCCGCGGAACGTGATCAGGGCCACCTGGTCGCGGCTGCGGTAGGCCTCGCTCAGCAGCTGCAGGGCGGCGCCCTTGGCGGCCTGCATGCGGTTCAGGGCCATCGAGCCCGACGCATCCACCACGAAGATCACCAGTGCCCCGGCCTTGCGGACCAGCTGCTTGACGCGCAGATCCTCCTCGCGCAGCAGCAGCTTCGGTCCATGCCACTCCCGCCCACTGCGGCGTGATGTCCCGAGGATGGCCCGGCGGCGCGCCCGCTGGTGCGGCGCCGCGGCCCGCAGGGTGGCGTCGATGGCCACGTGATGGATCGGTCCGTGGGGAATCAACGGTTTCACGTAGCGGCCCCGGTCCACCGAGCGCACCAGGCCGCCGCCGCCGGCCTTGCCGTGGCGCCGTTTGCCGCGGGCGGCCTGGGCCAGCAGGTGCGGATCCAGCAGCACCCCTTCCGGGGAAAACAGAAACGTGTCAGGAATGGCTTCGCTGCTGGGTTCGCCCGTGGCGGTCTCGGGCGGAGGCTCTTCCTGCCCGGGTGGGGTCTCGCCCGCCGAGTCGCTGGTCGGCTCTTCTGGTGGTGGCGGTTCCGGCGCGGCATCCGGCGGTGCAGCGACCGCGGCCGACCGGGGCAGGATCACCAGTTCGACGGCCAGGCGGAGATCACCGGCATTGATACGGCGTCGCCCTTGCAGGGCGGCGTGGGCCCGGGCCACCCGCGCGGCGAACAGATCGGCGCGATGCCCCTCCACACCGGCGCGGATCGCCTCTTCCACCAGATAGCGCAGCTGCTGCGGCGCCAGTCGCACCCGTGGGAGCAGACGCCGCCCGGCGACGATCCGCTGCTGCAGTTCCGCGAGGCCCGGCCCGAAGTGGAGCCAGAAGGCCAGCGGATCGGCGGCCTGCTGAAGCACCCTCGCCACCGCCTCCACCCGCTCGTCCAGCGCCAGCGGGGTGTCGGCGGAGAGCACCATCGCCAGGCGATCGATCAGGTGGGCCCGCAGTTCCCCCTCGGCGGGGTTGTACGTGGCGATCAGCAGCGGACGGCAGGGATGGCGGAAGCTGATTCCCTCCCGCTCCACCTGGTTGAAGCCGGCATCCACCACCGTGAACAGCAGGTTGGCGATGCCGGGATCCAGCAGGTTGAGCTCATCGACATACAGCACACCCCGGTGGGCCTCGGCCAGCAGCCCCGGCTGGAACACGGCCCGTCCCCGCCGGATCGAGGCGCTCACGTCGACGGAGCCCAGCAGACGGTCTTCGGTGACGCCCAGCGGCACCTGCACGAACGGCGAGGGAACCAGCGTGCTGACGGGCGTGCGGCTGATCGTGGCGCGGTGGGCGACGGTGGCATCGTCCCAGTCCCCTGGGGCGGCCGGGTCGGCGTTGCAGCAGGAGCGCCGGATCACCCGGATCGGCGGTAACAGGGCGTGCAGGGCGCGGGCCAGCACCGATTTGGCGGTGCCCCGCCGCCCGGCGATCACGATCCCGCCCAGGCCCGGATCCACCGCCAGCAGCAGCAGGGCCGTGCGGATCGCGGCCTGACCCACGACGGCATTGAGCGGAAAGGCATGCAGCGGAAAGGTGGTAGGCGGAGCGGCAGAACAGGGGCCAGCCAGCTGGGAAGCCGCCACTAGGGACCAACCGTCACGGGCACTCCCTCCAGTTCGGCGTCGGTGAGGTCGTAGAGGTCGCGCAGCTTCTCGAGCTTTTCGGATGGGGCGTTCCACAGCCCGCGGCTGCTGGCCTCCAGCATGCGACCCACCACGTTGCGAAAGGCTTCTGGGTTGGCCTCCCGCAACCGCTGGGCCATCGCCGCATCGAAGGCGTAGGTGTCTGCGGCCTGGTCGTAGACCCAGGGGTCGCGGAAGCCGGAGGTGCCGCCCCAGCCGATCAGGGCCGTCATCCGCTGGGAGATCTCGTAGGCCCCGCCGGATCCCATCGCCGCCATCGACTGGGCCCAGCGGGGATTGAGCAGTTTGGTGCGGTACTCCAGGCGCAGCAGTTCCTCCAGGTCGCGAGGGGTGGTGTCGCGGGAGAACGATTCCACGAAGCTGGCAGCCACCCGGCCGCCCGGCTTGGTCTCCCGCTGGGCCACCTCTGCGGCGCGCTTGAGGCCGCCGGTGTTGGCGTAATACTCCTGGATGTCGGTGAGGCCGTACTCCACCGAGTCGATCTGCTGCACCACCCGGTCGGTGCTGCGCAGCAGCGCGGCCAGCACCTGGGGGCGGGCCTGGCCCTTGTCGGCGCGGCCGTAGCTGAACACGTTGCGGTCCTTCCAGGTGCCGGCCAGATCCTCGCCGCTCTCCCAGTTGGCATCGGTGACCCGATCGTTCACCAGCGAGCCGAAGTCGCCGGCGGGGTTGGAGAACAGGCGGGCCGTGGGGTTCTCGATCCCCTGGGCTTCCAGCGCTCGGGCATGGCGGCGGATGGCGTTGCGCTCCTCCGGTTCGTCAGCGGTGGCGGCGCGGCGGAACAGGTCGTCCAGCAGCTCGACGATATTCACGAAGCTGTCGCGGAAGATCCCCGACAGGTTGACCAGCACGTCGATGCGCGGGTGGTCGAGGGACTCCAGGGGCAGAAGGTCGTAGCGCACGATCCGGCCGGTGCCCTCCTTCACCGGTTCGGCCCCCACCAGCTCCAGCAGGATCGCCAACGATTCGCCGCGGGTCTTGATCGCATCGAGGCCCCAGAGCATCACCGCCACGGTCTCGGGCCAGGCGCCGCCGTTTTCGGCCCGGTGCTTCTCGAGGATGCGTAGGGCGATCTGACGGCCCCGCGCCATCGCCCCTGGCGAGGGCATGCGGTAGGGGTCGAGGGCGTGGATGTTGCGGCCGGTGGGCAGCACACCAGGGCCGTCACGCAGCAGATCGCCACCAGGGGCGGGGGGGATGTACTCGCCCCCCAGGCCATCGAGCAGATGGTCGATCTCCTCGGTGCTGCGCTCCAGCAGCTGGCAGACGCTCAGAGCATCCAGCAGCCGCTGGGATTGCTCGGCGGATAAGCCGGGATGGAGGCGCTCGAGCTCCGCGGCCTGGGCGCGCAACGCCGGCTCATCGGCGGCGGGGGTCAGCCGGCTGATCGCTTCCACCAGCTCCGGTTCAAGGGCGTCGCCGACGTAGGCCTTGAGATACCCGAGCCGCTGCTCCTGATCCGGCGGCAAACCGAGCGTGTGAAGGCCGCTGGAGAACAGGCGGCTCTCCAGCAGCTGCAGGTAGCCGCTGAGCCGCACGACCCAGGCGTTGAAGGCCCCTTGGTCGGTCTGGGCGCTGTCGGGTGCGGGGCAGTCGGCATCGAGGCCGCTGTCACTCACCTGCTTGAGGATGCACTCCCGCAGGGCCTCGTTGCGTTCGGGGTCCTCCCGGTATTCGGCGATCAGATCCCGCAGGGCGATCAGCTCCCGGTACAGGCCGGCCCGGCCATAGGGCGGCACGTTGTGGGAGACGATCACGCCGTAGCCGCGCCGTTTGGCCAGCATCGACTCCGACGGGTTGTTGGCCGCATAGACGTAGAGGTGCGGCAGGTGACCCAACAGCAGGTCGGGCCAGGAGTAGCCCGTGTTCCCCAGGGGCGAGCCGGGCAGCCATTCCACCGTGCCGTGCATGCCGAAGTGCAGCACCGCGTCGGCTTTGAAGCTGTGGCGCAGCCAGCCGTAGAAGGCGGCGTACTGGGGGTGGGGGGTGAGATCCCGCTCGTACATCAGCCGCATCGGATCGCCCGCCACCCCCAAGGGCGGCTGCACCCCGATCCACACGTTCTTGAGCCGCACACCGCCCAGCAGGAAACGATCCCCGAGGGTGCGGATGCCGGTGGCCGCCAGCGGCCCCCACTGCTTTTCGATACGAGCGGTGTGCAGCGGTCCCAGCCACTGGCGCAGGGTGTCCACCGTCACGGTGACGCTCTCGGTGTCTTCAAAGCGCTGTCCTTCGGGAATGCGGGCGATCCAGGCGTCGTCGGCGTCCTTGACCTGGCGGATCAGCTCCTCGCCACTGGCCGGCAGGGGGCCCACGTCGTAGCCATGGGCCGCCAGCGCCTTCAGCAGGGCCATCAGGGAGTCAGGCACGTTCAGCAGGGCGGCGGTGCCGGTGGCGCCATAGCCGGGGGGGAAGCCGTAGAGCACGATCGCCAGCCGGCGCTCGGCGGCGGGTTTGCGGCGCAGGGCGATCCAGGCCTTCAGCCGCCCGGTGAGCCGCCGCAGCCGTTCGGGAATCAGATAGATGCGATCGCCCACCAGTCCCCCCAGGGGCACGGGATCAATGGCGCCGTCCAGTTCGGGCAAGGCGAATAACACCACGCTCTGCAGTCCGCCGATCCCCTGGCGGATCCAGGAGTGGAGGTCCTGAATCAGCAGCGGCGCCGAGACCAGATACGGAACGTTCTTGGCGCGCAGGATGCGCTGCGCCACCTCCTCGCGGCGGCCCGCCTCCATTGAACCGGCCGGGCCGCCCACCAGGGGGAAGCCGATCGTGGAGACGATGGCGTCCACGGCCACCGCTTCCCGGCGGGCGCCGCTGGCCGGCTGCTCGGCGGCCTGAGCGGTGGCCAGTTCGGTGGCACTGGTCATCCAGTCGCGAACGGCCATGTGCGCCTCCACGCCGTTGATGAACACCGGCAGCGGTACCAGTTCAGCGGCCTCGAAGGCCCGGATCAGCTGGGGGATGTAGGGCTGGGCCGTGATCACGTGCTTGCGGTAGAGCAGCAACCCCACCACCGGCCAGTTGCCCTGCCCCGCAGCGCTCTGGGGCCGCGTTTGGTGGAACCAGGCCAGGTACTCCCGTGGTGAGAGGAAGAAGCCGTCGTGATCGGGATGGATCAGGCCGAGATTGGGCGATTCCCTTGGCGGCGGGATTGCCCCGGGCCTGAGGTCGAGGCCGTGGCGGGCCAGATAGAGGAACAGGGCAGTCACGTTCTCGCTGCCGCCGGCGTTCCAGTAGCCGTAGAGGATCAGCCAGTGGCGCAGGTCCTGGGCCTTGCGGAAGGGCAGGAAGCGCAGCAGCTTCGGGCCCACCTTGAGGAAGCCGATGTAGCCGGCCAGCTTGTCCTCCTCCCGTCCGCTGCCGAATTTGGCCAGCAGCGCCTGGATCGGCCGGGGCATGCCGGCGCTGCTGCCACCGATCGTGAACCGCCCGAACCGGGTGAGCTCCATCAGCTCGATCGCTGACTCGAAGATCAGCCGGATCGGAACCGCCGCCGCGTGCTGGCGCAGCCACTCCACCTGGTCGAAATCGAAGATCAGGCTGGCGAAGAAGGCATCGGCTCCCTCCAGCGCGGCCGCCACCTCAGCTGGACGATCGCTCAGGTCACGGTCGCTGAACACCGCGATCGACAGCTGCGGGCACTGGGCCATCGCCCGCTCCGCCGCCTGACGGTAGAGGCCGGCGTTGAAGGCCTCGAAGCCGGCCAGAAGAACGATCCGTTTCATGGCTGCCCCCGCATCGCCATCGTTTTTATTCTGCTGCGAAACCGATCCCCATCGGCGCAGGCGGCGTCAGGGTGGATTCAGACAATGTGGGCAAGGAGAGGTCATGACCACAACCCTGAACAAACCCGCCACGCTGCAGTGCGCCTGCCCGGGCTGCCACTGCACGGTGCAAGAGGATAGCCCGTTCCGCAACGGCGCCCTGCTGTTCTGCAGCGAGGTCTGCGCCAAGGGGCATCCCAACGCTGAGCCCTGCCACGCGGGCTGTGGCTGTGAAGGCCATGGCTGAATCGGCTCCGCCTTTTGCGGGTCCGATTCCTCTGGAGCTGCCAGCGGGAGTGCACCAGCTCTGCCGCTGCGGCCGCAGCCGCCATGGCTGGATCTGCGATGGCGCCCACCTCGGCACTGGCTGGGTGTCACGGGAGTTGCGGCTTGATCAGGCCAGCACGGTGATGGTCTGCGGCTGCGGCCATTCCCGCTGCTATCCGCTCTGCGATGGCCGCCACGCCAGATCAGCGGGCCGCCGACGCTGGTGGAGGTGGTGGGCCTGAGTGGGTCTCGATCGTTCGGATGGCTGCCTCTCGCTGGCGGCGAGCTCCAGGCCCAGGGTGTCGGCCACAAGGCGGCTTATATTCGCTATTCGCGAATAGCGAATGAGGCACGTCGTTGGCCCGCTTCCCTTCCAATCCTCAGCCCGTGCTGCGCCCCCAGGACCTGGTGGTGCTTCTTCGCCTGGCGCTTCCATTCGAGCTGACACCGAGCTACGCCGCACTCGGCGCTGAGCTGGGCATCACGGCCTCTGAGGCCCATGCGGCTGTGGAGCGGGCGGTGGTGGCCAGGCTGGCTGTCAAGACCAGCGATGGCAAGCCACAGGTGATCCGTAAGGCGCTGCGGCTGTTTCTCCAGCACGGTGCCCGTTACTGCTTCCCGGCCAGCCAGGGCGGGATGACCCGTGGTACCCCAACCGGGTACGCCGCCTCCCCCCTCAAGGAGCAGATCCGGCCGGGCAACGATCCGCCGCCGGTCTGGCCGTGGAAGAACGGCACGGTCCGTGGCCTCGCCTTCACCCCGCTTTACCCGAGTGTCCCAGAGGCGGCGGCGCGTAACCCGGCGCTGGGGGAGCTGCTGGCCCTGTTCGATGCGGTGCGCGGCGGCAGCGCCCGTGAACAGGCTCTGGCGGTGGCACTTCTGGAGGAGCGGCTGCAGCCATGAACCCCAACGATCCCAATGTCTCCTTGCTCGAACAGGCGGCTACGCATCTGGGTGATGCCTTGCTCGGCTCACCCCTGAGGCCCGGTCGCTGCGGCCAGCTGATCGGCTGTCGCCGCGGCCTGGCTGAGCAGGTTTCGCAGCGTGACGCCCAGGGTGACCGCTTCAGGCGTCACGTCCAGGGCGGCGCCCAACTGAGCAAGGGGGGCCTCGGCGTCGTCACTCGCAGCGGCGGCGATCTCCAGCAGGGCGGCGGCAGCCTCGGCGGCAGGGCAGGGGTGCTCACCCGGCTGCAGGGGCCAGGGCTCGGGGAGGTCGGTGAACTGGTTTGGCATGGGGTCTCCGGTGAGTCAGCCCCAGGCCTAGCACCGTTCAGAACCCAGGTCCAGACTGCGATCTGCACCCCTTTCGCTGTGGTTCCGCATCCGCCGGGGGCATCAGTCCCAGCGTTTCACAGCGCCGGCTGAAGTGAGCAAGGTGACGAAGCAGGAGGCCCGGAAGCAGGCGGCTTAGCTGGCGTAATCGGAGGCGATGAACTCCAGCAGCACCTTTATGTAGGAGTCTGGGCAACCAGTGGTGGCCTGCAGCTTCCTGATCTGCTCCCGGATTGCCTCATATGCCGGAGCGATCTCGAAGCACATCTGCTCGTCGGTTAGATGCCAAAGGGTGTTGGTTTTGGTCATGGGGCTCATGCTGACAGAAGTCAGCCCTCAAGCTCCCCGCGCAGGGCCATCACCTGCTCCAGCCGCTCGTGGAACCGCTCATCCAGGGCGTTCCGCTCCGGCGAGTCAAGCGGTGTTACCAGCACCTGCCGCGCCAGGGCTTTGAGCTGCCGGCGAAGCTCCACCAGACGGACACGGCGCGGGTCTGGTTCTGGCCTCGCTGGCTCGCGTTGTATCAACGATGGCAGCCAGCCTTAGGCCACGGCCACGGATTTGCCAGGCTTGGCACAAGGAGCGATCCGTTCAGGGGGTGATCAGGGCTCGGGCTCGAAGCCCAGCCAGCAATCAAGATCAAGGATCTCCGCCAGTTTCTCGGCAGCATCGAGGCCTTCGCTGTGGAGACGACCAGCCAACCAGATCGCCACGGCACACGCCATGCCCACGGCGCCTCAGCCCACGATCACCACCTTGCGGCCGGGGAGGGTGCGCCCCGCGTGTGGGCTCCGGTGGGCAGCAGCAGGTTGCAGAAGGGGGCGGCGGAGGTGCCACCGACGGCCGGGGTGAGATCAGGCACCAGGTTCACCGATCAGAACATCGCGCTGCAGCATTGCCAGTACCTCCTTGATCTGGGCGGCCCGGCCCGGTGGCAGGGAAAGCTCGTTGCCCAGGGTGGTGAGGAAGGTGGCCTCCTCCGGTTTCACCACCCGATCGCAGAACACCAGCTGGGTTGCCAACCCATAGGCCACTTCCTGCTGCTCGACGGTGAGGGCCGGCACGGCCTGGCGGATCAGTTCCTGCCAGTGATCGCGGGGGAAGTGGTGCAGCAGGTCATCGATGAGCTCGCCGAAGGCCACCGGCGTCATGGTCCGGTAAGGGGTGCGGTGGATCAATTGTTCCTTGAGGATGTGTGCCTCCTCAAGGTCGAAGTTGCTGTCGCAGCACACGGCAGCCAGGGGAATGGCGGCGAAGGCCTCGGTGGGGGTCATGGACAATCCCTGATCGGTTGCTTTCATTACAGCTCTGAGCTGGGAATCAGTCCGCCACCGCGACACAAACATTGGTAAATTCCTGGGTCAGTGCTTCCGCCTGTAGTCCTTGCCGAAACCAAGAATCATGGAAGCTCATGTTTTCAAGGTGGCTTGGATACGTCAGTGGGTGATCTCCGATGCATAAAGTCCGGCGCCGATAGAGGACTACGGCGCTAAGTAATTAAGTCTTGATACTTGTGCGGCTTCAGAACCAATCCTGGATCGCTTCCATCCTTTCCTTCCCATCATCCAGGGGGGTGTGCCGTTGGAAATCCAGAGTGGTACTGCGTCGTTGCAGGCCGTCCGCGGTGACAGCCTGGATCGGGTAGATCTGTCGGCCATCGGGGAAGGCCATCGCAAGGCGGAAGGTGCCATCGGCGGAGAGGGGAACCGGTTCCCCGCCGATCGTGAGCTGAGCCGCTGGATCGGTGGCTCCATAGACGATGAGCTCGGCATCGGCCACCAACCAGAACGAGCGCCGCCGCCTGGACACTCCCCCGCTCCCCGAATCACTTCTGCCGCTGGACCACACCCCTGCCCCTGAGGTGTGATGGCCGCCCGCTCCCTGGAAAGGGGGGCCGGGTGCATGGAACACTTCCGATCCATTGCGATGGCCTCTCCATTGAGCGGCGCCTCTCTGGTACAACCGTTCATGAAGTCCATCCCCATCGGAAGTCCCATCTCTGCCCTGCGCCATGGGCTCACCGCCGGCCAGGGTGAATGGCTCATAGCGAGCCAGGTTCCCCTCGCTCGGGTGAAGTCCAGGAATCCGAGCCACCGAGGAGCAGGCCAGGGAGATCCAGCCCCCCGGGTCATCGGTGCGGTAGCCGAGTTCCACGCGGTAGTCGCGATCGCAGACGGGTACCGGCAGGTACCACTCCGTGGCATTTCTTCCACCACGATCTCTTGAAGCGTATGGGGGTGGGCAGCTCCCCCGATCAGACCGGTGACATCGGCCAAACGCAGACACAGATCCTTGGCACCGCTCGCCATTGCCCGCTGGTGGTCGCTGGTGTCGATCTGCCAGTACACGACGGCCCACTGCGGATCCCGGGGCAGAAAGATGACGCGGGTACCGATCGTCTCAGGGCGGGGTGTGTCGGCATCCCTCTCTGAAACGTGACCGTCGGGTTGCGACGCGTTGCCTGGGCTGGAGGAGCGAAGGATCCTGAAGACGTCCGTCAGGGCGCTCAGCCGGCGCCGCAAGAAAACTACAAGTTTCTGGAGGAGGTCATCTGAGGATCCCATCGGCGCCATTGGCTGATTCACCCTTCCACCCTGTGGGTTGAAATGGCTCACTGAGGTGATCCCCAACACTTCACGATCCCGCTCTGATGGCTGTGGGTCCCACCAGTCCTTGCTACATCTAAAGGCAGTGAGACAGTGCAGCGAAAGGGCAGCAATGATGATTCTTTTCGGTTTCTATGGTTATGTAAGATTTGCCGTGTCCGTGCCTGTTGTCCCGGTCCACTGCGTCAGTGCTGGATTGCCTTTCAGCCGCATCATGGCCAGGATGGAAAGGTGGGAATCCGATGCGAAAAGCAGGCCATGACGGCGCTGCAGATTTCCAGGGGCAGCAGCGCCCACCTAGGTGCCGCGGTGACGCCGGAAGGGGTGAACTTCTGTGTCTATTCCAAGTACGCCACCCGGGTCGAGCTGCTGCTCTTCGATCGGGAGGACGCGGCCGAGCCCTGCCAGGTCGTGGAGCTTGATCCGGTGCGGCATCGCACCTACCACTACTGGCATTGCCATATCGCGGCCATTGGCCCTGGCCAGATCTACGGCTATCGGGTGCATGGCCCCTGGCTGCCCGAGCGCGGCCTCCGCTTCGACGGCCGCAACCTCCTGCTTGATCCCTATGGCCTGAGCGTGGTGACGCCAGCCGGGTACCTGCGCTGCAATGGGCCCTCCAGCGGTGAGGGCCTGGCGACGGCCATGAAGAGCGTGGTGGTCGACCCCAACCTCTACGACTGGGAGGACGACCAGCCGCTGCGGAGGCACCGCCGGGAAACCGTGGTGTACGAATTGCATGTCCGCGGCTTCACGCGGCACCCCAGCTCCGGCGTCGCCCCGGAGCGCGCCGGCACCTATGCCGGTCTGATCGAGAAGATCCCCTACCTGCAGGACCTGGGAATCACGGCGGTGGAGCTGCTGCCGGTGTTCCAGTTCGATCCACTGGACGCACCGCCCGGCAGGACGAACTACTGGGGCTATTCGCCGATTTCACTGTTCGCCCCCCACCGGGCCTACAGCTCACGCACCGATCCGCTCGGGCCGCTCGACGAGTTCCGGGATCTGGTCAAGGCGTTGCACCGCGCCGGTATGGAGGTGATCCTCGATGTGGTGTTCAACCACACCGGAGAGGGCGACCACCGGGGGCCCACCTTCTGCTTCCGGGGTCTTGCCAATGAGGCTTATTACCTCCTGGAGCGTGATGATCGAAGCCGCTACGCCAACTACAGCGGCACTGGCAATACCCTCAACGCCAACCACCCGATCGTGCGGCGACTGATCCGCCACAGTCTGCGCTACTGGGTGAAGCACATGCATGTGGACGGTTTCCGCTTTGATCTGGCTTCCGTGCTGTCGCGGGATGAGGAAGGCCGGCCCATGCCGCTCCCCCCCGTGTTGTGGGACATCGAGACCGATCCCCGCCTGGCCGGAACCAAGCTGATCGCCGAGGCCTGGGATGCAGCAGGTCTTTATCAGGTGGGCAGCTTCATCGGCGACAGCTGGCAGGAATGGAACGGCCACTTCCGCGATGATGTGCGCCGCTTCCTTAAGGGGGATGCCGGCCAGGTGCCGAAGGCGGCCCTGCGGCTTCTCGGCAGCCCCGACATCTACGGACACGAAGAGCGGGAAGCCGAGCAGAGCGTCAACTTCGTCACCTGCCACGACGGCTTCACCCTGGCCGATCTGGTGGCCTACAACGGCAAGCACAACACCGCCAACGACGAGGACAACCGTGATGGTGCCGACGACAACGCCAGCTGGAACTGCGGAGTGGAAGGACCCAGCAGCGATCCCCAGGTGATGGTTCTTCGCCAGCGCCAGACCCGCAACTTCCTGGCCCTGCTCCTGCTGGCGATCGGCACACCGATGCTCTCCATGGGCGACGAGGTGTGTCGCTCCCAGCAGGGCAACAACAATCCCTATTGCCAGGACAACGAGATCAGCTGGTTTGACTGGAACCTGACCGGACGCCATGCGGACATCCACCGTTTCGTCAAGGAGCTGATCGCCCACCGGATGCGTCGCGACATCGTGGTCGGTCAGCGGCAGCTGAGCCTCAACGATCTACTGATGGAGAGCCACATCGAATGGCATGGGGTGGGCCTCCATCAGCCCGACTGGAGCGAATTCTCCCATTCCATCGCTGTGAGGATCACCAGTGTCGACAACCATTTCAGGTTGCACTTCATCGCCAATAGCTACTGGGAGGCCCTCGACTTCGAACTGCCCCCCGCCGATGGGCCCGGCAGCCACTGGCGACGCTGGATCGACACCGCACTGCCTTCCCCAGATGACATCAGCGATTGGGGTGTGGCCCCAGAGGTCACTGACATCCACTACTTGGTGGAAGCTCGCAGCGTGGTGGTGCTTTTCGTGCTGCTCACCGGCGACCGGGCCGCAGGCTGATCCAGCGGGCCGATGGCTAGGTTCCACCCATGACGACGTCCCCACGCTACGCCGCGGCCCTGGGCTGGGCAGAACAGTTGCATCGCGATCAGCTGCGGGAGGGCAAGAACGTTCCGTACCTGTCCCACGTCATCGCCGTGAGCTCCCTGGTGTGGGAAGACGGCGGCAACGAGGACCAGGCCATCGCCGGCCTTCTTCACGATGCGATCGAGGACGCAGGCCAGAGCCACGCCTCGATCGCGCATCGCTTTGGTGCTGCCGTGGCCGACATCGTGCTGGATTGCACCGATCCCGGGAAGCAGGAGGCTGACGGCAATCCCGATGCCTGGTTCCGCTGGAAGCACCGCTACCTCGCGAGCCTGGCCCACAAACCGGACGCCTCCCTCTTGGTCACCGCGGCGGACAAGGCACACAACGCCTGGGATCGCCTGCTCGACGGTCATCGCGATCCCACCTGCTGGCAGCGGGCCAGGGCGGGTCTGGAACCCTCGGTCTGGTATTTCCAGCGCCTGGAGCATGAGCTCAAGCAACGCCTGCCCGACAGCCGCTCGGTGGAACGACTGGGCCGGGCGGTGGAGGGGATCCTCGCGTTGCCGGAGTTCCTTGGCCTGCTCCTTCCTGGAGGCGATCCGATGGACTGGGCGCTGGCCTATGAACAGCGGCTGACGACCCTCGTGGGCACCGCACCTTCTCACCCCCAGGAGCATGCGGGCGAAGCCGCCATGGCACCGACGGCCAGCAGCGGCTGATCCCCATGGCCGTCGTCCCAGCGTTTCCCATCCACTCCGAATCGGCCGGCGCCCATCTCATAGAGCGGGTGCCGCGGGCACGACCAACCGATTGCGCCGGCTTGGTGCGCACCAGCCTGGCGGGCGGGGATTTTCTTGCGGTCGAGACGCTGTATGTGCTCGATGAGAGCGGACGTCTGGAGGGACTGGTGGGGCTGGTGGATCTGCTGGCGGCTTCCGCCGAGGTCTCGATGCTCGAGCTGATGCGGCCCGCACGGGTCTTTGTCCATCCCCGCGACGATCAGGAGCAGGTGGCCGGGCTGGCGGTGCAGCACCACTTGGCGGCCGTGCCGGTCGCGGACAGCGAGGGCCGCTTCCTGGGGGTGGTGCCCCCAACCGCCCTGATCACGATCCTGCGCCGGGAACACATCGAGGATCTGAACCTTCTGGCTGGTCTGCGGCACGATCACCTCCGTTCACTGCGCGCGATGACAGAAGCGCCGGTGCTGAGAGTGCGGGAGCGGCTGCCCTGGCTGCTGGTGGGCCTGGTGGGAAGCTTCCTGGCCACATGGGTGGTCTCTCGCTATGAGCAGACACTGAGCAGGGAGGTGATGGTGGCGTTCTTCATGCCCGCCATCGTCTATCTGGCGGATGCCATCGGCACCCAGTCGGAAGCGATCGCGGTGCGCGGATTCTCGATGGACCACGTGCCCCTGCGGCGCTCGCTCCTGGGGGAGATCCAGACCGGCTTTCTGATCGGCTCGATCCTCGGCCTGCTCAGCATTCCCTTCGTGCTGATCGGGTTTGGCAACCCGCGCCTGGCCTTTGCGGTGGCCCTCTCGATCTTTGGCGCCGGCGGAGTAGCCACCAGCGTCGGCATCCTGCTGCCCTGGGGGCTGGAGCGGCTCGGCAGGGACCCGGCCTTCGGGTCGGGGCCTGTGGCCACCATCCTCCAGGACCTGCTCAGCCTGCTGATCTACTTTCTGAGCGTGCAGTTGCTGGGGGTTTGACCGCCTCTGCCGTGGTTGGCGGTGATGGGGTGCCGGTGCCTTGGCTGCCCCGTGACGTGGATCCTCGGGCGTGGCCCGGTGGGACCATCCAGCGCTGCAGCCAGGGCACCACCACGCCCACGCCAGTGCCCACCGCCGTCGCTGTGCCGGCCTGGAGCAGGCCCAGGGGCCCCAGGGGCCGGCAGCCGAAGGCCTGGCTGAGCAGGGGCGTCTGGACCGTGGCAAGCAACACGCCGAAGGAGCCGATGCCGGTGAGCAGGTTCAGGCCATCCGTGCGGCGCGTGGCCATCGCCTGCCCGAGCTGGGTGCCCACCAGCGCCAATAGGCCCACGGTGTTGGCCGCCTGGCGATCGCCGGCGATTCCGGCCACGGAGCGGGCGATGCCGGCGCTGACGGCCGTGATCGAGGCTGTGCGCAGGATGTCCTGATCCAACGCCTTCCCCAGACTTGCCTCGGGCCCTTCTTCGAGCAGATCCTCGGGCTTGAGATCCGCAGGGGGCCGCAGGGCGATGGCGAGGGCCGGGGCCACGTCGGTGAGCAGGTTCAGCAGCAGCAGCTGGCGGGTGTTCAGCGCTGGCCGCCCCTCCACAAGGCCGGTGAGCAGGGTGAAGCCGATCTCACCGAGGTTGCCCCCCACCAGCAGTCCCACTGCGTCCCGCACCGACCGCCACAGAGCCCGGCCCTCCAGCACCGCCCGCACGATGGTTTCGATGCGGCCGTCGGTCACCACGATGTCGGCGGCGGAACGGGCGGCTTCGGTGGCCCGGGAGCCCAGGGCGATGCCCACATGCGCCAGACGAATCGCGGCTGCGTCGTTGGCCCCGTCGCCGGTCATGGCCACCACCTTTCCGGCCTGCCGCAGGGTCCTGACGATCTCCATCTTCTGCATTGAGGTGATGCGGGCGAAGACCGAGGCCGAGAGCACCGCCTCGCGTCGTTCGGCGTCGTTCAGGTCTGCGAGCATCGGACCGGTGAGCACGCTGCCGTCGGTGGGCAGATCCAGCTCCCGGGCGATGGCGTGGGCGGTGGCCGGGTGATCGCCGGTGATGATCTTCGCGCTCACTCCCGCCCGGCGCAGATCGGCCAGCGCCTGCCGTGCCGTCTCGCGGATGGGATCCTCCAACGCCACGAAGCCCACGAACTGCAGATCCCTCACGTCCCCATCGGCCAGCTCAGGGCAGGGAAGGAGATCCGGCCCTACGGCCTCATCGAGGCAGCGGGACGCCACCGCCAGCACCCGCAGGCCCCGCTCGGCCAGATCCCTGGCCACCCCCATCAGACGCTCCAGGGCGGCGGCGTCCATCAGCACCGGACCAATGGCGGTGCGTTCCTGAACGCAGGCGGTCAGCACGGTCTCCGGTGAACCTTTCACGCAGAGCCGCCGCCGCCCGTCCTGCCGGCAGAGGGTGGCGTGGTACCCGCGGGACGGCTCGAATGGCAACGAGGCTTCCGCTGGACACTCAGCCCGGATCAAACCAGCCTTCTCGGCACCCTCCAGCAGGCCGCGATCGGTGGGATGGGCCAGTTGCTTGCCCGGTTCGGGCACCGGCGTCGCCCAGAGCGCCAGCCGCAGCACCAGCCTTCCCGCCGCATCCAGGTGGTCGGGGGGCATCGAACAGGTGCCGTCGGACACCTCCACCAGCCGGATGTGACCGGAGGTGAGTGTGCCGGTCTTGTCGAGGCAGATCACGTTGACGCGGCCGAGAGACTCGATGGCGCGGGGGTTGCGCACGAGCACCCGCTCATTCGAGAGCCTCTCGGCGGCGGCGAACTGGGCAAGACTGGCCAGCACCGGCAGGCCTTCCGGCACGGCCGCCACCGCCAGGGCCACACCCTCGCCGAGCGCTGCGCGCGGATCCTGGCCCCGGGCCAGGGCGGAGAGCAGCACCGCCAGACCGCTCATCGTGGCGAGCGGTGTGGTGATCTCGGTGAGCGAGTCCAGCCTCCCCTCCACGCCACCGGCGAAGGCGGCATCCCTTACGGCCGCAAGCCCCCGCCGGGCTTCGGTGGCATCCCCCACGGCGATCACCACTGCCTCCACCTCACCGGCCACGACCGTGGTGCCCGCGTAGAGCATCGACCGCCGCTCCGCCAGGGCCGGGGCAGCAGTGGCTTCGGGGCCCTTGGCGACGGGGAACGATTCACCCGTGAGAACCGCTTCATCCACCTGCAGGCCCGTCGCCGTAAGAATTCGGCAGTCAGCCGGCACCACCTCGCCGGCCTCCAGTCCGATCACGTCGCCCATCCGCAGGACCGCGGCATCGATGCGGGTCAGCTCGCCATCACGCCGCACCCAGACGGGTGCGGCATGGCGGCACTGGAGGGCCGCGACCGCTCGCTCCACCCGCTGCCGCTGGAAGGCTCCCATCAGCGCATTGCCGGCCAGGACGGCGAGAATCAGGCCAGCATCCACCGGCGAGGCCAGCAGGGCGGAGAGGGCCGCACCGGTCGTGAGCACCGGCACCAGCGGACTGTCCAGTTCCTCCAGGACAAGCCGCAGCAGATCGCTCCCCGGCGGCCCCGGCCGTCCAGGTTCCGGAGGGCCATCGGGCTGCTCGCCCTCTCCGTTGCGGCCTCGACGGTCGACGCCCAGGCGCTCCAGCACCGCCTCCACCTCCATCGCATGCCAGGGGGTGGTGTCGGCCCCCGGCTCGGGCGGACGGGCCTCGATGCTGCGGGCCAGGCGCACCCCGTTGGCGACGGCCATCACCGCCAGCAGATGGGTGGCCTGGTTGACACTCAGTGTGCTTCGGCGATCGACGCCGTCCAGGCAGAGGGCCAGGCCTACCACCACCTCGATCAGGGAGGCCTGCACGCTCTGGGTGGCACAGCGGCGCGCCTTTCGGCAGGCGGGCAGCAGTAGCCAGGCGGCGGCGAGGTCAGGGCCGGCGATCACATGAGCGCCCCAGGGGGGCGGGCCCTGCTCCTGCCGGAAACCCACCGCCAGATCCGCTGCGGCCAGAGCCGGCAGATGTGGCCCCGCGAACACCATCACCCCCCGGCCTTCGGCCTGAAGGGCGCGCACCGCCGCCGTGGCGGCCTCACCGGGCGGGTAGCGCCGCTCGGTATCGCCCGGAAGCCTCTCCTCCGCTTCCGCCACCACCACCCGCATCAGGCCCGCCTCCCGGGCCGCCGTCAGCAGCGCCTGCCCCCAGACCGGATCGAGGAGTGTGCCTTCGATCACCAGGCAGTCAATCCGATCGAGCCGCTCGAGGGCATCCGGGTCGAGCAGCAACGCTCCGCACTCCGCCAGGCGGTGGGAAAGCTCGAGGGTGAAGGCGCTGCGTCCCAGCAGGGCTGGACGCGGCAGTGCCGCCAGCACGGCCCCTGCCGAGCCTTCCAGATCGCCGCTGGACGCCAGCCCGAAACCGAACGCCCCCAACGCAAGCATTCCCGCCTTCTCGGCATAGATCTCGATCGCACCCTCCCGCAGAGGGGAAGGGCGCTCACCGATCTGCGCACGGCGTTCGGGGTGATCGCCGGGCTCGGCGCTCAGCTGTGCTTCGATCCCCTCCCAGAGGCGCCGCTGCCGCAGCCGCGCGCGCAACTGCAACGCGTGCTCGAGCAGGGCCACCAATGGCCCGGCCAGACCGCGCAGCAGGGCATGGTCCACCCCATCGGCCACCGAGAGGACCAGCTCGGCGACGCCGCTGCCCACCACCCGCTCGATCCCCTCCCGTAGTCCGGGCACCGATTGCACGGAGCGGAGCAGCGCCGCCAGATCGATCCCCAGCCGCTCGCTCAGTCCACTGCCGCGGAGGCCGAGACCGACACCACCGCCGATGAGCTCAGCCGCCAGCTCCACCAGGGCGCGCAGGATGGGTTCCAGGTCGGCCGGGTGCTCAGCGCAGGGGCCACCAAGCACCCCGAGTTCCTGATCCAACAGGCCGAGCCGGTCTTCCAGTTCCTGCAGCCGCCGAACGAACTCCCGCGCATCGCCGGCTGCCGCAGGGCCATCGATAACGACGCGGCCAGCCTGGGCGTTGTAGCGGGCCCAGTTCACCCCCTCCTGGCTCTCGAACAGGCAGCGCGCCGCCTCCGCGAAGAGCTGCTCGTCCTCACTGCCGGGCTCGGGAGCACGGACCTGCACGTGAGCACGCTCTGATCCTGCCCAGACGTGGCGATTGCGCTGCCGCAGGAAGGCGAACCAGTCACTCAGAAGCCCCTCGGCGGTGTCCTGCCGGGAGGTCTCTGACCCTCGAGGCTCTGCCATGCCCGCAGGTTAGGGCGCTGGTCTACGGGTCGCCCCATGCCCATGCCCATGCCCATGCCGCCCAGAAGCTCGGCTCACCTGCGTGACTCAGCTGTCCACCTGAGGCTCCTGCGCTTCCCCTTCGCCTGCCTCATGCCCGGGCTCCTCAGCCACAACCGGCGGTTGGGAGCCGCGCAGACGATCGGCGATCCCCCGCAGCACACCACTGGTGATGCTGGCCAGGATGGCTGCTTCCTTCTGCAGCACCGATGAGGTGACCTCCACTTGATCGCTCACGGTTTCGCCGACGGCCCGGCCCAGTGTCGTCATCCCCTCCGTCACGGCCGCACCGACGGCCGAGCCTGAGGCTCGCGCATGGTCCGCCACCTCCACCAGCGTCTTGCGGGTGAACCCGGCGGCACTGGATGCCGTCTGGCTGACGGTCTCGACGAACAGGGATTCCAGGGTGGAGAGATCCTCCAGGCGACGCCTCAGCGTCTGCCGGGAGAAAGCGCCGGCATTCCTGATGGCCTCCTCCAATGTCCAACGGATGGCCTGGGCGACGGCAGCCAGTGCCTGATCCAAACCATGGAGGGCTTCCTGGAGAGCCTTCGGCTCGTCAGTGGCGTGTTCAGCGCCTTTGGTGGCGCCGGCAACGACCGCCCGGACCACCCGCTGGATGGCATCACGCTCCAGAGTGCCTTGGCTCAGGGCGCGGAGAGTGAGGTTACGGACCTCCTCGGCGATGGTGGCCGGGTCGTCGGTCAGGACAGTACTGAGATCCCTTTCGAGGGCCTCCTCCATCTCGGAGCCAGCACCTACTGGAGTGACCTGCTGTCGGATGGCTTCCTGCTGGGAGGGGATCTCGTCCTCGACGGTCATGGCCGCTTGTCCGTGGGTCTTGCATTCAGTCTGCTGAATGGCGTGCAGGGGATGGAGTTGATGACAGAACAGATGCTGCGGCCGCTTGGGTGGTGCCATCGGGGACGCGTGGGGAGCCTCTGGATCGGCGGAACTCCCAGGCCCGGGTGAGTCCGCACGGCACTTACCAAGTGTACCGCATGGTCGGCGGCGATCTCCTGGACTGTTTACCGTCTACGGATCGCCTCCACGGCGACCCTGGCCTTGAACCCGGGGCTATGGGTGCGGCTTTGCTCGTCGGTGGGAGGCCGCTTCCAGGAGCGGTGCCTGGCTTCAGTGCAGTGAGTCTCGGTCCACTGCAGAAAGGCCTGTCCCCCTCACTCTAGAGGTGCAGCAACCACCGGCCCTGCCGACGCTGCCTCGCGACCAGGAGGCTGAGACGCTGGAGGAGAAGCCGTAGGAAGAGACGTAATGTTCTTCCCTCCGCTCTTGTCATTGTCATTTTAGAGACCTCTGGGCTTGCCCCGGCCGCACGTACACATGCACCGATCCGCGCCAGTATGAGCAGCTGGAGCTGCCCGGCTGAGCCCGGATCGCCATGGACCTGGGTCTCGCTGGCCGCAATGTCGTCGTCACCGGGGGTAGCAGAGGCATCGGCCGGCAGATCGCCCTCGCCTTCGCCCGCAAGGGCGCCAACGTGGCCCTCTGCGCGCGCCATGCCGGTCCGCTTGCCGAAACCGAAGCCGACCTGCGCCGCCACGGCGTGAACGTGTGCGCTGCCCGCTGCGACATCGGCGTGAAGCCCGAACTGGAGGCGTTTCTCGAGCAGGCCCGCCACGGCCTCGGCAGCGTGGATGTGCTGGTCAACAACCCCTCCGCCCTGGCCATGACGGACGATCCCCATGGCTGGGAGGCCAGCCTCAACATCGATCTGATGGCTTCGGTGCACGCCACCTGGAAGGTGGTGCCCTGGATGGAGGCCGCTGGCGGCGGCTGCATGCTCTTCCTCTCCTCCGGCTCCGGCCTGGAGGCGGGTTCGCCGCCCGCTTATGCCGCCGCCAAGGCCGCGATCATCAGCTACTCCAAGACCCTCTCGGTGGATCTGGCTCCGAAGCGCATCCGCGTGAACACCCTCGCGCCGGGCTCGATTGAGTTCGGCGGCGGCTACTGGGATCGCGAGCGCACCAGCGACCCGGCCCTCTACGAGCGCGTGCGGGCCTCGATTCCCTGGGGGCGGATGGGCACGCCCCAGGAGGTGGCTGATGTGGCCGTGTTCCTCTGCTCCCCGCGCGCCAGCTGGGTCACGGGCGTGTGCCTGGCGGTGGATGGCGCCCAGCACAAGGGCAATCTCTAGCCACGCCGGCCCTGGGCGACACCAGCGGGGGAGGCGGCGGCCCTCCTCAGCGTGTGCGGCGGGGCAAGGGCTGCGCGAGGCGCTGACGCGCCCCTTGCCCACGCCACACAGGGCTTCGGGGTCCTTCGCCTGGCTTGGCCATGGCACCCATCACGATCTATGCGTCCACGATGAGCGGCATCACCTGGAGGGCCGTCATCGGCAAGGCGGTGAGCCAGCACCTGCTGATGATCGAGATCAGCAAATCCGGCAAGCACGGGCTGCTGTTGGAAGAGTCCCGGCCCTGGGATGCCACCAGCAAGGTCTGGCGCTGCCCTCGGCGCTCCGGCATCCCGAAGTATCTCTGGGTGCTGCTGGAGCAGAAGCTGCGCCAGATCGAACCGCTTCAGATGCCTGGCCCTGCGTCAGTTCCTGCGGGGCGCCCCCGGCGTGGGCTGTCCTCCCAGGAGGTCACCCTTTCGGGCCTGGTTCCTTTCCCGGCCTTGCTTGCGATGGAGCTGATCGAAGTGACGTGACCCCCATCCGTGGTCCAGTTCCTCTGAGAGATGGTGGGGCTCAGCGGTGGAAGTGCGACAGGAGAATTCTTCTTTCTCCGCCTTCGTCCATCAGATGGTTGATCCAGGTCGCGGTCTCCGGGGGATTGGCAGTTCGGCCATCACCATCTGCCGACGGAGTGCTCCCCCCCCCTCGGAGGCCACTCAGTCGACCCCAAACCACACGCTCTCCTGCTGTCGTGATGGCACCGCGACAGCTCGACAGCACGACCCATCTACGTCATCCTGCTGTCGAGCCAGCACCGCGACACCATGACAGCACTCTCTGACGTGGCGCCCGCCGATCTCTCCATCCGTGATCTGGAGAAACGTTGGGGGATCAGCCGCAACGGCCTCAAGGCCCGTGCCCGCGCCCTCGGGGTCGAGCTGATCCGCGTCTCCTCCACCCTCACCACCTGGCCAGGAGCGTTCATTGAGCTCGGGGAGAGGCTTCACGAACACCTCCAGTCAGGGCAGCCCATGGGCACCTTCCCTGGCCTGAAGCCGCCCGCGGATGATGGCAGTGCGACGGCAGTGACACCAGCAGACGCCACGGCGATCGTGAGGTCTCAAGGCAACGACCTTGCGCTGCTGTTGGCGGCCATGCGGGAGGCGGCGGCGGCCCCAACGGCGGATCCCCTGCTGCGGGCTCGTGGGCTTGCCGAGGCTGCCGATAACGCCCTGGTCCTCACCACTACCGATCTGGCGGCCCTGCTGGGTCAGGGGGTGATGTCCTGGCGGAGCGGACATGAGGCCTACGGCTATCGCTTTGAGCGGCACCACCAAGGCCGTCAGGTGCTGTGGACCGTCGCGCGCGCCATCACCCCCAGCTCCCCAGCGGGAGTGCGTGCCCTCCCTGGAGTCAATCCAACGTCCAGCAGTGAGCGGCGCGTTGGATTTGCTGCCGAAGCGTTCATTGACGTCCCCTGGCGGATGGCCGACACGACCGGCACCCGCCTGTTCCTGCAGAACCGCATCGGTTGAGCCGGTGGGGGGATGGAGTGTCTGCAGAAGAGACGCCCTTGCTGCTGCCGGATGTGTATCGGTCCTGCGCTTGCCTCGCTAAGTCGCCAAGGCCTTGGCAAACGCCGCTGCCGCTCCTTGACCTGACGCCCATGGATAGCTGCGCAGATGCACCTCGAGCGAATGACCCATGCTCAGAGCCACACTTCCAGGGTCAATCCCCAGTTGGTAGGCCCGCAGGCTGTAGCCATGCCGAATGAATCGGATTCGTCGGCCATCGCGCTGCCGTGCTGTGTGTAGAGGCTCAACCAAAAACATATAGGCAGCAGCTGCCTCAGTCTGGCCCGTCTATGTCCATCACTACTGAGCGCTCCAGGGCCTCCAGCCTGCCTTGGCCAAGCAAGCACCACATCTCTGAAGCCGGCCGCAGGGCACGATCGTCGCCACCTCGGATGATGACCTCGGCCCTTGGTTCTATCAAGCGACATCCGGAATGAGTGCTGGACCAGTTTTCGCTGTCGCCTGACATCCTGAATGAAGACTACGGACACGTCTGCCCTGGCACTTGAGGTCATGGAATCAGAGGAGTGGGTGATGCTGCGATCAGTGCAGCGAACGTTATGAGACATCCATGCCACAGCTACGTTTATATGATAACTTGATCGCTATGAGTCAAGCCAAGGGAGTGTCAGGCCAAAGGCATCGATTTGATCCATTACGATTTTGTTGAGAACACGGCCTAGAACGACCTGTGGTTCATCAGCACGAATTGGGACGACCGAATGTTGGATGGTCTTCGATTGATTCGACCCTTTGACGATTTTGCGCCTGATCAGGGAGTTTC
>Ga0247832_1003132_pt1 | contig 23350 bp, 29 predicted proteins | sample LaCruzMarch2015__10_FD_192407 | JGI IMG/M metagenome (GOLD analysis project Ga0247832, IMG submission 192407) | Freshwater microbial communities from meromictic Lake La Cruz, Castile-La Mancha, Spain - LaCruzMarch2015_4m | ecosystem: Environmental > Aquatic > Freshwater > Lake | place: Spain... | reverse complement strand
ACCAGACGCTACGGCGGATTTGGCGCAGAATATAGCCAAGGCTCAAGAAGCTGCGGAAGCGGCGTCCGGGGCTCAGTCCCTAAGCGCTTACCATATGTTTATGGAATCTGATCCGGTCGTGAAATTTGTCATGATCGTTCTTATCCTTGGGGCGATCATTTCTTTGTCGCTTCTATTCGAGAAGGTCTTGTTGTTCACCAAGACCCAAAAGAAGGTAAACGATTTCACGGCGCAGTTCCGTCGTGCTCAGTCCCCAGAAGAAGCCGCTGAACTCGTGAAGAAGCTGCCTAAGTCCGGCATCAAGGACATGTTTGACGCCGGTATGGCTGAACTCGCCCGCACCCGCGACATGGGCCTTTACACTATGCGCGATGCACGCGATCACACTCTGGAGCGCGTGCGCTCGGCGATGACGATCAAGCAAAACCATTCGGTCGCCGAAATGGGTTCGATGATGACGTTCCTCGGCTCCGTCGGTTCGAACGCGCCGTTCATCGGTTTGTTCGGCACGGTCTACGGGATCATGAACTCGTTCATCGGTATTGCGAATACGAACACGACCTCGTTGGCCGTCGTTGCTCCAGGTATCGCTGAAGCGCTTCTCGCCACCGCATTCGGTCTGGCCGCCGCTATTCCGGCCGTTCTAATCTACAACTACTCCGCGACCCAGATTGGCAAGATCGGTGGCGCCATGGACGACTTCTCCGAAGAGTTCTTGGCCCTGGTTTCGCGCGATATGGATCGTCGTGGGGCCTAATGACTCATGGGAGCCAAATTATCTGGTTCCGGTGGTGGCGGGAAGCGAGGGCGTCCCGCTCCTAACGTAGAACCGAACATCATCCCGTTCATCGACGTGATGCTTGTTCTTCTCATCATTTTCATGGTGGCCGCGCCTTTGGCGACGGTGGACGTGAATGTGACCCTTGCTCCGTCGGAAATAAATCCGTCGAAGCGGCCGCCTAAACCGGTCTTCATTTCATTGCAGAGAGACGGAAAGACCTATCTCGGCAATGACACGATCGAAACTTGGGACATCCCAATCAAGATCGGAGAGGCTGTTAAGAAAGCGAATCCCCGGATCGCAAACGACGACACGCTTATCTACTCTGAGCGAGTCTATGTTCGTGCCGATGGGGAAGTGCCGTATCGCGACGTGATGCGCGTGATGAATCGCGTGCAAGACGGCGGCTTTTTCAAAGTCGGCCTTGTGGCCGAGGATAGGCGGTAAGGCCTATGAAATCGAGCCAGCGTTTAATCAACTTCTTTTTGGCGGCAGCCATTTGGGGCGGTTTGCTCTATCTGATCGCCACCAAAAAGATCCGGAGCCCACAGGATATGTGGCAGAAGGTTGAGGTCGTCACCGGCATCAAACTGACGCCGCCGCCTCCGCCGCCTCCACCTCCTCCGCCGGATGCTCCACCGCCTCCACCTCCGCCGCCCATGGCGCCTCGACCTGTTCCGACAAATATCGAAACAGTCGTGCCGCCAGTTCCCGTTCAAGTGCTTCCGCCGGCGCCTGCGTGCCAAGCGTCAGGCGCGACGATCAAGAAGGGTTTCAATACCGATCGCGCTTATCCTGATCTCGCGGTTCGCCGCGGTATCGAGGGAAAAGTCACCGTTCGCTATACGGTCGGAATTGATGGCAATGTGGCGTCGGTAGATGTGATCTCGGCAGATCCTCCGGGTTATTTCGAAAAGGCTGTCGAGCAGGAATTCCGCCGCATGAAGTGGAACCCGGCTAAGGACGAAAATTGTCAACCAACGGTGTCTGGCGCTCAAACCCAGAGCGTCGTGTTCCGGTTGGGCTAACGGTTAGGTTTTATGGTGGCCGCTCGCTTCGGCGAGCGGCGCTTTAGGGAAAGAGGAGCCTGTTATGGGCGCCAAATTAGGCGGGGGAGGCGGCGGTAATAAACGCGGCAAACACACCCCAAGCACCGAGCCGAACGTCATTCCGTTCATCGACATTCTGCTCGTGCTTTTGATTATCTTCATGGTTGCCGCGCCGGCGCCGACAGTGGACGTCAATATCGACTTGCCGCCGCCGACGCCGCCGGAAAACCAAACGCAAGACGCTGCCAAGCCAGTGTTCTTGTTTATCGACGGAAACGGTAATTTGGCGATCAACGATGTTCCTATCCGGAATGATCAGATCCAAGAAGAGCTGTACAAAGCGATTCGGGCCGTGAACCCTTCCACACCGAACCCGTTCGATGAACGAGTGTTCGTGCGCGGCGCATTCACCTTACCGTTTCGTGAAGTCATGAAGGTCATGGATCAGGTGATGAGCGCCGGCTATTACAAGGTCGGCCTGGTGACCGAGGACGTTGACGCGCCGGTGGCGCCGTAAGCGGTCAGTTCCAACAAGACGATGACGACTAAGATCCCCGCGGAGCGATCCGCGGGGTTTTCTTTTTTGGGCGTGGTCTTCGAAGCTGCGTGACGCAACGAGACGTGCGCCTGCTCGCGGGCCGGCAGCCTCTGCTGGAGGATGTGGCGATTAAATCGGGGCGGCGGCGCCTTGGTAGAGGTAAGACGCGAAGCGCGGCGAGCCGGCCATGTAGCCCTTATCCAACGCTTCAAGCCGGAAGCCTGCGCTTTCGATCAGCGTTGGAACAGGCCGAGATAGGTGGCAGCCGCCGAATATGGACCGCCATACCGGATCCAGCTGCTTTTGCATCCGTGCGACTTTTGGGTCCGGCGCCAATCCGTGCTCGCAAAAAATCAATCGCCCATCCGGGCGCAATGCGCGCTTAGCGGCCTTCAGCGCCGCCACGCCATCTGGGATGGTGCATAAAACGAAGGTCGCCAGGATAGTATCGACGCTATGCGGCGGTAAATTGAGCTGCTCAGCCGTCTCCAGGCGCAGTTCGACGTCAATAGGCGTCTGATGCGCGGCTTTGCGGAAGGCCGGCTCAAAAGCCTGTTCAGGCTCCACCGCGATCACCTTTGTGACCAGCGCTGGATCGTAGAATTGCAGATTGTGGCCCGGTCCCGCGCCAAGCTCCAGAACAACCCCGCGCGCCTGGGGAACGATCAATGCGCGCTTCTCGGCGATCATCTTGCAACCGCAGGCGCAATTGATCAAAGGGGCGAGGATGTAGCGCGAATAAATCGACATTTTTGTCTTCTAGCGTGGAATGGCGCGTTTGCGAAGACGCGCTTCGTGACGCCGAATGCGACATCGCGCTTGCAAGGGGGTCGCCTGGTCACTATCCGCGCTGCAGCGAACGGGCGCGCGTTTGTTTTTGTGCGTCTGCGTCTTGTATGCAGCCGCACCAGTGTGCTGTTGGCCGTGTCGAAAATCTGCGGCCTGATGTGGAGATTCTGCGTGAGCCAAGGTCAGCCAGGAACGATTGCGCCGCCGCCGGGCGAATGGGCTGCCCGCCGCACTCTGTGGACGGCATGGCCATCGCATGAGCATTTGTGGGGTGACGCGACTGAGCAGGCCCGCACAGAAGTCGGCGCCATGGTGCGTCTCCTAGCGAAACCGAGCCCCGCCACCGGCGCGCCGCAAGGTGATCGCATCGTGGTGCTGGCCGCCAACGAAGAGGCCATGAAGGACGCTGAGGCGGCGCTGGGCCGGGCGGCGCATGTCGTTCTAGAGCCGTTCGGCGACATCTGGCTGCGCGACACCGGCCCCATCTTTCTCGGCAAAGGTGCGGACGGCCTTATCCGCGCGGCAGGGTTCCGCTTCAATGGTTGGGGCGGAAAATATCAACTGCCGAATGATGACGATCTGGCTGCGCGCGTCGCGGTGCGCGCCGGCGTTGAACTAGTGCTGAACGATTTCGTGCTGGAAGGCGGCGCCGTGGAGGGTGACGGCGAAGGAACGTTCCTCACGACGCGCCAATGCCTGCTCAATCCCAACCGTAACGAAAACTGGACTGAGGCCAAGGCCGAAGCAGCTTTGGCGCGCGCGCTCGGCGCAAAGAAAGTGTTGTGGCTCGACGAGGGCTTGTTGAACGACCACACAGATGGCCACATCGATAATATCGCACGCTATGTCGCCCCCGGGCATGTTGTGTGCCAGGCGCCGTTTGGGGCCGACGATCCGAACGTTGTCGCCCTGGATGCGATCGCCGCCGCACTCTCGGTGATGACCGATGCAGCCGGCCGGCTTTTGAAGGTTACGCGCATCCCATCGCCGGGGCTTGTCAAGGACGAAGACGGCGACGCCGTGCCGGCGAGCCACATGAATTTCATCATCGGCGCTCGGACGGTTGTTGTGCCGACCTATGGGACGGCCAGTGCAGATGACGCCATCGCCGCTTTGCGTCTTATTTTCCCCGATCGCGACGTGGTCGGCTCGCCGTCCAGTGCGATTCTGGAGGGCGGTGGGTCCTTTCACTGCATCACGCAGCAAGAACCTGAACTGGAGTTCCCGCAATGACCCAGGTTACGCCCGGCAAAATTACGGTCGCCGCTTTGCAGACCTCTTATGGCGACGACATGGCGGCGAACATCGCCAAGACGGAAACGCTTGTGCGCGCAGCCGCCGCGAAAGGCGCACAGGTGATCCTGCCGTCGGAGTTGTTTCAGGGCCGCTATTTCTGCACCAGCCAGGAAGAGCGCTGGTTCGCCACGGCGTATCCGGCGGCGGAGCATCCTTGCGTGCTGGCAATGCAAAAACTGGCGGCGGAATTGGGTGTGGTGGTCCCCACCTCGATCTTCGAGCGGGACGGGCCGTGTTATTATAACAGCCTCGCGATGATCGATGCGGACGGCTCAGTCATGGGCTTGTATCGCAAATCCCATATTCCAGATGGTCCCGGCTATCAGGAAAAATACTATTTCCGGCCGGGCGATACGGGCTTCAAGGTTTGGCAAACGCGCTTCGGAAATGTGGGCGTCGGCATCTGCTGGGATCAATGGTTTCCCGAATGCGCGCGCGCCATGGCGCTGCAGGGCGCGGACATATTGATGTACCCGACGGCCATCGGTTCTGAGCCGCACGATTTATCGCTGGACACGCGCGATCCCTGGCGGCGGGCGATGCTGGGCCACGCCGTGTCGAACGTCATCCCGGTGGTCGCGTCCAATCGGATTGGCGATGAAGACGGCCAGAAATTCTATGGCTCCAGTTTTATTGCGGATCATCGCGGCGATTTCGCTGCGGCGTTTGATCGGGCGGATGAAGGCGTGATCGTCGCAACGTTCGACCTGGAATTCCTGCGCCGGCATCGCGCGGCATGGGGCTTCTTCCGCGACCGGCGCAGCGAATTCTATCGCTGAGCGTCGGGGCATTCCTGCGTCGGATTAATCTTGCGGCGCAATATGAATCGTTAAAGCCGTCATCGATTCTTTACACGAAAAACGAGGCTGTTTGTTAGACGGACGTTAACGATTTCAGGCCCATTCTATGGGTCTGAAGGAGGGCTCTCCATGCAGCCTCTGTTCGTCCTACGCAATAAGCCCGTCGGCGTTTTCGCGCTGATCCTATCGGCGTTGTGTCTTATTCCTTCGCTTTCACATGCTCGAGACTTTCAATCAGACCAGAGCTCTGTTCGCTTTGTCGCAGAGCCAGCGGCATTGGGTCCGCAGCCTTTTCTTGGCGCCGGGGCAATTGAGCCGATCAAGGTCGGCGACTTTAATCGTGGCCCGCTGCGTCTTGATCTCACACTCACGCCGCATGGCTCTGTCGGGGCGGTTGCAGGTGGAGAATTGACGTCGGGCGGCGCCGAATTGCGTTTGAGTGCATCGTCAAAGGGAGACCAGCCTGAAGATGGGTCCTGGTTCTTGTTCGCAGGCGCCAAGGGGCAAGCGGTGTCCTGGGATATGGGCTCCAGCGGATTTGATCTTGGCGATTTTGTTCAATTAAAGCAGCGCGAAACGGTTGGCGATTTCCAGATGGGGGTCGGCTATCAGATGGGCGGCGCTCAAGTTTCGTTTGGCGTCATGCGCCAAACTTATAAGGTAAGCACCTCGTACCGTCGTAGCTATACAGACCGGCAGGATGTGGCTGGTTTGTCCGTCGCTTGGCGGCGCTAAGCGCGCGCGCTAGTTTCTCCGCGCCTGTTTGATTTGGACGTCCGTCCGGCATTTCGAATATCGTGGAGACATCAGTGACCACCCGTGCGGCGCAATGCGCTTGCGGCGCGCTCATCGCGATCGCGCGAGGCGATCCCGACGCAGTGGTGATGTGTCATTGCGACGCCTGTCAGCGCCGCTCTGGTTCCCCGTTTGGTGTGGCGGCGTATTGGTCCAGCGACGATGTGAAGGTCAAAGGCGCCTTTAATTCCTATCGCAGGCCGACGGATTCTGGGCGCGGCGTCACCAATCATTTCTGCCCGCAATGCGGGGTGACGGTGTTTTTCGTGCCCGAGAATAAGGTGGATATGGTGGGCGTACCGGTTGGCGCCTTTGCCGATCCGAGCTTCCCTCCGCCTGTCCGCTCTGTTTGGGAGCAGGGTCGGCATCCTTGGTGCGAATTTTCGGTGGACTTGCAGCATTTTCCGCAGGGGCGCGGTTAAGATCGCCAATCCAATATTATTATGCCGTCCGACCCGAGACAAGATGTAGTGGTCATGAACTGTTAATTGCTCTATATCTATGCTCGGACAGGTCTTCACCTCGGCGGCCGAATCGGCTGTTAGTGGGGCCCTGGCAGGGAGCGCCGTGCGCAGGGGGTGTGCGGCGGCTTCCGGTTGGGATTTGAGCTGGCGGCAATTCGGCCGTTTGCTTGAACGGAGCAGAGCATGACGAAGACACGGATCGATTTGCCTGGCCTTTTGACCCCTTCGCTCGCCTACAAGCCGTTCCGCTATCCTTGGGCGTATGATTTCTGGAAACGCCAGCAACAGATCCATTGGCTGCCTGAAGAAGTCCCGCTCGGTGAGGATTGTAAGGATTGGGCCAATAAGCTCACCGACCAGGAACGCAATCTGCTGACGCAGATTTTCCGCTTCTTCACCCAGGCCGACGTCGAGGTGAACGACAATTATATGGAGCGCTATGGCCGTGTGTTCCGGCCGACTGAGATCAAGATGATGCTCTCGGCGTTCTCCAATATGGAAACCATCCACATAGCCGCTTATGCGTTGCTGCTTGAAACGATCGGCATGCCGGACTCTGAGTTCACGGCGTTCCTCGATTATGAAGCGCTCAAAGCCAAGCACGATTATATGCAGCAATTCGGTGTCGATACTGACGCTGATATCGCCCGGACGGTCGCTATGTTCGGTGGCTTCACTGAGGGCCTGCAATTGTTCGGCTCGTTCGCGATGCTGATGAACTTCCCGCGCGCCAATAAGATGAAGGGCATGGGCCAGATCGTGTCTTGGTCTGTGCGCGATGAAAGCCTGCACTGCGAGGCGATGATGCGGCTTTATCACACCTTCGCCGAGGAGACCGGTTGCGTCACCAAATCGGTGCAGGACGACATTATCGATTGCTGCAAAACTGTTGTCGGCCTCGAAGAGAAGTTCATCGATCTCGCGTTCGAGATGGGCGACGTTCAAGGCATGACCGCGCAGGACATCAAGAAGTATATCCATTACATCGCGGATTGGCGTCTTACGCAGTTGAAATTGCCTGTTGTGTACGGTGTGACCGAGCATCCGCTACCCTGGCTGCAGCCGCTTTTGTCGGGCGTGGAACACGCGAACTTCTTTGAAGCGCGCGCTACCGAATACGCCAAGGGCGCCACGAAGGGCGATTGGACCGGCGAAGAAGGCGTGTGGGCGAATTTCGACAAAATGATGGGCCAGCGCAAGGTCGCCGCCGGTTAGGTCCGGGTCTGCTTAATCCCTAACAATTTGCAGTTTGACGCAGCAGGTGCTTGTGCGTTTTTGCGTGCTGTGGCTGTTTGCTTTGCAGAATTGATCCGGGGAGTGAAAAGTCATGATGCGTTTGATTGCGCCGATCCTTCTGGTTGCGGCTTTGGCTGCGTGCGGCAAGTCCGAAAACAAGAGTCCGGAGGGCGTGAGCGCACCGGCGCTTGGCTCCATTGAGGTTGACGGCCCAGCGCCGGGTAAATGGCGACTGACCACAATCATGCAGGGTCAAGCCATGCCGCCGATGGAGGTCTGCTACGAGAAGAAGATCACCTTCGCCGAAGCGCAGCAGATGCAGAAGGATGCCGGCATGACGTGCTCGGAGAACTCCTATAAGCGCGATGGCGCCGCGGTGGTCGGCCATGCCGTGTGTTTCATGGAAGAAACGAAGACCAAGATGGTCACTGACACGCGCATCGTGGGCGACTTTAACAGCGCCTACACGATGGAACTGAAATCCACGATGGATCCTGCGCCGATGCCGGAAATGGCGAATACGGAGATGCAAATCAAAGCCGAGCGCCTCGGCGATTGCACGAACGTGCAATGAGGGGCTTTGGGACGATGGCGTTTATTGCACCTTGAGGCGCATGAACGCCATCGCCCCACTTTGATCGCCGTCATACAGCGCCGATAAAGCGCCCGGCGTGAAGGCGCGGCTTGCGATGGCGCCGATCCCGATCGTTACGTTTCTACGCACCTGGAAATCCCGCACGGCGCCAAGGCTGATTTTGCTGAAGTTCCGTACATCTTCGGAGAGAGGATCGAGTTCGGAATTGTCGAGATTCTCGGCGCGCCCGAAAATTGTCCACTTTTCGTTGGGCTTCCAAGCAGTTTCAAAAATCCAAGCGTCGAGCGGGTCATCGCCGTGATCCTTGCGGCTGTAAGCGGCTATGGCGGATAATGTTCCGCCGCCGGACAATGGCAGCGTGTACATCGCCGAAGCGGACCAGCGTGTTTCGTCTTCGTCCGGGTGTAAGGCTTCGGGCGAAGACAGATCGGCCCAAGATGTTTGCAGGGCAATGCGCTCTGTCGGGTTCCACGACAACCGCACAGATTCCGAATCCAGACGTGGCGATTCGATGTCGTAGCGCTCTTCGTCAGGCTCCCGGCCGCGGAAGCTTGAGGCCTCGATCTTCCAATTCATATGCACCCAACCCAACGTCACGACGCCGAACGTGACGTGTGTGGAATCGAACCAGTGATGGCTCAACGGCGCCTCGGGTGAATCCATCGCCGTGATGCGGTGCATGAAGGCGGGTGGGCCGAATGAAGGTTCGCCTGGCAAGCCGGCATAGATGAAAACCGAATCGTTTTCCGTGAACGGATGCGCATAGGATCCCGATAATTCCATGAATAGATCGTGCGGGTGCTGACGATCGCGCAAAAGGGTCTGGCCGTCGGCGGTCTCGCCGGCCTGAAACAGGAGCGGATAGCCGGATTTTCCCATGAAGGGATCCGGCGCGAGCATCCCGCGAAAGTTCAGCACGCCACCATTATTGAAGTCACGCCGTGCTGCACCCATGATCATGCCGTTGACGAAGGCTTTTTCATCGCCGCGCGGGCCGCCCTGCCAGTCATAAACGCCGTTCAGCACCAGATGGCCCATCAGGGTCCAATCGCCCTTCATCACATGCGTAGCGTCATGTGGCGCCGCATCTGGCTGCCAGGCCGTGCCGGAGGCGTCGCGGTTCATCGCATAGCCGCCAAACAGGCCTTCCATCAGCGTCGCGTGATCATCATGCCCGCTATGGCCGTCATGATCGCCGTCGACCTGCGGCTCCACCTTTACGGGCTCACTGGAAGTCTCCGCGGTTTCGGGCGCCGGCTTTGACATCTCCATGCCGGGCATCGACATGCCTTCATGCGCAGGCGCGGGCATGGCCAAGAGAAAAGATGCAGTCGCAGCGGCGATCGTTCGGTTCATCGATGTTCCCTACCCGTTGCAGCCAGCCTTAAGGCTTCCCATCATTGGAAGGTCAAGCAGCGTTGGAATTCTCATGAATATTGGCGAGGCGGCGCGCCTCTCCGGCGTAAGCGCCAAGATGATCCGCTATTATGAAGAGTCCGGCGCTATGCCTGCGGCGGGGCGAAAGGCCAATGGCTATCGTGATTACGACGAGACGGACGTGGCGGCGCTCCAATTCCTGCGCCGGGCGCGCGATTTTGGCTTCTCGATGGAGGAGACCCGCGATTTGCTGGCTCTGTGGCGTGATCGCAGTCGGCCCTCGCGGGAGGTGAAGAGTCTGGTCGGGCGCCATGTCGCCGATTTGACGCGCCGTATTCAGGAGATGAGAGCCATGCGCGACACGCTGGAGCAACTTTCCCAATCCTGCGCCGGCGATGAACGACCCGATTGTCCGATCCTGACGGATCTCGCCAAGGGCAGGCGCAGGATCGCCGGGGTCCGTTAGCGATTCATTCACCATAAAAATTGAGTCTCGCGGCGCGATCAGATGATCGCTTTTAGGAGGCTCCATGTCTGAAACGCATGAACGGAGACGCGCGCCCGGCGTGTCGTATTCCTGGCGCAGGGCGATTGGCCTTTCGGGGTTTCTCAACGGCATTGCTCGACGCACCGGCATTCCAACCAGCCGATCTGGCCGTGAACGGAAGGTTGGGCAATTCGCCATCAAAGCGCTGGGCGTGCTCGTGCTCGGCGCAACCGGGCTCGGCTATTACGTCTGGACGAATCCGGACGTGATGAAGCAGGTCATCGCCGCGATCGAAGCCGCCAAAGCCGCTTAAAGTCGCGACCTACAGTTTAAAGTCAAACCAGCGTCCGCTTTTGCCGCGACCTGGAAGCTTGGCGCCGCAATGCGGGCAATTGCGGATGGCGATGCCGCCGCCGCCTGCGTCTGGCGCGATGGCGATCACCCACTGGCCGCGCCAGCGCTGCCGTTCATAGCGCACGTCATAATAACAGGCGTAAGTGCGCCATTCGAATTCCTTACAGCAGACTCTCCGATTGACCGGCATATTTGCCGTGCCTTCCGGACAGAGCGAGCCGTCGATGTGCGTGGCGGGGTCGGGATATTTATGGCGGCGTTTGGCGAGCATTGAGCGTGATTTAGTGCGATGGACAATGCATCTCAGCGGCGCGCTCTACCTGCACGGTGACGTGGCTGATGCCGAATTGGTTGTGGAGCGTGCGGCAGATGTCGTGCGTAAACGCATCGTTGGCGCCGTCCGGTCTCACGATGTGAACGGTCAAAGCCGTTTGCGTTGTGCTCATGGCCCAGACGTGGAGGTCGTGGACCTCGGTGACGCCGTCTTGCGTCAGCAAGAGCTCGCGCACCTTCTGGACGTCGATATGATCGGGTGCGCGGTCCATCGCGAGATCGAGCGACTCGCGCAGCAGCCCGAGGGTCGAGGCCAAGATCAACGCCACGATCACGATGCTGACGATCGGATCGATCAGGCGCCAGCCGGTGGCGGCTATGGCGAATCCCGCAACGATAACGCCAGCCGACACTGCCGCATCCGCCGTCATGTGCAAGAAGGCGCCGCGTGCATTGATGTCGCCCTTCCGGCCGCTGAAGAACAACATCGCAGTAGCGCCGTTGACAATCACACCGGCGGCGGCAGTCAGAATGACGATCGTCGAACTGACGTCTTGCGGCGCCCCGAATCGTCGAATTGCTTCCCAGCCGATGGCGCCGCATGCCAAGACCAGGAACAAGGCGTTGGCCAGAGCCGCCAGCACGGTCGCTTTGCCATAGCCGTAGGTGCGCTGTTTCGAAGCTGCCTTTTTGGCGAGCCAGGCCGCGCCGCCCGCCAGCGCCAGCCCCAGCACATCTGAAAGGTTGTGCCCGGCATCGGCGAGCAATGCGGTGGAATTGGCGAAGACGCCGGCCGCGCCCTCGATCGCAACGAAGGCGATATTGAGTGCGATGCCGATGGCGTAACGGTTGTCCCAGTTTTCGGGCGGCGCATGATGATGATGGCCGTGACCATGGTCGTGATCATGCGCATGGCCGTGATCGTGGCTATGTTCGGCGGTTGTCATCGCGGCTAGGAGGCGCGGCGCGCGGCGAGCGCGGCCAGAATGGTGCCGTCGTCGAGATAGCCAAGCTCGGCGCCGACCGGCACGCCGGCCGCGAGACGTGTGATGTTTAAACCTGGCCGCTCCAGAATGTCTGTGAGGTAATGCGCTGTGGTTTGGCCGTCGACAGTGGCGGACAACGCTAAAATGATCTCGCGCACGCCCTCATTCTGCGCGCGCCCGACAAGGCCGTTGACGCGCAGATCTTCAGGGCGAATTCCATCCAACGCCGACAGGGTGCCGCCTAATATGTGATAAATGCCCTTGAACGCGCCGGTCCGGTCCATCGCCCACAGATCCGAGGCGTCCTCCACCACGCAGATCACCGATTGATCGCGTGACGTATCGCGACAGATGGCGCAGGGGTCGAGTGTGTCAGGCGCGCCGCAGACAGAGCAATCGCGCACCTTTTCGGCGGCGTCGGCGATCGCGGCGCCAAGCGGGCGCATCAGTGCGTCGCGCTTTTTCAGAAGATGCAAAGCTGCGCGCCGCGCTGAGCGCGGGCCCATGCCCGGCAGCTTCGACAGCAATTCGATCAGTCTTGTAATTTCGGCGCCTTGGAGACTCATGGATTCAGAATGTCCCAAACCTTGCGCGCCGTCACCCCGGACAAGCCTTGCGTAGCAAGGCGTGATCCGGAGCCCAGTTTCTTCAAATGAGGCGCTTTGTAAATCTGGGTCCCGCATCTCGCCGCTGCGCGGCTTGTGCGGGATGACGGTGAGAATGTCATTGAGGGCTAGATCAAAACGGCAGCTTGAAGCCCGGCATCATGCCGCCCAGGCCGCCGGTCAATTGCGCCATTTGTTCTTGCATCACTTGTTCAAGCCGGCGGCGCGCGTCTTCGTGCGCGGCCTTCAGCAGGTCTTCGACGATCTCGCGTTCTTCCGGTTTCATGAGGGATTCGTCGATGTTCACGGCCATCAGCGAATGCTTGCCGTTGAGACGCACCTTTACGAGACCGCCGCCGGAAACCCCTTCGACCTCAGTGGCCTCCAGCTTTTGCTGCATCTCGGCCATCTTGGCCTGCATTTCCTGGGCCTGGCGCATCAGCGCCCCAAGATCTTTCATGTCTGCTTCCTTATGTGCGCGGTTTTCTGCGCGCGCTGTCGATCGAGACCACGTTATCTGGGGCGTCCTGCTCTGCGCTACCACTCACTGGCTGCGGCGCATCTCGTACAGCGATTACTTTCGCGCCGGGAAACGCCGACAATGCGTCCTGTACGAAAGGGTGATTGGCAGCGTTTTCGAACTTTTCCAGACGTTCGCGGCGTTTGCGTTCCGCTACGGTTTCGGCGCGTACATTGGTGGCGTTTTCGAGCCGCCAAGCGCCGACGTCTAGCGAATCCAGAACATTGCGTAAGCGTTTGGCGAAATCGCGCGGTGCATTGGGCTCCATCGAATAGCGGATGAAGCCCGGCGCGTATTCGGCCACGCGCATATAGGTTTCCATGTCGATCTGCAGATCTGCCTCGCGGCGGCCTTCGAGTTCGCTGAGTAGCGCGTCGAAAGTTTCGGGCCCGCGATAGGCTTGCGGCTCTGATGAGGGATTTGGCTTTTGCGCCAAGGCGGTGGCCAAACGATGCGCTGGCACGACGCCGCGCATTGGCGTTTGAGCGGAGGCTTGCGGCGCGCCCGAACCTGTCCCTGCGCCAGCGCTGGGGCCGTTTCCGTTCGGGCGCGCGGCGATCGGCTGACCAGCCAGCAATTTTGCGGCGTCTTCCGGCGGCGGCAGCGCGGCGGCGGCGGCGGCGCGAATGAGCACCATGCTGGCGGCAGCGAGCGGGTCGGGCGCCTTTTGCGCTTCCTCATGGCCCTTCAGCAAAAGTTGCCACAGCCGGGAGAGATTGCCGAGGCTCTGGCCCTGCGCCATCGTGCGCAGACGCGCGACGTGATCGCTGGCGCCGGGCGCCTTGGCGTCGGGCGCGGCCTTCAGGCGCGAGACTTCATGCGTGAGTTCTAGAAGATCGCGCAGCACTAGGATCGGATCGGCGCCGGACGCATATTGCGAATCCAATTCTTTGAGCGCCGCCGCTGCATCGCCTTGCGCTATGTTTTGCAGTAAATCCATCACACGGCCGCGATCGGCGAGGCCGAGCATGTCGCGGATCAGCGCCACTGTCGCCGCCCCGGAGCCGGCAGCGTTCTGCACGATTGCTTGATCCAGCAGCGACAAGGCATCGCGCACGGACCCTTCGGCGGCGCGTGCGACCAGCTCCAAGCCGTCTTTATCGACCTTCGCGCCTTCGGCGGCGCAGATGCGCTCCAAGTGTGCGGTCAAGACATCCGGATCGACGCGGCGCAGATCGAAACGCTGACAGCGCGACAACACCGTCACTGGCACTTTGCGGATTTCTGTCGTGGCGAAGATGAAGGTGACGTGCGACGGCGGTTCTTCCAGCGTCTTCAGCAGGCCGTTGAAGGCCTGGGTCGACAGCATGTGCACTTCGTCGATGATATAGATTTTCCGCCGCGCCATGCTTGGCGCGTAGCGCACGCTTTCCAAGATTTCGCGGATGTCGCCGATGCCGGTGCGGCTGGCGGCGTCCATCTCCATCACGTCCGGATGGTTGGAGGCCATGATGGCTTTGCAGTCCTCACCCAGCGGATCGAGATTGATTGTCGGCTGGTTGATGGCGCCGCGGCGGTAGTTGAGCGCGCGCGCCAATAGGCGGGCGGTGGTGGTTTTGCCGACGCCGCGCACGCCGGTCAGCATGAAGGCATGGGCGATGCGGCCGGTGGCGAATGCGTTCTCCAGCGTGCGCACCATCGCTTCCTGGCCGATCAGATCGGCGAAAGTGCGGGGCCGGTATTTGCGCGCAAGGACCGTATAGACGGCCTCTTCCGTCGGTGCGTCGCCGAAAAGGCCCGCGGGCGCGTCGCCATTATCTGAAGTAAACATATCGGACATTTGGCGATCTTAAGGATTCTGCGCCGCACCGCAAAGGCGGCGGTGACCCTGTTGGAGTGCTTTGTGGAAAAGCCACAGCTTGGAAGCGATTGGGCAGCGCTAGAGCCTGATCGCGCCGGGCATTTACATGGCCGGCGCGTGACTCAGGCTCTCAGTCATCATTTAAGAGCGATTATCGAACCGGCGAGCCGATTTCGGCTGACCTGAAATCGCTCTGGCCGCAGGCTTTGCCCGCGACAATAAGGAGACTGACGACGACCCGGAGCGAAACTCGTTACGGCTGCTTCCTTCCGGACCTGACCGGATTGGCGAGGACTCCGCCCGCCGCCAGTCCCAGCCGCTATATCGGGTCTTCGTCCTGCTTGGGCAAGCGGGATTTGTGCGTTAATCCTATTACTCGGAATCGGGAGGGGCATATGACGGAAGCCGAATTGGTGGCGCTATCGCTCGATTGCACGTCGTCGGTCTTGCAGATCGTGGCTCTCTATTTCTCCATCGTCTCGGTCTATATTGGGGCGCTGCACTATTTTCTGAACAAGGCTCCGGTCCTGATGCGGCTTGTGGCCTTTGGGTTTTTCAGCGGCGCTCTGGCGTTTTTGGGCATCACCAGCGTGGCGGTTGAGCGCACGACGAGCGGTGTTTTGTCGGCGTTGCATCGGCTGCCGGCCCGGGACACCTTGCCGCCTGCGACCCAGCAATATTTCGGGTTTGATCGGTTTGTGTCGATGGGCGATGTCAGCCTCGGGGTTTGGGCAGGCTGGGCCATGACCGCGGGGATTTATCTGGCGCTGGCGTTTTTGACGTTTCGATACAAATTCCTCAATGGCGCGATGGAGCGGACGGATTGACCGCTCCTCAGATCAAACCTTCCCAAAAGGCCGTGGCGTTCGATCTCGACGGCACGCTGACCACCAAGGATACGCTCACCGAGTTCCTGATCTGGCGGGTGGGCCATGCGAAAGCGTTTTTAAAAGCGCTGCTCCTGCTGCCTTATTTTGTCGGCTTCGCCCTTGGGTTGGTCAGCCGCGCCGGGGTCAAACAGGCCGCTTTGCGCCGTTTCATTAAGCGCGTGCCCGCCGAGACCATGGAGATGGAATCCCAGCGTTTCGCCAAACAGGTGATGCCGCGCTTGCTGCGGCCGGAGGGCTTGGCGGCGCTCCGGGCGCACGTCAAAGCCGGAGACCAGGTTTTCGTCGTCACGGCCTCCCCCGAATTTGTATCCTGGGCCTGGACCTTTAAGGAAAATGTGGAGCTGATTGCCACGCGGCTGGAAATTTCCGGCGGCTGCATGACGGGCCGGTTGGACGGGATGAATTGCTGGGGGCTGGAAAAAGTCCGGCGCTTGTCGGAGTATTTGGGCGAGCCGGTGGTGCTGGATGTCGCCTATGGCGATAGTGCGGGCGACAAGGATATGTTGGCTGCCGCCCGGGAGGCTCATTTCAAGCCGTTCCGCTGATTTTGGCGGTGCTGCGTTTGGGAGGATTAAAAGAGAGGTGTTTCAGCCGCCTTTTCTGGCTGGTTTAACCCTTTCTGGATTGACTTCGGGGGGGCTGGGCCGTAAATCCCCGCCTCTTGCTCGCTCGGGGTCCCGCGCGGGCTAAAAATTTTCGCGTATGTATGCAGAGCGCGGCTCGACGGGAAACCGGCGGGAGCGTGGGCATTCTGAAGCAGGAGCAGACCGATGTTTGCGGTCATCAAGACGGGCGGAAAACAATATAAAGTCGCCGCCAAGGACGTTGTTTGCGTCGAAAAGATCGACGGCGTCAGCGCTGGCGAAACCATCTCTTTCGACACGGTTCTGATGGTGGGCGAAGGCGAGTCGGTGACTGTTGGTCTGCCAAAGATCGCCGGCGCTCTGGTGCGCGGCACCGTTCTCGAACAACGCAAAGGCGATAAAGTGCTGGTCTTCAAGAAGACCCGCCGCTCGACCTATCGCCGCAAGCGCGGCCACCGCCAGCTGGAAACAGTTGTGCGGATCACTGAAATCGTTCCGAACTAAGGATACCTAGCCATGGCGCACAAAAAAGCTGGCGGTTCTTCCCGCAACGGGCGTGACTCTCAGGGCCAACGTCTCGGCGTGAAAGTGTTTGGCGGTCAAACGATCAATGCCGGCGGCATTATCGTACGTCAGCGCGGCACAAAGTTTCATCCAGGCGTCAATGTAGGCCTTGGCCGCGACCACACCCTTTTCGCGACCGCCGACGGAATCGTCTCGTTCCAACGTAAACGGGATGAGAATTGTTTCGTATCGGTGACCCCGCAAGCTGAGGCCGCTGAATAGCGATCTGTGACTGAATAAGTTCCGGATCGCCACAAAAAGGGCAATCCGGAGACCGACACGCGTAGGGGACCGGCATTGCCGGTCCCCTTTGTTTTTTCTCCTGCGCCACAGCCGTTTGTCTCTGGGGAGAACGGCCCAACAAAAGGAGGCCGCGATGCGGTCGAAGATTCCAAATATAGAGACGGAACGTATTGCGTTGCGTGCATATTCCCCTGATGACGCGGCGAATCTGTCGCGTTTCGCCGGCGATTTCGACGTCGCAAAAATGACCTCGGCGGTGCCGCACCCTTATCCGCGTCTGTCGGCCGAGGGCTATATCATGCTCACCGAAGCGCGCCGTCCGCTCGGGAAGGATATGCCCTTCGCTATTGACCTGCCGGGCCAAGGCTTGATCGGCGCGGCGGGCTTTCATGCGCGCGGCGAGGGCAGATGGGAGTTCGGCTATTGGATCGGCAAACCGTTCTGGGGCAAGGGCTTCGCAACCGAGGCCGCGCGCGCTTTGTTGGCGTGGTGGGACGAAAGCATGAAGGTGAGCTGCCTGTCGGCGGGGCGCTTCATCGACAATCCGGCCTCGGGCCGCGTGCTGGAGAAGGTCGGCTTCAAGCTGACCGGTGAGATGCGGGAGCTTTATTCGCTGGCGCGCCTAGCGCGTATCCCGAGCCTCGATTATGTGCGCTGCGCGAACGCCAAAACGCAGGATGTGTGGGCGGCGGCGGAGTAGCTGGGCGCATTAATCCGGCTCCGTTCGCCTAATGTAAACCGGACGTGCTAAGTGGGTAGATATACGCTCGCTTTGCGCGGGCCGGTTGTTTTTAAAGCGTTGCAATGAAGTTTCTCGATCAGGCCAAGATCTTCGTGCGGTCCGGCGACGGCGGCAATGGCTGCGTGTCGTTCCGGCGCGAGAAGTTCATCGAATATGGCGGGCCCGACGGCGGCGACGGCGGGCGCGGCGGTGACGTGTGGGTGGAGGCGACCGAAGGCCTCAACACGCTGATCGATTATCGCTATCAGCAGCATTTCAAAGTGCGCAAAGGCTATGACGGCTCCGGGCGTGATCGCCACGGCGCGAAGTCCGACGACATTGTTTTGAAAATGCCCGTCGGCACGCAAATCTTCGAAGACGATCAGGAAACGCTGATTGCCGATCTCAATGTCGAGGGCCAACGCGTGTTGCTGTGTAAAGGCGGCAATGGCGGCTTCGGCAATGCGCACTTCAAGGGTCCGTCGAACCAGGCGCCTCGCCGCGCCAATCCCGGTCTGGAAGGCGAAGAACGCTGGATCTGGCTGCGCCTCAAACTGATTGCGGACGCCGGCCTGATCGGTTTGCCCAATGCCGGCAAATCCACCTTTCTGCGCGCCTCTTCGCAAGCCACGCCGAAGGTCGGCGATTATCCGTTCACGACACTGCATCCGCATCTGGGCGTGGTCGAGCTTGCAGGCGATGCACGCTTCATCATGGCGGATCTGCCCGGTCTGATCGAAGGCGCTGCGGATGGCGCAGGACTTGGTACGCGCTTTCTCGGCCATATCGAACGCTGCGCGTGCCTGCTGCACCTGATCGACGGCACGCAGGACGATGTGGTGGGCGCCTATAAGACGGTGCGCCGTGAGTTGAAGGCCTATGGCGAAGACCTCGACAGAAAACCTGAGATCGTCGCGCTGAATAAGATCGATGCGCTCACGCCTGAAGAGATCGAAGAAAAATCCGCCGCTTTGCAAAAGGCCGCACGCAAAAAGCCGTTGCTGGTTTCCGGCGCCACCGGCGGCAATGTGCGCGAAACGCTTTTCGCGATTTTTAAGGCGGTGAAAAAAGCCCGCGCCGGAGGTGAAGAGGATCAGGAGGCGCAGGGATGGACCCCTTAGAAACTCTCGACCAGAATCCTCTGAAAGACGCCAAGCGCGTCGTTTTAAAAATCGGCTCGTCCTTGCTCGTCGATTGGGAAACTGGCGAGCCTGCGCGCGCCTGGCTGGCGGAATTGGCGCGCGACGTCGCGGACGCCCGCGCGCGCGGACAAAAGATCACGATCGTCTCGTCCGGCGCTGTGGCTTTGGGGCGCCGCGCTTTGGGCCTTTCCGGCAAATTGCGCCTGGAAGAAAAACAAGCCGCCGCCGCGGCTGGGCAAGCGCGTTTGATGCGTGCGTGGGAAGAGGCCTTTAGCCCACATGGCGTTCCTGTCGCGCAAGCGCTGCTGACGCCCGATGACACCGAAGTGCGCCGCCGCTGGCTCAATGCGCGCGCGACGCTCGACACCCTAATCGAGCTTGGCGCCATTCCCGTCATCAATGAAAACGACACCGTCGCGACGCAGGAAATCCGCTTCGGCGACAATGATCGTCTCGCCGCGCGCGTGGCGCAGATGATCTCCGCCGATGTGTTGATTTTACTTTCCGACATCGACGGGCTTTACGAATCCGATCCGCGTTGCAATCCGGACGCCAAGCATGTGCCTATTGTACGCAAGATCACGCCCTTCATCGAAGCGATGGGCGGCGGCGTGAATGCCATTGCCGGCGTCGGCTCGGGCGGTATGCGCACCAAGATCGATGCGGCGAAGATTGCGTTTTCGGCTGGGTGCGCCACGGCTGTGACCAAAGGCGAAGATCCGCGTGCGTTGACGCGCTTGCTCAATGGCGCACCCGCCACTTGGTTTGTTCCCACGACCGAAGCGCGGCAGTCGTACAAAGCTTGGATCGCTGGATCGTTGTCGCCTCAGGGCGCTATCGTGATCGACGCAGGCGCCGTGAATGCGCTGAAGCGTGGCGCAAGTCTGTTGCCCGCCGGGGTGGTTCAGGTCTCGGGCAATTTCGGCAAGGGCGACGCGGTGCGTATCCTGTCGCCAGACGGCGCCGAACTTGCGCGTGGTCTGGCCCGCTATGACGCCGAGGATGCACGCAGAATTCGCGGGCTCAAGTCCGACGCTATCGAAGCGGCTTTGGGCTACGCCGCTGGCGCGGCCTTGGTGCATGCGGACGATTTGGTTTTGACGGCTCATTGAATTGGGCATTGAACTTTGACTTGCTATGCTCGACCTAATTACGAGAACTGGACGCCGCCATGCACGCCCCTGCAAATGCTGACATCCCCGCTTTGATGCTCGATATGGGCAAGCGCGCGCGTGCGGCTTTGCCGGCGCTGCAAAAAGCCACAGCGGAAGATCGCACCAAAGCGTTGCACGCGATGGCGGCGGCGATCCGGGCGCATGCGCCGGCGATCCTCGACGCCAATGCCTTGGACATGGAGCAGGCGCGCGCCAGCGGCTTGGATGCGGCGATGCTGGATCGTTTGTTGCTCGATGCGAAGCGCGTCGAAGGCATGGCGGCGGGCGTTGAAGTGGTGGCGCAGATCGACGATCCCGTCGGCGCTGTGATGTCGGAATGGACGCGCCCCAATGGCATGAAGATCGCGCGGGTGCGTGTGCCCTTGGGCGTCATCGGCATCATCTATGAAAGCCGCCCCAACGTGACGGCGGATGCGGGCGCCCTCGCGCTGCGGGCGGGCAATGCGTGCATATTGCGCGGCGGCTCTGAATCCACGCGCTCCTCGCGCGCGATTCATGCAGCGCTTGCGGAAGGGCTGCGGAATGCCGGCCTTCCAGAGGACTCCATTCAGATCGTGCCGGTTTCTGACCGCGCCGCCGTTGGCGAAATGCTCAAAGGTTTGAATGGCGCCATCGACATCATCGTGCCGCGCGGCGGCAAGGGGCTGGTCGCGCGTGTGCAGGAAGAAGCGCGCGTGCCGACGATCAGCCATCTCGACGGCAATTGCCACACTTACATTCACAGCGCCGCCGACCCGGCGATGGCGCAGGCGATCACGTTGAACGCCAAGATGCGCCGCACCGGCATTTGCGGGGCGACGGAAACGCTATTGATCGATGCGGCCTGCACGCCCACGATTTTGCCTGGCCTTGCAAAGGCGCTGCAGGAAAAAGGCTGTGAGCTGCGCGGGGACGGCCGGGCGCGCGCGCTTGTGCCGAGCATGAATGTTGCGACGGACGAGGATTGGGGCACGGAATATCTCGCGCCGATTTTGGCTGTGCGCGTGGTCGATACGATCAACGAAGCGATCGCCCATATCGGCAAATATGGATCGTCGCACACCGAGGCGATCATCACGCAAGATGAAGCTGCGGCCGAGAAATTCCTAAACGATGTGGATTCGGCGATCATCCTCTGGAACGCGTCGACGCAATTCGCGGATGGCGGCGAGTTCGGCTTCGGCGCCGAGATCGGCATCGCCACCGGGCGCCTACATGCGCGCGGCCCGGTCGGCGCGGAACAGCTCACGACGTTCAAATATCAGATCCGCGGCAGCGGTCAGATTCGTCCCTGATGGCAGAGCTTTGATGGCGCCAATCTGATGTCGAGCATATTCTTCCGGTTTCACGGGAAGGAACGCGCCGTGCGCGGCCTGACGATCGGGCTTTATGGCGGCACGTTCGATCCACCGCATCAAGGTCATGTGCATGTGGCCGAAACGGCGATCGCCGCTGCGGGGTTGGATCAGATCTGGTGGCTGGTCTCGCCGCAAAATCCGTTGAAGGCGCGCTCCGCGCCGCCCGTGGAAGATCGCATGATCGCGGCGCGGCGCCTGGCGCACAATCCGCGCATGGTGGTGTCTGACCTCGAAGCGCGTATCGCCGCCCGTTACACCATTCAGACCATCGAGCATTTGCAGGCGCGGGCGCGGGGCGTGCGCTTCATTCTGGTCATTGGCGGAGACAGTTTCGACAATCTTCACCGCTGGCGGCGTTGGGCGGATATTGTCCGCAAAGTTCCCATTCTGATCGTCGCGCGGCCTGGCTTTGGGCTCAAAGGCCGGCTGGGTCCTACTGCCCGGCGCTTCGCCGGTGCGCGTGTTTTTGAGGGTTCGGCCAACACCCTAAAGTGGCGGCGGGGCCAGGCCTGGACGTATGTGACAGCCCGCTGGCGGGCGGATTCCTCCACCCGATTGCGCGAACAAGCGCGTAAAAACAAACCTTAATAGGGTTACGCAGCGCTCATTTGTCGACTGGAGTGGGTCGTGTTAGGCTCCGCACACTTATTCGTTGAAGAAGGATACCGACCCTGTCACCCGACCCCTCGCGCGAAACGCGCAATCCCGAAGCCGCTCAAGCGGCGCCGGGCGTGGTGGATTCAGCAGATTTGACGCAAGAATCAGTCGTGCTGAAGTCCTTGGATGACGACAAGGCCGAAGAGATCGTTCAGATCGATCTGAAGGGCAAGTCCTCGCTCGCCGACACCATGGTCATTGCAACGGGCCGCTCTGCGCGCCATGTCGCCGCCATCGCCGATCATGTTGTTCGCGCCTTGAAAGAGGCGGGACTTGGCCGTCCGCGCGTTGAAGGCATGGCGACGGCGGATTGGGTGCTCATCGATGCGGGCGATGTGATCGTGCATCTCTTCCGTCCGGAAGTGCGCACCTTCTACAATCTCGAAAAAATCTGGCAGGACGGACCCGCTACACGGGCCGCGACCGCTTAAAGCTTCATGCGCGTCACGATCCTCGCTGTCGGCCGGTTACGTGCCGGACCAGAGCGCGAATTGATTGATGATTACACAGCCCGGGCGGCAGCGTCTGGTAAGGCGCTGAGACTTGGCTCGCTTACCGAACGCGAAGTCGAAACGCCCGGCGGGGCCGATGCGGAATCCGACAAGGTCATGTCGCAAATTCCCAAAGGCGCTCTTTGCGTCTTGCTCGACGAACATGGCGAGCAAGTGCGCACACGTGTTCTGGCCGAGCGCATCGGCAAGTGGCGCGATAGCGGCCAGCGTGATCTTCTGTTTTTGATCGGCGGCGCGGACGGTCATGGCGCGGCGATCCGGCAAGCCGCGGAAGACGGGCGCTGGCCGAAAATCGCTTTCGGCGTGCAGACTTGGCCGCATCGTTTGGTGCGAGTCATGCTCGCCGAGCAGATCTACCGCGCGTTTTCGATTTTGGCGGGATCGCCGTATCATCGGGATTAAGGATTGGTTGGTCAGAAGCCGTCCGCGCTATCTGCTCAGCTCCGGCGTTGTCGAGATCATTTTTCCTTCAATGAAGCGCTGTACGGATTCGCGATAGGCGTGGACGAGGTGCAGGTTTTTGATGCGCCAAACGCCATCGTCGCCCTCTGTGAAGATCATATTGTATTGGCCGAAGCCGCGCATGATCGTGAGGCCGTGGATCGTTACCCAATCTTCCAGTAAGAAGATGCCGCGCGCTTCGGTATCGCTGACGACAGTGATTTCCGGGTTGTGCCCGAAATGGCAGAGCCGCAAACCTTCCTGGCTTTCATTGGCATGTAGCCATTCGCAGATTTCCTTGCGGCCGCTCTTGCGCCAAGTCTCCATGCCCCAATCGC
>Ga0247832_1003118_pt1 | contig 23437 bp, 21 predicted proteins | sample LaCruzMarch2015__10_FD_192407 | JGI IMG/M metagenome (GOLD analysis project Ga0247832, IMG submission 192407) | Freshwater microbial communities from meromictic Lake La Cruz, Castile-La Mancha, Spain - LaCruzMarch2015_4m | ecosystem: Environmental > Aquatic > Freshwater > Lake | place: Spain... | reverse complement strand
AACCCGGCTTCGCCTGACAACCCGCTGATTGCCGCCGTCAAAGCCCGAATCGGTGCTCGCTAAATCCCACCTGACCCCCTCACTAATAGGAGAACTCCATGGCTGAAATCAAGCAAACCCTCAATCTGGGCGATTTGCTCAAGTATGAAGACGAAGGCTTTTACTCGCGCGACCGCGCCACCCTGACTGCTGGTCAAACCCTGGTACTAGGGACAGTCGTTGGTCTGGTGACCGCCACTGGCAAGGTTAAACAACTTGATCCGAGTGCAACCGATGGCAGCCAACTCGCCTGTGGTGTGTTGCTGCAAGACTGCGATGCCTATTTGGTCGACCGGGACGATGCACTGATGCTGGCGCGTCACGGAACGGTGGCCCAACACGCACTCACCTGGCCTGCGGCCATCACCGTGGCAGAGCGCGATGCAGCAGTCGCCCAACTCAAGGCGCTGGGCATTCTGGTGCGCCAAAGCGCCTGATGTCTCCTTCGATTTGCAAGCCAATTCGCCCCATCCATCCCACTTTTTGAAGGAAAGCCATCATGGCCATCAACAATCCGTTTCTCAATCCCGCCTTTTCCATGGCATCGCTGACAGCCGCCATCAACCTGCTGCCCAACCGTTACGACCGACTCGACCAGCTGGGGCTGTTTGCCGCCAAACCGGTGCGCACCCGCACCATCGTCCTCGAAGAAAAGGCTGGCGTGCTCAATTTGCTGCCCAGCCTGCCTGTGGGCTCACCCGGTACGGTCGGTATTCGGGGCAAGCGCACGCTGCGCAGCTTTGTGATCCCGCACATCCCGCACGATGACGTGGTGCTGCCTGAAGAAGTGCTGGGCCTTCGCGCGTTTGGCACCGAGAACGAATTTGCTTCCATTGCGGCGGTACTGGCCGAGCACCTGGACAACATGCGCACCAAGCATGCGGCCACTCTGGAGTACCTGCGCATGGGCGCTTTGAAAGGCATCGTGCTCGACGCCGATGGCCGGGTGCTGGTCGATCTTTACGATGAATTCAAGATTTCGGCCAAAACCATTAACTTCAAGCTCAACGTCGAAGGCACCAGCATTTTGGAGAAATGCCTGGAGCTCAAGCGCTACATGGGCAAGAGCCTGATGGGCGAGCGCATGAGTAGCGTGCATTGTCTGGTATCCCCCGAGTTCTTCAACAAGTTGGTCACCCATGCCAACGTGAAGGCGGCCTACCAGTTGTGGAACGATGGACAGGCACTGCGCTCCGACATGCGCTCAGGCTTCCCGTTTGCAGGGGTCACCTTTGAGGAATACGCCGGTGAAGCCAGCGTGCCCGATGGCTCCGGTGGCTGGGTGACCAAACCGTACATCGAAGCTGGCGAAGCGCATGCGTTCCCGCTGGGCACGATTGACACCTTTGCCACCTACTTTGCACCGGCTGACTTCAACGAGACGGTCAACACGCTGGGTCAACCCATCTATGCCAAGCAGGCACCGCGCCATTTTGAGCGTGGCACCGACTTGCACACACAGAGCAACCCGCTGCCCCTGTGCCAGCGTCCGGCTCTGCTGGTTCGTCTGACCGCGACGTGATCGGGCCATTCCCATGACCACCTTGGTCGAAAAAATCTACCTGGCCGCCGCCAACGTCGGGTTTCTCAAAACCTGCGCTTGGCAACCCAGCGATGGCGGTGCAGTGCAAACGCATTCAGTCGGATTTTCTGCACCTGACCAGGACGTGCTCTCGGGGCTTGGTGTCAGCACCGAGTACGAGATGACCTACCCGAAATCTTGCTTTGTGGGGCTCAAATCCCGCGAGGTGGCGCAAATCGAGGGTGTCGCATATCAGGTGCGAGAAGTCACGGCCATGGGCGATGGCTCTGAGGTGCGCGCCAAACTGATGCGGGTGTAAATCCTATGGCAGCGAACTCCATTCGTGAACGGATTTTGCAGACGCTGGTGGCGCGGTTGAACCCGGTGGCCACAGATCAGGCAGCTTCAGTGTGGCGCACGCCCAGTGTTGCCATTACCCGCGATCAGTGCCCAGCCTTGGTGGTGTTTCCTGAGAGTGAGTCACTGGCAGAGCGCGCCAACGACCGTGTCACCCGCGAGTTGACAGTACGCATCACCGCACTGGCGCGTGCCGTGCCTCCAGTAATTCCAGAAACCGTGGCCGATGCCTTGCTCTGTGCGGCGCATGCCGTGCTGATGCTTGACATCAACCTGGGTGGCCTGGCGCTCGGCATTCGGGAAGTCGAGTCCGAGTGGGAAGTGGATGACGCTGATGGCGTTGCTGCCAGTACATCTGCTCGTTACCAGATCACCTACCGCACCCTGATTGCTGACATTTCCATTCAAGCCTGAATCACTTTTCCCTTTTTCTGTTTAGACATTCCAACTTTTAAGGATCCCAAACCATGAGTACCTATGCATCATTCCAGGGCCGTGTTTACCTCGGCAAACGCGACGTGGAAGGCAACCCCATCGAAGTTCGCTCACCCGGCAATGTGGCCGAGCTGAAACTCTCTCTCAAAACCGACGTGCTGGAGCACTATGAGAGCCAAACCGGTCAACGCACGCTCGATCACCGCATGGTCAAGCAAAAGTCCGCCACAGTAAATCTGACCATCGAAGAGTTCACCAAAGAAAACCTTGCGCTGGCGTTGTACGGCAACTATGTGGTCGGCACGCCCGGCACTGTGACCAATGAGCCATTGGCGGGCGCGTCACCGCTGGTCGGCGAGCGCTATTTCCTGGCACACCCCAAGGTGGCCAGCCTGGTGATCGAGGACAGCAGCGCCACACCGGCCACGTTGGTCGAAGGTGTGGACTACACGGCAGACATTGACTTTGGGGCGATCCAGTTGCTGCGACTCCATGATGGCGGCACACCTGCCGTACCCTACGCCGCGCCCCTGAAAGCCAGCTACGCCTTTGGTGTCACGACAGATATCGGCATCTTTACGCAGGCACTGCCAGAGCGTTTCCTGCGGCTGGAGGGCATCAACACCGCCGACGGTAATGCAAAGGTGTTGGTGGAGTTATATCGGGTGGCGTTTGATCCCTTGAAGGAAATCTCGTTCATCTCCAACGAATACAACAAGTTCGAAATGGAGGGCTCGCTCTTGGCTGATTCCAGCAAACCGTTCGATGCAACGCTGGGCCAGTTTGGCCGCATTGTCCAAATCTGAAAGGCGCGTCATAACTGATTTGGAAAAACTAATTCCCCAGGACACCCTGGTGCAAGTGGCAGGTGAAATCATCGCGATCTCACCCCTCAAAGTCGGCCAGCTGCCTGCATTTTTGCGGGTGATCTCGCCAGTTATGACGCAGTTGAGCCAGCCGCAAATCAACTGGCTGGCGCTGTTTGGCGAGCGTGGTGACGATTTGTTGAACGCCATCGGCATCGCAGTCAAAAAGCCGCGCGAGTGGGTGGACGACTTGGCAGCGGACGACGCGTTGCTGCTGGCAGCCAAGGTGATGGAGGTCAACGCTGATTTTTTTACCCGAACGGTGATTCCCAAACTCGACGGTCTGTTCAGTCTAGGCAAGGGAATTCAAGCAGCCAACACTGGTTCGACCTCACCCAGCGTCTGATGGAGCACGGCCACCGACTGCCCGACATCCTGGACTACACGCTGGCGCAGTTAAAAGGGTTTGCTGCTGCCAGCGCTCGCTTGGACAGCGCGCGTGATGCCCAACTCCTGACCCTGATCGCCATTGGTAGCAGGGGCGACTCCAAAAACCTCGATCAAACGCTTGAACGTCTGACCACAGCATCAACCTCGTCATGAAAATCTCCATCCGAATCGACAGCGCTGCGGCGCAAGCCCAACTGCGCCGGTGGGGTGGGGAGTTTCGCGACAAGGTCAAAAAAGCGGTGGCCAAAGCCATGGCGAAAGAGGCTATTGCAATCAAGACAGACGTGCGCGATCAGGTGGCCAGCCAACTGACGGTGGTCAAAAAGACCTTCCTCAAGGGGTTCTCCGCCTACGTGATCGACAAAGACCCCAGTCGCTTGCCAGCGCTGTACGTGGGCTCGCGCATTCCATGGGTTGGCATGCACGAAAAAGGCGGGACCATTTCGGCCAAGATGCTGATTCCCTTGCACGGCCGGGTTGGCCGCAAGCGCTTCAAGGCACAGATCGCTGAACTGATGCGGGGCGGCAACGCCTACTTCATCAAAAACGCCAAGGGCAACGTGGTGCTGATGGCCGAGAACATCAAAGAGCATGACCGCCCCTTGGCTGGATTCAAACGTCGGTACCGCAAAGCGCAAGGCATCAAACGTTTGAAGCGTGGTGCTGATATTCCGATTGCGGTGCTCGTTCCCCGCGTCATGCTCAAAAAGCGACTCGATATCGAGCGACTGGTGGTGCGGCGCATCCCACGATTGGCAGCAAGCATCGAACAACAAATCCGCACGGTCGGATAACTCTCAAATATCGCCTCAAATTTCAAATTGACCCATGGCCAACAACCGTATCGCCGTTTTAGTAGCCCTTGAAGGTGCCGATGACGGGCTCAAACGCGCCCTGAATTCCGCCCAGCAGAGCCTGGGCGAGTTGGCATCGACAGCCAAGACCGCTGGCGACAAGGCCGCGCGCGGTATGGCCGAGGTCAAAGCAGGCATGTCGGCGTTTGGCGACCAGGTGGCCACTGCCAAGACGCAGTTGCTGGCATTTCTGTCGATCAACTGGGCGGCAGGCAAAGTGCAGGAGATTGTCCAGGTGGCCGATGCCTGGAACATGATGGGCGCGCGCCTGAAGCTGGCAACAGCCGGACAGAATGAATTTGTCACTGCGCAAAAAGCCCTGTTTGATATCGCTCAGCGCATTGGGGTGCCCATCCAGGAAGTCTCGACCCTGTACGGCAAGTTGCAGCAAGCGGTGCGAATGCTGGGTGGTGAACAGAAGGACGCACTTTCTATTACCGAGAGCATCTCGCAGGCCTTGCGTCTGTCGGGTGCGTCGGCCACGGAAGCCCAGTCGTCGCTGTTGCAGTTCGGACAAGCCTTGGCTTCCGGTGTGCTGCGCGGTGAAGAATTCAACTCCGTTGTGGAAAACTCACCGCGTCTGGCCCAAGCGCTGGCCGACGGCTTGAACGTGCCGATTGGTCGCCTGCGCAAGTTGGCTGAAGAAGGCAGGCTCACTGCGGACGTGGTGGTCAATGCCTTGATGAGCCAAAAGGACAAGCTTGCTGCCGAATACTCTCAATTGCCCGCAACGGTCAGTCAGGCATTTCAGCGCCTGCAAAACGCCTTCGGGCAATGGGTCGCGCAGGTCGATGCTGCTACCGGCATCACCAAAAAGCTCGCCGATGGCCTGACCTGGCTGGCCACCAATCTGGATACGGTCATGCAGTGGCTCAAAAAAATTGCCGAATTGGGGTTGGCGGTGCTCATTTACCGGCTGCTGCCAGCGTTGGTCACGGCTTGGCAGACCGCAGGGGCCGCAGCCATTACGGCGGCAACCGCCACCTCTGCGGCCTGGGCCACCGCCAATTTGTCGGTCACAGCGGCCATTGCCAGCGTCGGCCTGCTCAAAACAGCCTTCGCTGTGCTGGGTGCGTTCGCAGTCGGCTGGGAAATCGGCACCTGGTTGTCCGAAAAATTCGAGATCGTGCGCAAGGCTGGCATCTTCATGGTGGAAATTCTGGTCAAGGGGATCGAGCAGTTGCAGTACCGTTGGGAAGCCTTTGCAGCGATCTTTACCAGTGACACCATCGATGCAGCTACCAAGCGCCACGAGGCTCGTCTGGCTGAAATGAATGTGATCTTTGCCCAAATGTATGCCGATGCCACCAAGGGGTCTGAGGCCGCCAAAACAGCCATGACCACGGTGGCCACCACAGCGGAGGAGATTGCCAAAAAGCTGGAAGCTGTGCGCCAAGGTACGCAAGAAGCGGTCGGTCGTGGCGTTGAAGCGGTGCACTCCGCCGTGGAAAAGCTGAAATCCCGGTTGGGCGAGGTGGAACAGGCGGTCACCAAGGCCAATGGCGTGGTCACGGATGCCACTGCCAAGATGGCTGAGGCGTACAAGGGCCTGACTGCCATGGTCGAAGCCAACCTGCAAAAACAGGTTGATGCTGTGAAAGCACGCTACCAGCAGGAGCAAACTGCGCTCGAACTGTCTTCAGCTTCGCAGGCAACCCAGATCGCCAAATCAACCCTGCTGCTTACCGATGCACTGACCCAGCAGACCACCCTGCGGCAAAAGGCCACGACCGACACCCTGAAACTCATCGATGACGAGTCCACTGCCAGGGTCGCAGCAGCGGCCAAGCAAGGCGCAACTGAGGCCGAGCGCAGCGCCAACGTGACTCGGGTCGAAAGCGAGATTCTGGCGACCAAACGCCAGTCCATGGTCATTGCTGCCACGGAATACCGCGCCCACATCGATGCATTAAACGCTGAGGCCAATCGGCATCTGGCGGAAATTCAGCGCATCGAAGAAGCCAAGCGCATGCTGACGATGACCACGGAAGAAAAAATCCGTGAACTGCGCCGTCAAGGCATGACGGAGTTTGAAGCGACGGAAGACCGTAAACGCCAGGTCGTTGAGTTGCAGACCAAGGCGCGCGATGCGCTGGCCGCAGGTGAATTTGAGCAAGCCAAGCAGTTTGCGCAAAAGGCCATGGATTTAGCAGTGCAAGTGGGCAGCACCCAGACGGCCGAGGCCAAAAAGGCCGAAGAAGCCAAGAAGACGTCTGAAGGCGCTTACTCGCAAGTAGTGGCGCTGGAGTCGCAAGCCCGGCAGGCCTCACGCCAGGGCGAGCACGACAAAGCCACGGATCTGATGCGCCAAGCCGACACTCTGCGCGCAGAACTCGCTCAAAAAACGACCACGGCCGATGCAGCCATCACCCAGGGCAAGCAGGGCATCAACACGGCCATCGGTGATATCCGCAGCTCCGAAGAAATCCTGGTCAAGACGCTTGATGCACAGGCACTGGCCCACCAAAACGCAGCCAAGTCGGCGTTGAGTGCGCGTGACCAGATCAAGCAAACCCTCACGGACACAGAAACCCAAATCGACCAGATCACCGCCAAGCTCAAAGTTGGCTTAAAAGTTACGCTGGACGCGGACACCAGCCGGTTTGACAAAGCCATCGCTGATCTGGACAAGGCAATGGCCGAGAAAGAAATGCTGCTCCTCATCAAAGCCGACTTGGAACAGGCCCAGAAAAAGCTCCAGGAATATGAAGCCTTGCTCAAAGAGGGCAAAACGCTGCCAGTGGATGCCGATGTCACCCAGGCCAAAGCGGCGCTGGACAAACTGACCGCCTATGCCAAGCAAAACTCGCTGATCGAACTCCAGGTCACCACAGAAAAGGCCCAGGCATCCATCACCAACGTCGAGGGCATGATCAACGCATTGAGCCGCATTCGCACCGAGTCGCAGCACAGTGTCAACACCAATGCCAATGCGGCGCGCTCAGAAATCTCCAGCCTCAATGGCATGAACACATCGAGCACGCACACCATTTATGTGCGCAAAGTCGAAGCCAATGCAACGGGCGGACTGGTGGGCGCAGGTGTGCCGCACTTTGCACGCGGCGGCTATGCCGACGCTTCCGGTTCTCGTGGATCAGTTGCCTCGCCGGTTGGTGCTGCATTTGCCCGTATGGCCGGTGGCTCCGTACCGGGTTCTGGTGATCAGGACACAGTGCCGCGCACGCTCGATGCAGGTGCATTCGTTTTGCGCAAGGCAGCGGTGCGCAAGTACGGTGGCGGTGTCCTGTCCAAGCTGGCCAATGGAGTCTCACGTTTTGCCACTGGCGGCAAGGTCACGCCGACCGGGCCCGCACCCATCAAATACAACCGCGATGCTGCTGAAGCAAAAAAGATGATCGACCTGGGCCTGGAGGCCATGCGCGAGTACACCTTTTGGATGCGCCAGCACTACGGGGCGGCCCTGTCCATTGGCATGGAGTGGGACACCATGCAAGGCTACGGCAAGCTCGCCGCCACGGATCGCCAAACGCTGGAGTCCATTCCCAATCGCGCCCAGCTCACAGCCAACGAGAAGCAGAAGATCGACGCCATCAAACAGACCTGGCGTACCGCCATGGCGCAGCCGCTGGTGTACGGCAAAGACATCGAGCGTGAACTGCTGGACTACATGGAGCAGCACCAAGGGGAGTTTTACCGGGGTGGGGGTGTGGCCAAGTCCGACACGGTTCCGGCGATGTTGACGCCGGGTGAGTACGTGGTCAATCGGTCGGCCGTGTCCAAATTCGGGGCTGGATTTTTTGAGTCACTCAACAACCTGTCAATTCCTGCCCAGGCGCTGGCTCGTGGTGTGCAGGGCCAGATCCAAGGTTTTGCCAGTGGGGGATTGGTTCAGTCTTTGGCCTCGCCACTGGCTGTGCCGAGATCTGCATTTGCAGGAGAAACCACCCCAGTGCGCACCGTGCGTGTTGAATTGGCAGCGGGAAACCGCAGTGTGTCGGCCACGATCGATGCCAGAGATGAGACACGCCTGCTCGACATCTTGAAACAAGCGAAATCACGCGCCTTTTAGCGGCCAATCATCCATGGAACTTAAAAACCTCTTCAGTGGGGCCACGCTGACCCTGCCTGACGATTTGCTGTGGAGCGATGAACACACCTGGAGTCCGGTTGTTTCCAGCGTGTCGTACCTGATCACCGGCGCGCTTTTGGTGCAGTCAGCCACCCGCCAGGCTGGGCGTGACATCACCTTGGTAGGTGCCGCCGACATGGCTTGGGTTGCGAGATCGGTCGTCAATGTGCTGCGTGATTGGGCTGCATTGCCTTTGGATGCAGTGACTGGCCGCTTTGAATTGACGCTCATGGATGGTCGCATCTTCACGGTGGCCTTTCGCCATGCCGACGGCGCGATAGAAGCCGAACCTGTCACAGGTTTCCCCGCCCGAAACGACAACGATTTTTACCGCATCACCTTGAAGCTGATGCAAATCTAAATTCTGGAACCTTCATGCCCATTCTCACTGGCGACATCAAACTGGTCGCATCCCAAGTCATGGACGACGTACCCGAAGGCGGTGGTGCGCCCACAGCTACAGTCATTGTGGATGGCACCAGCAATGCCATCTTCCCTGACATCTCTGAACTCGACCGCGCCGGTGGCCGCGTCAATCTTCGAAAACTCCACGTCGCGGTGCAAACCATGGACACCGACACCTACATGGGTTCGAACATCATCGTGTCCCAGCCTCCTGCAGACCCCAATGTCAGTGTCACTCTGTTTAGCACCCGCGACACCTTTGATCGGCGCGACGCGGCATCGGCTCGGGTCGAGAGCTACCTCACCAAAGGACCGATGTGGGGTGGCATGTTGCTGGAGAACCATATTGCTGGCCAGCGCGCAGTGCAAATCCTGCAAAGCGTCGATGCTGAACTGCCCCGGATTGGGCAAACCATGGTGCTGGTGCAAAACGAGGGCGCGACCAACGAGCGCAGCCAATACATTCGCACCACCGAAGTTCGTGCCATCAAACGCAAGTTCGAAGACAGCCAGGGAAAGATGGTCGACATGAATGTGGTGACCTGCTCCATCAGTGACGCACTGCGTACCGACTTCCAAGGGTCCGAGGGCAATGCCAAGGCTGCACCAGCCGCAGGGGCCACCAAGGTTAGAGACACCACGGTGGCCGATGCAGGTTCTTACGTCGGTGTCGTGCCGCTGGCCACTGCCGCCAACCTGGGGACCTTCAGCATTCGGGCCAGCAGTGTGTATACCCAGTTGGTTCCCAGTGCCCAGACCGAGACACCACTGGTCGATCTCAAGCCCAATGGCGAACAGGTGGTTTTATCCGCTGCAGGTGGGCCGGTGACGCTCACCACGTCGGTGGCACTCAACAATTCGCACACCATCAGTGTGGGCCAGGCCATCCTGCCCAACACGTTCAAACTGACCACCGGCAGCCTGACCCTGGTCGATGACGGTGGCCTGTTGTCTGCGGCTGGCAGCGCTGTGGGGGCGGTGGACTATGCGAATGGGCTGATTTCGATCACGGACCCGTCCGTGAGTTATCCAGCCGCCAAAACTATCCTCTACACACCAGCGGCTGCACCCGTGCGCTCGCTGCACACCGCTAGTTGGGCGGTCACGGCCGAGTCGCGTTCCAGCACCCTGGTGGCGATCTTTGACCCTGCGCCCAAGCCGGGCAGTTTCTCGCTCAGCTACCGGGCGCAGGGGCGCTGGTACACCTTGCGCGATGCGGGCAACGGTCAGTTGCGCAGTGCCTTTGGCTCGGTGGGCGCGGGCACGCTCAATTTCAACACCGGCTCGATGATGGTCACACTTGCTGCCTTGCCCGATGTCGGCACGCAGGTGCTTGCCACCTATGGACTGGCCACTGCCGACACGGCCGTCTATGGCGTGGCGATTGCCGCTCAGTCCGTATTCACCCTGGCCCACCCCGGTGTGGCGCCGAGCACGGTCACGCTCACTTGGGCGACAGGCGGCGTGGAAAAAACCGCCTTCGATAACGGCCAGGGCCTGCTTACCGGCGACGCCACTGGCAAAGTGGACTACCTGGATGGCGTGATCACGTTCAAACCCCTGATCCTGCCCAGCTCTGGCGCGCAGGTGAGCATTGCCTATTCCTGGGGCCCACCGATTGAAGAGAATTTCCAGGCCCCCGAGCGTTTTGCACCGGATGGTTATATCGAGATCGTTCTGGCCAACCCCAATGTGTTGCCCCACACCGTCAAGGTGGAGTGGAACACCGTGTTTGATGAGAAAGACCTGACCATCGAGGGGCAGATATCAACCCGCTGGCTGTCCTTGACCTACAAGCCCAACCGCGACCCCATCGTCATCGTCCATGACAACGGGACTGGCGGGTTTCAAACGCGCCCCGAGTGCGCAGGCGTGATCGACTACGCCGCTGGCACTTTGAGGTTCAAGCCAGACACCACGATTGCATTACCGAAGCCCAACTGGACCAAGGTGGTGGTTGGCACCCAGGTGATTGACAACACGTGGTTCACCGGCACCCTGGCCACAGAAAAAGTGGTCTTCGGTGGCTTTACCTACCAGACCATCGGGGCCATCATGCCCACCGACCTGTCGGGCTATGTCAAGGTCACTTACCGTACCAGCGCGGCGGGCAACAGCAACACCGAGGTGTTTCCTGTTCAGTTGTCTGTCGATCTGACGCAAAGCTCCAGCGAACCCATTGTGGGTGGCTCCTGCAGTTTCACCCTGGGAGGCGCCCGGTACATGGACCGCCAGGGCTCTTTGATTACCAACATCGATCCGGCAACCGGCTCAGGTCTGACATCTGGCAGCATCAACTACTCCAGCGGCCTGGCCAGCCTCAGCGTGCTGCCAGTGGGGGCCAGCAATACCGGTGTGATCAACAGCATGGTGACCAGCCAAAGCCCCATGCCGGTGACCGACGTGCAGTTTCGCACCAGCACGGCACCCATTCGCCCGTCCAGTCTGGCGGTGCAATTTGTGCTGGCTGACGATGATGCGCAGGTGTCGCACATCGTCACCTCAGACGCCAACGGCAAGATCGAATCCGCCAACGTCACTGGCAAGGTGGACTACGAGACCGGCATTGTGTCGCTGGCATTCGGTAAGTGGATGCTGGCCGTTGGCAATGAGACCAAGCCCTGGTACGACGCGTCCAAGATCATCGGCGGGCACATCTTTTTAGCCTCTGCCGTCATGGCGGACTCCATTCGCTATGCGGCCGTGGCCTACAGCTACCTGCCGCTGGATGCCAACATCCTCGGCATCGACCCGGTGCGCCTGCCCAGTGATGGCCGGGTACCGATCTTTAGACCCGGTGGCTTTGCGGTGGTGGGCAACACGCAGTCCATCACCGCCAGTGTGACCAACGGCCAAACCATCAACTGTGCCCGCGTGCGTTTGAGTCGGGTGCGGGTCGTCGGGTTTGACGGGGTGGTCATCCACAGCGGCTACAGCGCAGACCTGGAGGCAGGACTGGTCACGTTCACGTCGGTGGCAGGCTACAGCCAGCCGGTGACGGTTGAACACCGCATCGAAGACATGGCGGTGGTCAGTGATGTGCAGATCAGTGGCGAGATCACTTTTACACGGGCGCTCACCCATGACTATCCGGTGACCACGCCCGCGAGCAGCTTTGTCTCAAGCGCCCTGGTGGCAGGTGACTTGAAGTCGCGCGTCAGTGTGCTGTTTGATCAGGCCTCATGGAGTGGCGCATGGCTCGATATCTTGTCGGGCAGCACGGCCACGGCCACTTTCAACAACACGCAGTACCCCATTTTGGTGACCAACCGGGGGTGCCTGACAGAGCGCTGGATCGTGCGCTTTACCAATACCACCTCGTTTGAGGTCATTGGTGAGAACGTGGGTGTCATCGCTACCGGCAACACCAGCACCGACTGCGCACCCAACAACCCCTCTACCGGCGCGGCGTACTTCCATCTGCCCGCACTGGGGTGGGGCAATGGCTGGGCCACAGGAAACGTGCTGCGCTTTAACACCATCGGCGCGCAGTTCCCGGTCTGGGTGGTGCGCACCGTCCAGCAGGGGCCAGAAACCGTGCCCGATGACGCCTTCACTGTGCTGGTACGCGGTGACGTCGATACGCCCTGATGGGGCACAACCGCAATACGGATACGAATGAGACATGACTGATCTAAGCGTCAAATACTTCAACAGCGGCATGGCCGGTGCACCCCAAATCTCCAATAACTGGGGTGATTTGGTGAACATGCTTGATGCCTGCCTCATTAATGGCTTTAACCTCAAGGCGCTGGACAACCTGACGTTTGCCAACGGCCTTGCGACTGCCACCGTCACGACCGGGCATTCCTATCTGAAAGACCAGGTGGTGCTGATCGAAGGTGCCAACCAGGCTGCTTACAACGGCCAGTTTCGGGTGGTCGCTGTCACCGCCACCACGTTTAGCTATGCAGTTTCTGGCAGTCCCACCAACCCAGTCTCACCGGCCACCACCAGCACCAACCTGAGCGCCAAGGTGGCACCGCTGGGCTGGGAGATTGCATTCACAGGTGCGAACAGGCGTGCCTACCGCAGCCCAAACCCCATGTCACCGCAGAACCTGCTGCTGATTGATGACGGCATCAAAGCCCCGGACTACAACACGACTTGGTCCAAGTGGGCCAACGTTGGGGTGGTGGAGGGCATGGCAGACATCAGCACCATTGTGGGCGCGCAGGCCCCTTTTGACCCGAGCAACCCGACACAAAACTGGCGGCAGGTCCAGGCGGGCCAGTATGGTTGGTACAAGTGGTACCACGCACGCCAAGGCGGATATGAGACCTATGGCGATGGCGGTGCGGGCAACCGCAACTGGGTGCTCGTGGGGGACGACCGTCTGTTTTACCTGTTTTGCACCAACGCACCGGGCTACAACTGGTACGGGCGCAATTTCTACTGCTTTGGTGACATCGAGAGTTTCAAGCCCGGTGACAACTACCACAGCGTGCTCTGCGCGGAAGACTCGTACTGGTCCAACACCAATGGCGGTTACGCAAGCTACCCAGGGCAGTACAACGGCTACGGCTTGATCCATTCGCTGGATGTGGCGGGCAAAGTCATGCTCAGAAACCACACCCAGGTTGGCAACTATGTGCGCTGGGGTGTGACTTCGCTCAACACCAACAACGGCCAGCAAATCTGTGGGCGCGGCAACCTGCCGTTTCCCAATGGTGCGGATTACAGCCTATGGTTAATGCCGACCTATGTGCGCCAGGAAGATGGGCACCTGCGCGGGATGATGCCCGGCATGCTGTGGCTGCACCAGGACCGGCCCTACAGCGACCAGACCATTGTGGACAACGTGCTGGGCCAGAACAACAAGCGCTTTCTGCTGGTGCGCACGCAGTACAGCTCCGAGACCGAAGGTGCGCAGGTGGCCTTTGACATCACCGGGCCATGGAGGTAAGCCATGAGCCTGCTCATACTGCCGCGCTTGGGCACAGGCAACCCGGTGCCGTTTAACAACAACTATGCCGTCGCCAAAGACGGTAATCCCTGGAGTGATGGCGGTTCTGACACCTTTGATGGCACCACCGGGGCGCAGATCACAACGTCTACTGGCTGGGCGCGGATTGGCGGTAACACCTACACCACGGCGGACGGTTCTATCGACATCAGCAAATCACTGGGCGCAGACGGGGTCGATGTCGGTGTCTATTCCGGCTGGGCCGTGGCGGGCATCTGGGCCTGCGAGATTGAACTGGGCTCTGAACCTCGGGTGCCGCTGCATCTGCGCTTCTGGTGCAACACCGGCTATGACAACGGCTCGCCCACCGGCATCGTGACCAAGGTCTACACGCTGGCTGGCAACAGCTACGAACTCACCACGGTATGGACCAGTTACGGTCAGCAAGACAGTTGGACCAGCACCAACGAGACACAGTTGACTGTCACGGTGGTTCCTTACCTCGCGTCGCAAAACCTGGCCGGGGCCAATCCGTTCACTTGGAGCGGCTCGGGCGACGACCGGGATTACCGTCTGAACGGTGTCACACGAGGTGCCACCCTGTACATCCAATGGGGCAAGGTCAATGTGGATGAGGTGCAGAACTGGATCATTGGTGACTTGGCCGAGTCTGAGGAGTTCACGAGCGTACCGCATGTGCGCACGCTACTGCTCAATACCGCACCGGGTGCGCGCCTCAATGATTTGAATCGTTTCATGAGCCCCAATTCAGAACTTTGGAGCCGTGCAGGCGGCTTGCATCTGCAGTACAGGGCGGTACCACGCAACTGGCGTGACATTCACTTCGGTGGCAATGGCGTCATCGCTGGCACCGTGAAAGAAAAGGCCACGCCGAGCAAACCGCTCAACCAAGCACTGGTTCGGCGCGTGCAATTGATCAGCGCCCAAACCAACCTGCTGGTGGCAGAAACCTGGAGCAGTCCCGACGGCAGTTACCGGTTTGAGCGCATTGACACCCGCCAGCGCTATGCGGTTGTCAGCTTTGACCACGAGCGCCGTTACCGAGCCGTGATCGCAGACGACCTCAGCCCGGCCGTGATGCCGTAACAGTGCCATGACGATCACCATCAGCATCGAGCACCACGCGGCTCGGTTGGAGGGCACGCGCGCGTTTCTCGATGAGGGCGCAAACCCGGCAAGCGTGCGCATCTACAGCGGCATACGACCCTCCAACCCAGCGGACACACCCACAAGCGCGATGCTGGTCGAGGTCAAGTTGACCAAGCCGTGCGGCAGCGTGATCAATGGCCAACTGGTACTCACGCCCCAAGAAAACGCCCTGATTGCCAGATCGGGTGTGGCCACCTGGGCGCGCATCGTGACAGGTGCGGAGCTCACGGCGATGGATCTGGATTGCAGTGGATTGGACGGCACAGGCGACGTACGCCTGGCACAGACCCAACTTTACGCGGGCGGTTACGCGCAGATGGCCAACGCCACGCTTGGCTGAGCCTGCTGAATTCGCCGGGTAGGCAGGCTCATTCACACCTTCAAAACATTTCTTCACTTTAAACAGGAGTTCCCCATGGCCAACAGCCTCTACGACAAGGGTCGCCAGCGCTTTCTGGAAGCGCAACTGAACTGGATCACCGACGACATCAAGGTGGTGATGGTCGACACGGCGTTGTACACCTTTGCTGCCAGCCACGAGTTTTTAAGCAGCATTGCGGCAGAGGCGCGGGTCACCGCACCCACTACCTTGACCAGCAAGACCAGCACCAACGGCGCAGCCGATGCACAGGACGTGACCTTTGCCGCTGTGAACGGTCCCTCGATTGAAGCGCTCGTGCTTTACAAGCAGGTACTGGCACTTGACGGTGTGACGCCCGATGACGCCGCCTCCATCCTGATCGCCTACATCGACACGGCCACCGGCTTGCCCATCACGCCCAATGGTGGCGACATCATCGTCACCTGGGACAACGGCATCAACAAAATCTTTCGGCTGTGAGAGGGGAATCTCATGACAACAGCCGTTAAATACTGGCGGGTTTACTTCCGCAGCGTCAACACCTACAACTACGGCCAGTTGGTGTTTCGCACCTTGCAGCCACGCGACGCCGCAGGTAACGCCTTGATAGTCGGCCTGACCGTGACTGCCAGTGGCTTCCTGATGAACGCCACTTCGTACCCGGTCAACAACCTGATGGATGACGATGCCGCATCTGCCAGCTATTGCGCCATCAACTACCCCGACTACCAGACCACCACCCAGTGGCGCTACTTCAGCTTCACCTATGCCGCTGACACCTTGATCGACCACTTTTTGCTCAACATCAGTGAGACGGCCCTGAATGCCAACTCGGTGGTCGCGGCCAACTCGGTGGATTTGTGTGTGGACTCATCAAGCGACAACATCACGTGGAACCGTCAGGCGCTGGTGTACCGGCCTTGTGCCAGTGGCAACTCAGACGCTCGGTTTCCGGCAACAACCAAGTCGCCCATCTGGCCCATCCCGTCGCGCAACAACATTGGTGGCTCGGGCGGCATTTACGGCATCGTGTCCGAAGACGGTGTGGCGCAAGCCAACCGCCCGGTGGTTTTGTTCGAGCGCGACACCTTTTACAAGGTCGGCTACATCACCACAGACGAGAACGGTGGCTACGCCTTCAATGGCTTGAATGAAAACCGGGAGTTCATGGTCATGTCCTATGACCCCTCTGGCCCGCCGTACAAGAACGCCCTGGTGTGGGATCGCATCAACCCGATCAACACCAAAGGCAAGCTGACGCCCCAGTCTGCTTTCTGGGCGCGCCGCGCGCGTGACAGTGCGCTTGGCATGTGTGTGAGCTATGCCGACTACCTGAACGGTGCCACCTACCGCTTCTTTCGCTCCAATATTCTCGGCCTCGCAGAAAACATGCTCCAGACCACCGAGCAGTTCTGGGGATTTGACTTTTACCCGGAGAGCCGGGTGGGCGGCTCGATTCGCTTCCTCAAATCTGGCCGTCACTTGACCCCCACGCCCAACAACAATGGCCTGTTTGTGCGCGCCGGGCAGGGCACCTTCAACGGCAGAAACGCAGCCGGTGCCTCGGAGAACTTCACCAACCTGACCTGGGAATACATCTTTAAAGCTCCCAGCACGGGTGAGACCGCGCTGATCATGATGTGGGCCGGTCGCCGGGATTCGGACGATGCAAGCCTCTACGGTTACGACAACTACAACGGCTACTACGGCATGCCAGCCGGGCCGTGTCTGGAAGTCACCACCACGGTGATGAACGTGCGCATATCTTTAAGTGGCCGCAACCTCTCCACTGTTAGGGCTTCAGCGCCGGTGATCCAGGGCGAGGTGTACCACGTCATCGTGGCCTACGAGCAGGACAACTTCATCAAGCTGTATGTCAATGGTGTGTTGGTGCAGACCACGTCGATCAGCGGAGGCGGGCGCATCTGGGGTTGGTGCCGCACGCAAAACGCCACCAACGAAAATTGGGACTACCTGTACACCGCCTCTGTCCCAAATGGCGCTGCACGCCGGTTTGATGCGCTCAGTATTGGGGGCTATGGTGCGCCACCGTTTAATTCAGCCAGTGGCAACGCCTGGGCCATTGCTCCGGCGGGGCATGGCGGTGGCTTTGGACTGGCAGCCCTGTATGGGCGCACCTTCAGCACGGCAGACGTGGTCAACTTTTACGACTCCTACGCCAACTGGGAAACCCATGTTGTCCCGAGCAGCCATTCAGGCTATATGGCCGAGGTAGAAGCCGACAACCCAATTCTGTATATGCGTATGAACGAGCTGCAAAACGTGCGGCCGGTCAATGCGGTGGGGTTTCAGGACTTTGTGGCCAGCTTTGAGGGGACACCGGCATTCAATGCCGCCGGGTTTGTGGCGGGATCAAGCTCGGTAACGGTCTCCGGCGGTGGCCTGCGCATTGACAACTTCAGTTCCCTCTCAAGCACGTTCACGGTAGAGCAGTTCATTCGGCCCAGCTCGGTGGCAGGCACACAGCGCATCTGGCTGCTGCGGGTCAATAACGAGCGCGCACCCATGTACCTGTCCATGATCAATGGCAAGCTGATTCTGTCCATCGTCGATGTGAGCAACACCACCACCGACATTGCTTTCAGCCACACCACGCTGGTTGTAGGCACGGCATACCATGTGGCTGCCACCTATGACCCGTGGGTAGAGAAGCGGGCGCGCCTGTACATCAATGGCGTGCAAGTGGCAGAGCAGAGTGCCAGCGTGTTTCCGGACACCTACCGCACTGCTGCATGGCTTGGCATCGGCATGAACCCGTCGGGCACTGCGCCAACCATCTCCGAGCGTTTCCAGGGCCAGATGGGGGAGTTTGCGGCTTACAACTACGTGGTTCCTGCTGCGCGGCTGCTGGCGCATTTCGACGCGCGTAACGCGTAAAGGGAGCAGCGATGTCTGGCGCTTTACCCGTCGCAGGCGTGGGTCTGGGCGAGCAGACCAAGTTTGGCCAGGCTCAGGTTAAGAACACGTCCTGGACGGTTGCACCCGCTGGGGTAGACAGTGCCCGTGTCAGCATCACGCACTCGGTCTATTACGCCAACCAAAATGGGGCCACCGTCTGGTTTGCGTTTGACCAGCCCTACCAAGCTCCCAGTTACGCCAATGTCCCGTTCATCTTTGGTGCGCAGGCTCCGGTGTCTGGTGCCACTGCTGGCCATCAGGGCAAGTTTGGTATGCCGGACTTGCGCAATGCAGCCAGAACCATAGCGCCTGCTGGCTTTGATCAATCCAGTGTTGCCAAGGCGCGGGCCTGGCACTTGGTGCAAAACAGCGGTGCGGTAGCTGACTTTGCGTTTGCTGGCGTGTATGCCAAGCCGCTGCTGCTGAACGTTCCGTTTTACTTTGGCGGTGACCCAGTAGTCACGGCCGTCAGTTTGGGTGACACCAGCCGCTTTGGCAGCATTGCGCGCATCAAGAAGCCGCCCCAGCTTTTTGCTACGGGCATCTACCAAGCGGGAACGGGCAAACCCCGGGTGGGGGCCACAGGCAGTGTGGATTTTGCGTTTGCTGCGGGGGGTGCTGGCTATGCAACCCCGAGTCCGTTCAATGTGCCGCTGTACTTTGGCGCTGGGCTGGCAGTGTCAGCCACGGCGGGCGATCAGTCAAAGTTTGGTGGACCAGCCGTTAAGAACACGGCGCAGTCGCTTAGCCCAAAGCCGATTGACCAAGGCAAGCTTGGCAAGCCCAAGGCTTATGACATCTCGGCCAATGGGGCTAAAGTTGACCTGAACTTTGTTCAAGCCTACTTGAACAAGCCGCCTGCGCTCAACACCCCGTTTTACTTTGCCTGGCAGAGCCGGGCCTTTGCAGATGGCTGGCAGGACACCCGGTTTGGCAATGCTCGCAGTTGGCTGTTTCACAGCTTCGTGCGTCCATCAGGGTTGGACTCTAGCCAGTTCGGTACGACCCATGTTGAGAACTGGGCCGAGTTTGCGGCCACACCCATGGGCATTGCGCCTGCGGGTTTTGGCCTGCCGGGTGTTCTGATCGCGCCAAAGTATCCGTTCACGCTCAGCGTGGTGTTGCCATCGCTAACCGCCTTCAGCGCCACGGTGAGCTATTCGTCACTGACGGCACGGCCTACCGTTGTGCAGCGGCGCACGCCATGGCATGTTGCCAGTCAAACCGAACAGGGTTCGTTGCAGGCGCAAAGCAATGGAAATAAAACACCTGCCGGGTGGGCGACCTTTTGGCAGCGCGTGTTGGGTGTGCACAGCGGTGTGGCGCATCACCTGCCGCAGACGTTTACAGCCATGCCGATCCAACTCCTTCAGCCGCAGCAGGGTGGCACGCCGATTCACCTGGTGCGCCCACTGCAGCAGCAGGGCGGCACTGCGCTGTGGCGGGATCTGGTGGGTGCGCATGCGCAGGCGCGCAAGAGCCCAACTGCCACCCGCCTGTGCCACCAAGACGGTGACCGCACGGTGCGGGCGAGTCGTGATACCCATTGGCAAAACGGAGTGGCGTATGTGCTGGGGTGCGGGTCTGACTATCAACTGGCCTTGGCTGCGCCCGTGGGTTGGGGTGGCCGCTTCCAGCGGGCCCGAGTGCCGCCCCCGGGCAAGGTAAGCCAAACGCTGCCACCTGTCGAACAACTACAAGCCTGCTATTCGCACAGCGCGCACTTGGTGTTTGTCGACCCGCTTGCTACTGACGGGTTCTTGCTGTTTCAGTGCGACGGGTTCACCCCACTGCCGCCACCAGCCGGTGGCACGGTGGTCGTTGCCATTCAAAGGGTTTACATCGTGATCAACAACTGCAGTTTGCGCCGTGTCTCAGACAACTCCGTGGTGCCGACCCTGTCCATGGCGTTAAGCCTGGACGCGGGTTCCTGGGTCTGGGGGTTCGACGCATCTTTGCCCGGCATAGCCCAAGCCCTGGTGGAGCCGGGCAGCAGCGGGGTGGTTGAGCTCAGCGCCTGTGTCAACGGAATCGAGTTTCGGGTTCTTGCGGAACACTTGTCGCGCGAACGCACCTTTGGCCAGACCACCATCCGGCTCACTGGCCGGGGTCGCCATGCGGTGCTGGATGCGCCGTATGCCCCCACCCTGAACTTCAACAACCCAGAGCAACGCATGCACCAGCAGCTCTTTGACGATGTGCTGCAACGCAACGGCATTGCCTTGGGCTGGGCTGTTGACTATGGGCTGCAGGACTGGAGTGTGCCCGCCGGGGTGTTCGCCCACCAGGGCAGCTACATCAGCGCGCTGGTAACTCTTGCCAAGGCGGGTGGTGCTTACCTGATTCCGCATCCCAGCAACGCGTCGTTCAAGGTATGGCCCCTGTACCCGGCAGCACCCTGGAATTGGGGCGATGTCATTCCAGACTATGTGCTGCCCTCTACCAGTGTGAGCCGGGAGTCCATCGCTTGGTCAGACAAGCCCAAATACAACCGGGTGTTTGTGAGCGGCCAAGAGCAAGGGGTTCTGGGCCAAGTCACGCGCCAGGGCACTGCAGGCGACTGGCTTGCACCCATGGTTACCGACAGTTTGATCACCACGGCGGCAGCGGCACGCCAGCGCGGTCTGGCTGTGTTGTCCGACACCGGTCGGCAGTTGGACATTGGCCTGCGGCTGCCGGTATTACCGGCCACCGGCATCATTCAACCCGGTGCCTACATCCAGTACCAAGAGTCTGGGGAAGATGGCGTTCAGACCCGCATTGGCTTGGTGCGCTCCACCCACGTCGAGGTGGCCTTGCCAGAGGTGTATCAAAGCCTGGGGGTGGAATGCCATGCGTAACCAGTTTCAACAGTTTCTTGACCTGGTGCCAGACCCCGCGTTGCAGGTTGGCACGGTGCAGTCCGTGGCATCCAACCTGGCCACCGTGATCCTGCCCGGTGGCGGTTTACTCAAAGCGCGCGGCGGCAGCGCAGACCTGGTTGGCCAAGCCGTCTTTGTGCGCAACGATGTCATAGAAGGCAAGGCCCCCAACCTGCCAATGGAGGTCATAGAAATCTAGCCCCTCATTCCGCCCCCAAATTATCCGTGTCGTTGTTGCTTTGCCTTGTCGTGCTGTAGCACTGCCTGCGGCTTCGCGCCTAGACACAAATGATTTGGAAACGGAATTTGCACTCAGCACTCGTACCTCAGCACTTTTACACCCGCCCTCCAGCGGGTTTTTTACTTTTGGAGCATTACCCATGGAGACTGAAATGGAAACTGGACCACTGGAAAGACGGCAGATGATGACCCTGCCCAAACAAGACTTTGAAGACATGCTGGAGCGCGCTGCAGAGCGTGGTGCTCGTCATGCACTGCACGAGGTCGGGCTGGACGGTGCAGACGCCGCCCACGACATCCGTGAGCTGCGCAACCTGCTCGATGCCTTCAACGAAGCCAAGAAGACTGCGGGCCTGACCATCGTCAAGATGCTGGTCACGGGCCTGGTCTTAGCCTTGATGACGGGCTCACTCATCAAACTCAAATTGTTCGGAGGTACACAATGATCGAAACACTGCTGGGTGGGTTGTTGGGTGGGGCGTTTCGACTGGCTCCAGAATTTCTGAAATGGCTAGATCGCAAGGGCGAACGTGGCCACGAGCTGGCCATGCAAGACAAGGCGCTGGAGTTTGAGAAGGTGCGCGGTGCATCGCGCATGGCCGAAATTGGCGCGACTGCCGATGCAGCCTGGAACACCGGCGCAATGGAAGCTTTTAAGGAAGCCGTTGCTGGCCAGGGCAGGCCATCGGGTGTGAAGTGGGCAGATGCATTGTCCACCAGCGTACGCCCCATCATCACCTACTGGTTTATGGCCTTGTACTGCGCTGCCAAAGCGGCTGCCTTTGTGGCGGCATTGAATGCTGGTGCTGGCTGGGGTGCGGCGGTGCTGGCGGCTTGGTCTGACGCGGACCAGGCGCTGTGGTCGGGCGTACTCAATTTTTGGTTTGTGGGCCGGGTGTTTGAGCGGGCGCGGTCATGACGCAAGGCGTGTTGTCGGTGCCGCAAGCAGCCATTGATCTGGCCAAGCGGTTTGAAGGCTTTCACCGCGTGCCGCAGTCTGACCCACTGCGCCGGGCGCACCCCTATGTCTGCCCGGCAGGGTACTGGACGATTGGCTGGGGGCATTTGTGCCCGCCAGACCACCCGCCTGTGACCGAGGCAGAAGCTGAAAGCTACTTGGCCGCCGACATGGCAGCAGCGCTGGCCGCCACACTGCGCTACTGCCCGGTGCTGTTCAACCAACCAGAAAACCGCCTTGCAGCCATTGTGGACTTCACCTTCAACCTGGGTGCCGGGCGGCTGCAGACTTCAACCCTGCGCCGACGCATCAACCAAACGGATTGGGCCGGTGCCGCGCTGGAGTTGCGCAAATGGGTTCATGGCGGTGGCCGGGTGTTGCCGGGCTTGGTGGCGCGGCGGCAGGCAGAAATTGCGCTGATGAGGCTGCCCTCCGATTAATGCTCAGACTCGTTGTCTTTGCCGAATGCCGTCACAATCTGCCTAACCGCTGTCTCAGGCGCAAACAGTCTTGAATACAGAGCTCTGCACCGTACTCGGTAACCGTCATCAACCTCCAAGCTATCAATCAACTCCAGCGCAAGCTGCGCCAGGGTATCTGCGCTGCCGTCTTCGCTGACACGGCCCACGTTTTCATCGCGGATGATGTTTGCCAGGTCGTTACCTGCATTGATGTTGGCCAGCACAGGCAAGCCGCTTTGCATGTAGGTTAAGAACTTGCCGGGGATGTTGTGGGATTTGTGGCGAGGGTCCAGGGCTACCAGACCGACCTGGCACTGTGCATACAGCCCAGGAATTTCGTCGGGGTGAATTTCGTCTTGGAACAGCACGTTTTGCAGGCCACGTCCTTGTGCGTCTGTGGCCAACTTCTTGGCGTCGCTGCCACGACCGACGAACAGAAAACCGACATCGGTGCGATGAAGCAGCTTTTCAGCCAGGTCAAGCAAGATGCCCATGTCGTACAAAGTGACCCTGGGCACGGCACCCCAGGATTCAAAGGCCTGGACGTGGCCGCGCAGGAAGTTCTCCATGTGCGCGCCCAGGAAGAAGCGCAGAAAGATGCGT
>Ga0247832_1003103_pt1 | contig 23572 bp, 33 predicted proteins | sample LaCruzMarch2015__10_FD_192407 | JGI IMG/M metagenome (GOLD analysis project Ga0247832, IMG submission 192407) | Freshwater microbial communities from meromictic Lake La Cruz, Castile-La Mancha, Spain - LaCruzMarch2015_4m | ecosystem: Environmental > Aquatic > Freshwater > Lake | place: Spain... | reverse complement strand
CGAGTGAAACACCTGCTTCTTCGGGGGGTCCGAGGAATGCGAGGCTACCGGTCTGCGGAAGTGCGGTACCGATCTTGAGGGTCAAGTCCCCAACAACAGCGGCCTCTTCGGTCGCCTCTTCGGTTGCTCCATCAGCGGCACAGCCGCTGAGCACTAGCGCGGAGGCTGCGAGAATGGCAATGCCACTCCCAACCTTCGAAAATACGCTCATGATGCTCCTTATATTTACTTGGTGTAAAGAAAGTGGCCATGCGGAACACAGCCACAAGTAACTAACTTAGGGCTAGATTGCGGCTGGGACAAGCCAATTTGATTACATCCGTGTAACGTGGCGAAGCCTGATCGCGGGCTCATCAGAGCCGAAAACCGCCTAATTTGGCGGAAAATGAATCCGATTCCGGCGGTTTCCCAGTGCGTCGATACTCAGCACAATCAGAGCGCACCAGACAATTCCAAATCCAATCCAGCGCTCAAGGGGCATTTCCTCCCCCATCACTACGGCGCCAAACAGGAACTGCAGAACCGGGGCTAGATACTGCATAAGCCCGAGCACTGACAGGGGCAGGCGTCGCACCGCAGCGCCAAAGAACAGCAGTGGAATCGAGGTGACAGCACCCGCTGACAGAAGCAGCACAGTGTGCCAGGGTCCCAGGGTCCCAAGCGTGAGCCCAGGCCCCAGCCCCACCCACACCAGCAGGCCGATCGCGAGCGGTGTCAGCCACAGGGTTTCTAAGCTCAAACTGTCGATTGCCTTGACACCTGGTCCCATGCGGTTTTTGACAAAACCATAGAAACCAAAGGAAAACGCCAGGGTCAGCGCGATAAAGGGAAACGCTCCATACCCAATGGCCAACACGACCACGGCGACCACAGCGAGGCCCAGCGCGACCCACTGGAGTGGCCGCAAGGTCTCTTTCAACACAATGACGCCAAGACCCACTGTGATCAAGGGGTTGATGAAATAGCCCAGTGCAGCTTCGACGATGAAAGCGTTCACGGAGGCATAGACATAGACGCCCCAGTTGATGAGGATAAACAGTGCCGCCAGCGCGCTCCAGCCCACCATCGCCCTGCTAGCCAGGAGGCCAAAGGTCACTCTGGCTCTGCGCATCACGAGGAGAATCACCGCGCAGAAGATCAGGGAGAGCGCGATGCGCCAGCCGACGATCTCCACCGCACCACTTGGCTGCAAGGCAACAAAATACACGGGCAGAAAACCCCAGAGGCCGTAGGCAGCTACCGCAGAGAGCAGCCCGTCACGTCGTTCCTTCGCCTCGCCCACCGGCCCAGGCTATACCCGGCCAGACAACGAAGAAGGCCCACACGATGTGTGGGCCTTCTTGTAATGACTGGTAAATCGCGGTTAGCGCTCCACGATGGCCAGAACGTCGCGAGCTGACAGGACGAGGTACTCGTCGTTGCCAAACTTCACTTCGGTTCCGCCGTACTTGGAGTACAGAACACGATTGCCCACAGCAACGTCCATAGGGACGCGGTTGCCGTTGTCGTCAAAGCGACCTGGGCCCACTGCGACTACTTCACCTTCCTGAGGCTTTTCTTTCGCGGTGTCAGGAATGACCAGGCCAGAAGCAGTGGTCTGTTCTGCTTCAACCTGCTTGATCACGATGCGATCTTCGAGCGGCTTGATGGAGACCGACACGGTTGACCTCTTTCTGAGACTGTTCGTTAGCACACTCACTATCCGAGTGCTAACCCAACTGTAGCGAACCCATTAGCACTCGCGCAATACGAGTGCCAGGTCGTGTCGTGCTGAGAGAATACAGGTGTGGATAACCCAGAGTTAGAGGCGCTCCTCACGCCGGAGGCGCTACGGCTTCTGGATGAGACACCGACACCTGCCACCAACGACGATGTCCTCGCCACGATCAGCCGACTGCGAAAAGCTTCCCACCCCATCGAGCGCGTCCACGCGGTGATGAATCAGCTGTCCTTGAGGGCTAAGGCCCGCGAGAAGTTTGGCGATTTCGCCCCGCGCATGCTCTTCACCAAGGAAGGCCTTGAGCAAGCGACTCGACTCGATGTCGCAAGCCATCACGCGGGGCGATTCCGGGCCGCTGAAATCACCTCCATCATCGACGCAGGATGCGGTATTGGCGCTGATTCCCTGGCGTTTGCTGGTCTTGGAATCCAGGTCACTGCCATCGAGCGCGACACCGCAACAGCGGCGCTCGCGACCTACAACTTGGCTCCCTTCGCCGAGGCAACGGTCATCAACGGCGATGTGAGGGAGTCAGACCTCTCGGGAGCACAGGCCCTCTGGATCGATCCAGCTCGCAGGGAGGGCCCCACCAGACTCCACAATCCAGAGGATTGGTCGCCCTCCCTGGACTGGGTGTTTGACATGGCCACCCAACGGCCGACTGGAATCAAACTTGCGCCTGGCATGGACCGCGACCTCATTCCAGAGCGGGTGGAGGCGCAGTGGGTCTCCCACCAGGGGACAGTTGTCGAGATGCTCCTCTGGAGTGGCGTGGTAAAACGCGAAGGGGTCACGCGAAGCGCTCTGGTGATATCTCGCTCAGGCAGCGCCGAGATGGTCGCTAGTGCTGACTCGCCAGACGCCGACGTGGGAGACCTTCACGAGTATCTCTATGAACCAGACGGTGCAATCATCAGAGCGCGCTTGATTGGCGATCTTGCGCGCTCGTTCGATGCGACCATGATTGATGCGAGCATCGCCTACGTTAGCTCTGCCACGGCGCACCAAAGCCCACTGATGCAGGGCTTCCAGGTCATAGAACAGGTCCCTTACAGCCTAAAAAACGTGAAAGCCCTGATTGCTGGAGCGAACCTGTCCTCGTTAGAAATCAAGAAACGAGGGATTGATGTCGATCCCGCAGAGCTGAGAAAGACCCTTCCGCTATCAGGCTCTGGCACCGCAACGCTGATTCTCACCCGGGTCAAAGGTCACAAAACAGCGCTTCTCGCGAAGCGCCTCGACTCACTCGCTGAGGATGTAGCCGGCGCTAACGAGGAACGCGAAGACAATGGGCAAGGCCACGAAAACTAGAACAGCTGTGCCAACGCCCAGCGCGATGTAGCTCAGCGCCAAGCCCACCTGTGAGAACGACATGCTCTGTGGCTCTCTGTGCTTGGCGATGTGGCCAAGCACAATCGACAGGATGGCGGGAATAACCCCAATCCCAAAAACAGGCGCCAGGGCAAGGCTGACAATCCCCGACCAGAGAGAAACCTTGCTCCAGGAGACACCGGAACTACCCGAGGACTTCTTCCGAAGCGCGGCCCGTGTCTGTCCGGGCACCTCACGAGCCCGAAGCCCAGCAATCGGGTACTGACTGGGAACTCCTGTATCCCGCTGCTCGTCCATTGGGCTAACCCTCCCGTGAAAGGTGGCTCATAGTGTGTTCTCATACTGTGACACGTCCAACCCCGGTGTGGTCACATTTGGACCAGTGACGCCGGCATGGTCGAATCCACAGCGCTATCCAGCGCTGAGGGAGCGAAGCCCTTCATGATGCGCTCTGCACCAATCGCAGCAATCATGGCCCCGTTGTCTGTGCAGAGCGACAGCGGCGGTATACGAAGTTCGACTCCAGCTTCCTGGCAACGCTCTTCGGCAAGCGCCCGGACCCTCGAATTCGCGACAACGCCGCCGCCGAGAAGTAATCTCGGCACTCCGTATTCCTTACACGCGGCTAAGGCCTTCGAGACCAACACATCAGCCGCCGCCTCCTGGAAGGATGCGGCGATGGAGGCGACCTCCACGGGCTCCCCCGCGTGATTCTTTGCCTCCACAAAGCGCGCAACCGCAGTCTTGAGTCCAGAAAAGGAGAAGTTATAGCGGTGGTGTTCCTGATCCTTGTGTTGGGTGAGAGCGCGGGGGAAGTGAACGTAGGTGGGGTCGCCGTCTTTGGCCACCCGGTCGATGTGGGGCCCGCCGGGGTAGGGGAGGCCTAGAACCCTGGAGACCTTGTCGAAGGCTTCGCCGGCAGCGTCATCGATGGTTTCACCCAGCGTCACCACATCGGAGACCAGGTCCCGCACGAGCAAAAGCGAGGTGTGCCCCCCGGAGACCAACAGGGCGATGGTGGGGCTCACCAGAGTGTCCCTGGTGTCCCGGACGTCCCGAAGAACTTCCACGCCCACGTGACCGACGAGATGGTTCAGGGCATACAGGGGAATACCAAGGCTCACGGCCAGAGCTTTGGCTGCCCCGACCCCCACCATCAATGCTCCAGCAAGCCCTGGCCCCGTGGTGACGGCAATCGCGTCGAGGTCAGCGAAGCTGACACCCGCTGTCTCTAGGGCCTCGGTCACGACCGAGGGCAGCGCCTCGAGGTGTGCTCGTGCGGCCACCTCTGGCACAACTCCTCCGTATCTAGCGTGCTCGTCCATGGACGAGGCGACAATGTTGGCCAAGAGGGTGTTGCCACGAACAATTCCCACACCGGTCTCATCACAGCTGGTCTCAATTCCCAGCACCAGGGGTTCAGTCATCCCCAACCGCCCATCCAGGCTGTGGTGCACCCAGTGCGATGGTCATCACAATGGCGTCCACGCCATCTGGTTGGTAATACCCGGCACGACGGTCAATCTCGTAAAAGCCCAGGCTTTGATAGAGCCCACGGGCTTCGTCATTATCTGCTCGCACCTCAAGGAAAACCGAGCTCACCAAGCGCTGGCGTGCTTCGACAAGCAGGGCTTCGACCAGTAATCGTCCAAGTCCTCTCCCTCGGTGCTCGGGCGCAACAGCAACTGTCTGAATGTCGCCATCGCCGCGTCGGTGGTCTGCGCGCAGCCCGGCATAGCCGACAATCGCATCATCGCCATCTGGCCTCGCCACAAGGTAGTAACTAGCTGGATGGGATAACTCAGCGACCATCACCTCTGGCGACCAGGCATCCGTGCCAAACAGTGTCGCCTCCCACGAGATCATCTCGGGAAGGTCTTCCAACACAGCCCGCGAGAGCAGATAGGTCATGGCTTCACCGTCACATCGGGTGCCCTCAAATACATCGGCCGCGGCTCGGGCAGAGAGAGTCCCTCAGCTCGTGCATGGAGTGCGACCAGGGCCAACACAGAGGCATTAATACTGAGGCCCTCGATGCGTGGCAGGGCAGCTGCATCGCCTAGCGCCTCGTCGACCAGTGCCGGAGTTGATAGTTCGGGGCCGCGCACGCGGCGCAGCGGAGCGCTCGGTGAATACACCGAGAAAGCGACTTCGCCACGGCGAGCATCCGTGATCACCACGGTGTCGATGTCGACTGCCCAGCCCAGGGCATCGTGGCTCACTACGGGATAGAGCGGCAGGTTCCTGGACAGAGCGAAAGCCTGTGCTCCGGCCATCCCCACGCGCAGGCCGGTAAAACCGCCCGGACCAATTCCCATGGCAACGCCGGTGATGTGCCCGGGCGTGACGCCGGCCTGCTCAAGAGCACCCGCGAGCAGCACTCCGAGTAGTTCAGCGTGAGCACGGGGGTTATCGCTTTCACGGTGTGAAAGGACGTGACCCTCGGGCGAGACCACCGCCACCGAGGTGCCCATCGATGAATCAATCGCGAGAATCACGAGAAGTCCCCCGCCGCCGCGAGAAAGCGGTCATAGTTCCTGGCGTTAGCGCCATGAGCACTAAGACTCACCTGGCGAGGCTCGTCGGAGTCGATATCGACAAGCTCTGTGGCGACCGGGCGCTCCACCACAATCTCGAGCCACGAATCAGATAGCGCTCTCGCGTAGGGGGCGGCCCACTCAGCAAGAACGATGCTCGAGTCGGAATCGACATCGAGATCCTCCATCTCTGCTAGCGAGCCAATGCGATACGCGTCAATGTGAACTACCGGTGGTTCGCTCGGCGTGCTCGGCTGATGCGTTCTCGCCACAACGAAAGTCGGGCTCGACATCGGCGTTGCTAGGCGCAGTGCCCGACCAAATCCCCGGGCAAAGGTGGTTTTCCCGGCGCCGAGCTCACCGGTCAGAACGATCACGTCGCCGGCTTTCGCAACCAGGGCTAACGATTCGCCGAAGCGTTCCATAGCCTCGCTGGTGGGAATCTCCAGCTTCATCGCTCAATTACCCGAGGAACCCTGGGGCCAACACGGGTGATCATCTCGTAGCCAATGGTTCCAGCCGCTTCGGCCCATTCCTCAACGCTCGGGTGTCCCTCGGCTGGGTCACCCCAGAGCACACACCAGTCGCCCTCTCTCACACCATGATCCCCAACATCAACACTGAATTGGTCCATCGATACCCGACCGGAGACGCTAAAGCGCCGACCAGCTATGACAACCGGTCCAGCAGAGGACGCGTGGCGCGGAACACCATCGGCATATCCCAGTGGCACTAGAGCCAGGGTCGTCTCGGACGTCGTTTGGTAAGTGTGGCCATAGCCCACCCCGTGACCACTGGACACCCGCTTGGTCAACACAACCTGTCCACTAAACCGCATGGCAGGACGAAGCCCAAGCCCAGCAAACCGGCCGGCCACCGGAACCCCGTAGGCGGCAATACCGATGCGCACCATGTCAGAGGCAAGCTCGGGTGAATTACTTGTGGCATTACTCGCAGAAATGTGGCACAGCTCGGGATCCAACCCACTTGCCCTCGCCTGGTCACAGGCGAGGGCAAAGGCTACGCCCTGAATGGCGTCAGCTTCAGCACTGGACCCAGAGAGGTGGCTGAAAACACCGACTACCCGGACTTTTCCACCACGCTGCGCGGTGGCTGCTGCGTCACACAGCGCCGCCCACTGGTCTGGGGTGGCACCGCTTCGGCCAAGGCCAGTGTCAATTTTGAGGTGAACCATGGCTACTGTTCCTGGGCTGGCAGGGGTTCCTGAGCTGGCTTGGCTCACTACCTGGGCAAGCTGGCCTAGAGAGGACACCCCCACATCAATGCCGTTCTCTAGAGCCACAGAGAGGTCATCGCTTGGCCCAAAAAGCCAGGACAGCACAGGCGCGGTGATACCTGCCTCTCGTAGTTCCAGGGCCTCATCAACGTCAGCCGTGCCAAGCCAGTCGGCCCCGCCCTCGAGTGCTGCCCGGGCAGCGGTCACGGCACCGTGGCCGTAGCCGCCGGCTTTCACGACCACAAGGGTCTTCGCAGCGGAAGTGGCCTGTCGGATGGCCTGGACGTTGTGGGAGATGGCCTGTGGTCTAATCAGCGCTTCCCTCATGGAGCTGCTCACGAGCGAGGCTCGCCATCGACGACAACAAAGGCGATGGCCATGCCGCCATCATGAGACATCGAGAGGTGAGTGCTGGTTACCCCAGAGCTGGCCGCCCGCTGGGCGACCCCACCGGACAGGACGAGCTTCGGTTGCTGACCGCGCTCGCCGGTAACTTGAATGTCGTGCCAGGAGAACCCTGAGATATTGCCACCAAGCGCCTTCAGTGTGGCCTCTTTGGCGGCGAATCTGGCGGCGAGCGACTGGCCAGCCAAGTCCTGGGGCTGCGTGTCCACTGGGCCAAAGAGTCGCTGTCGGAGAGCTGGTGTTCTCTCGAGGGCGCGAGTAAAGCGCTCGATGTCCACTATGTCCACGCCCACACCCAACACGGTCATCCCTGCGCTCCGCGAACTACTCCACGGTCACAGATTTTGCGAGGTTGCGCGGTTGGTCAATATCGAGCCCCTTGGCTCCGGCGAGCTCCATGCCAAAAATGTGGAGGGGGACCACCGCGAGCAGTGGTTCCATGAACGTGGAGGTCAAGGGAATGGGAATCACTTCGTCAGCAAAGGGCAATACGGCGGCATCACCCTGCTCTGCCAGAGCGATTACGCGAGCCCCGCGAGCGCGAATCTCCTGGATATTGGAGACGACCTTGCTGTGCAGGGACATCGGGTCTCTCGGGCTTGGCACAATCACAAAGACAATCTGGCCAGGCTCGATCAGGGCGATCGGCCCATGCTTGAGCTCACCGGCGGCGAACCCCTCGGCGTGAATATAGGCAAGCTCTTTGAGCTTCAGTGCGCCCTCAAGAGCGATCGGGTATCCCACGTGGCGGCCGAGATAGAGCACCGACCTCGTGTCGGCCATCCAGCGAGCAAGCTCCTGGATGCGAGGACCGGTCTTGACCATTTCCTCGAGCTGGCCGGGAAGTTTGTGAAGATCATCGGCAAGCGCAGCTGACTCCTCGGCACTGAGCAATCCCCTGGCTTGGCCCAAATACATGCCAAGCAAATAGCAGGCGACAACCTGGGCGAGGAACGCCTTCGTGGACGCAACTGCCACCTCGGGTCCCGCGTGGGTATAGAGCGCGGCACCGGATTCACGCGGAATGGTGGCCCCCTGGGTATTGCAAATCGAGAGGGTCTTGGCCCCGCGTTCTGCCGCGTAGCGAACGGCCATCAAAGTGTCCATCGTTTCACCAGACTGGCTAACCGAGACCACCAAGGTGTGCTCGTCAATAGCCGGCTCGCGGTAGCGAAACTCGTGGGAGAGCTCAACGCCAACGGGAATGCCTGACCACTTCTCAATCGCATACAGACCGACCATCGAGGCGTAGGACGCGGTTCCACAGGCAACAAAAATGATGCGGTTGATGGCGCTGCCATCACCGATGAGCGCATCGAGCTCGTGCAGCGCGACTAGACCGTCCTCCCCAAGGCGTCCCCGAAGCGTATTGGCCACGGCCTCTGGCTCCTCAGAGATTTCCTTCGCCATGAAGCTTGACCAACCACCCTTGTCGGCAGCCGAGGCATCCCAGTCAATATCAAAGGGCGCTGCCTCAACGGGTTCACCATCGAAGGAGATTACGCTCACCTCTGTGGAGCGCAAGGTGACAATCTGATCTTGACCGAGCGCCATCGCCTTCTTCGTGTAGGCAACGAACGCTGCGACGTCAGAGCCGAGAAAGTTCTCTCCCTCGCCAAGGCCCACGACCAACGGTGAGTTACGCCTGGCGCCCACCACAACGCCTGGCTGATCCTGGTGGACGACCAACAGGGTGAAAGCTCCCTCCAGCCGGCTAACGACCTCTTGCATCGCCTTGGTGAGATCACCGTGCTCCCGGTAACTGCGGCCCACCATCAGCGCTGCCACCTCGGAATCGGTTTCGCTGAGGAACTCTTCCCCCTCGGCAAGAAGCTCTTGTTTGAGCTCGTGGAAGTTTTCGATGATGCCGTTGTGAATCAAAGCCAATTTGCCACCATCACCCAGGTGAGGGTGGGCGTTTTCGTCAGTCGGACCACCGTGGGTGGCCCACCGGGTGTGAGCAATGCCGGTGTGGCCCTCTGCCAGGGGGTTGTGACCTAAATCGTCACTCAGAATTCCCAGTTTCCCCGAGCGCTTGTGAGAAACCAGGCCATTACCGGGGGTGACAATGGCGACACCGGCTGAGTCATAACCCCGGTATTCCAAACGCCGCAGACCGCCAAGAAGGACCTCAATAGAGGACCTTTCACCGACGTAGCCGACAATTCCACACATGATGCGAGTCTAGGCGATGGGTGCCCAGAGAGTCGGCGCACTACCCTGGTGTGATGGCCCACGCGTCCACAGGTCTCGACAACGGTAGCCCGTTTGTCGACTACGACCGCGCTAGCTGGGCAGAACTCGCCCCTCGTTCGCCCCTACCGCTCACGCAGGATGACCTGGCGAGGGTCCGCTCGGCTGGCGACATGCTCGATGCCGAGGAGGTGACCGAGGTCTACCAACCACTGGCGAGACTGCTGGCTATCTATGTGGAGGGCGCACGCCACCTCCACTACATGACCCGCCAGTTCCTCGGTGATGACCTCCGCCACACCCCCTTCATCATCGGAATCGCCGGCAGCGTCGCCGTCGGGAAATCCACGACATCCCGGGTTCTGAAGACCTTGCTCGAGAGAAACCCCGACACCCCGAACGTCGCCCTCATCGCGACCGACGGTTTCTTGCTGCCACTGGCAGAGCTCAAGAAACGGGGACTGCTTGATCGCAAAGGGTTCCCGGAAAGCTATGACAGACGGGCCCTCCTGCGCTTTGTCTCGCGCATCAAAAGCGGGGTGTCACCCGTTGGCGCCCCGGTCTATTCACACCTGCTCTATGACCGAATTCCTGACCAAACAGACGAGGTTTCCCACCCCGACGTTGTGATCATCGAAGGGCTGAATGTCTTGGCGCCACCGGCCACAAACTCCGCCCTTGCCGTGAGTGACCTCTTTGATTTCAGCATCTACGTCGATGCCAGAACCGCCGATATCGCCGCCTGGTATGAGGAACGCTTTCTCCACCTTCAACAGGGCGCCTTTAGTGACCCTCGCAGTTACTTTCATCGCTATGCGAGTCTGAGTGAGGCTGAGGCCCGCGCGGAAGCCAAGAGGCTCTGGAGCACCATCAACGAACCAAACCTCCGCGACAACATCGTTCCCACCAGGCCCCGTGCATCACTCGTGTTACAAAAAGACTCGGACCACCGAGTCAACAAGATTTCTCTGCGGCGTATTTAGATCGCCAGCTGAGCGCGAACCACATCAACAAGGCGATCGGCCATCTGATGGGCTGTGTGCTCATCGGCGGCTTCTACCATGACCCGAATGAGTGCTTCGGTGCCAGAGGGCCTCAACAGCACTCGACCGCTGTCGCCAAGCTCGGCTTCGATTGCTGCGACCGCGGCCGAGACGAGCTCATCGCTGGAGAGACGAGAGCGATCAACGCCGGACACGTTCTTCAACACCTGAGGGAAAACATCCATCACATCGGCTAACTCGGCCAATGATTTTCCCGTGCGGGCAACTTCCCTGGCCAACTGGATGCCGGTCAAGATGCCATCACCGGTGGTCGAATACTTGCTCATGATGATGTGTCCTGATTGCTCACCACCCAGACTCGCACCCGAGGCGGCAAGCTCTTCGAGCACATAACGGTCACCAACAGCCGTTTCCTTCAGAGCAATGCCGTGGGCCTCCATTGCCTTGCGCAGCCCCAGATTCGACATCACTGTGGTGACCAAGGTGTCACCGACAAGGGTTCCAGCCTCCTTCATCGACACCGCGAGGATGGCCATGATGTGGTCGCCGTCAATCACACGACCGTGGTGATCGATGGCAAGAGTCCGATCAGCGTCGCCATCGTGAGCAATGCCAAAATCAGCGCCGAGCGAGATAACAGCTTCCTGAAGTGGCTCCAAGTGAGTGGATCCATAGCCCTTGTTGATATTCAACCCATCGGGCTCACTACCAATAACGGTTACCGTTGCACCAGCATCGCGGAACACGCGAGGGGAAATACCCGATGCTGCGCCGTGGGCGCAGTCGACCACCACGTGAATTCCCTCGAGGCTGCGATCAAGAGTCCCGAGCAGGTGGAGAACATAGCGGTCCTCGGCATCGGCAAAGCGGGTAATGCGCCCCACGCCATCGCCCGTGGGGGCGAGCGGTGGTTCAGACATCGCTGCCTCGATGCGGTCCTCAACCTCATCGGGCAGCTTTGTCCCGCCAAAGGAAAAGAACTTGATGCCGTTATCCGGTGCTGGATTGTGTGAGGCAGAGACCATGACGCCAAAGTCAAAGCCCCCTTCCTTCACCAGGAAGGCAGCCGCGGGTGTGGGAACAACACCGGCGTCGAAGACATCAATGCCCGAACTCGCTAAACCCGCCGACACCGCTGAGGCCAAAAACTCTCCCGAGACCCGGGGGTCTCGTGCCACAACAGCCCGGGGCCTGCGGCCCTCGGCTTTGAGTTCCTCCGCGTGACGACCCTTGGTGAGCACGACGGCAGCGCTTTGGGACAGGCGAACGACGAGGTCCAGGGTGAGCTCGCCATTAGCGAGCCCTCGGACCCCATCGGTGCCAAATAAGCGACCCATCGGTCTGACTCGTCGTGGAAGCGATTAACGCTTCGAGTACTGAGGCGCCTTACGGGCTTTCTTGAGACCAGCCTTCTTGCGCTCTTTCACGCGAGAATCCCGAGTAAGGAATCCAGACTTCTTGAGCGAGGGACGGTTGTTCTCTTCATCGATGAGGTTCAGTGCGCGAGCAATACCCAAACGCAGTGCGCCAGCCTGGCCGGAGGGGCCACCACCGGTGATGCGTGCGACCACGTCGTAGCTGCCACCGAGGTCAAGGACCGTGAACGGGTCGTTGATCAGTTGCTGGTGGAGCTTGTTCGGGAAGTACGCCTCGAGCGTGCGACCGTTCACGGTGTAGTTTCCAGAACCTGGAACCAAACGAACGCGGGCAATAGCCTGCTTGCGGCGGCCCACAGCGTTTCCACCCACGGTGAGGGCTGGGCGGGGCTTCTTCTCGACAACTGCATTGGCAGGAGTCTCGGTGGTGAAAGTTTCGGGGATTTCCACAGCTTCTGCGGTGTCCACGGTCTCTTCTGTCTTGTCCATTAGTGAGGTGTCCTTAGGGCTCTAGCGCTACTGCGCGATCTGGTCGAGAGAGTAGGGCTTGGGCAATTGAGCCTGGTGAGGGTGATCTGCACCCGCATAGACCTTGAGCTTGTCCATCTGGGCGCGGCCCAGGGTGTTCTTCGGAAGCATTCCACGGATCGCTTTTTCCACGGCGCGAACGGGGTTCTTCTCAAGAAGGTCCGCGTAGCTGGTGGCCGTCAATCCACCCGGGAAACCCGAGTGGCGGTAGGCCATCTTCTGAGTCAACTTGGACCCGGTGAGTGCAACCTTCTCTGCGTTCACAATGATGACGTGGTCACCCATGTCCATGTGAGGGGCAAAGGTCGGCTTGTGCTTGCCGCGCAGAAGAGCGGCCGTGTGGGAGGCGAGGCGTCCCAAAACCACATCAGTGGCGTCGATAACCAGCCAGTTGCGCTGAACGTCAGCAGGCTTGGGTGAAAATGTGCGCGTCATGCCACATTCCTTTACGGTTCGAGGAGTTCGTGAATCCCGCTCCGGTGGGCGTTCTCCTGAGAGAACTACCCGGTGGAGGGCTCAACCAAGTACACAGTCGGCGACTGGCACCAGCCCCCAAGCCTAGAGGACAGAAGCACAGGGGTCAATCTGGGTCAGCAGCCCTCTTGTTGCGCGTCAGCGCAGCGCGCTCCGCCAGTTCAGAATCCTCGGGGTAGGCAACGTGGACCAGTGCCAACCCGTGGGGTGGCATGATCACGAAGTCACTGGTCCTCTTCTTCGCCTCGCGAATGGCCAACACCTGGGCGATGGTGAGTTTTCCGCGCCCCACCGCCACCGCGGCGCCCACCAGTGCGCGCACCATCGAGTGACAGAAGGCATCGGAGGTGATCGTGGCCACCATCACCCCGTCATGGTCGCGGATCCACTCATAGGACTGAAGTTCACGAATCGTTGTCGCCCCCACCCGGGGACGACAAAATGCTGCCCAATCATGAAGGCCAACGAGTTGGTGCCCGAGCTCCACCATCGCCGGAAAATCAAAGGGATACGTGCTCTGCACCGTGAACGCACGGTGCAGAGGATTGTTCACCGCCTGCGAATCAGCAATGCGGTACTGGTAGGTGCGCCACAGGGGGGAAAACCTGGCGTCGAACCCTTCTGGTGCCAGGGAAATCCGGTTGATGGTGATGGGTTCCTGGCGCAGAGCGCCCTGAACCTTCTTGCCAAGGTTCGCAAGCCCCGCGCTGGTGAGTTCAACCCCTTCGGGCAGATCGAAATGACACACTTGCCCGAGCGCATGAACACCGGCGTCGGTGCGCCCAGCAACGACCGTCCTGACCAGAGAACGATCAATCCGAAGCGTGGTGGCAAGAGCCTGTTCCAGCTCGTTCTGCACGGTCTTCAACCGGGGTTGAATACCCCAGCCCGAATAACCTCCCCCTGCGTAGGCGAGGTCAATACGAAGCCGGGTTCTCACCCGAGACAGTGTAGAGCCGAGGGTTGAAACTCTGAACTACTTGGTCTCTTCTTCTGCAGGAGCCTCATCGGCTACCTCGGCTGCTGGTTCCTCGGCTGCGGGTTCCTCAGCTGGCGCCTCGTCGGCTGCAGGGGCTTCAGTGGTTTCTTCCACCGCTACCTCCACAGATTCCGTGGTCTCCTCAGCGCCCTCAACCATGTCGAGCTCTTCAACAACCTCAGGAGCTGCCTCGGCGGCAACAACAGTGGGCTTCTCGGGCTCAGGCTTAGCCTTCTTGGTCTTTGGCTTGGGGTTGACGGGCTCAAGAACAAGCTCAATGACAGCCATGGGGGCGTTGTCGCCCTTGCGGTAACCGGTCTTGACGATACGGGTGTATCCACCTTCACGCTTGTCAACCAGAGGAGCGATCTCCATAAAGAGTTTGTGCACAGCCGACTTGTCACGGATAATCGTCATCACGCGGCGCCTGGCGTGCAGGTCACCACGCTTGGCGAAGGTGACCATGCGCTCAGCCAGGGGACGAAGGCGCTTGGCCTTCGTCTCGGTGGTCTGGATGCGTCCGTGGGTGAACAGGGCAGTAGCCAGGTTCGCCAGCATCAAGCGCTCGTGGGCAGGTCCGCCTCCGAGGCGGGGTCCTTTAGTGGGCTTAGGCATTGTTGTGTTCTCTTCCGTGTGTCACGCTGGGCGGTGGAAAACCACCGATTTAGTACTCTTCTTCTGTTTCGAGGCCGCTGTAGAACGCTGCACCATCGAATCCGGGCATGGGGTCTTTCAACGACAGGCCCATTTCGACCAACTTGTCGCGAACTTCGTCAACGGACTTCTGTCCGAAGTTGCGAATGTTCATCAGTTGGTGCTCGGAGAGAGCAACCAATTCGCTGACCGTGTTGATGCCTTCACGCTTGAGGCAGTTGTAGCTGCGCACAGACAGGTCAAGGCTTTCAATGGGCATGGCCATTTCGCTGGAGAGAACCGCCTCAACAGGAGCCGGTCCGATTTCGATACCTTCAGCTTCGGCGTTCAGGTCCCTGGCCAGACCGAAGAGCTCGACGAGGGTGCGCCCAGAGGATGCAACGGCATCCTTGGGGCTCATCGAAGGCTTGGTCTCAACGTCCACTACGAGCCGGTCGAAGTCGGTGCGCTCACCCGCACGGGTTGCTTCCACGCGGTAGGTGACCTTGAGGACAGGAGAGTAGATCGAGTCGATGGGAATTTGTCCAGCCTCTGCATACTCGTTGCGGTTCTGGACCGAGGAGACATAGCCGCGACCGCGCTCAATGGTGAGCTCGAGTTCGAACCCAGCCTTGTCGTTGAGGGTCGCGATGTGGAGTTCAGGGTTGTGCACCTCGACACCCGCGGGAGCCTGGATGTCAGCAGCAGTGACAACACCGCCACCCTGCTTGCGCAGGTATGCGGTGATGGGCTCGTCGTGCTCGCTCGAGACGACGAGGTTCTTGATGTTCAAAATGATCTCGGTGACGTCTTCTTTCACGCCAGCAATGGTCGAGAACTCGTGGAGGACTCCATCCAGCCGGATGCTGGTTACAGCCGCTCCAGGAATCGAGGACAACAGGGTCCTGCGCATGGAGTTACCCAGCGTGTAACCGAAGCCGGGCTCCAAGGGCTCAATGATGAAGGCTGAGCGGAACTCGGAGATTTTTTCTTCTGTGAGGGTGGGGCGTTGTGCAATGAGCACTGTGGTTTCCTTTCGGCAAAGTGTCCGCTATATGACACTCGGTTGAGGATTACGGCCTAAACCGTGTCTACCTGTTTGTTTGTGGGGGCTTGGTTGGTGGCGATTCTGGCTTCAGATTCGCCACCCTGGACTAGACGCGACGACGCTTGGGCGGACGGCAACCGTTGTGAGCCTGAGGCGTCACGTCGGTGATCGAGCCAACCTCTAGGCCGGCGGCCTGGAGAGAACGAATTGCCGTCTCGCGACCGGAACCCGGTCCCTTAACGAACACGTCAACCCTCTTCATGCCGTGCTCTTGTGCCTGGCGAGCTGCAGACTCGGCGGCCAACTGCGCAGCGAACGGTGTCGACTTACGAGAGCCCTTGAAGCCCACGCCACCCGAGGACGCCCAGGAAATAACTGCGCCACTGGGGTCAGTGATCGAAACGATGGTGTTGTTGAACGTCGACTTGATGTGGGCTTGGCCCACAGCCACATTCTTCTTGGTCTTACGCCGCGGCTTGCGGACGGCGGACTTGGGTGCTGCCATGTGTGTGTTCTCCGTGACTCTAGATCGTGTGGTCTATTACCAAAATGTGAGGCCTAGTTGGCCTTCTTCTTACCTGCGACGGTGCGCTTGGGGCCCTTGCGGGTGCGAGCGTTGGTCTTGGTGCGCTGACCATGAACGGGGAGACCGCGACGGTGGCGAATACCCTGATAGCTGCCGATTTCCACCTTGCGGCGAATATCAGCGGCAACTTCACGACGGAGGTCACCCTCCACCTTGAACTGTCCTTCGATGTGTTCACGAAGAATCAAGAGCTGGTCGTCGGTGAGATCTTTGACGCGAATGTTGGGGTCGATACCCGTGGCAGCAAGCGTCTGCTGTGAGCGGGTACGGCCAACACCGTAGATGTAGGTTAGGGCAATTTCAACCCGCTTATCACGGGGAATATCGACTCCGGCAAGACGTGCCATTACTTTCTCCTGATGCATGTGGAGGTCTGCGACAGAATCTGTGCCCGGGCCTCCACCCGAGGAGTCCCCCACCGAAGCGGGTTCTCGACTCTGCCTTTAGATAGTGAGTTACTTAGCCTTGACGCTGCTTGTGACGCGGGTTCTCGCAAATCACCATGACGTTGCCATGGCGACGAATCACCTTGCACTTGTCACACATCGGCTTGACGCTGGCGCTTACCTTCATGATTTTTTCCTTGCTCTCGCTGGCCTCGTGCCTGAGCGGATTCCCGGGCCGTTCCTTATCCAGTGGTTACTTGTACCGATAAACAATGCGGCCACGTGTCAGGTCGTAGGGACTCAACTCAACAATTACCTTGTCTTCAGGCAAAATCCGGATGTAGTGCTGACGCATTTTCCCCGAAATGTGAGCAAGAACCTTGTGACCGTTGGTCAACTCGACTCGGAACATCGCGTTAGGAAGGGCTTCGACTACCGAACCTTCGATTTCGATGACGCCGTCTTTGTTGGCCATAGCCTCGTATCTTGTTAACCGGTGAAGTGCTGCTGGTCATGCGTTGGAGCAGAAAAGTCTCGAAAGCCTTTTTCACACCAAATCTCTATCTTAGACCGGTGCGCTATCTCGCACAAGTCCTAGATAGCAGACAATTTAGGGCGTGATGCCCCTGGCGTGCAGGGCATCGGTGATTCGCTGGGTGACCTCAGAAATGTCGCCAATCCCATCGATGGCTGCAACAAGGCCGCGCGCCGAATACACATCGATCAGCGGGGCAGTCTGCTCCGCATAGACATCGAGGCGGTGGCGAACCACTGCCTCGTCATCATCCGTGCGCCCCTGATCCACAGCGCGCTTACGCAGGCGCTCCACCACAATGTCGGGCTCTGCCACGAGCTGAACCACTACATCCAGTTTGGTGTGGTGATCGGCCAAGAAGTCGTCCAAGTGACGAACCTGGTCGGTGGTGCGGGGGTAGCCATCGAGAAGAAAACCCCCGACACAGTCCGGGGACGCCAAGCGGTCGGTGATGAGATCGTTCGTCAACGAATCAGGAACGTTGTTGCCTGCGTCCATAAAGCTCTTCGCCTGAAGCCCTAGAGGGGTCGCGTTGCGGACATTCTCACGGAAAATATCGCCCGTCGAAATCGCGGGAATCGAGAAGGCGCTCGAGAGCTCGAGCGCCTGGGTGCCCTTGCCGGCTCCAGGGGGACCAATCAGGAGAATCCTGGTGCCCTCGGCCATCACTTCAGAAGACCCTCGTAGTGGCGTTGCTGGAGCTGAGAGTCAATCTGCTTGATGGTGTCCAAACCGACACCCACGATGATCAGGATGCTGGCGCCACCAAACGGGAAGTTCTGATTGGCATTCACCGTGGCCAACGCAATCAAAGGAATCAAAGCCACGAAACCCAAATACAGCGAACCGGGGAGGGTGATTCTGGTCAAAACGTAGTCGAGGTATTCGGCGGTCGGACGACCAGCACGAATACCCGGAATAAACCCGCCGTAGCGCTTCATGTTGTCAGCGACTTCTTCGGGGTTGAAGATGATGGCCACATAGAAGTAGGTGAAGCCGACAATCAGGAGGAAATAGACCGCCATATAGAGGGGGTTGTCACCCGAGGTGAAGTTGTTCTGAATCCACACAACCCACTCCGGAACCTCACTGCCAAGACCGGGCTGGTTGAACTGGGCGAGAAGGGCCGGCAAATACAGCAGCGACGAGGCAAAAATAACCGGAATAACACCGGCCATGTTGACCTTGATCGGGATGTAGGTGTTGGAACCACCAAAGGTGCGACGACCAACCATGCGCTTTGCATACTGGACCGGCACCCGACGCTGCGACTGCTCGACGAACACGACGAGGCCAAGGATCACCAGACCCACCGCGAGAACGATGATGAAGATTTCGAATCCCTTGGCCTGGGCGATAGCCCAGAGGGACGATGGGAAAGTGGCGGCAATCGAGACAAAAATCAACAGCGACATTCCGTTACCCACACCGCGCTCGGTGATCATCTCGCCAAACCACATGATGAGGCCGGTTCCGGCGGTCATGGTGATGACCATCAGCATGATGGCGTACCAGGCGTCGTTCGAGAGAAGCTGATTACAGGCAGGGACTCCAGAGTTAGCACCGAAGAGCGCGCCACTTCGAGCAACCGTAATGAGCGTCGTCGACTGGAGAAGTGCAAGACCAATGGTCATGTAGCGGGTGTACTGAGTCAGCTTGCCCTGACCGGCCTGGCCCTCCTTGTGGAGAGACTCAAAGTGCGGGATAACCACGCGCAAAAGCTGAGTGATGATTGCCGCCGTGATGTAAGGCATGATGCCCAAAGCAAAAATCGACAGCTGAAGCAGCGCGCCACCGCTAAAGAGGTTGACGAGCTCATACAGGCCGGCAGTTCCACTGGTACCAGCAAGACACTGCTGCACGTTGCGATAGTCGACAAATGGTGCGGGGATGAAGGAGCCCATGCGGAAGAGCCCGACCATGACCAGGGTGAACGCAATCTTCTGCCTCAAGTCGGGAGTCTTGAAGATTCTCCCTAGAGCGCTAAACACATCATCCTCCTGCCAGGTGCCCTACAGCACGCGGTTTTGAGCTTACCGGGTTGAAGTGGGGTTACAGAAGGCGAGCGCTTCCTGTAACCACCCTTCAGGACCTATTCGCTGATGGAACCGCCGGCTTTGGCGATTTTGTCGGCGGCCTGCTTGGAGACCTTGTCGACAGTAACGCTCAAAGCAACGCTCAGGTCACCCTCGGCGAGAACCTTGACCTTCTGGTTCTTGCGCACGGCACCCTTGGCAACGAGATCGGCAATCGTGACGTCTCCACCCTTGGGGTAGAGCTCAGCGAGACGACCGACGTTCACTACCTGGTACTCAACGCGGAACGGGTTCTTGAATCCGCGCAGCTTGGGGGCGCGCATGACCGACGTCAGCTGACCACCCTGGAAACCAGGACGAACCTGGTAACGAGCCTTTGTACCCTTGGTACCGCGGCCAGCAGTCTTACCCTTGGAACCCTCACCGCGACCAACACGGGTCTTGGCTTTCTTGGCTCCAACAGCGGGACGCAAGTGGTGAAGCTTCACAACACCGGGACGAGCGTCAACTGCGGGCTTTGCGGCCTTCTTGGAAGGAGCAGCCTTCTTTGCAGGGGCCGCCTTCTTCTCCTCGGTAGCGGGCTTAGCAGCAGCTTTCGCTGGAGCGGCCTTGGCAGCAGGTGCCTTGGCAGCTGCAGGCTTAGCCGCAGCAGGCTTAGCGGCTGCTTTTGCCGGAGCAGCCTTAGCTGCGGGTGCCTTAGCCGCAGGCTTCGCAGCTGCAGGCTTCGCGGCAACAGGCTCTGCAGCAGATTTGGCGGGCGCAGCTTTAGCAGCAGGTGCCTTAGCGGCAGGCTTCTTTTCGGCAGCGGACTTGGCTGCAGCGGACTTCGCTGCTGCTGGCTTCTTTGCTGCGGGCTTCTTTTCTGCTGGCTTCTTCTCTTCAGCCATTAGTCAATCTCCTCGACCTTCACCAGGTGTGCGACGGTGCGCACATACCCGCGGTTCACGGGGTTATCTTCACGGACAACGGACTGGCCGATCTTGCGCAAGCCAAGGCTGCGAAGCGTGGGAGCCATGTTGGGCTTCTCGCTAATGATCGACCTAATCTGGGTTACTTTGAGTTTCTTTGCCATTAGGCACCAGCTTTCGCTGCCGCAGCAGCTTCTTTTTCAGCACGGATGAAGTGCGCGGGGGCAATCTCATCAAACTCAGCGTTGCGCCGAGCAGCAACAGCGCGGGGCTCTTCGAGCATCTTCAAAGCGGCGACAGTGGCGTGCACGATGTTGAGGGTGTTGGAAGAACCCAACGACTTGCTCAATACATCGTGAATACCAGCGCACTCCAGCACGGCGCGAACTGGACCACCGGCGATAACACCGGTACCAGGGGTCGCGGGGCGCAAGAGAACCACACCGGCAGCTGCCTCGCCCTGAACGGGGTGAGGAATGGTCTGGGCAACGCGGGGAACACGGAAGAAGTTCTTCTTCGCGTCCTCGACGCCCTTGGAGATGGCGGTAGGGACCTCGCGGGCCTTACCGTAGCCAACGCCGACCATGCCGTTACCGTCACCAACGACGACAAGCGCGGTGAAGCTAAAGCGACGACCACCCTTGACGACCTTGGACACACGGTTGATGGTGACAACACGCTCCAAGAACTGGCTCTTCTCGGTGTCGCGGGCACCTCGCTCGCGCGCGTTGGGGTTGCGCTCGCGACTTCCTCGACGGGCCTCGCGAGGCTCCGACGAGGTGTCCTCTTCAGCTACGACAGGAGCAACCGGAGTTTCCTCCACCACTGCTTCGTCCTTAACTTCTTCGCTCACAGTTCCAATCCACTCTCTCGTGCGCCTTCAGCAATTGCTGCGACTCGGCCGGCGTAGCGGTTACCTCCGCGGTCAAAGACGACCGAGGCAACGCCGGCCTTCTTTGCACGCTCAGCAATGACTTCACCAATGCGCTTGGCCTTGGCAGTCTTGTCTCCAGCGAAGGAGCGGAAATCTGCTTCCATGGTCGAGGCAGAAGCCACGGTGTGGCCCTTCTGGTCGTCGACTACCTGGACGAATACGTGGCGAGCAGAGCGAGTCACGACTAAACGTGGCTTCTCTGCAGTGCCCACAACCTTCTTGCGCAAGCGCGTGTGACGGCGATCTCTCGCGGCCGAACGGCTCTTTCCTCTCGAGAAAGCCATGATTACTTACCAGCCTTTCCAGCCTTGCGGCGAACGTTCTCGCCGGCGTAGCGAACACCCTTGCCCTTGTAAGGCTCTGGCTTGCGCAGTTTACGAATATTCGCGGCTACCTCACCAACAGCTTGCTTGTCGATACCGCTGACCACCAGCTTGGTGTTGCCCTCCACGGTAAGGGTGATGCCCTCTGGAGGCTGCACCGTGATGGGGTGAGAGTAACCGAGTTGGAACTCGACACCTTGGCCCTGCGAGGCAATACGGTAGCCCGTTCCGACGATTTCGAGCTCTTTCTTGTAACCCTCGGTGACACCGATGATCAGGTTGTTGATTAGGGTCCTGCTCAAACCGTGCAGAGAGCGGGAAGAACGCTCGTCATCGGGACGCGTGACGATGACCTGGTTCTCAACCTTGGAAGCCTCAATGGGCTCCTTCACGGTGAGAGCAAGTTCGCCCTTGGGGCCCTTGACTGCGACGTGCTGCCCATCGATCGTGATGTCCACGCCCGAGGGAATCTCAATGGGTAAGCGGCCAATACGTGACATCAGCGATCACCACACGTAGGCGAGGACTTCCCCACCCACGCCTTTCTTGTTGGCTTCCTTGTCGGTCAACAGACCAGACGAGGTCGATAAGATTGCGATGCCCAAACCACCGTGGACCTCGGGGATTTCGGTCGACTTTGCATACACGCGAAGACCTGGCTTAGAAACACGCTTAATACCCACAATGGAGCGTTCGCGGTTCTGTCCATACTTGAGCTCAAGGGTCAAAGCTTTGCCGACCCTGGCGTCCTCGGTCTTCCACGAAGCGATGTAACCCTCACGCTTGAGAATGTCAGCGAGGTGGGTCTTCAACTTCGAACTTGGCATCGACACAGAATCGTGGTGAGCCGAGTTGGCGTTGCGCAGCCTGGTCAGCATGTCTGCGACCGGATCTGTCATGGTCATGGTGCTTCTCTTTTCTCTGGCTGGTTTCGACTCCGGGGACACCCGGGCCGACCTTGTCAGTTAGGGGCCTTTAGGCCTCGGTAGTGTTCCGCTGAGCGAAGGGGAATCCCAAAGCCAGCAAAAGGGCGCGGCCTTCATCGTCCGTCTTCGCGGTCGTCACAATAGTGATGTCGAATCCACGAACGCGGTCGATGTTGTCCTGGTTGATCTCGTGGAACATCGATTGCTCGGTGATACCAAAGGTGTAGTTTCCGTTGCCATCGAACTGACGGTCGCTGAGCCCACGGAAGTCACGGATGCGAGGAAGAGCGAGGTTTACCAGACGGTCAACGAACTCCCATGCCCGGCTTCCACGAAGCGTCACGTGAGCACCGATGGGCATACCCTCGCGCAACTTGAACTGAGCGATGGACTTGCGCGCCAAGGTAACGACGGGCTTCTGACCGGTGATCTGAGTGAGGTCGCGAACGGCCCCTTCAATCACCTTGGAGTCACGCGCTGCTTCACCAACACCGGTGTTCACCACGACCTTCACGAGGCCTGGGACCTGGTGAGGGTTGGTGTAGCTGAAGGCTTCGGTCAAAGCAGGAACGATGTCCGTGCGGTAAATAGCTTTGAGGCGGGGCACCACAGGTGCCTTTGCCTCGGCGGTTGACGCGGCCATTAGAGCTGTTCTCCTGACTTCTTCGCAACGCGGACGCGAACCTGCTTGGTGGCGCCGTTCTTGGTCACGGTCTTGGTCTGGTATCCCACGCGAGTGGGCTTCTTGGACTTGGGGTCCACGAGCGCCACATTCGAGATGTGAATAGGGGCTTCGTGAGTCTCAATACCGCCGGTCTTAGAGCCACGGTTGCTCTGGCCAACTCGGATGTGCTTCTTGACGTAGTTGACACCCTCGACGAGGACGCGATTCTGCTCAGCAAGCACCTCAATGACGCGACCCTGCTTACCGCGGTCACCGCCACGGGCTTCGCTTGCGCCAGAGATGACCTGAACCAGGTCACCTTTTTTGATCTTTGCCATTGTTAGATAACCTCCGGGGCCAACGAAATGATCTTCATGAAGCGCTTGTCGCGGAGTTCACGGCCAACCGGTCCGAAAATACGGGTTCCGCGAGGGTCGCCCTCTTTGTTCTTGATGATGACTGCGGCATTTTCGTCAAACTTGATGTAGGAACCGTCACCACGACGGGTTTCCTTGACGGTGCGAACAATGACGGCCTTGACGACCTCACCCTTCTTCACGTTGCCACCAGGAATTGCGTCCTTGACCGTGGCGACGATGATGTCACCGAGGCCTGCATAGCGACGTCCTGATCCACCGAGAACACGAATCGCCAATAGTTCCTTGGCGCCGGTGTTGTCGGCCACTTTCAAACGAGACTCTTGCTGAATCATGGGTTACTTCGCCTTCTCAACGATTTCGACTAGACGCCAACGCTTGGTTGCAGAGAGCGGACGGGTCTCGGTGATGACCACCAAGTCGCCAATACC
>Ga0247832_1003102_pt1 | contig 23572 bp, 23 predicted proteins | sample LaCruzMarch2015__10_FD_192407 | JGI IMG/M metagenome (GOLD analysis project Ga0247832, IMG submission 192407) | Freshwater microbial communities from meromictic Lake La Cruz, Castile-La Mancha, Spain - LaCruzMarch2015_4m | ecosystem: Environmental > Aquatic > Freshwater > Lake | place: Spain... | reverse complement strand
GCAAGGCTTCGTTGATATTTCGCTTGTGGCCTCACCGCTGGGTGCATGCGATACACCGTCTCCATGTTGTGCGAAAGAATTTCAGGGCGAGCATCGCACACCATCTGAATGGCGCGCTCATCTCCTAGAAAGTCACCAACCAAACACTCAACACTCATGCCAGGGCAAGCGCGATGCACTGCACGAATTGTTTCCGCCCAAATCGCAGCACCACCATCAGGCAATTCATCACGATTCACGCTGGTGATCACTACATGCTTCAGTTTCATGAGAGCCAAACTCTCGGCAACCCGCCGCGGCTCATCAGTATCAACAGCGTCTGGACGTCCAGTCTTCACATTACAGAAGCCACATGAACGCGTGCATGTATCCCCCAAGATCATGATGGTTGCTGTGCCACGGCTCCAGCACTCGCCCATGTTTGGGCAACTCGCCTCTTGGCAAACAGTGTGCAACCGGTGCTCACTAATGATTCCTTTGAGCCGTTCATAGCCAGCGCCGCCCGGAACACGCGCGCGCAACCAATCTGGTTTGCGGCCAATGATGCTTTGCTGTGGCGTGTTGTTGTTGTTTAACACCATGCCTGTCAGGCTCACCAGTGCTGGCCCCACATTGCGCGCTGTATCCCCACCAAGCGGGCGCGGGTGTCGCGCCAGGGTGCGGGCAACCGCTTCAGGCGAAGCGCCCGGCGGAAGTTGACCCTGCAGAGGAGGATGATCGTTGGCGTTCATATGGGCAAGGCAGTGTAGGAGGCGTGTAAGCGGTGTAGGAGGCGTGGAAACGGCATAGCAAGCCCAGCAATGAACGAATAACTAGACAGCCGGTGGCTTGCCAGCAACACACTTTCGAATCACATAAGGGCGCACCCCACCGATGCCACTGACGGCGTCGCTCAGTAGTTCAAGCACAAAGCCCATCGCAAGCATGAACAGTGCTGCAAAGAACAACATCACCACCACGAAGAACATGGGGCGTTCGGTGAGTGGTTCTGCTTGAAATACTCGTTGCCACAACAGCCAAGATCCAGCCGCAACATCAACAACCAGGACCACCATGCCAATGCGTCCAAAGAGGTACATCGGCCGGCTGTGTGTTGCGCCTTGGAACCACAACATCAACACATCAAACAAGACATCAAGTGAACGACCGATTCCATAGTGGCTCCGGCCAGCAAATCGCGGCGGCGCACTGACAAATACTTCTTCAACAGCTCCACCGCGCATCCAAACGATTGCGGGCAGCAGGCGGTGGTGCCCGGGACGCAGGCGCAAACTGCGCGCAAGATCGCCCTGGATGGCTTTGAAGCCACCCATATCGCGCACGTTGCATCCAGAGACACGGCGCAGCATCCAGTTTGCCAATCTGCTCGGCGCACGGCGCAACATGAGACTCTCGGTCCGCCCTTGGCGACTTCCAGAAACAAGTGCGTTACCGCGATCCATCGCCTCCACCAAGCGGTGGATTTCCTCTGGGGCGTGTTGAAGGTCGCCATCCATCACCACCACCACATCGCCACAACTTTCTTGAATTCCCGCGTACATCGCAGTGCACTGGCCACCATTGCGCGCAAGAAACACACCACGGAGCGCTGGAAATTCCAGGCACAAGTCACCAATCATTGCTTCGGTACGGTCAGTAGAACCATCACTCACAATGATGATTTCATACGTTCGACCGATCGCCAACAGAGCGGCATTGGTTCGGCGGACAAACTCAGCAATACATGACTCCTCGTTGTGCATCGGCGTAACTACAGAGATTGCCACGGTTGATCCGGGCACCCACACTTGGTGTGATCGCGCGCCCGGATCACTCATGGGGCAACCTTTAGTTTGCCATTCATCATCCGCCAGTGTCCAGGAACCGTGCAGACATATTGGTAAGTACCAGGCTTCTGTGGAACCACATAGAAGAGCGATCCAGACTTGTCTGGATCAATCAAACCCATGACAGCCAGTACAGATGGCATGTCGGGTACAAACTGACACGCCTTTCCTTCGGGTGTGTCACCCATCTTGTCTGCGGCGACACCAACTTCACTCATCTTTCCAGGCATCACGATCAGTAAGTTGTGCTGCATGGTGTCCGTGTTTTTAAGAGTGATTTCTAGGATCTCACCTGGCTTAGCTTTGATTTCCTTGAGGTCGTATTGCATCGCACCAGGGATGGTTCCGATGGCAACCGGTCGCACGGTGACTCCCCTGAGCGCCTCTGGCCGTTGCTCGGTGGGCATCGCAGCAATTGTGCGAAGTGCGGCGCTGTAGGCGGGGTCCTCTGGGGTTTGTGCACACTTTGTGAGTCGTTCAAGCACCGCGGGGTCCTTCGCAGCCTCTGCAGCGAGCGCCACCAATACGTCAGCAAGATCTCGGGTGGCACCACAGGTACCACCACACTGTGCGATCGCGTCAAGAAGTACCAGAACTGGTGATGGCCCGAGTGACTTAGCAGCGCGCATTCGGAGTTCTGCTGGGACCCCATTCTCCACAAGCATCCGCTTGGCCATTGCCCCATCCTTTGATGGATCAGCAGCAAGCACGGCCGGAAGGTCTTCGGGCGGCGCGGGTGGAACTAAACGCGCTGGCGGGCCTCCGGCCAACACCGTCGCAACCGCAGCAATCACTATGAAGCAAGTCATCAGGGCAAGGTACCGCTCTATGTACCTTTTGGTCCAAGCCCAACCACTCACAACGGCGGAGCTCAACGGAAGTTGTTGCACAACCCTGCGACTTGCTGGTCATTTAAGGGTTTATCTGGGCAATTGAACAACAAAGCCCCCTCAGACCAAGGGTGCTCACTATCCAGGCACCTGTACCAGCAGTCCCCTTGTCATGGTCTGGTTTGAGGCCAACGACCACCCTCGGTCGGTTGGCGTAGTTTAGGAAACCACCAATGGCTGTTCATCACATCTCAGACACCAACCATCCGCATCTTGCCCCGTATCAGCAAGTACGCGATCGCGATGCACTTGGGCCGGACGGTCGGCCAGGTTTGTTCATTGGTGAAAGCCCAGTGGTGATTGGAGCAATGTTGCGCGCGGGTGTCGATATGTTGAGCATCTTGACCAGTGATCGGCACGCACAACGCGTAGTGGCGATGGTTGATGAAGCGCGCGAGTTTCGGCGCAATCTGCCCGACCCCGAGGTTCTACTTGTTGCAGATGACATCCTTGATGCCACGGTTGGTTTCAACATTCACCGAGGATTTCTTGCGGTGGGAAAGCGTCCAGCGCAGCACACTGTTCGTCAAGTCGTTCCCGCTCAGGGACAAGACGCGTTACTTCTTGTGGTGGAAGAGATCAACAACATTGACAACATTGGTCAGTTGTTTCGAAACGCAGCGGCGTTTGGCTGTAGCGCGGTGATTCTCTCCCCTGGCTGCCACGATCCGTTGTATCGAAAAAGCCTTCGTGTGAGTTGTGGTTGTGTGTTGCGTGTGCCCTACGCGCGCAGTGATGCGTGGAACGCCGATCTTCAATACCTCCGCGACGATCAAGGGTTCACCCTGCTTGGCGCGACTGGTGGCGGCGAACACACACTCCGAGAAATGGCTGAGCAACTGACGCGCTTACAGGCGCAACCCCGCAGGATTGCAGTGATCATGGGTGCGGAATTCACCGGCTTATGTAATGACACCCTTGCAGCGTGCACAGCGCGGGTGAAAATTCCCATGGCGAATGGGGTTGATTCACTGAACGTTGGGGTCGCGGCGGGCGTATTTCTTTCACGCCTGACTGAACAGTGAGGCGTACCGAGCAGATGTTTCTTGGTCTGCTGGGTCTGTCATGGTTCGCTGTGTCCCACCCCGCTAGTGTGTGATAATCCGATTTTCACTTACGAATCCGCCATTTGCGCGAACAGTGCTGATTGAGGCGCGTAACGAGCCCATGCGAAACATCATTTCGTCAGCGGTCGTATTGGGCGCGCTCGCAATGATCCCTGCCATGACAGTGGCGGCGGAGCCCCCTACCCCAGTCGGAGGGGGCGAGCAGCAGGGGCCTGTCGCAACGTTGTCAACCGAGGATCAAGCGGCGATCGGGCATGCCAAGAGCATTTCCCGGGCGTTTCGGGCGATATCCAAACTGGCCGGGCCTTCGGTGGTTTCGATCGAGGTCACCCCTGAACAAACCATCGTGCGCCGCCAAGGTGGTCGTATGGGCTCCCAAGGATTGGTTCCGCAAGGAATGGTTCCAAACGGCGCCCCAATGGGTGTTGGTACGGGATTCATTGTGGCGGAAGAGGGGTATGTGGTCACGAACAATCACGTCATTCGCTCGGGCGGCGCGTTCAAAGTGCGGCTGAACGATGGTCGGGTGGCCAGTGCAGCATTGGTTGGTTCTGATCAAGAAACTGACATTGCAGTACTGAAGATTGATGTTGGTGGCTTGTCCCCCATCGAATTTGGCGATAGCGACGCGGCGGAGGTTGGCGATTGGGTGATTGCACTTGGATCACCGTTTGGATTGAAAGACAGCGTCACCGCTGGCATCATCAGTGCTCGCGGCCGCGAGGTTGGTTTGAGCCCGCTGGAGAGCTACCTGCAGACCGACGCCACCATTAACCCGGGTAACTCCGGTGGACCACTTGTTGATATGGATGGTCGTGTGGTTGGTATCAACACCGCCATCGAAAGCCGAAGTGGCGGTTCCGATGGAATCAGCTTTGCGATCCCTTCAAATATGGCGAAAAGTGTGGTCGAGTCAATCATTGCCGGAAGCGCGCCATCGCGGGGATTCTTGGGAATCCAGATGCAGCCACTTGATGCGCGCGTGGCAGCACAGGTTGGGTTCAACGGTCAAGGGGTACTTGTAAACCAGGTCGTTCCAGGTGGCGCAGCCGCCAACGCTGGAGTGCAGGTTGGCGACATTGTTGTCAAAGTGAACGGCGAAGAGACCATCAATCCCCAGCGGGTGATGCGGGCGGTTCGCTTGTGCGCGCCAGGTGTTGCGGTACCGATCGAGGTCATTCGTGCTGGCACTGTGATGTCCCTCACCGCCACACTTGGTGATGCATCCAAACACATGGTTCGCGCGGCGCCGTGATGCAGCACCTCACGCCATAGTCCCGTGTGTGGTTCATTAGTGTCTTTGCCTACCATGCTCGACCGCCATGATGCATAGCAATCGAACCACCACGCTTGATACGCCACTATCGGTGCAACTTCGGCACCGGGTGACATTCACGCGCGGGGTGTTCTTGGTGACAAACCCCACATTGCGCTCTGTGTTGGATTCACCCACACGAGGCGCCACCGCCGAACCAGCAACTCGCCGAATGGTGGCGTTTATTGACAGCAATGTGTTGGACGCGCACCCGTCGCTTCCCGACGACATTCGGAATTACATGGCAGTTTCTGCCAACGCAACCCAGACGCAATCCACTAGTAAAAGTTCATTTCCGGAACTCACGCTTGTCGAGGCCGTTCCTGGTGGCGAGCAAGCAAAGCAGTCAATGAGTGTTGTTGACCGCGTGGTGCGCGTTGTTGATGAACACGGCATTGATCGCCAGAGTTTTGTGATGGCGATTGGTGGTGGTGCAGTGCTGGACGCGGTTGGATTTGGTGCATCAATTGCCCACCGTGGCGTGCGGCTACTGCGCTTACCAACCACGACCCTTGCGCAAGACGACGCTGGAATGGCCGTAAAGAACGGCATAAACCTTGGGTCCAAGAAGAACTTCATCGGAAGTTTCACGCTCCCCCACGCAGTGATTTGCGACACGAACTTTCTGCAGTCAACACCCGACTGGTCATGGTGTGGTGGATTTAGCGAGGCGGTGAAGATTGCTCTGCTTCGTGATCCCGAGCTGTTCAATCGTATTGAGCGAGATGCAGTAGCCATTGCGCACCGATCAATGGACGCCGCTCTACCAGTGATCACTCGGAGTGCGGAACTTCATTACCGCCACATTATGTCGGGTGGTGATCCGTTTGAGACACACAGCGCTCGTCCATTGGATTTCGGTCACTGGTTGGCACACCGGCTTGAGGGGATGACCAACGGCACATTGCCACACGGCCAAGCAGTAGCGATTGGTGTTGCAATTGACACGCTCTATTCAGAATGTGCGGGACTGATGCCAACCCCAGAAGCGCGCCGGGTGATTGCCGTGCTTCGCGCGCTTGACTTACCAGTGACACATCCCCTACTCGCCAATCTTGATGGAATTGTTGCTGGACTAACTGAGTTTCGCGAGCACCTTGGGGGGCAGCTCACCATCACTTTGCTACGGGGAATTGGCGATCCAGTAGACGTTCACTCCATCGATCCAGCCATCCTTGGTGCGGCGATTGCGCTTACCTCTCGGGGTTCATAAGGGCGGCAACCTGCGGTTCAATCGCCAGTGCGCCGTACCCCTAGACTTCAGACATGAGCGAAGCAACGCCCAAGCTGAACCATCATTCCATGACGCGCGCACAGGTCGTCGATGCGTATTTCATGGAGCACCGCGCTCGACTACTTGATGTGGCGGCATTTCTTGACCGCATTGATCGCGCTGGGCCAGGTGTGGATGACTTTCGGATGAACGCGTACCGCAACGCGATCGCGCTGTTGCTGGATGGCAAGCCAGAACGCACTCGCCGCATCTTGGAACACTTCAGCGACCCAAGCACAACGCCAATTCCCGCCGCGCACGTCAAAGGCGCAACAGGCGCCCATGATCCGATCGGAAAGGTGCACTAACCATGTACATCGATCCACACGTTCACATGGTGAGTCGCAGCACTGACGACTATGTGCACATGGCACGAGCGGGTTGTGTGGCGATCACTGAGCCTGCATTTTGGGCGGGATATGACCGATCAAGTCCACAGGGCTTCTTTGACTATTTCCGTCAACTCACGGAATCAGAACCACGGCGCGCGGCGCAGTATGGAATTCGCCATCACACGTGGCTGTGCATTAATCCAAAAGAGTCCGAAGATCCAGTGTTTGCTCGCGAGGTGATAGCGCTCATCCCGGAATTCTTGAAGAAGGAAAACGTTCTTGGTATTGGCGAGATCGGGCTCAACAAGAACAGCCGCAACGAGATGGAGATATTGGAGGCGCACTTACAACTTGCCAGCGACCACAACCTCTTGGTACTTGTGCATACGCCGCATTTAGAAGACAAACTCAAGGGCACCCTGCTGATTTTGGACGCAATTCGTCGCTTTCCCAAACTTGATCCAGGACGGGTGTTGATTGACCACGTCGAAGAGCACACCGCCAAGCACGTGCTTGATCAGGGCTTCTGGTGTGGCATGACGCTCTACCCAGACACCAAGTGCACGCCACAACGCGCCGTTGACATCATTGAAACGTATGGAAGCGAGCGCATTTGGATGAATTCCGCCGGCGACTGGGGTCACAGCGATCCGATAGCGGTTCCCAAGGCACAGATGGAAATGCGCCGCCGTGGCCACTTGGAAAGCTTGGTCCGACAAGTGACGTTTGGAAACCCACAACGATTCCTGTCACAATCCGGTCGGTTTAGTGCTGAACCACTTCGACCCACCGCGCCAGACATCACCCGCTGACGTTGCCCGGAAGTTTATTTTCGATCGAACCACACAAGGGGCACCCTCGCGATGGACCGCAGCAATACACCACCTCACCACGGCCCACCGGTTCCCCATGGACACCACGGGCACCTTGCAGCTGACGGCGTACAACAGCGACGGTGGCTGGTATTGCTGGCAATGACTGGAAGCCTTGCGATGATTTTTGTGGACATGACGGTGGTTGGCGTGGCGCTACCACGCATGGGCTCTGCGCTTTCAATGAGTGATGTTGATCAGGCTTGGATCATCACCAGTTACCTGATCACATTGGCTTCACTCATGGCGCTTGGTGGCCGCATCGGTGATTTGATTGGCAAGGTTCCTACGTTTATAGCTGGTGTTGTTGGTTTCGCACTCGCCAGCATCATCTGCGCTTCTGCACACGATGGAACACAATTGATTGTTGGACGAATATTGCAAGGAGTGGCTGCGTGCTTGATGCAGCCGGCATCGGGCGCACTTGTCATCGGCGCATTTGCACCAGGCGAGCGTGGCAAAGCGATGGCGGTCTATGTGGGAATTCCGCTGGTTTTTATGGCGATCGGACCAGCGCTTGGTGGATTCATTGTTGAGAATATGGGATGGCCATGGGTGTTCTGGCTGAATGTTCCTGTGGCGGTTGGCGCTGTCGCGCTGACGGCGGTTGCCCGCCCGCGCGACGCTCGAAGCGTGGACCGAACCATCGATTGGATCGGCGGCGCGCTGTTGATCATTGGACTTCCATCGTTCGTGTACGGCTTGCAGCAACTTGGCACTGTTGGGGCGAACGGGACGATGGCATGGACGGACCCAATGACATTGAGTTTGCTCGGTGGCGGCGCAGCGGTATTGGTGGTGTTTGTGTTGCGGCAACTTCGGCACCCACACCCATTGTTGCGTCTACGTTTGTTTACCGACCGAGCGCTTCTTGCCGATGCGTTGGTGATTGCAAGCATGCAGTTTGCCATGACTGGGCTAGTGATTGCTGGCTCGGTCTATGCGCAAGAAGTGCTTGGTTTTACGCCGTTTCAAGCAGGTTTATCCCTACTTCCATTATTGGCGCCGGTCATTCTCATTGTCCATGTAGCGGGACGTTGGTACGACCGATCGGGTGTTCGTGCGCCCGCTTCATGGGGGACCGCGGCAGCAACGGTTGGCATGGTGATACAAGCGGTGGGTGCTTGGACTCAGAGTTACCCAGTCATGGCCGCGGGGATGTTTGTGCTTGGCATTGGCATTGCCTTCACCATGAGCCCGACCAATACTGACGCACTTGGTCGCGTGCCCCACTCAGAACGCGGTCAAGTCTCTGGGCTAGTGCAGACGTTTCGGCAGATTGGTGGAAGTGTCGGTGTGGCGGTGGTTGCAGCGACGGTCTCACTGGCAATCGGATGGTTCGGTGCTGCTGACGGTGCCGCTCCGCGCGAGCAGGTCGCTGAACTACGAATGATGATGCGCTCTGGCGATGCAAGCGCTCATACAGAAGCAGCAGCGAGCCCACACCTTGAATCCATGCAGACCACAGTGGCCCACTCGTACGCCATCGGATATGCAGTGGCATCGCTCGGGACACTGGCGGCATTCATCGCCGCGCGCGGCTGGATGAAGCCTGGAAAGTGGACCGCGGTGCTGCAGGTGCGGCCAACAAACACTTAACGCTTGCGCTGAATGGCGGCACACAAGGCTCCGCCGGCGAGTGATCCAGCGAGTCCAACAAAGGGCAGGGAAAATATATACATCGCGCTATTTTGCGTGTTCTCACCAGCCAAGGTGAAGTTGACAGGGCCAGGCGCTCGTTCAAGCCAAGGCTCTTGACGCGACTCTTGTTTGTTCCATGCGATCGAGCCATTCACAAAGCCCGTGACGGCCATGAGCACCGCCAACATCACGGCGGCGCGCATTCCCCCGATCCGGACTGCGAGCCAACCCGCCGCAATAGCAGCGACACATCCACACGCCAGCTTGAGAATCTCAAAGAGCGAAGTGTCGCGGTATGAGCTAGCAACAAACACGCCTTCTGATCCAAGCTCGATGTAACACAGAGCAACCAGCAACAGGAGCAACACAACCGACAAGACATAACCAGCGAACATTCCAAGAATGGAACGAGCAAGTGGAATTGGCGGGCTATTCATGGCGAATTTGCAGGCTGCGTCTGTATTGGATCCGCCTCAACACGAACACGGAATGGGTGCGCGGGCAGCTTGGACAACTCATCGACCACATTCGCATCAGCGGGATTGTCTTGCCACGCGTAACGAACCTCTACTGGCAATGGCACAGCAGAACTCCGAATCTTGATCGCGTTGGGTGGGCGCAATTCCGCATCCGCCTTCACAAACTTTCCATCAGCGCCAGCAATTGCAAAGCTGGCAGGCGCCTTTCCATCACGTGTTACCAAGCGCCCACGCTCCACGTCAAAGTCAATGATGATGCCATCCGTGTCACGACGAACACTCTTGGTTCGCGGCCCACGCCAGGCGGTATCTGGCTGTCCATACGAGGTCGCCATGGCCCATCCCGCGAGCCGCTCACCAACCGTGCGTTTGTCACGTGGGTGGATGTCATCAGCGTCACCAACATCAATCGTGGTGATCACACCGGCGTTGGGTGATGAACGCTCAGTGGCAAGTTGTGCATCACGTAGCAGTGGCCAAACGCCGGCAATCGCCTCGTTTTCTTGATGAGCATGGTGGGATGCCAAGCTAACAATCCCGAACGGCATGTCTGGTTGCTGAAACGCCGCGCGCCAACTGCGAATAGTGAGTGGCAACAACGATCGGTACGCCTCAGCATCAGCGATTGATCCAGCGTTGGACTCACCCTGATACCAAATGGCCCCCTTGATTTCGACCCCGGCAAATGGAGCAATCATGGCATTGAACATCGATGCGGGGTCACCGTATCCAGTGCCAGGAGCAGTTTCTTGCGACGGGCGTGCCGGTGGCTGAGGCAATCCGGAAGCCGATCGACCCATACGGGCCAACCACTCGCCTGATAGTGGAAGAGAAGCGTTGTTGGCGGCAGCGCAGGAAATCCGCATGGCGTCCGGGGGGCCACTAAAGCCACCCTCACCCTGCATATCAAGGAGTTCAACAGCAATGGTGCATGGCCCAGCTTTCATCAGTGCCGCCGGGACGCGGTACTTACGTGCGGTTCCGATGTCAGAAATGGTGTTGGCGATCGGCTTCCCGTTTACAAAGAAAACGTCAGCATCATCAATGGCGCCAAGTTCCACCACGCACTCTTTCCCGTCCCATTCCGCAGGAATTTCGATTGTTCGGCGATACCACTCAATTCCATCAACATTCTTGCGCACTGGATCGGCGTTCCAACGTATCGGCAGCATGACGGGTTTCCACGCAGCCGCGTCTTCAGGCGTTTCCTTGGAATACCACTTCCCCTTTGCTCCTGGGTCGGTGGCGTTGATCGCACTCCACCACGCAGTACCAGCCTCCTGAAAGAGCTTTCGATCAGCCTGATATGCAGCTTCGCGGTCGGCGGCGGAAAGAGAGTTCCATATATCGATCGAGCGTCGTAGTTCAGTGACCCGGGCGGTGTAGAGGGGGTCAGCACCAAGCGTTGCCAAATCGGTCCACGGCTCTGCGCGCGTTCCACCCCAGTTGATTTCCAGAATTCCAATCGGCACACCGTTTGTCTTACGCAATTGTTGCGCAAACCAGAAGTCCACAGCCCCCATGTCTGGAGCGCTGGCGGGCGTCAGGGTTCTCCATGCAGCGGCCACTGTGAAAGCAGCGCGGTTTGCTGTGACGTGCGGCACTCGAAGGAAGCGAATCGATGGCTCATTGGCAATAGCGACACCAGCGGCGGTCTGCTCGCCGGTACCACCCAGGGTCCATTCCATATTGCTCTGCCCACCCGCCACCCAGATGTCACCAACCACAACATCCTTGACACTGATGGTGTTGGCACCCTTCACATCAAGCGTGAGTGGATCATCACTGCCAGCCATCGGCGCCAATTCCACAACGAACCGCCCACCCTGACCAGCGGTCGCTTTACCACTACGAAGCACCGCGCCCTTGGAATCAATCAACTCCACAGTGATCTGTTCGCCCGGCTGCGCACTGCCAAAGACGTGCGTGCGCCGGTCGCGCTGCAGGACCATATGGTCAGTGAAAGCGGCCGGAAGGGATACGTCGGCGAGCGCGACGGAGGCAGAGAGGGTGGCCACCACCGTGGTCATGCTGGCTGAATTAGTTGGGCGCATCGGTGAATGATGCCCGGTTTCGCCCGTAGATGCAATATCGTTCACACATGGCTCATTCCACCAGACCACGCATCGGCATTACCGCGGACATTGCCCGTGACGAGCACGGGCGGGCGCGCCATCAGGTGCGCGCTACCTATATCGATGCGGTCATAGCCGCCGGCGGGCTGCCCATCATCCTGCCTGCTGATGCCAACCTCCGGGCCGAACTGATTGCTGCGGTGGACGGCGTCATCATCATCGGTGGAGACGATGTCGATACCCGCCCGCTCGGCATTCCACTTCACCCACAAGCGAAGGTGATGGATACTGCGCGCCAAGCTGCGGACTTTGCCCTACTCAAGCAACTTGATACAACACCAGAAATGCCTGTGCTTGGCATTTGCCTTGGCATGCAGTTGATGGGTATTCATCATGGTGCCGAGCTGATTCAGCACCTTGGCGATCAATTGCCGGATAGCGATCGGCACCGAAACGATTACCAGCACATGGTGACCAGCGCGCTCGGAGATGGTTTGGTTGCCAGTTCGCACCACCAAGCGCTCGGCAGTGCTGCTCATCTTGAGGTCATTGGTGTCTCTGACGATGGGGTCATTGAGGCAATTCGCGACCCTTCCAAGCCGTTTTATGTGGGGGTGCAATGGCATCCAGAGCGAACAGAGGACAAAACCATGGGACTTGGGGTCATTCGCCGCCTCGTCGACGCGGCGCGCAGGGAGTAGGCTGATTTCATGCTCATTTCAACCCTCGTCTCCACGGTGGCCTTCTTCGCAATCGGTGATGTGCTTGTGCCGGGCAGTCCAGCACCAGCCTTCACGGTTGATTCATTCGTTCGCGGTACCGAGGTGAAGACGCTGGAGCTTGGGAAAGTTCACGTGATTGAATTCTGGGCGACTTGGTGCGGACCATGCGTTGCCAGCATGCCACACCTCACCGAACTACAGAAGCAAAACCCCGATGTGCAGTTCATCGGCGTCGCTGGATTTGAGCGAGGTAAGGATGCGGCGGACGGCACCAAGCGCGTTGACGACTTTGTCAAGGCTAAAGGAGACGCCGTTGGATTTGCAATTGCATTTGATGGCGATGGCACCATGGCGAAGACGTGGATGACCGCTGCAAAGCGCAACACGATTCCAACATCGTTTGTGGTTGGGAAAGATGGCAACATTGCATTCATTGGATCGCCCACCGCAGAACTTGATGCAGCGATCGCCAAGGCCAAGAAGGCAGATGCACCCGCAAATCTGCCCGCGACCACCAGTACAACACCGGCAGCTACATCAGTAGTTCCCCCTAAAAAAACCGTAGAAGTCACTGAGGAACCAACTGACGAGACCGGGTCATCGACCACCACCTCCACGTCTACCGAAACACATTCGGTGACCAAGAACGGTGTATCAAGTAACAGTATTGTCACAGTGGAAACCACCGTTGAGGTTCGCGATGGACGTCGCAAGACCACTGTGACACGCACAGAAGTGGTGTCAAATGGCGGCAGCCAACAACCATCGGGCGGTGTAGGAGCGTCAGGATCGGCGGGTGCAAAGTCCTCATCCGGCGCATCCTCCGGTTCGTCAGAGTCGTCAAAATCCTCGAGTTCATCGAGTAGCCGGCCCTGATTTCCAGTGCTCCCCGCATATTGCACCAACGTCGTAGCGGGTCGCACTATCAGAGAGACGTGCGAGCATGTGGAGCGAGTATTTGTTCCGGTTCGCGATCGCGTTTCGCCCAACGGCATGCTTCCACTGGGATTGTGGCTCTCTGCACGATCTGCGGAACAACTCTCTGAATCAATAGGGGGCGGCGCTGAGCTGCGAGATCGATTGGCGGCCGTGGGACTATCGATCGTCACGCTAAACGGATTTCCATATCACGATTTTCACGGTTCCGAGGTGAAATTACGGGTGTACGAGCCGCACTGGGCAAACACACGTCGTGCGCTTCACACACAACGACTGGCTGATCTACTTCCGGATTTGTTGATGCCCGGGACGCGCACCGCTTCGATTTCAACATTGCCGCTCGGTTGGCGGGCCCTGTTCAGTCAAGAGGGTTGTGGAGCGAGCATTGGGATAGCAAGTGCGCTGTTGGAACAAACCGTTCGCCACTTGGCACGCCTTGAAGACCGAACTGGCATTCGAGTTACCGTGGACCTTGAGCCAGAACCCGGATGCATGCTTGATCGCGCGGCCGACGTGGTTGGTTTTTTCGAACACGCACTGCAAACACGGCGTGGTGAGCCAGATCCGCGTCGCTATATCGGTGTGTGCCACGATGTTTGTCACGCTGCGGTGATGTTTGAAGATCAGCGCGCGGTGCTTCGCGCGTATCGCACCGCTGGAATCAGTGTCAACAAAGTTCAAGTGTCCAGCGCGGTAGTGGCCAATGGGAGCGCAGAGTCGCTGGTGGCACTGGCGGAATTTTCAGAGCCACGCTATCTGCATCAAACATGTGTTCGTGCTCCCGGTGGTGTTGTTCAGTTCTTTGAAGATCTTCCACTGGCGCTATCTGCAGGTCATAAAGACCTTACTAGTGAGTGGCGCACGCACTTTCACGTACCAATATTTGCAACACAACTGGGCAAACTTGGGACCACACAGGGCGCCATTCTTGAGTGCCTGGCCGAGATCGATTCGTGGCCATCCAATGAGCGCCCAGTCTTGGAAATCGAGACCTACGCATGGGACGTGTTACCAAGCGCGATCCGTGAGGAACCAGAACTGATTGATGGAATTGCTCGGGAAATTACTTGGTGTGCTGAGCAAATGGGGGGCACGGGTGGTGTTTGCCACGGGGAAGACGCGTGAGCAATTCTGGGCCAGCGCACGCATGGTTGTCCATGCTGCGTATTTCCAACGCGCCGACAGTTGTTTCGCAAGTATTCGCGGGTGCCGCGGTTGGGTGGTACGCACTTCCGTTTGGCACTGTGATACCGCTTGGACCACTGGTACTTGTTGTGGCGGGCGTCCTTGTGTCATACCTCGCGGGCATGATTCTCAACGATGTCTGTGATGCACGAGTAGATGCCGCCGAAAGGCCAGAGCGCCCAATCCCCTCCGGTCGTGTTTCGCTGTTGATTGCGCGGTTTGTGGGTGGATTTATGTTGTTGATCGGCGTCAGCATGCTTGCTGTGGCGTCACCCGCAACGTTGCCATGGGCCATTCTGCTTGGTGCGTGCATTCTTGCGTATGACATGCTGCACACACTTTCAGCGGGAAGCTTTGTGTTGATGGCGTCGTGCCGAGGATTGGTTCCAGTGATTGCCGCATTGGCAATCAGTAGCAACCCTGAGTGGTCAGTACTTGCTTGGACCGCCGGCGCGGCGTTTGCATTTATTGCAGCAGTAAGTATTGCTGCGCGGAATGAAATGACCGGATTTGGTTCAATCGCACGCGCGGCTGCGTGGTCATTGCCATTCGCAGCGTGCGCACCACTGGGCATGTGGAGCGCCCTGGACATTGATCCCAGAGGCGCCCTGTTGAGTTCAGCGGCCGTGGGGGCGGCACTCCTCGCCGCGTATTTGGTGGTTGTAGGTATCCGCACCGCGTCCAGACGTGGTTCGCCACGATCAGTACCAATGGCGGTGGCTATGTGGATTGGGGCGATCCCAGCCATTGACGCGGCGACCTGTTTCCTCCTTGGCAGCCCGACTCTGGGAGTCCTTTGCCTTGGATTGTTGGTGGTCTCCCGCGCCCTGCGGCCACGATTTGCCGGCAGTTAACAGGCGGCTCGGCTTGCTACCATTCGCCTCCGCATGCAGATTCTTGCCGACACATCCCTGACGAATTACATCCCCATTGCCGTCGCGCTTGCGATGAGTATCGGGTTCGCCATTGTGAATGTGGGAGCAAGTCTCATTCTTGGACCACGCCGTCAAGGTGCCTCGAAGGGCGCCACTTATGAGTCGGGCATGGAAGCCATTGGTTCAACGCGCAAGCGCTTCAACGTGCGCTTCTTTGTGGTGGCAATGACGTTCTTGCTCTTCGACGTCGAGGTGATCTTCCTCTACCCCTGGGCGGTTGCTTACACGCAACTTGAACCACAGAGTCCGATGGCTGGACTGTTCTTGGCGCGCATTCTGTTCTTCATCGGCACCAGCGTCATTGCGTACATCTACGCGTGGCGCAAGGGTGTATTCCGCTGGGACTGATCAAGCGCGATCACCAACGCTCACTTGCGTTCTGTGGCGACAGTGGCCAACCGTCGCCGTGCACACCGTTGATGGTGGTGCCGTTGTGAATTCCAGAACGTACAAACTCGAGAAAGTCGCAGGGAAACGGCAGATCTGGCTTGGTGAGCGCATCCAGTGCCGTGGTCTCGTCCGCAGTCATGGCCACACTCATTGATCCCATATTGTCCTCAAGCTGGGCAAGCGTCCGTGTACCAATGATGGTGCTCGCAACACCCGCGCGGTTCATCGTCCATCGCAGGGCCAACTGAGCCACCGAGCACTTCTTCTTGTCAGCCATGGCATGCAAGGCGTCCAACAGGACCCATGTTCGCTCATGGAGGAACTTTGAGTCTGATTTCACGCGGGTCGATCCATCATCAGTTGGCAGATGGTTTCGACTGAACTTTCCACTTAGAACACCACCACGCAATGGGCTCCACGGCGTGACGCCCATGCCCTCGTGGATTGCCATTGGGATGAGTTCCGCCTCCACGGTTCGTTGCAGCAAACTGTATTCAATCTGCAGCGCAACCAATGGCGTTGATCCGCTGTGGCGCGCAAACGATTGGGCAAGCGCACACACCCACGCGGGGTGGTCGCTCAGGCCAAGATGGCGCACCTTGCCTTGGCGGACCAGTTGCTCCATGCCGCGCATGAGTTCTTCAATCGGAGTAAGGCGATCCCAGAAGTGGCACCATAAGAGGTCGATGTAATCAGTCCCCAACCGTCGCAACGAGTGCTCCACCGCGTTCATCATGGACTTGCAGCTACTGCCACCACCGTTTGGGTCACCTGGCCACATGTTTCCACCAAACTTGGTTGCAATCACCACGCGATCACGGGTACCAGCCCCCGCACCGGTGCGGAAGTAGTCACCGATCACTTTTTCACTGTGTCCCTTGGTGTAAATGTTGGCAGTGTCGATGAAGTTTCCGCCCAATTCAAGGTAACGGCTGAGCATGGCGTCACTATGTGCCACGTCGGTGCCAAACCCCCATTCTGTTCCAAATGTCATGGCCCCCAGGCAGATTGGGTGAACGCGCAAGCCGCTGCGACCAAGAGTGACATAGTGGGGTGCGTGGGCAGTCATGTCAGCACGATAGGCGTGTACTTCCCTATGCTGCAAGCCTGTGTCTAAATCACCATCATTGACGTTCTTTGGGGCTGCAGGCGAGGTCACCGGAAGTTGCACCTTAGTAGAGACCGAGCACGCTCGTGTACTCATTGACTTTGGACTGTTTCAAGGGGCGATGTCCCAGGAGCAGCGCAACAAAGTTCCCCCCGCGCTCGACTTCCGCCGATTGAACGCAGTGGTGTGTACGCACGCGCACATCGATCACTGCGGCCGGCTTGGCATGCTTCCTCGACTTGGATTTGAGGGGCCAGTGTTCTGCACTGAACCAACCGCCACCCTGCTACCAATGGTGCTTCGCAGTTCTGCCAACTTGCAGAAGATGCGTGTTGAGGAATTCCGCGAAGGCACTGGGCCAGATGCAGTGGTACTTGATCCACCGCCAGATCCGTCGCTTCAGGTCGATGATCGGCATGAGGATCCGCCGGTCTTGTATGCGCGTGGTGACGCTGAGCGCGTCAGTCGAAATTTGGTTGGTGTGCCTTATCGAGTGTGGCGAGAGATCGCCTCTGGTATTCGCATGCGCCTCCACGACGCAAGTCACATCATCGGAAGTGCATCGGTTGAATTGGAGATAGCCCACGGCGCGTCGCACATTCGGGTGGTATTTTCAGGCGATATTGGCCCTTCTGGCGAGACGTACCTCGCTGCGCGTGGTCACGCTCCCGAGGCTGACGTGGTGGTGATGGAGTCAACAACCGGTAGCCGTCCCATCGGCACCCACGCGCCCGATACCGACGCGTCACTACGCGAAGTCATTGAACATTGTCGACACGGTCGACGCACTGCGATCATGCCAACCTTTAGTGTTGGGCGCGCGCAAGTACTGGTTCATCACCTTGCGCAGTTGTCGCGCGAAGGACTGCTTGACGATATTCCGGTGTACCTCGACAGCCCAATGGCTATTCGCGCCGCTGAGTTGTGTGTTCAGCATCCATCACTGCTCTCAGCGACTGCACGCGCGATGATTGGTCGCGGGCACTCACCGTTTGAATTTGATTCGCTGCATTGCTTGTGGTCACGCAAGCACTCATTGAAGATTGCTGGGCGCGAAGGCGCAGGCATTGTTCTTGCTGGCAGTGGATTCTGTGACGCTGGTCCAGTGTTGCATCACCTTGAGAATGCACTGTGTCACGATCGCGGCTTTGTGGTCTTTACTGGCTACGTGTTGCCAGGCTCGATGGCGGAATCGCTGGCGAGTGGAGTGGCGAAGCGGGTGCGAATCAACGGCACGGAGATTGATGTCCGGGCGCGTATTTCCCGGCTTCAGGGTCTCAGTGGACATGCTGATGCAGACCAAATGTGTGATTGGCTGGCCGGAAGTGGGCATGTTCCTGGCTTGGTGGTCTTGAACCACGGTGATGACGCGGCTCGGATTGGCATGGAAACCCGAATTACCGCTGCGATGCCGACCAAAGTAGTGCGCCCTGCTTGCCAAGACACTGTTGCGCTGGCCTAAGGATGGTTGCTGGAATAGTGTGTGGATGATTGAGCACACTCACGGTGCTTGGGGGAAGCGCCATGGATGTCTGCACAGCCAAACCAGATTCAGAAACAACAAGCATGATCGGCACAGATGTCAGCACGATCATGGGGTAATCGCGACACTTGGTGCGCTTTTACAGTAGTCACCTTCGAAGCGCTTTGCACAAGATCGCGTAAATACGGCATGTGATAAGTTTGTGATCGCGTGTGATAGGCGCACGATCATCGAATTTCGAATTTCGGCGCAACTCTCTCAACATCTCATTCACCCAGTTTGCCTACCGAGGTTATTTACCAATATCAATAGTGACGCTCTGCGTCGGACGAGCTGTTGTTTACAACCCGTCGGTTCGTGTGATCGTTCGTGCTTCCTGGAAATCAGCGTGTCACCGCTTGTGCCGCAATTGTCAATTCGCCGATACGATTTCGGCGCCGCCCTGTCGTAGTTTCGGCAACAACATGTTCCACGTGGAACATCACACAAGGAATCCCCATGGCTAAGAACCCCGATGATCGCACCAAGATGACACAGTCCAAGCTCGGTCGAGGGTTAGGAAGTTTGATTCCTGTTTCAATCCAGCGACCCGCGACCGGTGTAAGTTCGGTCACCAGCGAGACGTCGAGCCCTGAGTCTTCTGAACCGGTGACGAATGCCAAGGCAACCGAAACAAGCCACCCCACGCTCCGTGGTGCCAACGGAACAGTAGAGCCCAAACCATCTCAAACAGTGATGCTTGCGGACGCCTCCCCCTCGCAGTTGGCCGATGGAATGGTCACTTTCATCGCAGTTCGGGCTATCCAGCCAGGCAAGTACCAGCCCCGCGGCGGTATGGATCCGGTGGCCCTCGACACACTTGCTCGCAGTATCGAGCAGTCAGGATTGATGCAGCCAGTGGTCGTTCGTCCACTTCCTGGCGCAACTGGCCGGTTTGAATTGATCGCCGGCGAGCGCCGCTGGCGGGCCATGGACCAGCTTGGGCGGACTGAAATCCCAGCGATTGTGCAGTTGGTTGATGATCGGCAGGCAGCCGAGTTGTCACTGATTGAGAACCTCCAACGGGAAGACCTCAACCCGATGGACCGCGCTGCGGCACTTCGGCGCCTTGCGGATGACTTTGGATTAACTCATCATGACCTGGCTGGGCGCGTTGGACTTGATCGTGCGACGGTCTCGAATCTCTTGCGCCTCAATGACCTCGACGGTGGGTCTGCCTCACATGTTCGTTCGGGCGCCATCTCGTTGGGCCACGCCAAGGTTCTCTTGGGGGTAACCGAAGTAGGGGTCCGGCGAAACTTTGCAGAGCAGGCGGCCGTGCATGGGTGGTCTGTTCGTGAACTTGAGGGAGCAATTCGGGACACAGCAGGGGTTCCACGTGGAACACCACCAGCCAAGGCGAAAGGTCGCGGCCCCAAGAGCGCTCATCTCGCGGATCTCCGGCGGCAACTGGAACAACACCTTGGTACCCGAGTAGACATTCGAGTCGGGCGCAAGAAAGGCGCCGGAGAGTTGCGAATCCAATTCTTCTCACTTGATGAATTCGATGGACTCATGCAGCGCATCGGATTTGACAAGAATCGTCTACCGGACTAAATAAGTCCTATAACCCATCACCGCCGTAGCGATCCATCACCCTGGATCCATTACGCTGCCCACCCCCATGAAGACCACCACCAATCATCGTCGTCCTTGGCTCGCTATTGTGTCTCTCAGCGCGATCAGCAGCGCGCTCATGTTGGGTTTTGCTCAACAGCAGGAACCAGCGGCACCCAAGGCCGCCACACCACCAGCCACGGCGACCACTGGTCCACAGGTATTCACAGTGGATGACGTTCACTCCATGGCACTCTTTCGCGTGCAACACTTTGGAGCCGGGCAGTTCTGGGGTCGATTCAATGACATTGAAGGCAACTTCACCTTTGCGCCAGGCAGGGCTGAGGGAATGAAGTTTGACATCACTATCAAGGTGGAGTCGGTTGACACTGCGAATGATGATCTCAACAAGCACCTTCGCAGCCCAGACTTCTTCTCTGCGAAAGATTTTCCATCAATGACCTTCAAGAGCACCAGTGCATTGAAGGTTGACGACACCACCTACGACGTCACCGGCGACCTGACACTGCACGGCGTGACAAAGTCGGTCGTTGCACGCGTGGAGTATTGCGGGATGGCCGATATGGGGCGCGGGCCAAAGGCGGGATTTGAGGCGCAACTATTGATCAAGCGCAGCGACTTTGGCATCAAGTACGGTGTCGACAAGGGCGCCATCGGTAATGATGTGAAGATCATTGTCGGCCTTGAGGGCGCTTTAGCCAAAAAGTGATTCATAGCCAGCTCCATGGAACTTGACATCGTCCTTCGTGCGGTCATTGCACCGGCATTTGCTTTATTTGTAGCAGCCTTGTTGTTGCACATGATCTCTCGCAAGGGCGGGGTAGCTGGGCGCCACGCACTGTTTCCAGATCACGTGGCGTCGTGGCTCACACCACTCCGATGGATGCCCTTGTTGATTGTTGCACCCGCCATAGCGGCACACATTCTTCTGCAAGGTGGCTTCGAGTGGCCCTGCACAACCTCGTATGAATGGCTTGCAGTTGCGCTGGCGATCGGCGCAGGGATTTCAGTAGTCACCAGCAGTGTTTCAAGCCCCAAGGGGCAATTACTGGCGACGGTTGTCACCGCTGCATGTGCGATGTTCATTCTCAAGCCTCCTGGTCTTGGTGGAGTGGGGTATCAGATCTTTGCTGCAACCATCGCAGTTCTCGCCTCGTTCGGCGCAGCGAAGCCAGCCACACAATTCAGAGTGGCGCCGTTCGTCGCACTATGGATCATTGCGGCTTGCGCAAGCGTCCTCTGTGTACTCAGTGGGTTTGCGAAGCTTGGCATCGTGCTTGGCGCCCTCAGCGGTGGTAGCGCGGCACTGGCAGTGGCCGCCGTAATTGCTCCATCTGTGCGGCTTGGTCGCGGGGGTGCCACCGCATGGGCGTGCGCGCTCGCAGCGTGCATGTTCATCGGTGCCGGCTACGACGAGAGTGGCTTCCCATGGTGGATTTGGGCCATGTTGGCCGCCGCACCGGCACTCATGGGTGTTGGTATGCGCTTTGTGCCCGCAGCGCGTTCGCGTACCCAGGCCAGCGTGGTGGTGGCCGCGCCAGCCGTCCTTGCTGTGTGTGCAGTTACATGTGCCGTGTTGCTATCCGGCGTGCTGACTCGGCAACCCGCGCAAAGTAGCAGCAGCGACCCGTACAACAATGCCACGCAACCGTAGGATGTTACTCATGCTTGCGTGGATCCCATTTCTACAACCCGCTCCTAGTGTTTCCGCTTACTGGTGGGCATTGGTGTTTCCACTATCGGTATTTGTCAGCATGGCGTGGCGTGCAGTTCGGCAGAAAGATCTGCATGGCTACTGGCCATCAGTTGCACGGATGTCCGCACAAATTGTGGTTGGCATGCTGTCGCTCTTTGTTGGCCTTGCGATCATCATTCGCGTGATCATGCCACTGATGCCGGTTGACTGACACGCCGCGCCCTCAACCACGCGGTCACTTCAAGTATCAACCACCACGGTAGGGCGAGGACTGCGGCGTCAAAGAGCGCTTGCGGCAGCATCACCGCACGCGAGGCATGTGGATCATCACCCAACACACGCCGGACTGCTTCTTTCGGGCTTTCACCACTGGTGTCCCGTTCAGCTGGTGGCGGGAAACCCTCATCGCCTCGATCGGCGCGCCAGGAAGCAGTAATGACCGGCAACGGCCAGCCAATTCCAACGGCTGCTGCGCGTACGTGACCACCATCGATTGGCGGTGCAGGCTCTGCCCATCCGGGAACAATCCCGCTCGGTTCGGAGGCGTTCACGAGCGGACCAACAGTTTCAACGTTGATCCACCGAATACATGCGGACCGCCGTTCGGATCCGCTCCACGCCGTCGTTCCACGAAGCAAGAGAACATCAGTGGACTGCTGAATAGCGGACATGGTCATCTGCGCATACGGAACCGTAGCCACCGCGCTCACTGCGCCAAGCAGCAAAGCGAGCAGTAAACGGCGCCGATGCATTCGTCGGATCATGTCACTTTCTTCACGCCACCACCGGGCTTCTGTCCCTTGGCGATCGGCGCCTTGCGTTGTTTGCCACGCTTGTGCGCCTGATCCTTCGGCTTGTCACCCTTGTGTATCCGCTTCTCTTTGCGCTTCAACGCTGCGGGTGCATTTCGGATCATGGCAGCCAGTGATCGTCCCGGTATCACCGGTGCGTTGGGATCAGTACTTCCGCCAACAGTCAATGGGCGGTCAACACGGCGCGCTGGTCGGTCAGTTCGCCCAGCAACACGCGGTCCGCCACTTCGCGCACCAGTCGGCCGAACACTTGCGGCACGAGCGGGAGCTGGTCGCGTACTCGCTCCACCAGCGCCGGTTGCCCGAGCGCCTGTTGGTCGAGCGCTCGCAGCACGAGCACTCGCTGGGCGAGCACTCGGCGTTCGTGGCCCAACAACGCGTGGTCCTGCGGTGCGGCTTCCGGCGCTGCGCGGTCCTCCAGTGGTCATCTCCACTTCGCGATCCGGAACAGCTCCGTCGCGCATACGCATATAGGCGGCGTACGCAGGTGGCTTCTTTGGCATCAGTTTCACGCGCTGCGTTCGTTCCACATGGAGCCATCGCTCAACGTCAGCAGGGCAACGCAATGTGAATGCCTCTGCGCTACCGCCACCGTGACCAGCTCTGCCAACGCGGTGCACGTATTCCTCAGGCAGCAATGGAACGTCATAGTTGATGACGCAGCGAGCGGCCGGCACGTGCAGTCCGCGTGATGCAACATCGGTGGCCACCACTACGTCTGCATGACCAGTGGTGAATGCGGCAAGCGCTTCGGTTCGTTGTCGCTGACTGCGATCGCCGTGGATGAGTACCGTCTTGATGGCATGACGACGCAGTGCCGATGCCACCCATCCTGCGCGCCGACGTGTGCGGCAGAAGACCATTACGCCCTTGCGATTTCCATCTTTAATGAGAGCAACCGTGCGGGCGGGCTTT
>Ga0247832_1003100_pt1 | contig 23596 bp, 21 predicted proteins | sample LaCruzMarch2015__10_FD_192407 | JGI IMG/M metagenome (GOLD analysis project Ga0247832, IMG submission 192407) | Freshwater microbial communities from meromictic Lake La Cruz, Castile-La Mancha, Spain - LaCruzMarch2015_4m | ecosystem: Environmental > Aquatic > Freshwater > Lake | place: Spain... | reverse complement strand
GAAGTTTTCTGTTGTTTGTTTTTTTCTTTTTGGTGTTTCCATAATTTATTAAATTTAAACATTAATACATGAAAACTCCAACTAACTTTATACCTATTATCGGTCCACTTTATGCTGACGATTTACAACAAATATAGAACAATGGAAATCACTGTGTGATAAAGACCAACCTGCATACTGTTATTATAATTTTGTAGATACAAATTCTTCTATGGGATTAATATACAACTATGCGGCAGTTCGAGTTCTTGCTCCAGATGGCTATCGCGTTCCTTCAAAAAAGGATTATGAAGTACTTCTGGAAGAATTGAAAAGAACCAAGCAAACAAATGCCTTATGCTCCATTATCCCATTTTCAAGTTGTGCCATTTGCTATAGTTGTTCAGCAAATGATTATAATACTCAATTGAATTTCAACTTGAAACCTTCTGGTTGGCTAAGTGTTTCAAAATCGAAAAAAGATAAATGGAAAGATAATGGAGAAGATATGTACTTATGGACCATGGAAGCCGAACGAAATAATTCAGTTCTCAGCGGACTTGGATTTGCTCAATTTAAATCGCCATCAACAATCAAAACAGTTGACTTGAATGAAGTTAACAACGTGGGTGCTATGGGTAATAACGTGAAATTCAAGGAAGATTTTGAATTTATTGAAAAATATTACGGAATATTTATTAAATTTGTTAAAAATTAATGTAAAAAAATGAAAAATAAATTTTACTATTTCATTATTCCTGTGGTACTTTTGATTCTGTTTTTTGTAGTTATTTACAAAAGTGATGGAAAAAAGAACAGAGGAGGGGTTGATATTCATATTGCTTTAGCCAAAGATAGTTTGTCTGAGGATCAAAAAGACAGTCTCCTTACAAATCTGGTTGATTTATATGGTTCAAAAGAAAAAGATTCTTATTCGTTTGTAAATATATTATTAAAGGGAAAAGAGGATAAAGCAGTTGATATACCTAAATCAGCTGTTAATAAAATTCGGTCTATTTTCAGTAATTCTTTTTATACGTATGAAGATCGAAAAGTAGATATTCAAACTTACTTAACTAACTACAAGGGTATTTCTGAAAACTATAGAAAAAACATTGATTTTAGCGGGAATGCTGAGGATAAAGATTCATATATGATTTATTTCGGTTCTTTTAAAAATCCTGCAGCCAATCAAGCAAATAGTATAGCCATGTTAAAAGCTAAAATCAAAGAGTATATTCAGTTAGCTAAAGGGAAAAAAATAGTTGTTTGTTCTTCTTCGCCAAAAAATAATCCAAATCCTAAAAATCCAGGTGGTCCAGTTTCACCAGGTGTTCCAGTTTCGCCAGGTGGTCCAAGTGTCCCTACAGAATATCCAGAAGGTCCAAATGGTAAACCAGAGGAACCAACACAAAAGCTAGGAGCTACAACAATAACATGCAATTTAGAGAATAATGTAAATGTAATTCGATTTGGTAATTCTGCAGAAGGAGTTACTTATGATTACAAAATAACCTGTGAATCAGGATGTAATGAATATGATTACAGTAAATCTGGATCAACTTCACAAACAGAACTGTATTTGGATTTACACAGCGAATATGAAGCGATTAAATTGAGAACATTTACAATTGAAGTTACTGCCCGTTTGGGGAGCCAAACAAAAACAAGCATATTGACTGGGGTGAAGTTGAAATGTAAGAAATAAATCCTTAAACCATTGAATGTTAATTTAATAATAAAAATTGAAAATATGAAATTTGTTCTGATAACTTTATTTACTTTTTACACAATAATTTCTTTTGGTCAAAAGGTTAGTTCACTATCAATTATTTATGATAAACCCTTTGATCAAGCTCAATCAACAATAGAAACTCATCTAGAAGAGAATAAACTAAGTAAGATAATCAAGAAAATTAAAGACCATCAATTGTTTGTTAAATCTAAAAATGATAATGAAAATCTTATAACCGATTCCAAGGGCAAGCAATATTCCTTCAAGGGCCGTAAAGAGTATTTTTGCAATTCCTGTAAGCAAATTGAGGATATACTAAAGGACAATAAAAATCAAAATCTCACCACGGCTCTTTTTATTATAGACCCTTCAAGCGATTTTGATATTAGTGATTGCGAAATTTCTAATTTACCTGATAATGTTGTTTCAATTAAGGTGAAAGAAACTACAGATTTATACAAAGAGGTGTATAATACTGTTCAGAAAAAAGCTAAAACCTTTAAGCGAAACTATGCTATCGTACTGTGGGCTCCGGGTAAAAATTTGAAAGGATTAGATTTTGCTATTAATAATAAGTTTCAAGAGGAAGTCTCTGCAAATTTTAATGATAAGATCACTATTAAAATGACTGAGGCAAATAATAAAGATAGATATTCTTTAACGGTTAATGATGAAAGTGTAGATTATAACTTGAGTAACAATACGCTGAGTCACTCATTTACAGTTAAAAAAAATACAACAGTTTGTCTTTCTAATAATACTTGCCCACAAGTTTGTAAAACTATTGAAGTAAAAAATGCGTGTACCGACTGTAAAAGTGATGTGGGTTTAGACTTAGATTTTGGAGATAATAAATACGCCAAAACTGATCGCCAAATTAAAAGTGCAGGACTTGATTATGAAATCCTTCAAGGTAAACAAGGATACAAATTGTATTATTTTGTTGTAAAAAATCAACCGTGTGTTGAATCATATGAGCTTCAGATGTCACTTAAATATAACGGAGACGATGAAGACAAAAAACGTTTGAATGGAAAATCTAAAAGTTTTCCTTTAGAAGTTTCAGACGAAGAAACTGGTGACGATAATTTAATTATTTTAAAAGCTGATTACAGTGATTTGTATGATGATGGTAGTGGGGTAATTGACGATGAAATGATCTGTACAATGAAAATTGTTGTTAAAAAATGCAGTGGAAAAATAACAGGAAATTCAAGTAAATCATACAAAGTCATATTCCAAAAGTGTAATTGATGAAATGTTCTTGTTTTTTCTTTTTTCTATTTTTATCAAGTTTCACTTTTAGTCAACTAAAGGATATAGATTATTCGTTTTCTAGTCATATTGAATTAAAAGAAAATGCTGACGAATTAGAAAACTATTTAGGACGTGTATGGGATAAGTTTGGCAAAAAGGGTGTGATAATAGTGGTGTTCTTTGACACTAAAAATGACAAACTATCGCCTGAAAAATTTGATAAACTTATTAAAGATTCTATTTTAATAAAGAAAAATGATGTTCAAACGCACATTATTCTACAAGAGATTCCTTCAGAATACAAATTCACGGATTTAAAAGGTAATCTCAAGGAATATTTATCCATGCCTTCACACAACATCTTAATTTACGCAAAGGATAAAAAATATCTACATAGTTTCATGAATCGAATGAGAGAAAGAATAACGAAAATGAATATTTGGCAGATTAATTTCCATCAAGCCAATCAAGTTCACTTTGGCTATATTTTCGAAAGAATCGCTTATGGTGGTACTTGCCTTCCAGATGAAGAAATGTTGATGATTCGTTCTCTTTCACCATTATTTTTTAATTAAATTTTTTTATGAATAAATTAGTACTTCCATTTGTCTTTCTTCTCATGAATTTAGGATTCATTTTTTCTCAAAACAAATCCATTACCCTAGAAAATAAGAGCAAAATTGAACTCAAAGAAAATAGAGATGATATGGCTAATTATCTCAATAAACTGATAAATAAATATGGTGATGATGAGCTACTTATTGTTGTGTTGTTTGATGTGAAGAATGACCCAAAGTCTCCAGATAAGTTCGAGAAATTAGTGAAAGATTCAATCTTAAAAAGAAAAAATGATGTTGCCGTTAGAATCATAATGCAACCAATTCCAACAGAATACAAGTATATGGATTTAAAAGGTCGTGATAATAAGGCTATGGCAATGCCAACTCATAATATGTATTTTTACTATAAGGATAAAAACTACTTGGAGAATTTTGTAGAACGCATGAAAAAAGCAACAGAAAAAATGAATATTTGGAAAGTAGGTTTTCATGAAGTGGACGATGCTACATATGGTCAAATTTTTGAAAGAGTAAATTATGGTGGGTCTTGTCTTCCGGATGAGGAAGAGCTAATTATCAAGTGTATGATGCCTCTATTCGATCCAATCAAGATTTTAGAATCTAATATGAAAAGGATTGAAAAAGAATCAAAGGCCAAAGATTTAAAAATTGATTCCTTGAATTCTGAAATTAAAAACTTTAAAGAGGAATTGTCTCAAAACAAAAAAATATCCCCACCGAAAGGATTAAATTTTAACGTGTTTCGAAGTGTAGTAGGCATAGATAATGCAAGCTACACGCATTCTGAATTTGGTTTTGAAAGAAAGAAAATGAGGGCTCAATCAATCATTTATTCTGTTCGAGCGAATTATCCTATTCTCGATCTGAATCAAAATAAAGTGATTGTTATAGAAGCTGGTCTTGGTTTTGATTATGGAAGTCATTCACTAAATTTCGATGCTGATTCCCCAATTGACTACCAAATTGAGAATATTGGTTATCAGACAAATGTCACCTTAACTGAAATTCAAGAAACAATGAATTATCAAACTATGTCATTCCCTGTTTTCGCTAAAATAAATTTTAAGCTGACCGAAAAACTTATTTTATCCAACTCAATAGGTTTAAGATACCAAATGTACAGGAATGCATCGTTGGAACGTAATCAGGTTTATGGAAGTTATTCGAGACAATACGATGGTTTAAATTTTGAAATTGAGAATATTGCAGCAATGGGACTAGAAAATAATGCCCTTCTTCCAGCTGAATCTGAACCAATTGAATTAAAATCTAATGTTCTTCTAGAAAACATAAGCTATGTTACGTATCAGATAAATCCATTTTTTGGTGTGTATGGATATTTTGGACTTAATTCTCCCTTTCAATTGAAGGTGAAGAATACAACCGATGTCATTTCTTCAAATCCAGATGAATATAATAGTGTTTTCCGATTATCGCAATCAGAAATTCGTGCATTCAATGCTTCTTTTGGTTTAGGTTTAAAAATTAATTTTTAATATGAAAAAGTTCTATTTGTTTATTTTATTTTTTTCGTTGTTTGTTCAAAAATCAGAAGCACAGTGCGCTGAATCTCTTACGATTTCCTCAAGCAACTTTCTTTGTACTGGTAATTCACTAACTTTAACTGCTGATTTGGGCGGTTCTTATGATCCGAATGCAGTTATCTATACTTGGTCACCTGGAGGACAAAATACTGCTTCTATAACAGTATCACCCAATACAACGACTATATATTCTTGCACTGTTTCAATAAACACTTGTCCAGATTTAACAAATTCTAAAGAAATCTTTGTAACGGCATTACCAACTGCTAATGCAGGAAATGATCAGATTATTTGTGCTGGTTCAACGGTTAATTTGTTTGGAGCTTACGGTGGGGCTGCCAATTCCATTTCATGGACAGCACCATCTGGAACTTTCTCAAATACTACGAGTACAACATCAACTTACACACCAACCTTAACGTCAGGAACTGTAACCTTAATCTTAACTACAAATGATCCAGGTGGTCCATTAATAGGTTGTTCAGCTGTATCAGATTCAATAACAATTACGATTAATCCACTACCTACTGTTAACGCGGGCATAGATCAGACAATTTGTTCCAATGGTGCGATAACATTGGCTGGAGTTCGTGGTGGAGGTTCTTCAAGCGCATCATGGAGTGGAGGAAATGGAACGTTTACTCCTAATTCTACAACTTTAAACGCTGTTTATACACCTAGTGCAGCTGAAATATTTTCGGGTACTTTAACGTTAACACTAACGACAGATGATCCTACAGGTCCATGCGTTGCACTGAGTGATCAGATGGTAATCACAATCAATCCAGCTGCTACTGTTAATGCAGGCGAAGATCAAACAATTTGTTCAAATGGTTTGATAACCTTTGCAGGTGTTCGTGGAGGTGGTTCTTCAAGTGCAACATGGAGTGGAGGAAATGGAATATTTACTCCTAATTCTACAACTTTAAATGCTGTTTACACACCTAGTTCAACTGAAATTTCAGCCGGTTCGGTTATCATGACATTAACTACTGATAACCCGTCTGGTCCATGTAATGCGACGAATGACCAGATGGTAATCACAATAAATCCAGCAGCTACGGTTAACGCTGGAATTGATCAGACAATATGTTCGAATAGCACGACAATCCTAGTGGGAAGTATTGGTGGAGGTGCTTCAAGTGCAACATGGAGTGGTGGTACTGGAACGTTTAATCCAATTGCCAGTAACCTAGACCCTATTTATACCCCAAGTGCGACTGAAATATCAGCCGGTTCGGTTATACTGTCATTAACTACCAATGACCCATCTGGCCCGTGCACTGCAGTAAGTGATCAAGTTAGTATTTCAATTAATGCCACTCCAATATCAAACGCTGGCAATAATCAGGTAGCATGTATAGGTAGTCAAATTTCATTAAATGGTGAAATTGGGGGTGAAGCTACAGCTGCTACTTGGGTAGGGGGGAATGGAACTTTCACACCGAATAATACGGATTTAAATGCTTCTTATTTGCCTAGTTCGGATGAAATTGAAGCTGGTTTCGTTGTATTGACTTTGACAACGAATGATCCTGATGGCCCATGTGCAGCAGCAGAGAATGAAATAACAATTACTATCTCCCCCAATGTTGGTAATACTACTGGACCCGTTACAGATCTTTGCCAGAATTCATCTTGGAATTTATATGAAAATAACTGTGAAGATTGTTACATTTCATGGGAGAGCTTTGGAGGAATTATTCAAGGGTATACATCGTCTAATGGAGTATACGTGCAATGGGATAATGCAGTTTCAAATCCTTATTTGGTATTAACCATAACTAATCCTTCGACAGGATGTGTTGCAAATGATACTCTTTTTCCGACCTTCTCAACGAATATGGCGCCACTTGCGCACGAAGTTTTATTGATAGATGCCAGCTTTAATTTATTAGGGTTGAATCAAACGAACTATAACCTATACAAATGGGGGTATTCACTGAAAAACCAATATACTGCTTATGATATTGTATCTACAGGCAATCCTTATGCATCCTATCCTTTTATCGATACTGTTAATTACGATTATTGGGTAGAATACGGAGAACTAAATCAATGCCTCACGCGTTCATATTACAATCAACCTGGATTTTTGGGTATAGAAACGAGCTCAGAAAATTCTGTTTTTATCTATCCGAATCCTTTTTCAGAGCATATTAAAATAGATAATATCACGGAAGAAATCAATGTTCGAATATTCAATAGTGTTGGAGCACTTGTAGTTAATACCACAATTTCACCATCAAATAACCTAATTCAAACAAGCCACTTACAAGATGGTATGTATTTTGTAAACGTTAAGCAAAAAGATAAATCAGCATTCATTTTTAAACTATTAAAAAAATAATATCATGAAAAAAACAATCCTATCTTCACTTTTTATTTTATTTTCTGTACTTGCTTTAAATGCACAACAAATAAAAATAGTTTTTACTCAACCGGAAGTAGTTTTAGAATCCAGAAATTGGGATGGAAAAACCACCCTAAAATTACAAGGTACTTATGCCCTAAGAAATTTGGGTAAAGTAGCTGTTAATATTAGTAAAGATAACTTTGAATTACCTTGTAATTGTTCTGAAATGGTTATACCCCAAAGTAGAATTACTACAGAGCAAAAAGATTTCTTTGTTACCTATGTTTATACTATTGACCCGAGCAAATCTGATGGAAAAACAGAAATTGAAAAATTAAAAAAATCTGATGGTAAGTTTTCAAAGGTTATTACTTTTTTCATAGAAGGAGATGATGAGGTTCATGAGTTGTACTTTGATGGTCAAATAAATTTCACGAACTAATCAACAATGATTGACACGTTAAAAAAACCTTTTGTTTTCTATTTAGGATGGATACTTCTTTCTGGTGTGTTTTTGCTTTCTGTTGTCGGTAAATTGTATCCAACTCCAGCAAATGGAATTGAAATATTTGAAAACGATTATTTAATGCCAGTTTTACCTTCTTGGATTTCTTCTGATTTTATTTCAATTTTCTCAAGATCACTCCTTGCATTGGAATCATTTTTTGTAATTGCTTTTCTCTGGCCAAATAAGAATAAACGATTAATTGGTTATGCTGCAATTGGCTTACTTGCTATTTTTTGTATTCACTTGATAATTCAAGTATTAAATAGTCAAACAGGAAACTGTGGTTGTTTTGGTCAATTAATTGAAATGACTCCGCTTCAAGCATTAATTAAAAACATTTTAACAATTGGTCTGATTTTAGGAATTCTTAAATTATCTGGAAAAGAAGAATCTAAGTTTTCATTTTTTCATTACTGTTCAATTTTTTTGTTTTCATTATCACTAATTTCACTCATTACTCCTCAAAAAATTTCGGTTGCAACCAATTCGGTAAATTCATTTTCAAGTGCCAATGTGCTTTTGGACACATCAGGAGTAGATCAATCGATTCATATTGGTTTAGATTTGAATTTAAATAATAAATTAGAAGAAAATGAGTATAGCTCAACCTATTCAATTCGTCTACCCAAATCTGGAAATTCAAATGATTCTGTAAAAAACGATAATGCTGGTATCGTAATTGAAACAAAAGGTCCACCTGTTACTATGTCCCCTTTCAATAAATTAGTACCCGGAATAGATTCAGGAAGAAAAATACTTTGTTATTATGACCCTACTTGTTCACACTGTATTTTAACTCATAAGAAATTAAAGGAATTATCAAAAATGAAGGGTTTTCCGACTGTGCATATTGTTTTCTCTAATAAACAACCGGATAAAATTCCTGAATTTTGGGATATGACTGGTTACAAAACGTTATTTTCCATAATAACTGATGAACAAAGTAAAGAATATGTGTTTACCAAGAAACTACTTAAGAAACCGTCAATTTATTTTCTTAATAACGGTAATATTTGGTTTAATTTTATAGGTAAAGATGACGCTGAAATAGATATCAACGCCTTGAAAAAAGCTATTCAAAGGGAATAATAAGATCTCCTAGTTTGTCTAATTTAATCGAGATTGTTTTCAAAGGTTTAGATAAACCGGTTTCAGAAATCTTTATGTTGACTGGAACTTTTTTATTGACAGGAATTTTAGTTTTAATTTGAATTGGCTCTTTTAATTGAATACTGACCAACTCATCTATTGGGAAATTAACATCTACTTTTAGGTTCTTAATTGGAACTGTAATTTTAAGTGGGTACACTATTTCTTTTTCAATTAGAATAGAAATCGGAATCTTACCATTAACGGAAAAATTATCTTTTAGTTGCGCACGTAAAAATGTAGAATCTAATTTTATTGTTGTTTTTATGGGGATTTTATATTTTCTGAAACCTGGAATGTCAATCATTATAGTTGTATCTACTTTGATTTCCGATTTGAATATTCCAATAGATGTAAGTTTATTATCAATAAATAGTAATTGATTAATTGAAATTGAATCGGTTACTAGAAGTTTTACAGGAATTTTCAAAGTGGTTTCAAAAGGAATACTATAATTTATAAAAATGGTTTTTTTTAAATTGAACAACACGCGAGCACTCAAATTCTTCATTACTTCCATAGGTTGATCAACATCGATAGAACTATTAAAAGGAATTTCTTGTGTTATTGATGTGTTTGTAATTTGATTTGCTTCCTTTGAAATCTCTTTAAGTGCATATTGAATTTCGGATAATCGATTCAATAGTAAGCTAAGTAGTATTATTATTACGAAGATTGCTGATAAAAAGATAAAAAAAATTGCTTTATTGAATTTCATATTTTATATTTACGGAGATTTTATGTAAAATGTTTACATATTATTTATCTTAATTTAATTTTATCACTGCAAAGTGTTTTTTTTATAAAATGATAGGCAAAATAATTGAGAATTTTCAAATTAAAAGTTCACTTGGAGAAGGGGGAATGGGAATTGTCTATTTGGCAAAGCATGTTAGTATTTCAAAAAGCGCTGCAATTAAACTTCTAAAACCTGAATATATTCGGAATGAAGAAATTGTGAAACGTTTTAAGGATGAGGCGGAGATAATGACAAAATTTAATCATGAAAATATTATTCGGATATATAATTACGGAGAAATCGAATTTGGACCCTATGTAATTATGGAGTATTTTACGGGTACTCCTTTAGACGAATATTTGACTCAAAAAGTGGGTTTATTAGCAGAAGCTCGCGCTATACCAGTCTTTAAACAAATCCTCCATGCATATGATTATGTGCATAAAAAAGGAATTGTTCATCGGGATATAAAACCATCTAATCTTCTCTATGACGATGAAAATGAATTAGTTAAAGTGTTGGATTTTGGGATATCTAAAGACTTGACTAAGACTAACTCAATGACAAAAACCGGAACCCAAATGGGAACTGTTTTTTACATGTCGCCTGAACAAGTACAAGGTAAACCTATTGACACTCGAAGTGATATTTATTCGTTAGGAATTACTTTTTATCAATTACTTACAGGTGTCAATCCATATTCTCAATTTTCGACAGACTATGAGGTGTATTCTAGCATAGTTCGTGATGATTTACCTGACCCTAGAATACATTATCCAGGTATTTCAGAGAGAATGGTTCAGATTTTAATGAAAGCTTTGGCCAAGAATCCTGAGGATCGCTATCAAACATGTAATGAATTTATTCAGCACATAGAAGACCCTACTCTGAAGATTGGTGAACTTGATTCGGGTGTATTAATTGAAGAAGATCCCAAAAAAACAGACTCTAAAAATGGTTTGTATATAGGTATGATGAGTATCTCTGCCTTAATCAGTATTTTACCTACTGGTGTATTAGGAGAAATGAATATGTTTTATTTAAATTTATTCGGACTTATTGGTTTAGTTATTACTTTTTTCAGTGTAAAAAATTACTCATCCTTTACCTTAAAACCTGTGCTTATTTCAGCATTTGTTATTGGTTGTTGTGTAACCTTATTTTCTTTATCAGCAATGGACCAGGATGGAGATGGGCAACATGATTTTTTTGACCCTTGTCCGACTGGCTATCAAGTTGAAAATTGTTAACGTTAAATTTTTAAAATAGAATTATGAAAAAAAATGGTATAGTTTCAGTAATGTTTATCTTTTTTTGTTTAAATGTGGTTGTGGCGCAAAAGCCTTCACAGCCTGATAATTGGTTTTACATAAAAAATAATATAGAAAAGTTGAATTCAAAGGATTATAAAGACTTAAAGAAAAATAATAAAAAGGAATTTGAAAAATTTGATGACACGAAGTATATTTCTGAGGTAAAAATGACTCAATACATTGATAAATTAGACGAATTTTATCTAAAAGAAATGAAGGACTTAGAAGATTCACTTGAAAATACAAAAGGAGAATTAAAAGAAATCAAATTGAATGAGACAGATCAAATTTTATCTGAATTAAAGTATTCAATTATCAGCGGTTTGGGTTTTGCACAAAAGCCATTAAGTAAAAGAATTTTAGAAAAATTGGTTCCCGGAATAAAAGAAGTGGGAGATGAAGAGGAGGAGTGGGAGAAATTTCATAAAGACAATATTCCTGCGTGGACTGCTCATCAACTTGATGGTAATAGAAAATTAGGGGTGTTATTGAATGTTTGGGCTATCAAGGAATTAATGATGAAATTATCTGAAAGTGAATATTGGAGACTTCCTGAAGTAGAAGATCTAGCTAAAATAAATGGTTTATTAAACTCTAAAGGTTTAACAGCTTTTGATGCCCTAGCAGCTGACAAGACTAAAAACGATGTTAGCCCTTATAAATGGATTAAGTCTGGAAAAGATTACTACGAAATGGGTTTACTACCTGGAGGTTACAGAAAAGGAAATGTGAATTATCCAAAACCGAACCAAGTGAAAAGTTGCAATTTCGCTATAGCAAGTAATCAGCTAGGTCTTGATTTCTCTGATAAATTAGGTATTTCAAGTCTCGAGGAAAGCGGAAAAACAATTGACTATCTGATTAGAGATGTAAATGAAGCAGCTTGGGGATTAAATGTAATTTTGTTTAGAAAAGAAAAATAATAATAAACTAATTAGAATATGAAAGGGTTTAAAAAATGTAATAACGGACACTTTTTTAAGGAAAATTTGTCCACTTGTCCTTATTGTCCATCCGGAAATGCAGGTGGTTCTGCTCCAGCTGGGGGTGGCGGTGATATGAATAAAACGATGGTGGGCGGTGCCGGTGGCGCTGAATTTACATCTACTGAAGTTACAAGTACAGATCGTACAGAAACCTTTGCTGGAGGATCAGGTCCTAGTGGTGGCGATAAAACGCAAGTTTTTGGAGGAGGAGCTGCACAAAATCCATCTGATACGCACTTGGTAGGAAATAATAAAGTTTCATCACCTACATCAGCTCCCAAAAGAAATCTAGACCGAACTTTTATTGGAGGTATAGAAGAACCAGCAAGTACCGAAAATCCAGAAGGAACTGCAAAACCACAAAATCCAGCTACAGCACCAAGATCTGCAAGACGCATCGTTGGATGGTTAATATCATATACCCTTGATCCTATGGGGATTGATTGGAGATTATATGAAGGAACAAATTTGATCGGTCGCGATGCTAAAAACACTATAATTATTTCCAAAGACCCAACCATTTCATCAGAGCATGCAGTTATTTTATATAAAAAAGGAAAATTTAAAATCAAGGACAAAATGACTGCAAATGGTACTTTTATAAATGGTGTAGAACTTGAGGTGGAAGAAGCATTTGATTTGAATGACGGTGACGATCTCAGACTTGGAAATAGCATCTTTAAATTCAAATCGGCAGAATAATCTAATTAATTTTAAGTTCAATAATGAAATCGATTTATACATTTATTGCTATTCTGTTATTCACATTTAATGGAATTTCTCAATCATCTAAAATTTTATTCAAAAACATAAGTACTTCTCGTTGGCCTACAGTGGATGGTAAATTGTGGGTGCGTAATCCAGATGGTATTGATAAAAAGGAAGTGTATTTTATCGAAAATGGCAAGAAAGTAAAAATAGATGTTCCAACGAAGTTTGACAAATCAGATTCTGTAGCCAAAAATAAAGCACTTGTTTTTATTCTATTGCACAATAATCCTAGAGATTTTTATCAATTACCATGGCATAAAGGTGTACTGAAAGCAGCTATAGATAAAGCAGATATCAAAAAAGGAGATCAAATAACTGTTTTTTATTTCAATAATCAACGCAACAACAAATTTTTATTTCCTGAATCTTGGAAATTTTCTGATGACAAAGAGGTGTTAAAAAAAATGGTTGATGATTTAAAACCTGGACTGTATGATTATGCAGGCAGTAGTTCCTCTGAGTGTAACTCTATGGGGAGACACCTCATTCGTCATGCTGCTCGGGAAGCAATGGAATTATTGGAATCTAAAACATCCAACAAATTTGCAAGAGGTGTATTTATTATGGCGGATGATAAAGTTTGTTCTGTTGTAGCGGAAGAGGAGCCTCAAGTAGTTGCAGAAAAAAACAACATAGCTACTTATGCTATCACATACAACAGCGCTGGTAGATTAGATTTCATTGAAGGATTGTGTGAACGAACCTACGGAAAGTACTATAGAAACAACAAAAATACAGCAGATAGTGCGGCGGTAAAGCTAGTTGAATTTATTAATGATTTCAATAAACGACATGCAGGTGTAGAATACAAGGTTTCTTATGTATCCACTATTGACAATAAAGATGGATTATCAAAAACTATCAAGATTGAGTGTGAAGAAATGAAATCTGACTTTACCTTAAATGTTCCTAAAAAATCACTCTTTGAAAATATTCAAGCCAATATTTTATGGATTTTACTTGTTGTTATTTCACTTGTTTTAGCCATTTATGTTTTCCAAACCAATAACAAAAAGAAACAAGCTGAAATTGAACGCGTAAAACGCGAAAATGATGTTGCTATTCAAGAGTTGGATCGTAAAAGGCAAATGGATGAGGAAGAAGGTAGAAAAAGAGAAGACGAGAATCAGCAACGAATACAGCAACAAATACAAGATCAGGAGCGCAAACGCATGCAAGAGGAACAGCGCAGAAGACAGGAAGAAGAAGCTGCTAAAAGAACTTCTACCGATGCTGCCAATAGAGAAATGTTGATTGCCCAAATGCGCGAAAAAGGCAATTTTCCTTGGATAGAATTCACAGGGCCAAATGGATCTGGAAGATATGAACTTCATGTACCAGAAACTATTTTTGGAAGAGATAAAACCCAAGTGGAATTTGCTCTCGAGCACCCAACGGTATCAAAGAAACATTTTACCATTTATTTTAAAGATTACAAATATTACATTCGTGATTTGAATAGTACGAATGGAACGTTTTTGAATAGTTATAAGGTGACAGATTCTCAATTAAACCACGGTGATTTAATACATGTTGGAGATGTGACCGTTAATTTTTACATTTAATTAGTTGAATTATGAAATTTAGTTTTAAAGAACAAACAGATAAAGGAGCAGTTCGTCAAGCAAATGAAGATAGCTTAGGCGTTGAACTAAATACGATTAATGGATCTGTTTTCGTTGTTTGTGACGGAATGGGCGGACACGTTGGTGGAGCAATGGCTTCTTCGATTGCGGTAAAAAGTATCATGGATTATTTCAAGTTAGAACTTCATGAAAATCCGTTCGTTGCTTTAGACGTTGCATTTCAATTTGCCAACACACAAATATTTGCTAAAACATTGGAAGATCCGTCTTTAAAAGGAATGGGTACAACAGGAGTAATTCTGCTTGTCCGTGATGAAGATATATACATTGGTCATGTGGGAGATTCTCGCATTTACATCAAGAGTAGGGGACAGTTGAGCCGATTAACAAAGGATCATTCGTATGTGCAACAATTGGTAGATCAAGGAATTATTCTAGACGAAGAGGCGGAAAGTCATCCGCAGAAAAATCAAATACTAAAAGCACTTGGACATAGTGAAGAAGTAAAACCAACTATTTGTCAACAACCAATTAAAGCGAAGAAAGGAGATTTATTCTTACTATGCTCCGATGGACAGTGCGGAATGGTGGTTGATAGAGATATGGAGGAGTTAATTGATGGAGACAACATTGAAGCTTCTGTTGAGAATTTATACAACGTGGCGATGGAGCATGGGGGTACAGATAATATTACGAACATTCTCATAAAAATTACGGAAAGTACAAATCCTACATCGAGCTTCAAAGATGTTGGACCAAAGCGCAACAAACCAAGAAATCCTGATTTTGAAACTACCAATGCCATGCAAGGTGGAAATACCGTAGAAGAAGATTATCCGGTTGAAAAACCAAAAAGAAAAATGCTTTGGATTGGGTTGGCTGCCTCGCTTGTCATTGGTGTGGCTGTATATTTCTTCCTGAAAGAAGAGAAAGTTCCTCCCCCACCAGTTGGTTATAATCCAGATAAGGCAACAATAATTACTTCTGCAGGAATAAAAGGAAAAAATAAAGAACAAATGGATGTTTTTATTGCTGAAGTAAACAGTAAAGAAAAAGAATATCTTTGTGAAGATTGTAATGAGGAAAAGTATAAAATTGGTAGTGCTACCTATGTTCTTTCATTTGAAGATAAAGTAATAACAAAAGTTGAAGAAAAGAAATCAGGATCACCAAAACCGGAACAAACAGGGCCTGCAAAAACAGAACCTAAAAAGACTCAAACTGGAATAAAACTTTCACACAAAGCGGTAAAAGGTGATACATATACAACTCTTGAAAATCTGTATAAAAAGAAATGTAAAGGTGCAATTAGTAAAGACGATTGGAGTCCATTAATTAAAATTTTTGTGATTGAAGGTGAAACCTACACTTGCGATTGCCCTAAATAATTTGTTTTACCTCATTTAAAATGCAAAAAAGAATCAACCATTTTGAGATTGTTGAGCATTTAAATGCGGGGGGTACTGCTGTTATATACAAAGGTGTAGATATGCACAATGGTCAGCCGGTAGCAATTAAGGAATTAAATCCTGCTTTTTTTGCAAATCCAATGATGCTTCAAAATTTTAGAAAAGAAGCAAATAGATATTTGGAGCTTGATCATCCGAATATCGTGCGTTTGAAGGATTTTATTTTGCTTTCAAACACCGGTTATTTGGTTATGGAATACATAGGGGGGAAAAATTTAAGGGAATATGTAAAAGAAATTAGTGGTCCAATGCCGCTAAGCAACGTGTCTTTATTCATGATGGAAACAATGGCTGCTTTAGGGTTTGCCCACGACCAAGATATTGTTCACTTAGATATCAAGCCATCCAATATCATGCTTTCTGATGAAAGTGAAATTAAATTAATAGATTTTGGTATTTCATCCGAAGGAAAGAAAAATGCAGGAGCTGAAATCATGGGTAGTCCTTATTATATGAGTCCTGAACAAATAAATGGAGATGACATCGATTACCGAACGGATATATATTCAATTGGTATAACTATTTATGAATTGTTAACCGGGACTTTGCCTTTTGAAGGTAACGTGAGTAGGGAGGAGCTTTTTGAATTAATCCGAACAGAACCAATACCAACCTATGTTTCCCCAAATCAAATTGATCAGCAACACGAGCATGAGGTTAACCGTATTTTACAAAAATCCACGGCAAAACATCCGGAAGACAGGTATCAATCGTGTGAGGAATTTACAATAGACTTATTACAATTTCTGAATTGATGAATTACCAAAAAATAGTAATTGGTAGAGATAAGAAATGTGATTTGTTACTTACACATGATTCTATTTCGCGCAAACATGCTGAATTGTTTATTGATTTGGATGGTAATGTTTTTATCACAGATCTAAACTCTAAAAATGGAACCTATGTTAATGGACGAAGAATTTATCAATCTGATCAATTGTTTCAAGGTGACACCTTAGTTGTTGGAGATAAGATTGAAGTTAATTGGTTATCATACATTCCATATGGCGTAGGTCTTTCATCCGAACCCGCTATTGTAACTATTCCAAAGACCAATTTGAAAAGTCTTATTCCTAATTTAATTATTGCTGCATCTACAATTTTGGCAGTTCTCTACATAAGTAATATGACTGGGGAGGAAAATGTTGCAGATGATAAAAAGAAAAGTAAAAAGGATGAAATCCTAATCGTAGATGGGGATAAACCACTTGATAACAGAGAAGTAAATGTTCATGTAGAGGATAAGAATAATTCAAAAACTGATTCTAATGGTTCTTCTAATGAAGATAATCAATCTGCAAAGCCAAAAAATAATCGAAAAAAATCTAAAATAGATGCCTCTTGCTTGAAAGAAGATGGTGATATGGGAACTACAAATATTATTTTGATGGGTGAGGAGGCAGATAAACAAGCTATTGATTTATTAGGGGGGAATGTTACACGCGAAGACGAAGAAAAGGAAGGAAAGAATTTATTAGCCGATGAAAGAAAGAAGTACAAGTTTATTGAATCTGGTAAGAAACATGAAAATCTGAAGAATATTTTAAAATTATTAGTTAATCAATTAGATAATCCAAGAGGGTTTAATTATCAAATTCATTTAATTGAATCAGATGTTTGGAATGCTTATACTGTTGGCGGTCAGATTTTTGTAACAACCACTATCTACGATTTTACTAAAACTTCTGATGAGTTAGCCTGTATAATTGCCCATGAAATTTATCATAACGAATTAGGTCATCTTAATGAAAGTATAAAAAAATATCGTCTATTGGGTCCTGGAGCTAATATATATTCAGCTGTTACTCAATCTTTTGGACAAAAGAAAGAAACGTATTGCGATTTAAATGGAATAGATTTGGCGGTAGCTGCAGGGTTTCAGGGTTGCGCTGCTGCTGAAATTTGGCATCGAATGAGTGAACAAGACAGTAACAAAGAAAGAAACTTATGGGATAAATTTCAAAGGACTCATCCCTACAGTGACAAAAGACAAAATTGTGCTGAAAGGCATATGGATATCAATTATAATGTTAAATGTAAAGTAAATAATTAAATCATGAAAAAAATAATTTTATTAGTTGTATGTATAGCAGTATCAACTGTTTTTGGTCAGAAAAGTACCAATCATAACATAGGATGTTTTGCAAATTTATTAACTCCTGTTCAGTTAATAGAGGAGATGACATATAATTTACTTAAAGATCAAGTTCAGGCATCACTTGATGAAGAATTAGAATTTGGTTTATCTAGTAAAGCTGCAACAGAAGAAAAATATAAGTTACGTCAAAACGGAAGTGATTATAACAAAGTAAATTCGATAATGAAAAAACTAGTGAATCAGGTTTCTAAATTTTCAAATCCAACATCAAATCCAAATTTTGGAAAATATAAAGATCACTATGAAATTTACATGATGGAGTCAGAGGAAATCAATGCGTTTACAGCTGGTTGTAAAATTTATTTTACAACAGCTATGTACAAATTTTGTCAATCAGAAGATGAAATAGCTGCTGTAATAGCTCATGAAATTTCGCATAACGAATTGGGACACTTTAATGAAAGAGTTAGGAAAAATAAATTGGCTCAAAATTATTTAGGTGAATATTATGGTGTGATATTTAATTATGTAGCTACGGTTCTTACATTACCATTCAATCAAAAACACGAAGGTCATTGTGATTTATTCGGTATAGATCTGGCAAAATCTGCAGGATATTCCGCATGTGCAGATGTTGAGTTTTGGAAAAGAGCGCATGATAAATTAGAAGGAGAAAAAACGATATTTAATTTATTGATGACTCACCCTTACATGGAAGATAGAGCAAAATGTTCTAAAGATCATATTAAAACAAATTATAATATTGAATGTGAATAAATTAAATAATTAAAACTAAAAACGATGAAAAAAACAATTCTATTTGTAGCATTTACTGGGGTATTTGCTCTATTTGGTCAAAAAAACACAAATCATGATTTATCATGTTATTCAAATGCCTTAGATCCTATTGGTGAAATAGAAGAAGGAATTTTTTCTGGTCTTTCAGGTGGTATATCCGTTACATTAGATGAAGAATTGGAAATAGGAGAGGCTGTATATGATGATATGAAGGATAAGTATACCTTACGAACCTCTGGAAGTGATTATGATAAAGTAAATTCAATTATGAATAAATTGATAGGCAACATATCAAAATTCTCAAATCCTACAACTCATGAGCATTATGGTAAATACAGGTATAAATATAAAATTTATATTATTGAAACTGATGAAATAAATGCATTCACGGCTGGAGCACGTATTTTTGTAACAACAGGTATTTATAAATTTTGTAAGTCAGATGATGAATTAGCATGTATTATTGGTCATGAAATTTGTCATAATGAACTAGGTCATATTAGCCAAAAATTAAAAAGACATAAAACAGCAACGTCACTACTTGGAAGTGGTTTTGGTGATATGGCTGCCGCTGTAGGATCAATTTTAACTTCTCCGTTTAATCAGAAAAATGAAGGGCACTGCGATTTGTTTGGTATCGATTTAGCAAATTCTGCTGGCTATGATGCTTGTCAAAACGTAAACCTTTGGGAAAGAATGAATGAGTCGAACCAGGGTAAAAATGTAATTGACATGTTTTCATCACATCCCTATTCTGGCGATAGAGCTAAATGTTCAAAAGAGCATATGAATACAAATTACAATAAGAAATGTCAGTAAGTAGTTATGCAAAATATAAAACAATTTAGTTTACTACTTTTATTTTTTGTCTTTAGCATTTCTTTTTCTTCTTGCCAAAAACCAAGAGTTGAGGGTATTGATAGTATTCAAATTAAAGGAATGGATGATGATGGAATTCAAGCATTAGTAGATGTTCGAATTTACAATCCTAAACATGCATCATTTCAATGTAAAAATTTAAAAATCAAACTTTTTTACAAAGAGGTAGAATTAGCTGATGGAACTTCAGATGAAAAAGTAATGCTTAAAGCAAGACAATCTACAACAGTTCCTTTTGATATAAATTTTTCACTAGAAATTCTTGATAAGTTTGGTGACGAACTCCTCATGCAGGACTTAATTCTGGTATCAGGTAAGTTTGAAGGTGATTTTACTATGTTTGATTTACACAAAAAGGAAGATATTGAGTATTGGATGAAAACGAAGGATATCATGGATAAAATCTATGAAAAATTCCTTGGTAATGATGGGTTGGATATTTCAAATAAAATAAAATCAATTACCCCAAGTACAATTAGAATTGACTTAAAAATGATTGTTACGAACACTTTATCAATTCCAATGACTGTTAAAGATTTAAATCTTAAAATTTATAAGGACAGATATTTTAAAAATGACATTGGAATTTGCCAGGAAAAGAATGAAACCAAATTGGAAAAAGATAGTTCAGCAGTTATCCAAGCCGAACTTAAACTTTCAACGTTAGGTGCAATTACATCAGTAACTACTTTTTTCCATTATTATTTAAAGGGATATCTGACTGTTGAAATCAATAAAGCTTCATTAAAAGTTCCGATAATACAGCATATTAAAGTTAATCCTTTCACTCAAGATGTAGAAATTATTAAAGATTAAGTATGAAATTAGGATTTGTATCAAATAACGCGTTAGTAAAAAAGATTGAAATCCGTCCAGGGAATGATATTGTTGAGATTCGTATAGGAAAATCGAAAGACAATGAAGTGACTATTTCAAATAATTTTATTTCAAAAAATCATGCGAAACTTTATATTGATCAAGTAGGTAACTTATTTGTTGTAGATACGAAAAGTACTAATGGAACCTTTGTTAATGGTAGGAGAATAGAATCTGATGTAAAAGTGCCAGTTTCACCTTCTGATACAATTGAATTTGCTCAGGGTCAAGGAGTTAAATTAGTTTTCAATCCAGAAGCATATGGAGCGCCTTCAGGAGGACCAATAAATCAAGGATTAGGAGATGATATTGGAAGAGATTCCTTGAATACAGCAAATATTCTAGACAAATTAAAAACAAAGAAACAAATTGTAATTGGAAGGAATCCTAATTGTGATGTTGTTATCACAAGTTCTTCGGTAAGTCGTTCTCATGCAATGATTGAGAAAATTTCAGAGAGTCATTTTTTAATTAAAGATTTGGGCTCTTTGAATGGCACATATGTGAACGGGAGTAAAATCTCAAGTAGTGGAGTTAAGGTTGGAACGAATGATATTATTATTATTGGGCGTTTTAAAATTTCTCTAAAGGGAGGAGCAAGTGATTTATCCAAGGAAGCAGCAATTAAGGCGGAGAAAATAGTTAAGAAATATTCAAACGGTTATATTGGTTTACATGAAACTAGTATTGAAATACCATCTAAATCACTTTTAGCTGTTATGGGGCCTTCGGGTTGTGGTAAATCAACTTTATTAAAAGCGTTAAATGGAGATTCTCCTGCATCTCAAGGTAGAGTAACCATTTGTGGTTTGGAATTAAATGAAAATTATGATTATATAAAAACGCATATTGGATATGTTCCTCAAGATGATATTGTCCACAGAGAATTAAGCGTATATAAATCACTTTATTATGCAGCAAAATTAAGATTAAGCGACGCGACAGATGAGGAGATAAACCAAAAAATTGAGCAGGTTTTAGATTCACTAAATATAACACATATAAAAAATAATTTAGTAAGTGGTATAAGTGGTGGGCAAAGAAAAAGAGTATCAATCGCGGTTGAGCTTCTTACTGATCCTTTAGTCTTGTTTTTAGATGAGCCAACTTCTCCTTTAGATCCACAGACCATTGAAGATTTTTTAGATTGTTTAAGAAAATTAGCTGAGAATGGAACAACAGTCATTATGGTTACCCATAAACCAGAGGATTTAGATTACATGGACTCTGTTATTTTTATGGCTGAAGGTGGACATGTTGTTTATTATGGTACAACAACTGGTTATATTTCTCATTTCAAACAAGAAAGAGTAACAAAAGTATATGCTGAGTTGGTAAAAGAAAAAGCAGGCCCATGGATTGATTTGTACAAAAGACAAAATCCACCAAGTAGCCAAGCGCCACTTCCACCACAAAAGATAAAAAGTACATCAAAAACAAATTATTTTAATCAATTCTTTTGGCTAACGAGACGTTACTTCAATATCAAACTTAATGATAAAGTAAATTCACTTTTCATGATTGGACAAGCACCAATTATAGCCCTTCTAGTTGTCGTCATTTTTGATCAAATTCAATTGGCGGTTCCATTTCTAATTGCTGTTTCTGCAATTTGGTTTGGTGCTAATAACGCTGCACGTGAAATTGTAGGAGAGTTTCCTATTTATAAAAGAGAACGGATGTTTAATCAAGATATTTTTATCTATATTTTCTCTAAAATCACTGTGCTTGGTACATTCGCAACAGTACAGGCAATTATTTTTATTACTATTCTTTACGCCAAATTTTCAGGTGGTACTCAGGTTGTGTGGAACGATCCAGTGTTAACCTGCTTTTGGATGATTTTCTTGTCTGTGTCTGCTACCATGATGGGTTTATTTTTGTCGGCAGTCGTAAATACAACTGAAAAAGTTATGACTTTGGTTCCCATAACCTTGATTCCTCAAATTTTACTGGGAGGATTATTGTCCAAAATTTCGAGCAGTGTTGTAGAGGTAATGAGTTATTTTACGATTTCAAGATGGGGAACCGAAGGTTTTGCTAATATTCAAAAAACGGCTGAGATACCGAATTATATAATTGTGGATAAGAATGAAGGTAACAAAGAAATCACAGAAGCCTACTTGGAGGACTTCATTAAAGCGCAATGTAATGGATCTAAAGACACTTTAAACATGAAAGTTATGGCTGAAAAATCAGCTGATAGTATTGAAGTTTTTGCTACAACAAATGCAGTTCCCAAACTAAATGAAAATTTCCATAGCTCATATAAAGAATTCTTCCCGAAAGATCTTGTTTCAACACTAAAAATTGACTTTATAGCAGTATCAATAATTTCTCTGATATTTTTTATTGGAATATATTGGGCATTAAAAAGCAAAGATTCAATTAAGATTAAATAAGGTGGATGCAAAGATTTTTCTTATTGGAAGAGATGAGGAAAACGATGTCGTGGTTCCTCACACAACAGTTTCCAGATTTCATGCTCAGATTTTTAGAAACGAAATTGGGGAGTGTTTTTTGTCTGATTTGTCCACTCCATATGGAACATGTGTAAATGGCCTTAAAATCAAGAGGGATGTAAAGTTGAAACCTCATGATAAGGTAGTTATTGGAGATGAACAAGTATTAAACTGGATAGAACCTATTTTAGGAATAAAACACACAGATTTAATATCTTCTCCAGAAATGTCTAAATCTCAGAATATATTTAATTGGGTCATATTTTTTGTTCTTTTGTTTTTGTTTTCAATTACTGGATTCTATTTGTATAGTATAGGTATATTTAATAGCCTAATATGATTGACTTCCCTATCTTCGTTAATAATATTTATAAATATTTATGATATAATTCCCCCCATATTTAGGACAGGGATAATTCAAATTTAGGTTTATTTTTAATAATCAGATTACTTGGATTAAAATATTTTTCTGGGGTGTTATTGTTTATGCTTGTATGCCGTCTTTCAGTA
>Ga0247832_1003094_pt1 | contig 23636 bp, 14 predicted proteins | sample LaCruzMarch2015__10_FD_192407 | JGI IMG/M metagenome (GOLD analysis project Ga0247832, IMG submission 192407) | Freshwater microbial communities from meromictic Lake La Cruz, Castile-La Mancha, Spain - LaCruzMarch2015_4m | ecosystem: Environmental > Aquatic > Freshwater > Lake | place: Spain... | reverse complement strand
CTTACTTTGCTCTCTCTCTCTCTCTCTCTCGTTATTCGACAATTGTCTCTCTTTGCTCAGGATCTAGCACCTACATCAGCACCATCATCAAACGAGCTTCGCACTGGACGATGGACAGCCGAGGAGACTATATACTGTGACAAGCTCGCACAAAAGTTCGTCGACGGTCGTTTACCACTAACCGAGGGGATTAAGCTTAATGAATTCCTTTCTGACATGCTCAAGTCAAAACAATCCCGTCTAACGAAGAAGATGAAGAATGCCAAGCTTAGTAGCAAGACATTTAAGCGTACTTCTGGATACCTCGCTGATGCGGCCGAGGCACGAGAATTTAGTGATTATGAGGATGCTTTCTTCAACTCGTTACAAAACAGACTAGAACGTGCTGAGATGAGATTTCACATCCAGAAGGAGTGGAGGGAGACATTCTCAACCTACTGCGTGTCTCATGGCCAACCATTGAATGTTGACGAGTGGCTTGAAAGCGTCGAGGAGATGGAGAAGCGTGTGCATCGCGCGAAGGACGTAGAACGGATACAACGAAGGAAGATGATGATGGGCCATGCTCTCCGACAGGATTCACATGCTCCAAATAGCGGCGTTCGGATTAGTAGAGGGACTGGTGGATTACTCGATTCGACGAGTATTGATAGCGTTGCGTCATCATCACAAACAACACTGCAACATCATAATGGAGGCATGGGTGTTTTAGGATCCGAGGGGTCATCATCCTTATCGTCGACGCCTTTGGTGGGTATCAGTCACCACCTCTCTTCTGCGACAACTGATCCAAGCTATTCCTCAATATCGCAGCACGAGTCGGCACCATTTCTTTACAGAATCATAGAATACATGAATAGACACAGTGTGCCCTTCGAATATGTTGATTTGTGGGCACCATCGAACGTGCCTGACCCGCAGGATGAAAGTTCTCAGGATGGATTGTCAACTGGTGGGAGTAATGTTACTTGTCGTCTATGCTTCGCTGGGTACGCCGTCGCCAAGAATGTGGTGATTGACACTGTTGGATCGGTCACAATGTCCCCCGAAGAAAATTTCATGCTCGCTACATTTGGTGACTATTCAAAGATTTTTTCATTCGATGTCGGGTGTGGTATTCCTGGCAAGGTCTATAAGAGCAATGTGCCCACGTGGGAGCAAAATGTTCACCAAGCGTCGAAGCGTGACTTTGAGCGGGTGGGTGGTGGTATGCAGTGTGGGATAAGGACTCTTGTAGGAATTCCTGTCGACTCGCCTAATGTCGGGAGGATAGTTGTGATTATCTACTCACGATATGATAGGGTCAGAGATCCCGACCTTGTGATGCAACTTAAGGCAATGTGTGAGCGGCTTATGCCTATGCCGACATGGAAGCTGGTCGTGGACATCGGGGCCGAGGAAGTTGGACAGCAGATGCTTGCGATGCAGCACCAGCAGTATCAATCTTCTGAGGTTGCCGCGACAACTCATTCGCTCGCACATACCAGAGACCAACTAACGTCTGAGGTCATATCAATCTTTGCTGAGCATATGCCGTCTGACCCGATTAGCCCTGCATTTGAATACCTTCAGGGACTTATGGCGCTTCGACTGTTGCTACTACGCCCTCTACGAAATGATAATGAGCAGGCAATTGTGGATACTATTTTGAGTTCGTATTCTAGTTACAAGTCCCGTGGACGTTCGCGCTCTGAAATAGCAGTAATGTTGGCTAGGGATTTCATGTACTTGAATCCGCACGCTAATTCGCAACAGAGTATGTCCCTTCAGCCTCAGGGTAATGCGCTGTCTCTTCTGTCGTCAAGGAACGCCGCCCATCAACCATATTCTCAGCAGGTGCAACCCAACCAATATGAAAATTTAATCTACTCACTGGCAGCTTCAAACATGGGACAATTGTTCCAACATTCTCAAAGATCAGCCGATGACATAATAGAAAGCAGTCACGACCACTTGCGTTCAATGGATCTAACGGATGAGCAACAGCATCAGGATCAGGGTGACCAACAGCAACGGGATCGTGGTGGAAGTAATGCCAGTTCAATGCTAAGCGATCTCCGCGACATGTTGGATACCTCCGCTCATTCTAATAGCCTGAAGGCATCATTTCTCTCAGCTGCTGCACCTGATGCTGGATCTAGCGATGATTCGATTCTATAAATGCTAAAGCTCAAAAGTATCATTAATAGGTTAAGGTTCTCTTCTTTAGCATACAGTAAACCATGGCCTAAACCGCATACACAGTTGGAGCCGAAAACATGTTCACGGCGTTCCCGGCATGTGAGATACTATTAATGCTGTTGAATTTTCAATACATGACCCGACTGGAAGTTGTGGATGAAGAGCTTATGAAGGGATTACGTAGAGTAAAGTGGACAGTCAAACCGGATGTCGAACATAATTAGTTTGATAGGACTATTACCCTCAAATGTTATCTTTAGTCCCTATCTTCATCGGACTTGTCTTCATCATCACTATAATCAATAGCATAGTTTGCCTTCAGCTCCACTACTATGAAAAAAAAACCGAAACGCTCGCCGAACAAGGCAAGCAGCAGGCCCTTGCAGCAATGAAGAAAAACGCATTGCAGAGGATAAGAGGAATGCCAGAAAGCAAAACGCAAATAAAAATCTAATTTAAACTCCCATCCTCATCTGCCTCCTCTCTTCTATTTTTGTCTTCTCCATCGTCTCGCGTGGATCGGTAATAGTCTGCTGTAACTCGGCAACTGAATCGTCTTTTTCATCAACGAAGAAGTAATTTATTTTTCAACAACATAGATGCAAGTCTCTTCGCCCCCTTTCGAATCGTTTATTTGTCACGCCTCCAGTACTTGTTTCACCTCATCAAAATGTCACCCAACTGGAAGTTGTATCACCACGTGAGTCTAAACATCCCTTCGGATGTATCTTTTCATACAATTTCGGATGATGCGCCGATGCTAGACACTTATCAGGTCGTTTCACTGGACTAATCTCAAAGCTGCTACCAACGAAAGATCGTATCAAAAACTCTTGATTCTCATCGTCTACTTCGCACCTTTGGATCTCAATTGCTCTGGGGATGTAGTCACCATCAGTATCTACATCACCGCCGTATCCTACTACAGTAAAACACAACGATTGATCGTAATATGGACGAATGGTGTTGCCTATGGCAATGAATTGTTGATCCTTTGCCGTTGTACTGCATCCCTTTACATACATGACATTACTTGCAAAGCATACACCTGAAAACAAAACAAAGCAACATGAGCAAAATATGATAGGTGGTTAGTCAAGATGTAATAAACAATCAAACAATACTGACCAGTTCCACTACATTCTGTTGAAAAAAAACATAACATGAATGTTGTCAGTATATTACTTTGGCCAAATGAAAAATGTTTGTGTAAAATTTAACGTCTAATATCTCACCCATGCAAAACATTGGGTCACTGCTTAAGTTCTGCCACTTATAGCTATCTTTCCAATAGAGTCGTAGACGGAAAGGCCTCGCTGGTAGCTCTATTTCCACATCAGTTACTGCTGGGACCGACGCCGTCGTTGGCTTCTTCGTCGGACGTTTCGTTGGACGTAGAGTAGCAGCCGACGCTGGTCGTCCCGTTGGACGCCGAGTAGGTCTCTTCGTCGGACTACGCTTCGTGGGACGTTTCGTGGGACGTTTCGTGGGGCTCTTTGTTACACGGTTAGGATTAAGGAACTGGCGCTGTTCCAATTGAGCATCGTCAAAGATGTTGAGCTCACGCTCGAACTCACTTCGTAGGTTGATCGTTTCGTCGTAGGCCTTGGCAACTACCGCCGAGAGACAGGTGAAGCCTGCGATTGGGAGAAAATATAGTAGACTCATCTTGCCAGCACTGGTTGTGGATGTTATGATGTGGCATTTTGTTGTTACTAGTCTCCTCTGCGAAGGGCGCCAACACGACAAATTCAAACAAAAAATCTCGAGATTTTCTCTTCTGGGAATGGAGAAGTAAAAAGAGAAGGCAAGAGGATTCTTTTCTCTTCCACTGTACCCCTTCGACAATCGATTTCCGTTCGTAGGATTAATTAGTGTTATGCCGAACGGAACTGCTTCATTCACGGCATATTTATTATAGCACTATAACTCATTGCCATTGAATATCAGTGCTTATCCATTCTTGAATGACAATAATGAGGGCTCGGATTGTTACTGGTCTCCTAATGCTTTGTCTTGCCTCCACACAAGCTGTGGATCTGAGTAAGGACAAACTAATCGTCGAAGGAATTACTGCCACAGAGGTATTCAATAATGCAGCAAACAAGACTGCGCCCACGTACAATCCCACGATTTTTGATTCACCAGCACCGACGTACAATCCAACAGTATCTCCACATCCGACAAAGACAATGCCACCGTATAAAGGTTTAGTCAAACCAGGTACTAATATTGATCGACAGACAGTACTAAGCACAGTTCCGACTGCAAATCCAACCACATCCCCCACAACAAGCAGTCCTTCCAAGGCTTTTACGACAAGCAGTCCTTCCAAGGCTCCTACTTTTGCTCCGACTGCTAGCCCCTCAAAGGCTCCTACTTTTGCTCCGACTGCAAGTCCAACTCAATCTCCCTCAATTACGCCAACTGCCTTGCCGACCACAGCTAAACCAAGTACTAAAGCTCCAACAGCTGCAATCCCTACATACACACCCACTCTTAATCCTACGCTTAGTCCAACACTTAATCCAACGGGCTCATCGGATGCAGGCCAATCGAACAAGCCAAATATGTCGCCGACATTATCACCATCGCTCAGCCCTACACTCTCCCCTACGCTGTCTCCGGCTCTGAGCCAAACAAAAAAGCCCACAGCAAAGCCGTCATCGTTGCCACCGTCATTATGTGAGTGTTTATTTTAATGTGTTGATTCCGTTCAATTCACGTCTATGCTAATTATAAGTCATTTTTCATTTGATCAGCACCTACGCTAAGTCCCGCGCTGTCACCGACACTTTCACCTACGTTGAGTCCAGCTCTGAATCCTACTATATCGCCGTCATTGTCACCTACGTTCAGTCCAGCTTTGAATCCCACTATATCAGAGTCAAATGTTCCAACGATTTCGCCTACTGATTCAACAGAAGAGTTGGAACCGACACTGTCTCCTTCGTTGAGTCCTACTTCTGGTGATACGGATGAGTCCCTGTTGCCCACATTTTCTCCTTCTATTGATACCGATCTTGTCAACCCTAATGGAGACCCAACGCTTTCACCTTTAAGTGAAACTGACCCAAAGCCTACGGATGATGATCGTGACGTGAGTAAGCCGATTATATCATCGAAAGGAGGCAAGTCCAGTGGATACAGTGGCAAGTCTGGCAAGGCTAATAGTGACCTCAATGATGAAGGCATATTGGAAATAGAGATTGATATGAGTTACGACTTACTAGAGGAGGGTAGTAAGAGTGGAAAATTTGTTGATGGTAAGGTACTATTTAATGGCAAGTCGAACAAAGGTCCCGAGACAGAGATTACTTATGTTCTCAAACCAAAAGCTATCAAATCGAATAAGGAGTCGGACAACAATATTACTTTTATTAATACCTCAAAAGCAGGGAAGGTATCAAAAGCTTCGACAGTCATGAACAGCACTGGAGATGTTGGATATGCAAAAGCAGGAAAGGTCTCAAAGGGTGCTAAAGCTGCCTTAAACAGCACTATGCTTAACGTCACGAGGTTAACAAAAGCAGGCAAGGTCTCAAAAAGTTCAAAAGCTGGCTCGAACAGCACTGTACAGAACGTCACGAGTTTAACATATGCAAAATCAGGGAAGGTATCAAATCAGATGGGTAATGTAAGCTCACTAGCAATATCCAAGAGCTCGAAAGATGTCTTAATTACGATAGGCATGTCAGTGCCAATAATGCTTGTTAATCCCGAGACGTCTAAGCAGCTCCCTCCGTCCGCATCCAAAGTGGACGATATTCCTATACGAACAAGCGGGAGTAACAATACTGACGAAGTCTTTGACTCTGATGTCGTCCAAATTAAGCCTACTTCCATACCGACGGATGCACCTTCGTTGCAAACAAGCAAGAGCTATAATACATACGAAGACATAGAGCTCATTGGTGTTGTCATCCCGCAAAAGCCTCCTTCTCAAGTCACAAAAATTCTAAATACAGACAGTCCAACCGTCATTACCACACCAGAAGACTCAATAGAAACGACTTTATTTCCTACGCAAGAATTATCAATGTCGATACTGGTATCAGAACCTCCAACAGCATTACCATCATCACCACCACCAACTACTCCAAAAGTTGATGATACAGAAAGTCCAACCTTCATGCCTACTCCAGACGACTCAATAGAAACAACTCTATTTCCGATGTATGAATTATCAATGCCATTAATGAAGATGTCAATGCCACCATCATCGATACCAACATCTACATACCCAAACTCTAAAACTGCCAAGCATAGTGATGAGACGGACCGTGCAATACCTGATTCTGATACACCAGGCTGGGCAAAAGGTGTGTCATTTGACGGTTATCATGTAAAAAATACAGAATTTCAAACAGGTTATAACCCAGGCGATCACATGGCATCATCATCAGCCTCAGTCACAGGCATTTACATAGCACTGTTGTCAATCATGGCATTACTTGGGATTTTCCTCATCTAGTACATTAGAGGCTGTAATGCAGTACATAATTGAGCAGTAATTATATAATATTGTAGACGTGTATTTATCTAGCTAAAGTTATTTCGCGGTATTAATCTATGCCACGATCACACAAATATCTTTACAATTGTCATCGATCACACAAATTATCACTGAGCAAAAAAAAAACCTTTACTACAATCATATTCTGAGTACGGGCAACATTTTCTACCAAAAACAAATCTTTACATTGGCTCTTTACAATTGACACAATCACACAAATATCTATGAAAGAAGTTCCAACGGTATCATCTTATTCTTGCCTTCGAATTCTTCTAAAAAATACAAACAGATACAGCAAAACTCTTTGATTCTATCAATATGTGATCCATTCCGCAGTAGTATCCTTTCTCGCACCGATACAGGACTTTGGGTGTATCAACTCATTTGACTTTGGATGATGGGCTTGGCCTAAGCATCGATCGCCACGTTCTACTGGACTAAGCTCAAACTCGTTCTCAGTACTGTAACCAGTAAATTGTTGATCAACATCATTCTCTTGACACTCTTGAAGTTGGATTGGTTCAGTAATAGTACCACCGTCAGTGTCTTGTGCGCTATTGTAGCCCATGATAGTGAAGCAGAGAGAATCGTCACCGCTTGGCCTAATTGTCCGACCGATGGCAACAAAATATTGTTTATTATTGTCTTCATCACAACGCTGAACTTTGATTTCACTACCAGCATTGCATCCTCCACTGTTCCCACCACATTGCATGCAATACTTTGGGTCCTCAGTAAAATCCTGCCAGTTGTAATGGTCTCTATAATGTAGCTTGAGACGAGATGATGGTCGTTCTTTCATGGTTGGGGCAGGCGTGGGACTTTCAGTGGTGGGACTAAAGCTCGGTGGTACAAAGTTATCCAATGCATTCTCCAACATTTCAACCACTGTGGTTGGTGACCCGGTGGGTATACCTGGAATTACCAACCCAGAGAACATTTCAATCCAAGTTGTAGGTGCAGAAGTCGTAGGTGGAATGTACTTGTCTCCAGGGCAACATTCGGCTGCGCTTGTTTCGATTAATGTACACATCTGACTACCATATTCATATGTACTAGCAGCATCGATTAAGTCAATGCATGTATCAGTATCACCCACCTCGGCATTTGGGATGTAAGTGAGTCCAGCAGTAGCACCATTGGGACATACAATACAAGGATTAGTCAAAGTTGGTGCAGGTGAGGCCGATGGTGCCACACTTTGTGTTGGTGGGAACGTTAGTGGTGTTGTTGTTGTTGTTGGTTCTAGTGCAGTAACAAGTGACACACTTTCCGTCGGAGATGCAGTCGGTTGTTCACCACTGTCTGATGCTGTTGGTGATACTCCTCCATTCGACGACGATGACTGTTGGGACTCAGTCGATTGGCTGTTGCTACTTACTACCTGCCACCCAATAACTCCACCAGCACCCACGACAAGAACGGCGGCGGTCAAGCACAAGATTTTGCGGTTATTAGTATTCTGTGATGATGGAGCTGTTTTAACAACCACGAGATCCTTCAAAGGCTCTGGCACTGTAGTCCTGTTTGACTTTAATCCACCTCCTCCTCCCATTCCACCACTAGACGACAATGATGGCGCCTGCTGGACCATTTTGACAACAGGAACACCCACTACTCCCAATCCAGCTTCCATGGCTTTCAATTCGTTCATAAACCGCTTGCCCGACTCTTCTTCTTCCATTATCTTAGTGGTAGGTGTCACATCCCATGCCGCCAACTTGTTGCCACCACTCTTCTTCATCGAATCCATCGGTTGGAAGTCACTCTTCTTTTTGTTACTATTCTTCGATTCTTGCATAGTCTTTAACTTCTTCAAATTCTTTAACAAATCACTTTCCCGTCCTTCATAGCGTGATAGAAAGTCATTACGTTTATTCTTGGGAAAATTGAGCATGTCAAACAGACTCATAATTTCAGCTGCAGTACTACTACTACTGCCCGAAACAACTGTACTTGCAGAAGTAGTAGTAGAAGCAGTTGTACCAGTCTCTCCTCCTCCTTCATTCATCAAGAGGTTACGTATCACATCTGCCTTACTTTCACGAAGTATAGTAATCTTACGTCCAATCGCAGAACTCTTACTACCTAATAATTTGGATATACTCTCAGCACTCAAATCGGTAACATCCTCATCATCTAGTGCTAGTATCTTATCTCCCAATTGGAGTAATGATATTAGTGGACTATCTTTACGTATGTTGTATACGAATGATGGCCCGAGGGGTTCAGGTGGTTCAGGATTTACTAGTATGAACCCAAGCTTACCGGATGGGGCGATGATGTCGATGGTTGTACTGTTGTTGTTATTCGTCGACGTTTTTGTCGTGAGATCCGTAATACTTGTGTTCTTGGTACTGCTCGATTTGTACGACACCTTGTTTTCCTTCTTGGCAATTTGTATGAGCCGTGCCTCATCGGTCAGTAGTCTTGTTTCCGCGGACATACCACTGAGAGTGTTGTTATCATCCTCATCCTCATCCAAGTCAATCAGAGTAGGTCCTAGCGCGGTGTTAACGCTGTTATTTTTTATGATATCCAAGAATTCGTCATCAGAATTGACATTGGACATGATAGGAGTTACGTCCATGCCTTGTGATCGTCCAACTTCTTCCTCTCTGTTGTTGGCAGGTGATGGATGTGGCTCGTGGTAGGCAATCGTTATCATATTATGAACTTACTCCCACAGCAAATAATGCTCACCGCTCCCACGAGTAGCGTGAACAACACGAATGACCACCGTGTGGAGTAATTAAGGTAGTGAAGCCCCTAATCACCACCAAATTTGCATGGTGTGAAGTGGCCCATTATTTTGAGAAAAATTGCAAGTTCAAAAGGAGAAAGGCAGTAGAAATCCTTCACCAAACAAGAAAGGGGTAGCCTTCCCGCCAACAATCCTTTGTTCTAACTCTCGCTCGGATCGGACTCGATGAACGCCGAAGGAGGCAACGATGGATGGATCGAATCAGTCGACCCTACTACTGGTCGAACATTCTACGCCAACCATGTAACGCGTACAACTCAATGGGATCCTCCTCCCGGATGGAAGATAAATTCGTCGGCTACGGCGGCCAAGAGGTCGATGGCAGTGTCGAAGAATAATAATGGTAAAATTGATACTACTACTACTGATGATGATGATGCATTACCAGATGGATGGGAGGAAATGTCAGACCCAACCACAGGTCGTAAATTCTATGTCGATCATTCGACGAAAGCAACGACATGGGACCGTCCTCGACGGGAGGATCGAAAAAATAATCGAGTCATAGATGATGATACAGCGAATAGTAATGACTTGTTCGGACTATCGGCAATGCAATTGAATCAACATGGCTCACATGGCAAATGGGATGATACTGATCCACGTATTGGTAGCCGGCCTATTATCTCATCACAAATGATGTCACATTCTCCACTCGGAGGACCACCACCCCTCGACTTTATAGTAGTCTCGGTCCCCGACTCCATGCGAACATCCTGTCCATCGTGTAATTCCACATTCACATACACTAAACGTCGTCATCATTGTAGATTATGTGGTGATATATTCTGTGATGCATGCTCCTCCACGCGTGCGGTCTTGCCATTAGATGGGAAAGAGTACGATGTGCCCGTACGTGTGTGTGATACATGTATGAAGGATGTACAGAGGGGGAATTACTTTAGTTTACGACGATATTTAACGCCGTTGCAATTATTCGATCCAACGAAGAAGAATAAGCCACCCACTACTACTACCGCGGCGACATCGGCGGCATCGCCGAAAGACGATTCGGGGGGGAGTGGGGAGGTAACGCGTGAAATCACTGCCATGACAGTGGCCGCATCACTCTCATCGCTTTCAGCAGATATCGATGCCATGATTCAAGACCCATCGACATATGGTGAGAAGATGACTATATCCGCACATGTCTTAATTCCAGCCGTGGGAAAACATCTACATGACAAGAATACTGCCGAATATGCTGTGCGTGTAATAAGCGGACTACTTACGTTGGGGAGTGTCGCGGGGGATGATTCATATGCCTTGGCAGTGTATGGCGTGGGAGGAGGAGAGGACGAGCGAAGTAAGAAACGAAGTAGTAAGAGTAAGCAGAGAAGCAGCATCGCAGCATCCACCAGAAGTACAGCTTCATCCACCGCCAGTAACGACGGTAGCGATGACGAGGATGAGGATAAGACGCCATCCAGCGGCGGAGTTGGAGCAGTTACAAAGTGGAAGCCAAGTGTGATAGTGAACGATATCCTAGCGATACTTGAATGGAACGGCACGGACAGTCGTTCACTAAGCGCACTGGAAGAAGCAACCAAGGTTGTGTATTACATTACTGATCCGAATTTTGTTGAAAGTGCGATATCCAAACTGTCTCGTCAAGAGGATAAAAAGTCATCACCATCATCGTCCGAAGAGGAAAAGAAGGGCAATGACGAGAATACTGGTGGACCCATTGACGTTGATGAGGTCGTAGAATTGGCACGTAATTACTTACGACTTGATACACATCGTGCATTCCGTGCCATGCTAGATCATGCAACGTCGTCTGTTTCGTCATCACTGCAACGCTGGTCGACGGCATCCCTGCGACATCTTATTGCCGAAGATCGTCGACGAGCATGTTCGGCGTCATCCTCCAAGTATGAGTCATTCATGAATCAATTAGTCTCCACCGGCGGTATCATGATATTATGTAGCTTGTTATCGTCAGACGAGGAGGATACACGTACACACGCCGCGTCATCATTAGAGGCTGTTGTTATCTCAACTCGTGCAATTGGACTCATGACAGCAGCAGCAACAACAACGATGAAGAACAAGAAGAAGAAGAAGAAGAAGAAGTCGAGATTTATTAGAGTCGGACGTGGAACTGATGATGATTCGGCAATTGTGGATGCCATCGTTTCGAATGGCGGATGTGGTCCGGCTCTTGCTCATTTGCTTATTTCGGCGGACGAATCGGTGTCACGGCTCGGATTTTCCTTTGCCAATTCATTAATATCACCATTGCTTTCTGACCCTAGAGGATCCGGTCAGTCGTTGCGTCGGTGCATCTCCGGCTATAGTGAAGGAACTGAGGTAGTAAACGACGGTCTTTCATCATACAGACACGCGGCCATCACATTGGTCGTGCCAGATACCGGCGAGATGTCCTGTCTTCCATCGTTGATACAGGTGTTACGAAGTGGTGCTGAAGAGTCGTGGGGAGGTAAAAAAACAGCACGGTCATTACAACTTCAAGTAGTTGCCGGCGAATGTCTTGCTGCCATTGCGCTTGCTATCGGACATATTGTGAGTACCGGTTCTGGACCACTTTATGCAAAGGCAATGAAAGCGTTGGAAATCATGGAGAATGAACGAATATTTGACATTTCGTATAAACTTGCAACGTCTGCCTCGTCTCGATCGTTGGATCCGTCGAGAAACACTCCTCAGGTACGGCTACGAGAGGCGAGTGGCTTGTCATTGCTCGCATTATCGTCATGCTCCAGTATTACTTCTTCATATCTTGTTTCGAACAATGCAGTTTCGGAATTATTGAGTATTGCCTCAGAAATGTTGAGTGCTCCATCAGCGTTGCGAGGGGCATGGGCATCGCGTGGCCTGTGTTACTTGGAGTGTGCGACTGAACTACTACTAAACGCGTGGAAGAGTAGTGATACGTCGTGTTTAAATCTCCTCTTGGAAGCCCTTGGTGCTGGAGCAGTGGGACTTGCTAGTCGAATCGTAAAGACGAAGGTCCATCTTAGCAACCACGACAATGCCTACTCTCAAATGCGAATCAAAATAGCATGCTGCTATATGCTAAGTGCAATGTTTGGTATTGCTGTGTCAAATGACGAAAACGCTCTAGGCACTACTCGTCTTGGCAGTGCTGTCGATGCAGATTGTGCTGCATCACTAGCATATGCCGACGAGACGGAGGGCAGGACCGATCTTGTGGCTTCCTCTGTATTTCTACTGAGCGCCACACTTCCCTATGCTCAACAATTCGCAAACGACGACGTGGATGAACCGTTGCCGATGAGTGACCTTTGTGAAGCTTGTATGTTGGCCATTGGTAGCATGTGTGGCGGAAACGATTCCGTTGAAACACATATTAGTACACACTCTCATTTGAGAATTGACGCAAGTGAGCTTGTGTGCAGAGCGATGACATCAGGTCGCTCCCCCTTGTTATCATCTGTATTGATTGGAGCTCTTGGTGAGAATTTAGTCAATCCCGCTCTTAGACTGACACTTGCCATTGCGCTAAATGGCCCGATTGAGCTCCGTGGCGAACTTGCAAGGAGTGGAATGCTTGTCCCTCTGGGAGACATTGTTCAACATTCTCTTTCATCAGGGGAAAGACATAAATTCTCAGTCGCAGTTGCAATCGTAAGATTGTGTGGTCCCTTTACAAATTCTGAAGCCCGAAGTGGTAACATTGGATCGTTGCAGAATGTTATTCGCACAATGTCTGTAGCGTTAACGATATCTGAGAGCGGACAGGATCGAAGCAGTGATCTCCTAGCTCTCAAATTCGAATGCCTTTTTGCTATGGAGGCCTTGAGTGCAAATGAAATTCTTCAAAGCACAATGATGACCGAGGCAATCCCAGCGGTCATTCAACTCTTGACCCAGCTTGTGGAGGAAGATTTATCCAGAATGGACGTGGATGGCATCATCTGTTCTGCACTGAAAACAATCAAGAGTCTAATTTCTCTTCCCTCAGCATCGTCACTTGCTGTCAACGATGTTATCTCTTCAATAGTGAAAATATTAAATAACAGTCATGACGAAACGCCACGTTCTCAAATGCAGAGAACTTGTATAGAGTTGTTGCTTGATATTGCCTTCGGTAAGAGCAGTGTTGCTCGAAATGGTGGCTTTCTATTTAGTGGCGTTTTTGAATCAGTTGTATCATTGTTTGATGGGGCGGGATCGAATGTGCATCGTATCCTCGAGATTATTGACTTTATTATCCAAGATATTGATGGCTCAAGTCCACTACTGAGGAATGACATGTTGCGACAATTTAGCAGTGTCATTACACGACAAGATCAGTTTCTGAGATCGCTTATTGCCACTATGCTGGCAACTGAAGAAAGTAATCAAGGCACTACTATCCTCCCTTCGTTGTATGGTTCGCCAATTCATTTCTACGATGATGCTGATTTACAGCTTGCCACAAACAATGCTATTAAGCTATTATTTAGCATATTATCACTTCTCTGTAGCGATGAAACTGGCATTGGAAAGCAGCATTTAACGCATTTGTTCATGCTGAAAAATGTTCGGGGTTGGGCAAAGACGGCCACATTTACCTGCTCCTATTTTATTCACCTCTTAAAAGATGAGACTGATGGAGTTTGTGTTCCACAAAATCTTGTACACAGAGAATCGTTCGTACGCGACAAGCTCCCGGTGGTTAGGTGTCTTCTGTTGGAGGTATTATCTCTTAGTTTGGACGATTGCTTGTCTAGTGATAGTTCGAGAGAGCATGCAGAAAAATTGATTTGCGATTTCAAGATACCGCAGCTGTGCTTGTCATTTTGTCAGCTCAAGACTGTTAGTCAGGTGGCATTCGATTTATTCGAAAATGTTGTTCTACCCCTACCTATCGATAAGTTGGGAGATTTGCTCCTTAATGACAAATCATCTCTTATCACGATATTTGACTTGGTCACCGGGCAGAACAATTTAGTACCTGATTTAGAGCATTCAAAAGAAGTATTCGCGATTACTCTGGGCAACCTCGCAAAGTCTGGACTGCTCGCAGTGGCAGTAGAGAAATTTAGCGTGAGAAACAATGCTATTGCTGCTCTATGTGCTACTATTCAGGGGACTGATGCGGGGATCATTGATGAAAGCATGAATAGCTTACCTCGCATCTGTTTGGAGAGTTTATGCACCATTTTTTGCAGTGACAAAGGAGATAATGCTGGTGTAAACATCACTGCGCTGGAAGCTCGGGCAATAGCTTCAGCGATTGGAAAGATATTATCAACAACGCTACTCAATAGATTTTTTACCCAAGCATCATTGGAAACGGCATTAGACGATTCAATCGATCACAGTTCCGACCGATCTCTAATCTCGCAGTCTGCCGAAGCAACGCTGCTATGCTCACTTGCTTCATTTCCTGAATCTCTCAATGTGCTGCATCAAATAGGAGGTTTTGAAGCTATCGGTCTAATTGCACACGAAGGCGAGCTTACTGCAATTTTAGCTATAAAAAATGCATGTGAACTGAGTCCGAAGTCTGTCGTAGACTGCGATGCTCACATATCAATCATGGAGGCTTTCATACACGTCGAAAGATTGCTTGCTGCTGATCCCTCGAATTTGAGCAGACTCCGGGATGTTGCTATTTCTTGCATGCAAGTTATTCATACATTGAGTCAAAATCCTATCAGCAGATGGGCCATCCACTCTGCGGAACAGAGCTTCGGATGCTTATCAGCTGCCGTGTCTATCATAAGTGCAAGCTCGGAGGTCCTTAATTTGATGAATAAAGACACCACGTCCGTTAGCAAAAACGTCACCGAATCGAATGAAAAGCCAGTAGATCGACTTCAAGTGGGTGACTTAGTTTATGCAGATATGATTCCTAGTAGCAAGCGATCAAAAGGAGGGTCGAAAATAGATAAGCTTCAAGGAAAAGTCGCATACATTGGTCCCGTAAAGTTTAAGCCCGGCGATAATGATGACTGGATCGGCATTCAACTAACTGGTGAAAGTGCAGGTCAAGGAAAATGTGATGGAAGCGTCCAAGGTGTACGTTACTTTGACTGCGATGGCAGAAAGAAGGACGGAATATTTGTTAAGAAGGACAATGTCGTTAAGAAGCAAGGCAATCAGGTTTTGTTGGAGGTAGTCTCGCCAGAAATAGCAGAAGAGGGAACAGTTTGGCACCCTCTGTTATTGAAGAATGACTTGACTTTAGAACGAGCCGCGTTTTCGCTACTGTTGTCATTGTCAACTAGCAAACCTCATCGTGATGCAATGATGCAAAATGTCAACTTAGTCGACAATCTGACCAACATGATTGAGAATTCAAGTGCAGTAATTGGATATCGAATCAATGCTTTAGAGCTCTTAGTTTCATTAACTCGTCATATGAGCAAGAAAGATGATAAACTACCACCGCTCTTATATTTGTTGGTCGAATCGCAGATGAAAGCACTTCAAGTAACGAGGGATAATCGTGAACAGATGGAAAGAAAGCAATTAATTTGTATGGCAATAAATGGATTACAAAATCTATTTGGTTCATTTATGGATCTAGACGAGCAGTCCAGGACTATGAAGATTACATCCGATCTATTCATTTATTTGACTGATTCGTTGTATACAGGGCCTAAATCAAAAAGAGTAGCTGTATCGATCGAGGACGGACATTTATTCTATCAGTTATCGTCTTTCTTCATATACTCACTGGGTGGTACTGAAAGCGTCGTGGCTTCGATTTTATCGGTGAAATTCATCTCGTCTGTGATACGATTTGTTATGATGACCGCGAGCGTGCCATCATTTGATCGTAATATACCCATCGCAGCTGAAATGAAATTGGCTGGAGGAGAACATTGGAACGCGGCACTAGTACACTGTCTGTTCTACCTGTCTTGCAATATGACCCAATCGTCTCAGGAGCATATAAAGATGAGTTACGAACGCTTGATTGCAGACGTCGAACCTTCACCGAATTACTTCCAGTTTTGTCTTGAGCACATTACAAAGGAGAAGGTCGTTGCATCTGTTGCAGCAAGAAATATATTGACGAACCTTTATTGAAAAAAATATATCAGGATTGCAATTGTAGAATAAATGTATTAGTATTAGTAGAACCGTATGAATATATTTTACTGGTTTACTCCTCTCTTCCTTTCTCTTATTCATGTTTAAGTACGGACGTGTGTTTCACGCCTCCGTGTTCGGGATTGTGACTAAATTTACAATTTACTCCCCTCGTGCATTCCCCACGTTGGAAAGCGTAGCACATATTCTTATCTCGAGTATCCAATTTGTCTCTCCTTTCGTCTGTCATTGTCATACGTTCGACTCGACAGTGTTGGCATCGTTTTGGTTTGTCCGTCCATCCCATTTGTTCATACTTTGTACGTTCTTTCGTTGTAAATACAAATTTCTTCGAGCAACTGGTACATGATAGCTGCTCAACATCATCACCGCCTCCGGCAGCAAGGAGTAGCGCATTATCCAAGGCGCGTCGGGCTGCCGTTTTGGCTCTACGTAAATCTTTGTCAATTTTGTTACCTTTAAATTCTGCTAGCGCAATTTGATATGCGCGTTCTAATTCGTTGATGATACCGTCGTCTTCTTTCGTTGGAGGTTCTGTAGGAAGTGCGTTGTTTCTCCCACAATCTTCGTTGGTCTGATTTTCACATGAATTTTTAGTTGCCGGTGATGTGATCGATGGTGATATTGCCGTTGAATCAACAAAATCGTTGTTAGAATCAAATTTCTTCCGCGCCTTCTTTGATCGTTTCGTCCTCTTTAGTTCATCATTCGATTCATCATGCTTACGCACGCGTTTCGTCGCTGGGTGGGCGGAGGACACCATCATAATTATTGTTGCCCCTAAGTAGAAAACGAAGCGGGTTGCTTGGGTTGGTTGTGGTTGAGTGGTGAGGGGGACAGACGGGAACATGGCGCACGGTGTCACTGCTACCATAGCTCGCCTACTTTGAAGATGATGTGGCAAATCTCATCGGTCTTCGCCATCACTACCGCCGTTGTCAGTGCTACGGTTGGTCATGATGATGCGAAACCATTCTACCTCCGTGACATACAGTTGGGTGACTACACATTTCCGTTCTCCCCAATGACAGTAATTATCACGCTCATGTCCTTCATCCTACTTAATAAAATCTTAGCCCAGCCGAAGTCAATTGCGACTGCATCGCATATCCTATTGGATGGAGCAGATGCCGAAAAACGATCGATTGCAATGAAGGGTGAAATTAAGAATGATTATAGAAAGTTTCAATCATTTGCCAAGGAACATTCCAAGTGTCCGAGTGGGAAAAGTGCAGGTGGGCGTTTGGGTACTTTCAGACCTGGACAAATGGTACCAGCATTTGATAAAGCAATTTTTGGAACGGAGAGTAAGGTCGGTGAAGTAATTGGACCTATTCAAACGGTAAGCTGATGAAAACAACGTTGTATATTTGTTGTTTACACCTCTTAATTTTTCACATATGCATCTCTTTGCAACATACACACTTAGAATTTTGGATGGCATTTAATCTGGATCGAGGACCGAAATTTGGCATGAATGAAAATCACTTTGATGATTGGCGGAGGAATTAGATACGCGTGTGAACTTTTGCTTTGGATAAAGTTCTCATGAAAGTACAGATACTTATTTACATTCTTATTTTGCTTTTCAAACATGATTTGTAAGATAAATTGTGGGTTGTTGATTATTCCATCTCTTTCAATGCAGCCTTCGCTGCCGCCCGTGCCACCTTTGATGCCTTTAATGCTGGCTTCTTCGTCGATTTGACCGGTAGCGAACGACTATTACATGACGGATCCTTCAGACCACTAAAAGCGCGAATCATTTCTACTATTACATCAGTATCGTACATACTCCAGAATGCATCATTCAATCGTATTTCAGTTTCAGCCCACCGTCCCTTAGCCTTCCATAACATTAACATGGGCAAGCCGACATATACCATCCCCCCACCAACTAATGCAGGTACTAGCCATGGTTGTGCGGTAAATAGTGGTAATGTCGTCGTACCACCGAACCAACCCCATAATCCAGTTGCTGGTACCGATACTGTTTGTGCCCCCAAGAACATGGCAATTGTTGCCGATTGCTTAACATTCCCTGCCGTGGATGTTTTTAGAAATATGGCCGCCTGTATTGTTGACCATTTACCAGTCTTACAATAAACAGCAATGCATTCTGAGTTGGCATATAGTAGATGATGAGGTGGGAGGAGGTTGGGTTGGTCGGATGATTTGTCGTCGCCAACGTCATCCTCCTCGACGGCTTTTAAACCACAAGATGAAGATGGTGGGAATGGTTCCTCTCCATATTCAAGGAGGAAACGCAGTCTTGCCAGCACGAGCTTGACTGGGTCAGTTTCAGGCAAACGGAGCTTTTGTTTTTGTTGCTTTGTTGCTGTATCCCCATCGGCGACCTGCAACGATGGTTTTGTTTTCGATGAATTATTCTTGTTCCTCCAACTAAACCAAGAGCGTTGAGTCTCATTTTTGTTCTCCGGCGTTTTTCTAATTTTTGCTTGATTGCATTGCTCCACCTCATCGACATTTAAACCCGCAGAGGGCCATGTAGAACCCTCAAACGGTGCATCGTTACCTAACCCGCCAACACCATCCTGGGCGGCAGCTGACGCCATTAATTTTACATCAACATCATTGTCTTTAATTTTGTCATGCAACTCCTCGTTGGACGAGTGTACCTGGAGTTGAACCTCCTCTCCGTAGCGTATCTTTGTCCATTTCTTAATTTCAGTTTCATCATCAATAGTAACAATTTGCATCCGTCTACGTGGCTCTGTCTTCTTCCGCGTCTTGTTATCATCTGGTCCGACCTTATCCTGACTAACTGGTGATAAACCACAATCGACAATCGTAACAACATCAGGTCCGACGGAGAATACGATACCATGAACTTGCAAAGGGTAGAGATAACCAATCATCCTCCAACGTATGACATGATCCCCCACGTGTAAATCATGTGTGAATTTGATATCGAACTCCTCCTCTACTAACACTTTCGTAAATGGACTGTCAGCATTGTATGGTTTAGACGATAATCCCAAATATCGACCTAAAACCATCATCGATGCCTCACTTTTAACTTCACTTAATATAGTCTGTGCATCTGTCGTGTCGGCATCTGAAAATAAGTCAGTGGCTGTGTCCGAAAAGACGTCATTTGCATTTGGTTCATCTTCATCATCATCATCATCATAATCATCATCATTATAATCAGTGCCAGTTATCCGTTTTGAAGAGCTACCACCTTTCGGACTGAGGAATCCACAGCCCCATCCATTATTTTTCACAATAATGTCAGTGCCCATACTACTACTGCCCTCATCCTCGTCATGGTGGTAGTCGTAATCTTTTTCGTTGTCATAATCTCCTCCTCTTACTTTTTCACCGTGTTCTTTGGATGACGTTGACGGTGTCCATGTAACACCTCCTCTCTTCTCTGGTTTACTGGTAATTCTCGTTACTTTCTCATCCGTCTTACGATTCCGTCGTCGTATTATTTTTTCATTCGTAGAAATGATCGTAGCAGCAGTATGCGATGGGTCGTCATTCGGAGGAGGTTCCATCATTATTTCATCGTTAAGAACATTATTATTCTCCTCATCATAATACGAAGATGATGGACGAGGTCGTCTTCTCACCCTCGTATCAGCGGCGTGTTTTGTTGGCGAGTCACGACTGCATGCCGCGATGGGGGAGACGGTGCTCATGCTTGGTATCAAGAATGATCGCTCTGTGCTGTGGCTATGCCCAGCTGAACAGAGTAGAGGCGTCTGCTTTTGCTGTTGGCTCTACAATACCATGAAATTTTTGATTCGGTTCTCAATCAAACAAAGAGTATCCGATCTTCTGTTTTGAACACAAAAGAATCCGCGGAGGGACACTTTTTTCGCTTTGCTCGCCATAAATGCGTGTACTCCACCCAATGCTATCGCTGTTTGGTCAGCCAGGGGACCACTGAAGAAGTCTACACAACACCATAGTTCTTGCTCGATCTTCATTAATCTCCGCCGCTTCAGCGCACGATGCCTCATTCGTTTGTCATCGTGGCTATCCTTGGAATCGCTGGATGCTTGGCGGAAATCATTGTTCCTCCAGACACGTTGCATGGGCAAGGACGGAGGATTCGAGGTGGTCATGGGTACAACAATCACGTCGTTGACGCAGTTGGAATTTCACAGCAACGACGACTTGACAGATTGCTGCCGATTTATATAGGATCCGAGAATATCAATCCAAACAAACAGGTATCTGTCATCAAGATAGGATCAGATAATGTTAATCCTAATAAACAGGTGGCATTCATTAACCCTAATAGCCAGGTCATTGACGATGTTGAATTAACCGGTGAAATGGTGACGACATATACGCCCACCTTACAGCCAAGTGATGCTCCCAGTGATGCTCCCAGTGATAGTCCAAGTGGCTCGTCTAAGCCGTCGGTTTTGAATCTTAACGACGATGATGGAATAAGTGATTCTATTCTTATGACAATCACTAACGATGATGGAATAAATGACTCGTTAACGACCATTCTACCATCATCCAAGGCAAATAAGCCATCTGCTAACCCAACGACTATTTCAACAAAAGCAGAAAAGTTCTTGAATCCCAATGTAAGCACCAATGATGAGGATGGTGAGGTTATGAACGATGAGGTAACAACTATAATTACAAATGAGACAACTTCCAACCAAACAATTGATGTCACTATCCCTAATAGTGTGAGCACCAATGGTGACGATGATGGTGTAAATGATGAGGTGACAATTATTACAACAACTCCATCAAACGACATATCCACACCAATGTCGAATGTGTCAACAACGATATATCCATCTACTCGTTTTAAACTCTATTGGTATTGGGGAATAGATTGGAGTCCTACCGAAGATTTGTTTTTTTGCATGGGTAAGTTTTTTTTATCTGACGTATCTTTTTAGTTATTCGGAAGTTTGGGCAATATATGGTTTGATGTGATGGTAACTGACCCCGTTAATCTGTTCGTTAACTTTTCTTCAGAATGCAGTGGCAACGATGGGTGTTATGTAGGTAACAACCTTTATCAGAAGCAGTGTAATGACGAGTCCATCGATCAACTATTCACGGTAGTTGGAAATACAGTTCGTCCAACGCATGATCAATCATTGTGCTTCACTATCATGGGCTACGACAGGGCGATAGATACGGATGGTGATCCAATCACAACACCAATTGAACTACAATTATGTGATGAGAATAATAGTTTACAACAGTTTGTGGGATACAAGAGCAGTGGAGAGTTCGAGCTAAATCCAATTAATCGTGGTGATCGGTGTTTGACAGCACATCATTTTCCCAAATCATATGAGCAAATTTATCCCAGAGATTGTATAAACGCCAGGATCGATCATAGCTCGAGCTATATTGCGTACAATTGAAAGATTATGATTCATCAGTGAGTTCACAATTGCTTCTGATTTTATTCAATAGTTACAACAAGGGAAAATCGTAACATGTTTAAATTTGTAGACTGTATAATGTGCCATCACAAATTAGTATTAAAGCTAATTCTTCGTACTTATGAGATTTTTTGGCTAGAGACATCTCCTCATAGACCCTCCAAAAATTCCCTCAGCTTTTTCATGGCCACTTCCAATTCCTCCATACTCGTGGCATAACTCATCCGTACTGTCCCAGGTGCGCCAAAGCTCTCCCCGGGCACTAACGCTAGTTTCTTCTCTTTCAATAAATCCAAACACAAACGTGTATCATCTCCATTGTAATACTTACTCACGTCGGGTAAGACGTAGAATGCACCATCGGGAGGTACGGCAACCTTCACCCCATCCATTGTTGCTAGTTCTCTTAGTACATAATCGCGCTTTACTCTCATTATCTCCACATTATTCTCCAACCATGATTCATTAACCTGCGTCAATGCCGCGACGCCAGCTGCCTGACTTACCGAACTAGCACAGCTAGTAATCTGTCCTTGTAGTACCGACGCGGCCTTGGCATATCGTGCAGGCGCGGCAAGGTAGCCAAGACGAAACCCCGTCATGGCATGTGACTTTGAAAAACCATTCACCGTTAATGTCCTATGGAACATGCCTGGTAATGAGGCAAAGGATGTAAATTTACCATTGGCGGTATATACCAATCGTTCATATATTTCATCTGCTAATATTACCACATTTGGATATTTTTGTAATACCATGGCTATTTGGGTCAGTAGTTCGATCGAATGTACCCCACCGGTAGGATTGGATGGATTGCACAGTATGAGTAATTTGACATTCGGATGAGATTGCAAACATGCATCCAATGCAGTCGGGTTGATTAAATATCCATCCTCCACGGCCGTGTCAAGTATGATGGGTATGGCACCCACGAGTAATGCCATTTCCGGATAGGATGGCCAATACGGTGCTGGTATAATAACCTCATCGCCTGGACCACATGCTGCCAGTAGTCCCTGGTAGACACATTGCTTCGCACCATTGCCTACAACTATTTCTGTATTTGGATTGTAAGTTACCCCCCGTCGTTTTTGTAAATCATTAGCAATGGCAGTTCGGAGTTCGAGCGTGCCAGTCACGGCCGTATACCGAGTTTGTCCTGCATTCATTGCGGCCGTTGCGGCTGTCATGACTTCTATGGGTGGATCAAAGTCAGGTTCGCCGACACAGAGTGATGTCACGACCTCGCCCTCCGATTCCATTTGCTTTACGAGACTAAATATCTCAACTGTTTTGGATGGTTTAATACGTGATAATAATGGATTGAGTGGGGAGAGAGATGACGTTGTATCGTCAACTGCTGCTTGGTTATGTGGTGAAGTTACATCGTTGCGTAATTTAGAGACATATCGATGAGACCGAGCAACAGATGATGACAGCCTCGTTATTGATGACAATCCCGAGAAAGCGGCGCATGAGGAAAGCGTGCCACCAATAGCAATGAGCTCGTAAAGATGCATCATCGCGGTAAAAACTAAGGTGGTAAGAACACGGACTCGTAAGAAGAAGCAGGAAGGAGGGGTTTGGCGCCAAAATGAAAGTAACAACAAAGGTTGCAACCAAGACCAGAGAACCACTAATAGAGCCTAATATCGTTAGCTGCTTAGGAGTATTTAACAATTTGGTTGCCGGCCTCGTCCTTTAGTGGCCGCCTGAAAACGGTGCATCAATTATTTACTCA
>Ga0247832_1003093_pt1 | contig 23657 bp, 21 predicted proteins | sample LaCruzMarch2015__10_FD_192407 | JGI IMG/M metagenome (GOLD analysis project Ga0247832, IMG submission 192407) | Freshwater microbial communities from meromictic Lake La Cruz, Castile-La Mancha, Spain - LaCruzMarch2015_4m | ecosystem: Environmental > Aquatic > Freshwater > Lake | place: Spain... | reverse complement strand
CAAAGCGCCTGGCAGCGGCGCTTCCGCCTTATAAACGGCGATGCCGAGAGATGCCTGAAATGTCGCGCCCTGGCCGCGGATGGTTGGGGATTGTGTGTTGCGCGAGCCCTGGCCGTTGGCGCCGACCACCACCGAAGCGACGGACGATTGCAGCGATTGCGTGTCGATGATGTTCATCTGCGCGCTGTGTTCATTGTTGAATGCTGTGATCGCGACGGGGACGTCCTGGTTTTGTTCTTCTTTGCGGCGGGCGGTGACGACTATGTCTTCAACGCTGGAAACTTCCGTTGCGGCGTTCGTGTCCTGCGCTGCGGCTGGCGCTACGGAGGCGACCAGGGCAATGGCTGCGGCGCTCATCAGGAAATTCTTGGCGCGCTGTGAATGCGTATCGGTAAGCATGCGGTGTCTTCTCCCCTAGGGTCGGGGTTGTGTGCGGACGCTGGGCGTCTTTGGATCGAGGCGCACATGACATCCCGGTAGCCAGGGGCGGGCTTGAACTTCGGTTAAAGATTCAACGATTGAGCGGAAAAATTGCTGTTTTGCGTACTAAATTAGGCTTATTTGCAACGATTATTATCATATCTTGGCAATTTTATCTAGTAAAAGTGAAATTTGGAACGGCGTCGATAGTAAAAAAGAACGCCCGGCCAAAAATTTGGCCGAGCGTCCATGCTTCTCCGATTTTATAGGGTTTGCCGGCCTTAAGGAATTGAAAGGACAATTTTCCCGCGCGTGTGTCCGCTCTGAACTTTTTCATGCGCCAGTGCTGCGTTTTGGAGAGGGATTTTTTCGATGGGCGGCGCGGACGCCCGGCCGCTCGCCAGAGCTTCCGTCGACGCGCGGATATGGTCCGGAAGCCGCATGATCGCCTCCATGTTTGAGCGGATGCTCACCCCCCGCGACTTGGCGAAGTTCATGTCGAAGGCGCCGATGTCCTCGATTAGGGTTTCGATGCAGATGATGTGGCCGCCAGGCTTGACCCACTTGGCGGCGTCCGCGGGCAATGTGCCCAGACCGACGCAATCGACGATGAGATCGAGTCCGTCCGGCGCGAACGCCTTGAGGGCCGCGTCCATATCGCCTGCACGGTAGTCGATGCACCTTTCCGCGCCCAATTGCGCGATATAATCCAAATTGTGCTTGCTGGCCGATCCCGCTACCCGAATACCTTCGCCGTGCGCGAACGAAATCGCGTAGCTGCCGACGCCGCCAGACGCCCCATGAATGAAGACGCTTTGTCCAGCTTTGGCTTGTCCGACATCCATCAGCGCGCCCCAGGCTGTGCCGCCAGCGGTGACTAGAGTAGCGGCAACCTCTAGCGGCATGGAATTAGGCAGCACCACAACGCCTTGCGCGTAGGCCAGGGCATATTCAGCGTAAGCGCCCCAGGCGCCCATAGCGACCTGGCTGCTGAAGACAACGCGCTGGCCCGGTTTCAAGTCTTCAACGCCTGCACCAACGGTTTCGATTGTTCCAGCGCCCTCGAAGCCGAGAACGAACGGAAAGCGATACTCATAATATTTAACCAGCTTGCCTTCCCGGCATTTCCAATCCGCCGGATTAACACCGGCGAACGCGACGCGGACGAGTACTTCACCTTCACCGGGGGTAGGGGCCGGCAGCTCCCCATATTGCAGCTTCTCCACGCCGCCGCATTCCTCGATATAGATCGCGCGCATTTTTGATCCTCCCATGTGGGTATGGTTTGGCGTATTGCACACGGCGCTGGCAAGCGGACAGTGTTTGAAGGCGGCTGGCTGATACGCTAACCGGTTTGATCTCAGTTCGATGAGCGCGGTCTTTAGCCTGTAAAACCTTTTGAATTGGAGACCTCTCACACGCTATCCTGCGTAAAATCCAGGCGCGTTGGCTTTTAAGGGCTCGGCGTCAGAGAGGCGGACATTTATGCGAACCCAAGGAGCGGAATGACCGCCGCAGAAACCTCATTGCGAAGCTTTTCTCAAGTGATCTTGGCGCTCAACGCGTCCCTCACCGAGGCGCGGCCGTGGCATGATTTCTTACTCCGGCTGAGTGATTATACAGACGCCAAATACGCCACGCTGATCCTTACGCCACCCAATGCAATGGGACTTGGCACTGTGATCACGCCTGCGGCGCAGCCTGGGATCGAGCAATGGTATCGAGACAATTTTTTCGATATCGACCCATTTGCGAATTTGCCGGAAGGCAAAGTGGTGTCGCTTTATGAGTACATCAACGAGGTCGACTTCAAGAACAGCTCTTACTTTAAGGACTTCCTCAATCACGTGGACGGTTCTCATGTCTTGGGCGTCGACCTGCGCACCAGTGGCGGCTTCGAGGCGCGTCTGCGCATAACGCGCGCCGCCGGCGGCGAACCCTTCTCCATCGCGGAGCGCGCGCGCTTGGAACTCGTGATCCCGCATCTGCGACAGGCGGTCGAGATTTATCAGAGGCTCGAGACATCCCGCTCCGAAGAGGCTGTCATTGCGGGCGGTGTCGAGCACTTTGCTGTGGGCACTGTGATCCTCGACTATTCCTACAAGGTTTTGAAGATGAATCGCTTCGCGGCGTCGATCCTGTCCGAGCAAGACGGGGTGTCGTTGTTTGGCGGGCGCGTCGTTTTTGGAGATGCAAAGACCGACGCGGATTATCGTGCGTTGTTACTGTCTGCGGTGAAGGGCGAATCCGAGGACGCGCCTGAGTTGCGCGTTGCGCGACCTTCAGGCCGCCCGGACATTTCAGTGGTTGTGCGGCATGTTTCAATCCCGGACTTTATGCATACGGGCAGTGCGCCGGCCATTGCTCTACTCTTAAGTGATCCCGGCAGCCGTGCTTTGGTGAGCGCGCAATCGCTGCGGACCGTTTTCGATCTGACACCATCCGAAGCCGCAATTGCGGCTTCGCTCGCGAACGGTATGTCGGTCAGCGATACGGCTTCGCATTTGGGCGTAGCGCTCAACACCGTGCGTACGCACTTGCGATCTATTTTCTCTAAAACGGGCGTCAGCCGTCAGTCGCAACTTGTGCATTTGATTCATACGCGTGTAAGGCCGCAAGAACGTTCTAATGAAGAAACTGCGCGCGCCTAAGAGCACGACGCCGTCAAAAAAGGGGAAACGCATGAGACTGGAAAGTAAGCGCGCCATCGTCACGGGCGGCGGCAGCGGCATCGGACAAGCCATTGCGCGGCGGTTTGCCGCCGAAGGCGCGCGCGTCGCGGTGTTTGACATGAACGCCGACGCGGCTGCTGAAACCATCAAAAATCTGCCGGAAGGTCGCCACCTCTCTATGGCGTGTGACATAGGCGACAGCGCTGCTGTAGATGCTGCGGTCGCACACGTTGTTCAAACATTTGGCGGTGTGGACGTCTTGGTCAACAATGCCGGTACGGGCCGGGGGCCCAATGATGGCAGCAATGAATTATATGCCGGCCAAGCGGAGCGTGCGGCGCAGATCGTGCGCGGTGAAGCGCCTACGGCGCATCCCGACCAGACAATTCACATGTCTGATGAGGGATGGCGTCATGTGCTAAACGTCAACCTGAACGGCGCGTTCTGGTGTGCGCGCGCTGTTGTTCGTCATTTGGCGAAAGAAAATCGTCCAGGGTCGATCATCAATATCGCATCGACGTCATCGGTTTCGGGCGAGGGGCCGATTCATTACGTCACCAGCAAGGCTGCAGTGATCGGGCTCACGCGTGGTTTGGCGCGGGAATTATCGTCTCGCGGCATCCGCGTGAATGCGATCAATCCCGGGCCGACCAATACACCGATTATGCAGTCGATTCCGGATGAAGCCGTGAAAGCGTTGGAGGCGCACATTCCGCTGGGGCGTATGGCGGATCCTATGGAAGTGGCGCATGCAGCCTTGTTTCTGGCGAGCGATGAATCGTCCTATGCGACGGGAAGCACTGTGACAGTGAATGGTGGGACTTGGTTTCTCTGATGGGTGCGCTTTGGCTGCGGATGAAACGCCGCCTGCGGTTCCATTATTGGTGGTATTAGGCCCTTAAACGCTGCGACTTTGTTACCCATATTCGAACATGGCGTTGATTTTCGTATCTGAGTTTGATGTTATGCAACGTATGCGGAAGAGAGCGTGCGGCTAGAAGCGCGCCTGCGCACTGAGGAAGAGGCTAATGGCTTCGAATTGAGGCCCATTTTATCGCACTGCATCATTGGGCGTCGCTGCATTGCAACAATCCGTAAAGGGATTGACCGGCACGCCAGGATTGCATGGGGAGGGAATTATTATGAAGTATATGAAAATTGGAGGCGTGAGCCTCCTTGCACTTTCTGCTGTGCTCGCGGCGATGCCGGCGATGGCGCAGGATCAAGCGGCGGCAAATCCCGGAGACATTATTGTCACGGCGCAAAAGCGCTCTGAGCGACTCCAAGAAGTCCCGATCGCTGTTTCTGCCGTAGGATCAGACTTTCTCCAATCCCGCGATATTAGCTCGATTGATCGCTTGGGGTCTGTGGCGCCGAACGTGAAGATCGAACGTGCGCCGTCTAACAAGACAATTTCGCAGATCTCTATCCGCGGGTCAGTGACCATCAATCCGGCCATTACGTGGGAGCCTGCCGTCGGTCTTTATCTCGACGGCGTGTACATCGCGAAGGCGCAAGGGTCGATCTTCGATGTCGCCGATCTCGAGCGCATTGAAGTGCTGCGCGGCCCACAAGGAACGCTCTATGGCCGCAACACGCTCGCGGGCGCAGTGAATCTTATCACCAAAAAGCCCTCGGGTGAACTCGGCGGGTTCCTTGAAGGATCTTACGGCGAGTACAATTATCGCAAAGTCAAGGGGTCTTTAGATCTACCCAAGTTCGGAATTGTGTCGGTAAAGCTCTCCGGCCAGATTCAGCAACGCGATGGCTACACGGATGTCGTTGATAATCCTTTTCCTGCCGCTTTCCTCGCGAATCCTAAGTCAACGGACGAGACGAACGATATCGACGGGCAGAGCTTCATGGCGCAGGTTCGCGCCGAGCCGACGGATAATCTGACGCTCGATTATACCTACGACTACTCGAAGTTTGACCAAAAGCCAGATTATGCTCAACTCTTTCGCGTGAACCGCAATGGCGATCCGCGTGATATTTTTGATCCTGCATCGCCCAGCTATCCGTTTGCGGGTGCATTTTTCCCGCTTAATTTGTACACGGATACTGATCGCCAAGAAGAGGCGAGTCTCGACGGCGAATTGTTGGAGCAGTCGAAGGCGTCTGGGCATGCGCTCACTGCGACGTGGGATGTTGGAGACGTCACACTGAAGTCGATTTCCTCCTACCGCTCTTTGCGCTGGTCGGATATTCTAGACCTCGACGGCTCGCCATTAAACGTCGCGCACACCAAGCGCTTCACCAAATATCAGGCCTTCAGCCAAGAATTGCAGGCGACGGGCGGGCTTCTTGACGAACGGCTGAAATATGTGGCCGGCGTTTATTACTTCCGCGACAAGGCCTTTACGGACAATCCGCAATCCTATTTCGGCGGGGCGACGACCTTTACGTCGCAATACGGATCGCACACGGAAGCATGGGCTGCATACGCCCAGCTCGATTATCAAGTTACCGACCAGCTTACTGTGATCGGTGGGCTTCGCTATAACCATGAAGAGAAGGACATTTTGCGCGTCCTTCAAGTGCCGGGCGCCACGTTGATCAACGTGCAATATGGTGACCTGCCGGACGCAAGTTTCAACAATCTGAGTCCCGCGCTTACCGTCAAGTATGAGTTCAATCGCGACCTGAACGTTTATGCGCGTTATGCAAAGGGCTTTAAGTCTGGCGGCTTTAACGGTGAGACAAATATCGTTGGCCCAGATGCCGGATGCGCCGCGCCCGCGGAGTTGACATGTCCCTATCGGCCAGAAAAAGTCGATAGCTATGAAGTGGGCTTCAAGTCGCAATGGTTTGACCGGCGCTTGACCTTGAACTCAGCCATTTTTTGGGATGAGCATAAGGACATCCAGCTATCAATCTTTACAGCGACCGGCGCTGCGGGATCTGTTGTAAAGAATGCTGCTCAAGCTCAGATTCGCGGCTTGGAAGTGGAAGCTACAGCCCGTCCAATCGATACTCTGACATTGAATGCTTCTTTCGCCTTCCTGGACGCGGAATACGAAAAATATATCGAAGCGGGCGTCGACGTTTCGGACAACCGGGCGTTTCCGCACACGCCTGAATTCACGGCTTCCCTTGGCGCGGACTGGGAAGCGGCGCGTGGCGATTGGGGCAAGTTGAACTTGATCGGCGATGTAAACTTCGTTGATGAATATTACACTTACCCGTATCCGCTCAACACGCCGACTCCATCGGATCAAAACGCGAATAATACGAAGTCCGAGGGACGTACGATCGTAAATCTCGCCGCGAACTTGACCGAAATTCCGCTCGGTCGCAGCAAGGCTAATGTGTCGCTGTGGGCGCGGAATGTGTTCGAAGAGGACTCGCCGCAAAACTTCATCGATTTCGGACCGGGGTTCGGTGGACTCACGGTGGCCTATTTCCCGGATCCCCGCACGATTGGTGTGACCATGGGCGTGCGCTTTTAAAAGGCGCTCGTCTTCGACACGTATCGTGTACGTAATTTAGAAGGCTGGCTGGGGAGGGGTGACCCTCCCCAGCATTCTATTGGAAGGCGCCTGGGCGGGAAGAAGAGCTACCTTAAGCGACTTTTTTCTTTCTTTATTGGCGAGCCTCACCCATTTTGGTGAGGCGCTAAGCCGCAGCACGGCGCAATGTCTGAGGTTAATAACAGGCCCTAACTAGAGGACGGAACGGCTGATGAAATTTTCTCTGATTTATGAAGCTCAGATGGCTGATCCATCGCGCGAATCCGAACGCCGGTGCTTTAACGAAATCGTCGAGCAGGTGATCCTTGCTGAAGAAATGGGCTTCGACACCGTGTGGTCGGTCGAGCACACCGCCCTCACCCAATATGCGCACATGTCTGCGCCTGAGACCTTCCTTGCTTACATGGCGGGTCGGACCACCCGTATCGGCATTGGCCACGGCGTTGTTTGCTTGCCGCCGGCTATGAACCATCCTGTGAAGGTTGCAGAGCGTATTGCGACGCTCGATATTCTGTCTAACGGCCGAGTCCACTTTGGTATGGGTAAGGGCGGCACACAGCAAGAAGCCGGTACGTTCGGTTATGATCTCACCGAACTGCAGCCGATGATCGATGAGAGCATGTATCTCATTCCAAAGATCTTGAAGGATGGCCACGTCGAGCACGACGGTAAGTACATCAAGATCCCATCCCGTCCGATCCATCCGAGCCCAGTCCAAGAACCGCACCCGCCGCTCTATTACGCCTGCACCCGTGAATCGACGCTAGAACTCGCTGGCCGTCGCGGCATCGGCGCGCTCGTTCTGGGCTTTTCCGGTCCGGAAGAAATTGCCCGTAAGAACGCGATCTATCGCGAAAACTTCAAGAATCGTAAGGCTGAGGACCAAGTCGGCTTTGTGCCGAACGAGCACCTCGCTGCATTCTGCGCCGCTTGCGTTCTCGACGATCGCGACGAAGCTCGCCGGATTGGTCTAAAGGGGCAACGCTTTTTCGCTGAAGCTATTTCTTATTGGTATCAGGGCGGCCCAAAGCCAACAGCGCATATCGAATCGTCGGAAGAGAACGAAGACGAGTTGGCGAAGGCGCGTGAACGCGTTGTCGCGTACATCTCGGACGAAAAGATCGTTGACGGCGCCGATGCAATGACCAGCAATTACACGGTCGCTCAAGACGCCTATGGCAATGCGGACGATTGCATCCGTTACGTCACGCGTCTTCAAGAGGCCGGCGCGGACGAAGTTTTGTTCCTGTTGCAGATGGGTACGATCCCGCACGAATCGATCCTCCAGACGATCCGGAATATCGGTCAGAAGGTCATTCCGTATTTCCGCAACAGCGCCAGCGTCGCTAAGGCCGCTGAATAATAAAAAAGGGAAAACGCCAGATGGCGGTGTTCGCAAAGAAGGCTGCGCTCGTTACCGGAGCCGGGTCAGGTATTGGCGCGGCTGCTGCGCAGCGTTTAGCGGCTGAAGGCGCCGCCGTCGCTGTCGTTGACCTTAATAAAGCGGGCGCGGAACGCGTCGCGAAACTGATCGAGTCGAACGGCGGCCGCGCGATCGCGGTCGCCGCCGACATCACCTCAGAGGTTGATAATTCCCGCATGTTCGAAGAGGCGAAAGCCGCTTTCGGCGGTGTAGATGTCGCGTTTTTGAACGCCGGGGCCGTGCAAGCCTATGGTCCTTTCGAGGACATGACGATCCAGACCTTTGATAAAATGATCGCCCTGAACCTGCGTGGGCCATTTCTTGGCCTGCGTGAGGCGTTGAAGACTTTGCGTCCTGGCGGTGCTTGCGTCGTCAATGCCTCGGCGGCCGCGTGGGTTGGTTTCGCCGATGCCGCCGGATATTCCTCCGCTAAGCATGGCTGTGTGGGTTTGGTTCGGTCGGCAGCGCGCGCATTCGCCAATAAGAGTTTACGGGTCAACGCCATTTGCCCCGGCAATGTGGCGACGCCGCTGAACGGCGTAGCACAAAACGATACTATTGTGTCGCCAGATACGCTGATGCCTGCGGCTGATCGCGGCGAGTTGAGCCCTCAAATGGTGGCGGAAATTGCGCTTTTCCTGATGAGCCCGGCTGCCGCAGGTGTGAATGGCCAAGCGCAACTCGTTGACGCGGGCTTATTATCGGCCTTCCCTCCTTTAGAGTTTTAATCAACATATAGAGGCCAGGGAGATAACGATGGCGGGCGCCAAACAAGACGATCCGAGATTTATGTTTATCGAAAATCAGGTCGTTAGATCGGACATCTTTGAGATCAACGCGCCAGCTTCGGTCGTTTGGTCGATCCTCACCGATCTCAAGCGTTACAATGAGTGGAACCCGTTCTGCATCAGGGCGGAATCCACTCTGGAAATCGGCGCGCCGATTTTTATGACGCTGATGTACTACCCGCATCCCGGCACTTTGGCGCCGAATTGCGAGTATATCAGCGCCTTCGAACCGGAGCGGAAGCTCTCCTGGGATGCACCCTGGCTGGATGAATGGCCGTACCCGGCTATTCGCGACCAGATCATCGAACCAACCAGCGACACAAGCTGTCGCTATTGGTCTACGGATGCGTTTCTTGGCGAGAACGGCCTCCACGTCATGAATTTTTGTGCTGCGTGGGTGAAACGCGCATTCGACGATTCCGGCCGCTCTCTGAAGGCGCGTGCAGAAGCCATGCACAATGGGACGATTCGCGGCGATAACTTGCCCCGTCCGGCATAAGATCCTTTCGTCAACCGTGTACAAATAGAGCAATGATGACCGGCGCAGGCACTGCCAGCGCCGGTTTTTCTTGGTTGAGGGGTAGGTTCAAATGCGGCTGTCGCCTGACCTTACGCGGCGTGGTTTCGTTGGGGCGGTCGCCAGCGCAGGGATCTTAACGGGGCTTTCCTGTACAGACCGCGCTAAATTTTCGCCAAACGGCGTCGCGTCGCTCGCTGATAGACTTATTGAAGACAAGCGCGCGCCAGGTCTGGTTATTGCGCACGGCAAAGCTTCTGAGCCGACGCATTTTCTGACACGGGGCACTATCGCCTTCGACAGCAAAACGCCTGTCGATCAGAATACGCTGTGGCGCATCTATTCCATGACCAAGCCTATGACCGGTATGGCGGCGATGATCCTCATCTCTGAGGGCAGGCTTGCGCTCGATCAGCCCGTCTCGGACTTCATTCCAGCTTTTCAGAAGATCAAAGTTTCGGTGGACGGTTCGGGTTTACAAGCGCTTCCGGCGCGGACGCCCGTCACTGTCCGGCATCTGCTGACGCATACCAGTGGTCTGATTTATGGAGAATTTACAGAGTCGCCGATTGCTGATGCTTATCGAAAGCTTGGCATTTTTGGCCTTCAAACCAAGCAGGGAGAAAACCTCGAAGCCGCGCCAAGTCTCGCAGAGTTCGCGGATCGGGCGGCGACGATTCCACTCGTTTGCGAGCCAGGCGCAAACTGGGTTTACGGCGTCGGTCTCGATGTTTTGGGGCGAGTGATTGAAGTTGCATCGGGCGAGCCATTTGATCGTTTCCTGCAGCGTCGATTGATTGATCCTTTGGGCATGACCAGCACGTTTTTCACCGTGCCGGAGGCCTTGAAAGACCGTTTGTCGCCGTCTTATGAGCGAGGGGTGTTTTCGGTTCATGTGTTGGACCCTGCGGCTTCATCCATTTATCTCGAAGCTCCGCCGATTCCTTATGGCGGTTCGGGTCTCGTCTCGAGCGCACGCGACTACGATCGCTTTCTCGCCATGATCGGTAATCGAGGAATGCTCGATGGACAGGAAATCATGCGACCGGATGCGGTGGCGATGGGCGTTTCCAACTTGGCTCCGGCAGGCGTTAACTTAGCGGAGCTCCGCATGACCACTGGGGATCCAAGCGAGGGGCAAGGCGCCGGGGCTTCAATCGTTCTAGACGGCGTTGCTGCCGGTACATTTGGCTGGGCCGGTATGGCGGGCACGGTTGGGCGCGTGAACGTAAAAACTGGGCTTCGCTATTCGGGGTTTCTCAATGTGGTTGGCGAAACAAGATTGATGAACGATCTGGGACCGGCTGTTCAGAGGGAGTTCGCTTAAGCTCAGTCTTTGAGCTTCTTTAGTTTAGGTCGTGTGGGCGTAATAAAGCGAGGCTGGTTTATCGTCTGGCCGTGCCTTACATCTTCAACTCAGCCAGGAGTGTTTTGATGCCGGATCAGGAGTACACGCCACCGAAAGTCTGGGTTCCCAAGCCCGCCGAGGGCCGTTTCGCCAGCATCAATCGGCCCGTCGCTGGTCCAACGCATGAAAAGGAACTGCCGATTGGCAAGCATCCTTTGCAGCTTTATTCGTTGGCCACGCCCAATGGAATAAAGGTGACTGTCCTGCTCGAAGAGCTTTTGGCGGTGGGCCACAAGGGCGCCGAATATGACGCCTGGCTCATCAACATCATGGACGGCAATCAATTCGGCAGCGGTTTCGTTGATGTAAATCCGAACTCAAAAATTCCGGCCTTGATGGATCGCAGCGGACCTGAACCGGTGCGGCTTTTCGAGTCCGGCGCGATCCTCACTTATCTTGCGGACAAATTCGACGCCTTCCTGCCGAAAGCGCCGAAGAAGCGCGCGGAAACACTGTCCTGGCTCTTCTGGCAAATGGGCGCGACGCCTTATCTCGGTGGCGGTTACGGCCATTTCTTTGCGTATGCGCCGGTGAAACTGGAATACGCCATCGATCGCTTCACCATGGAGGTGAAACGCCAGCTGGACGTGCTGAACCGCCATTTGGCGGACAATGAGTATTTCGCTGGCGATGAATATACGATCGCCGATATGGCGATCTGGCCGTGGTACGGCGCGTTGGCGAAGGGCGAGCTCTATGGCGGCGGAGAGTTCATCGAGGCGCACACCTATACGAACGTCATTCGCTGGCACGATCACATCGCGCAGCGCCCGGCGGTAAAGCGCGGTCGCATGGTCAACCGCCCATTCGGAGAGCTCAGCGAACAATTGCACGAGCGCCATGACGCGAGCGATTTCGATCTTCGCACCGCGGATAAGCTCGCCCCGAAAACCTAAAGGCAACGGGATCGCGTCGGCTGCTATCTTGACGTGTTGCCGCAAGAGGCGTCAATTGCGCGAGCGCTGTTGAGGGGCGCGTTTGGAAGATAGGGCGTGACGAATCAAGTGATTAAATGGGATGCGTCCATCGCGCGCGAGATCATCGCCGCGCATGCGCATCTCGACGGCGCCGCGTTGCCCATACTGCACGCCGTGCAGGACGCGTTTGGATTTGTGTCGGATGATGCGCTTCCCTTGATCGCGGATGCGCTCAATATTTCCCGCGCCGACATTTACGGCGTCGTGACTTTTTATCATGACTTTCGTCGCGCGCCGCCGGGGCGGTGTGTCGTGAAGGTTTGCCGCGCCGAAGCCTGCCAAAGCATGGGCGGGCGTGAAGCGGCTGCGGCGCTGCTTGCGGATCGCAAGCTCGATTGGGGCGAGACGAGCGCGGATGGGGCTCTCACCATCGAAGCCGTTTATTGCCTTGGGTTTTGCGCGGTGGCCCCGGCCGCAATGATTGACGGCGAGCCCTTAGGCCGCGCGAACGCCGCCCGGCTGATCGCTGCGGTGTCAGAGGGGGCGTCATGAGCGCTCTAAAGATCTTCGTGCCGGGCGATTCCGCAGCTTTGGCCATGGGCTCCAACAAGGTTGCGCGCGCCGTTATGGTGGAGGCCGAACGACGCGGCATCGAGATCGAGATCGTGCGCAACGGTTCGCGCGGTATGTTTTGGTTAGAGCCTTTGGTCGAGGTGCAAACGCCGCATGGCCGCATTGGTTATGCTCCAGTTTCGGTGGCGGATGTCGCGGGTCTGTTCGATGCTGCTTTCCTAGAAGGCGGTGAACATGCGCTGCGTATTGGTAAGCCCGAAGACCACCCCTTCATGCTGCGTCAGACGCGGCTGACTTTTGCGCGCGTCGGGATCGTCGATCCGCTCTCGATCGAAGATTATGTTGCGCATAGCGGTTTGCAGGGGCTGCAGCGGGCGCTGGAGATCGGTCCCGCGGCGACATTGGAAGAGATCACGAAATCCGGTTTACGCGGGCGCGGCGGCGCCGGCTTTCCCACCGGCATCAAATGGAAGACGGTCGCAGACGCAAAGGCCGACCAGAAATATGTCGTCTGCAATGCGGACGAAGGGGATAGCGGCACGTTTGCGGATCGCATGATCATGGAAGGCGATCCCATGGCCCTGATCGAGGGCATGGCGATCTGCGCCTTCGCTGTCGGCGCCACAAAGGGTTTTATATACTCACGGTCGGAATATCCGCACGCAAACGTCAAGTTTGAACGGGCGCTACGCATCGTGCGCGCGAATGGCGGATTGGGGCCGGGCGCGTTTGGACCCGATACGATGTTCGATATCGAATTACGAATCGGCGCCGGCGCCTATGTTTGCGGTGAGGAAACCGCGCTTCTGGAAAGTTTGGAAGGTAAGCGCGGTGTGGTGCGGGCCAAGCCGCCGCTGCCCGCGCACAAGGGGCTGTTCGGCAAGCCGACCGTGATCAACAATGTGCTTTCGTTGGCGACCGTGCCCGCGATCATGAATATGGGCGCGGATAGGTATGCGCATTTCGGCATGGGCAGGTCGCGCGGCACGATGCCGATCCAGCTTGCCGGCAATATCAAATTTGGCGGATTGTTTGAGACCGCGTTTGGCGTGTCGCTCGGCGAATTGGTGAACGAGATCGGCGGCGGTTCCGCCACCGGCCGCCCCATGCGCGCGGTGCAGGTCGGTGGTCCTTTGGGCGCCTATTTTCCGCCTGCGCTTTTCGATACGCCGTTCGATTATGAAGCCTTCGCTGCGCGGGATGGTCTGATCGGCCATGGCGGCGTTGTGGTGTTTGACGACAGCGTCGACATGCTGGAACAGGCGCGCTTCGCCATGGAATTCTGCGCCATTGAAAGCTGCGGCAAATGTACGCCTTGCCGCATCGGCTCGACGCGCGCCGCCGAGACCATCGACAAGATCGCGCGGGGCGAACGGCCGGACGCCAACATCACCTTGGTCGAAGATCTCTGCAGGACGATGAAAATGGGCTCGCTTTGTGCGTTGGGCGGCTTCACCCCATATCCAGTGTTAAGTGCGCTGAAGCACTTCCCGGAAGACTTCGCGCGCGCGCCGCGCGTCGCGGCGGAATAGGCGGACGGATATGGGACTCGTCACTGAAATCGATTTCGGAACGCCGGCGCCGAAGACGGACAAAATGGTCGGTGTGTTCATCGACGGCGTTGAAATGCGCGTTGAGGAAGGCGCCTCGATCATGCGTGCGGCGATGCTGGCGGGCATTCAGATACCGAAACTATGCGCCACGGATTCGCTGGAGGCGTTCGGTTCTTGCCGTTTGTGCCTGGTGGAGATTGAAGGGCGCGCGGGCACACCCGCCTCATGCACCACGCCGGTGGCGGAAGGCATGCGCGTCCGCACCCAGACTGAACAATTGAAGGGCCTTCGCCGCGGCGTGATGGAGCTCTATATCTCCGATCACCCGCTGGATTGCCTCACCTGCGCCGCCAATGGCGATTGCGAATTGCAGGACATGGCCGGCGCCGTGGGCTTACGCGATGTGCGCTACGGCTATGCGGGCGAGAACCATCTTGGCCAGGCTAAGGACGAGTCCAATCCCTATTTCACCTTCGATCCGTCCAAGTGCATCGTGTGTTCGCGCTGCGTCCGGGCCTGCGCTGAGACCCAAGGCACGTTCGCGCTCACCATCGAAGGCCGGGGATTCGATTCGAAAGTCTCGCCGGGCATGGGCGAGAGCTTCATGGACTCCGAGTGCGTGTCCTGCGGCGCCTGCGTGCAGGCGTGCCCTACGGCGACGCTGTCTGAGAAATCGATCATCGAGATTGGCCAGCCGGAACACTCGGTGGTGACCACTTGCGCTTATTGCGGCGTGGGCTGCGCCTTTAAGGCGGAGATGCGCGGCGAAGAGATTGTGCGCATGGTCCCGTACAAGGACGGCAAGGCCAATCGCGGGCATTCCTGCGTGAAGGGACGCTTCGCGTTCGGCTATGCCACGCATAAAGAGCGCATCTTAAAGCCCATGATCCGCGCGAGCATCGAAGATTCCTGGCGCGAAGTGGAATGGGATGAAGCGATCCATTACGCGGCGTCTGAGTTCAAGCGCATACAATTCAAATATGGACGGCGTTCTGTCGGCGGCATCACGTCCTCGCGTTGCACGAACGAAGAGACGTTCTTGGTGCAGAAGCTGATCCGCACGGCCTTCGGCAACAACAATGTCGATACCTGTGCGCGCGTGTGTCATTCGCCAACAGGATATGGCTTGAAGACGGCCTTCGGCACATCCGCCGGCACGCAGGATTTCGACTCGGTCGAACACACGGATGTCGTGCTGCTGATCGGCGCCAATCCCACGGATGCGCACCCGGTGTTTGCCTCCCGTATGAAGAAGCGTCTGCGGGACGGCGCCAAGCTCATCGTCGTCGATCCGCGCCGGATCGATATTGTGCGGACGGCGCACGTCGAAGCCTCATACCATCTGCCGCTACGCCCCGGCACGAACGTGGCGATCGTCACAGCGCTGGCGCATGTGATCGTGACGGAAGGCCTCGCTGATGAAGACTTTATTCGAACTTATTGCGACTGGGATGAGTTCCAGGCCTGGGCGGCCTTTGTCGCGCAGCCGCAGAACTCACCCGAAGCTGTCGAGACGCTCTCTGGTGTGTCCGCGGATCTCATTCGCGCCGCCGCACGGCTGTACGCGACCGGCGGCAATGGCGCGATCTATTATGGTCTTGGCGTCACGGAACATAGCCAGGGCTCGACGACCGTCATGGCAATCGCGAATTTGGCCATGGCGACAGGCAATCTCGGCCGTGAAGGTGTGGGTGTAAATCCGCTGCGTGGTCAGAACAATGTGCAGGGCGCCTGCGATATGGGCTCGTTCCCGCACGAGTTTTCCGGCTATCGCCATGTGTCCGAAACAAGCGTGCGCGAAACCTTCGAACAATTATGGGGCTGCGAACTCGACGAAGAACCAGGCTTGCGTATTCCGAACATGCTCGACGCTGCGGTGGATGGCTCGTTCAAGGGCATCTATATCCAGGGCGAGGATATTCTGCAATCCGATCCGGACACGAAGCATGTGTCGGCTGGCCTCGCGGCGATGGAATGTGTCGTGGTTCAGGATTTGTTTTTGAACGAAACAGCCAATTACGCGCACGTCTTTTTTCCGGGCTCTACTTTCCTTGAGAAGAACGGCACCTTCACCAACGCTGAGCGCCGTATCCAGCGCGTACGCAAAGTGATGAGTCCGCGTAACGGGTTTGAGGATTGGGAGATCACGCAGCGCTTCGCGCAGGCGCTGGGCTATCCGATGCATTACGATCATCCATCGCAGATCATGGATGAGATCGCCGCTGCGACGCCGACCTTTTCTGGCGTGTCCTACAAGCGCCTCGATGAACTCGGTTCGGTGCAATGGCCGTGCAACGACAAAGCGCCTGAAGGCACCCCTGTGATGCACAAGGGCGGGTTTGCGCGCGGCAAAGGCAAGTTCGTCATCACCGAATATCTAGCGACGGACGAAAAGACCGGGCCGCGCTTCCCGCTGCTCCTTACCACTGGACGGATACTCAGCCAGTACAATGTCGGGGCGCAGACGCGTCGGACGGCGAATGTGGCGTGGCATCAGGAGGATTTACTGGAGATCCATCCGCATGACGCGGAAGTGCGCGGTGTGAAGGAGGGCGATTGGGTGAAGCTGGCGAGCCGCGCCGGCGAGACCTCTCTTCGGGCGCGCGTCACGGATCGCGTATCGCCGGGGGTTGTTTACACGACGTTCCATCATCCTGAAACGCAGGCCAATGTCATCACCACGGACTATTCCGATTGGGCCACCAATTGCCCGGAATACAAGGTGACGGCGGTGCAAGTGTCGTCGTCGAATGGCCCGACCGATTGGCAGGAAACCTACGAAGATCTCACGCGCCGCAGCCGGCGTATCGCTAAGGATGGCGTCGAGGCGGCGGAGTGATCGACCGGCCGCTTCATGTTGCGGCGGCGCGCAGCGTCTGGCCAACGAAGGACGTTCCGGCGATCCGCGACATTCCAGAAGAAGTCGCCCTGGCGCTGGTGATTGATGGCGGAACAGAAGCCGTGATGATGGGCTCGCCTGGCGATCTGCAGGATTTCGCGTACGGCTTCGCTCTGAACGAAGGTCTGATTGGATCGCTTGAAGACATTCGCAGCTTTGAAGTCGCTGAAGCAGGCGAAGGATTGGAGCTTCGGCTGTGGCTCGTCGAAGCGCGGAGGCGCGACCTCGCAGAGCGCCGGCGCTTTCGCGTCGGGCCGACGGGGTGTGGGCTTTGCGGCGTGGACAGCATCGCGGAAGCGCTGCGCCCGCTCCCGCGCATTGAATCGGAAATTCGTTCGTCTGCCGAGCGAATTCTTGAGGGCATGACAGCACTCGAGGCTTTGCAGCCCCTGAATGCGCGGGTGCGCGCTGTGCATGCGGCGGCATTTCTGGACTTGGAGAGCGGCGCCTTGACGGTGCGCGAGGATGTCGGCCGGCACAATGCGCTCGATAAGCTCGCCGGGGCATTGGCGCGCGCGGGTGTGCCGGCGTCACGCGGCGTTATCTTGATGACGAGCCGCCTTTCCGTCGAACTGGTGCAGAAGGCGGCCATGATGGGCGTCCCGATGATCGCTGCGGCTTCCGCGCCCACAGGTCAGGCGCTGCGGACAGCGGAGCGCGCTGGCATTTGCGTTGTGGGCATTGTGCGGCGGGATGGGCTGGAGGTCTTCACGTTCCCGGAGCGTTTGGGTTTGGATGCGGAATTATGAATATCCACAAGTTGGTCTATATGGCGAACCAGATCGGCGCCTTCTTTCAGTCGCAAGGTGAAGCGGCGGCTGTAGCGGGCGTCGCCGATCATCTAGCGAAGTTCTGGGATCCGCGCATGCGCGACGCCATATGTGCCCATGTGGATTCTGGCGGCGAAGGCCTGCAGCCATTGGTTCTGAGGGCCATTGAGAGCTTAAAGGCGGTCAAGAGCGCCTAAGGAGAGCAGGATGTCAGAGGCGGCAGTGCGGAGCGGCGGGGCCACAGCGATCAATCCGGCGACGGGGCAGCCCGGCAAAACCTATCCATGGCTCAGCGAAGCCGAGCGCCACGCGGTGTTGGATCAAGCGGTCGCAGGCTTCAGACAATGGCGTGATTTTCCCGTGGAGAAACGCGCGGACGTGCTGCGTGGCGTGGCGGCGTATTTCCGTGAACATGTCGAACGCTTTGCGCGCACCATGACCGAAGAGATGGGAAAGCCCATCAAGATGTCGCGCGCTGAGGTCGAAAAATGCGCCAAGCTTTGCGAGTGGAGCGCCGATCACGGCCCGGCTTTCGTCGCCGACGAACTCACCGAAGTCGAAGGCGACAAGGCTTATGTGTCCTATCTACCAATTGGCGTTATCTATCTCATCATGCCGTGGAATTTCCCGCTGTGGCAGGCCATGCGCGCCGCTGTGCCGATCATGCTGGCGGGCAATGGCGCGGCGCTGAAACACGCGCCGAATTGTGTGGCATCGGCTTTTAACGTGCAGGAAGCTTTCGAAGCCGCCGGCGCCCCGAAAGGCGCATTCACTGTACTCAACATCCATCAGGACGATTCACCGGCGACCATCGCCGACGATCGCATCGCGGCCGTCACCCTAACGGGGAGCGTTCGCGCAGGCTCCGCCGTTGCAGCGGAGGCGGGCCGCAACATCAAGAAGTCGGTGCTGGAACTGGGCGGCTCCGATCCATTCATCGTCTTGAAAGACGCCGATATTGATCCGGCCGTCACGGCGGCGGTGGAATCCCGTTTCCAGAATACCGGCCAAGTCTGCATCGCCGCCAAGCGCACCATTGTTGAGGCGCCCATCGTGGAGGAATTCACGCGTCTGTTTGTTGAGAGGGTGAAGGCGCTCAAGATCGGCGATCCGTTGCGGGAAGACACCTATATCGGCCCTATGGCGCGGCGCGATCTACGCGACGAATTGGATCGTCAGGTGAAGCGCTCGATCGAGGATGGAGCCACGCTTGTCCTCGGTGGCGAACCGACGGGTCCGGATGAAGCGACCTTCTACGCGCCAACCATCCTTACGGGCGTGCGGCCGGGCATGACTTCGTTCCGCGAAGAAATCTTTGGCCCTGTTGCGTCGATCATCGTCGCGAGGGATGCTGACGATGCGCTTGAAATGGCGAACGACAGCGCCTTCGGGCTATCGGCGGCGATTTGGACCAAGGACGTGGAGTTGGCCAAGGCGATTGCGCGCAAGCTCGAAGTGGGGGGCGTCTTCATCAACGGTTTTGCGGCGTCCGACCCGCGCACGCCCATCGGCGGCACGAAAAAGAGCGGCTATGGCCGCGAGCTTTTCCATTTCGGCTTTCGTGAATTCACGAACGCGCAGGTCGTCTGGCAGGATCGTAAATAGGCCTCAGCTCTTTTTCGCGATCGTCTTGGTGATGCGCGCGATGCTGACGGTGACGCCATTGACGTTCACATCGACCTCTGTCCACGCCATCGTCTTGCCGCGCCGGATCAGCTTGCCGACCATCTCATATGTCGCATCGCCGGGCAGCGGCCGCATGTGCTGCAGGAAAATGTCATTCGTCACTGGCAAATCGTTCTCACTGATCGTTGTCAGGAGCGCTATGAAGGACGGCACCTCGACAAGGCTGGTCACCACGCCGCCATTCAGCGTGCCCCAGGGCGTCAGCATTTCTGCGCGTGGTTTGAACCTGATGCGGCCAATGCCTTCGCCGACTTCGGTGCACTCTACGCCAGACCACAGGCCGTAGCCGGTCATCGTCGCGGTATCAAGCATCGATTGCTGATGCGGTAGGAGTGTGGCCATAAATATCTCGATCTTTTGATTGCAGCTTATTCGGGTTTCCAGGCGACGGCTTCAACCTCCATAAGCAAATCTGGCAAAAGTAGGCCGGAAATGATGACCGCGGTCGAGCAGGGCGGATTGTCTTTGAACAACTCGTTCTTCACCGCGCCGTAGCCCGCATAGGAATCCTGCCCGACGAGATAGCAGCGCAGATTGATGATGTCGGACAGGGAAGTACCGGCTTCTTTCAATGCGGCAGCGATATTGTCGAAGCATTGCTGGGCCTGAGCCTTTGGATCTCCCACGCCAACGACCTTGCCGCCGCTCAACGCGACTTGCCCGGACACCGTGACGAAATCGCCGGCGCGGATGGCCTGGCTCATGCCCGTGAATTTTGCGCCGGGCGGATCGAAGCGCTTGGGGGCGTTGCTCATGGTCTCGCTCCTCAGGCTGCCGCTTTGGCGCAGCGCTTTAAGATGCCGCCCAAAGTGGCGATGCCCTTTTCGATGATGTCTTCGCTGACATGGCTGTAGGCGAGGCGCAGGAATTGCCGGCCGCCGGTATCGCCCATGAAGCGCTCCCCGGGCCGGAAGAAGATGCCTTCCTTCTCGGCCAGTTTCGCTGCGCTCGCCCAATCGACGCGGTCGTCAATTTCCACCCACAGATAGAACGAGCCCTGCGGCTCAGTGAAGGAAACGAACTCGCCGCAATATTTGCGCATGGCCTGCACGGCGGTGTTTGCCTTGGACTTATAGACCTTGTTGGCGTTGACGATGTGCGGATCCAGCAGCCCGTCGGCCAGATATTCGGTCATTACGCGGGCGAGCCATTGGCCGACGCCAAGATCCTGTCGCACCGCCGCGAGCGCGCCGACGCCCGGTATCGAACCGGCAATCCAGCCGAGGCGCAGCGCGGGCGCGACGATCTTCGAGAAACTGCCGCATTGAAGCACGAGGCCGGATGTGTCGAGTTCCAGCAGCGTCGGCAACGGCTCGCCCGCGAAGCGCAGATCGCCATAGACATTGTCTTCGAGGATGATGAAGCCGTGCTTGGCCGCGAGGTCCACCAGTTGCTTGCGGCGGGGTAGCGACATTTCGGTGGCGGTCGGCGTCTGAAATGTCGGGATCGTGTAGACCATTTTCACGCTCTTACCTTCGGCCTTCAAGGCGGCGATCGCCGCTTCGACCGCGTCGACATCCATGCCGTCGGCATCGACAGGCACAGTGCGCAATTCTGCGCCCGCCATTTCGATAAACCGCAGCGCATAAGGGAAAGACGCGGCTTCGGCGATGACCACATCGCCGGCATTGAGATAGCCCTTTACCGCGAGGGCGATACCTTGCACGGAGCCGGAGGTGAGAATGATGCCCGCTGGGTCGAGGGAAACATTCTGTGTTTGTTGTATGCGTGCGGCGATCTGCTGGCGCAGGCCTCGATAGCCGAAGACGAGTTCTTCGTAGCCGGTTTTGGGATCGAAATAATCGAGTACTTCAGGGCCGTCGCGCTCGATCACCTTTTTGGCGATGCGCACAAGGTCTTCGCGTGGAAAGGTTTCCGGCGCAGCGAGGCCTTGGTCGAAATTGAAGATCGCAGGGATTTCGGGATCGGGGAAAAACAACGGCGGACCGCTGCTGGCCAAGGCGGAGCGTAGGCTCTCGATCGAAACAGGCATCTCGCCTCCCCATTGTTATTGTGCGTTTTAATTTGTACGCAGCGTTACGCCGGGGGGCGGGAATGTCAATAAAGTCGATACGCGTCGCAGCCGGTCGGAAGTCTTATTTCTTGCTCTTTTCGAGGAAGGCCCGCTGACGGGCGCGGGAATCGTCGTAGGTCGCGCGGCGGCCCATGATTTCGCCCTCCATATCCAGTTGCTCACGCAAAGTGGCGTGCTGCGCGTTCACCAGAAGACGCTTCACATCGCCGAGCACGCCGGGTGGGGCGCCCGCCAGTTCCTTCGCCGCCGCCGCAACGGCTTGATCCAATTCCGAGGGATCAACGACTTCCGTGATCAGCCCCAGTGTCTTGGCTTCATCCGCGGAAATGGGCCGGTTCAAAGCAATGATTTCAAAGGTGCGTCGCTGGCCGACTAAGTTCATGAGGAAATAGGTCAGGCCGCCATCGGGAGTGAGGCCAATTTTGGTGTAGCCGCTGGCCAATTTCGCGTTGCGGCTGGCGATGACGATATCCGCGCCGCAGACAAGGCTGAATGCGCCGCCGCCGGCCGCGCCTTGCAGCGCCAGGAGGATGGGGGTGTTCAATTGCTGTAGGATCTCAATCCCGTCGTGAAACAGCTTGATGCAACGTGGAATGTACGGGTCGGGATCGTCCGCGTTGGTCACGAAAGCCGCGATGTCGCCGCCGACGCTGAACATATCGCCGCGCGCTTCTATCTGTATGAGCTGCAGCGTTGGTTCCGCTGCGCAGGCTTTGGCGGCTTCGAGCCATTCTTGCAGAAATGTCAGGTCGATCGCGTTTCGCCGCTCCGGCGCATTGAACACGATTTTCGCGATTCCGTCTTTGATTGAAAAGTCGATGCGATTGCTCATGATAGCACGCCTGCAGGAGGGTTAGCGGCCAGAAGGTCCGGCCGGACGATTTCCACTTCCGCCGCCGAAAGCATCAGCAGCTTTTCGGCGAGCACGGCTTCTTCTGCGTCGAACTTGCCAGCGCGGATGGCGTCGCGGAATGCGGTCAGATCGGCGATGGCTTCAGCGGGTGGTGTGCTCAATTTCTCCCGCCGCGCGACGTCCAGCAGGAATGCTGCGACCTGCGCTTGATAGCGGCGCTCGGGTGAAAGCTCACCGCGAATGTCGTTCAGAAAATCGCGGACGGTCAGCAAGAGGTCGTCCATGGTGGGGAAAGGGGTGGTCATGCGGCGCGCCCCGTGAGCAGCATCATGAGATCATATTCCACCAAAGCCGTGTTGCGGCCGCATGCCGCGAAGACGAGGCCACGGCGCTCGCCGCGAACATGCCCGTCCGCCTGCATAAGATTGAGGATTGCCCAGCGCACGAAGCCAAAGGCTTGCCACCACAGAATGCTGTCCGGGTCCGGCTCGGCGCCGCCTGCCGCGACATAGGCGTCGATGAATGTCTTGCGATGTGTGAGGCCCGCCACTTCCAGATTGTTCCGGCCAAAGCGCCAAGAGCGCAGAAATAGCCAGCCGATATCTTCGACCGGATCGCCGAGATGCGCGCATTCCCAATCGAGCAGACCGGCGACGGCGCCGTCCTTGATCATGAAATTGCCCAGGCGGTAATCGCCGTGCAGCAAAATTGGCGCCCCGCTCAGCGCTGGGCGGCGGCGTTCCAGCCAGCGCAAACCAAACTCTATAGCGGGACGGATTTGGCCGTATCGATCATAGCGGTCACGCTGCGCATTCAGTGCATCAACGCTGTCCGGGCGCTGCGCTAGGAAGTCGAATTCCCGCGGCGGCAGAGTATGAAGTTTTGCGAGTAGAGTTCCAAAATTCCGCACCAGCGATTCCGTCTGCCCGCTTTTCTCGACCTCTGCCTGAATGCGCTTGGGCATCGTGTCGCCTGCGACGAAGGCTGTGACGAAGCCTTGGCCCATATCGTCGGCAGTATCGTATTCGAAGACCGGCTCCGGTACGGGGAGGCCGAGTTCGAATGCGGTGCGCATGGCGCGGTATTGATGATCGACCGATAGAAATGGAGAGTCCGCCGCCTGGTAAGATTCCTGGCGGGACACCAGGCGTCGTCGTGTAGCTCCGTCGACTAAATCGAACAAGATCGTGCGGCTTGATCCTCCCAAAGTCGCGACTTCGAAATTCTCGATGCGCGCAATTGCGCCGAAACGCCGCGTGATGGCGGCTTCGAGACGCGCGTCACTCATACAGGCGGTCCTGCCGGACGGTCGCCCTCAAGGCGATCGATATATTCGGACATGCCGAACGCTTCGCGACCGTTCCAGCGATACTTGGCGTGGGTCTCCAGAATCTGCGTGTGCAGCGTCTCACCGTTTTCCTGGCGGCGATTGCGCAGCGGCGCGGTCGTGACGCTTTCTACTTCGACGAGGTGTGATTGTGTGGCCGTCCGTACGGCGACCTTGGCGCGAACGGGTTCGAGCGCGTCATTCCATTCCGTCATGACGCTTAAGTCCATCACTTCATGATAGACGCCGTCGATCAGGAACGCGCCGGCGCTGCGGGCGGAGCCGTCGGGCGCGAAGATCTTCAACAACATCAGGCCATTCTTATCGTCGAAGCTCGCGAGGAACA
>Ga0247832_1003092_pt1 | contig 23658 bp, 20 predicted proteins | sample LaCruzMarch2015__10_FD_192407 | JGI IMG/M metagenome (GOLD analysis project Ga0247832, IMG submission 192407) | Freshwater microbial communities from meromictic Lake La Cruz, Castile-La Mancha, Spain - LaCruzMarch2015_4m | ecosystem: Environmental > Aquatic > Freshwater > Lake | place: Spain... | reverse complement strand
TATCGTTTCAACAGAAGAAATAGCAGAAACACTATCTTTGATGGACTCATTATCAGGATGATGGAGCACCAACCATTTAGTATTCAAGCATTTAGAGAAGACCGGATTCTATGCGCCTGATTCATTAATATTAAATAAATGAAAAAAATTGACGGAACACCAAAGACAATCAGAGAGTTATTTACAGGAGTTAAATATACAATTCACTACTACCAGCGTGAGTACCAGTGGCAGACAAAACAAATTGAAGAGCTCATTGACGACTTAACCGAAGAATTCTTTGAGTTTTATTCCGACCAAGACGAAAGAGGAAAAGTATTAGAGTATGGCCATTATTTCATGGGTTCTATTGTTCTGACCGCTGACGATAACGCAATCATTGACGGACAACAACGCTTAACTTCTTTAACTCTACTGCTTATTTATTTGTATCATCAGTTGGAAGACGAAGAAGAAAGAGCAGAAGTACTACAACTGATTTATTCTAAAAAAGCCGGAACAAAGACATTCAATATTCATGTGCCTGAAATGCCTGAACGCTATGATGTAATGAACGCATTACTTCAGGATGAGTACATGGATGTTACGAAACATTCGGAAACAATTCGGAACATTTACAATCGTTATGCGGACATAAAAGCAATAATGAATGACACCTTGCCTAATGCGGCATTGGATATTTTCAAGGACTGGCTTATTGACAATGTGGACTTCATACGCATTGTGGCTCAAACAGAGCAGGATGCTCACAAAATATTTGTTTCAATGAACGACAGAGGGTTGAGTTTAACACCAACCGAAATGTTGAAAGGATATTTGCTGAGTAAAATTGAAAATGATAGCGTTCGACAACAAGCAAACGACCTTTGGAAAAAAAGAATACTTGAATTAAAAGGTTTAGGTAAGGAGGAAGAAAGCGATTTTATTAAAAATTGGATTCGTTCTCAATACGCAGAAACAATAAGAGAAAGAAAGAAAAACGCCTTGCCAGGCGATTTTGATATTATTGGTACTGCATTTCATAAATGGGTTAGGGAACACAATACACAAATGAAATTGGTGAAAAGCAAAGACTTTGAAGACTTTGTTTTAAAACAGTTTGATAAGTTCAGTCAGATTTACCTTGACTTAAAAAAGTATTCCTTGACCCTTACAAAAGGCTTTGAATATGTTTTCTATAATGCAGACAGAAACTTCACTCTCCAATATCAGTTAATTCTTGCTGCGATTGACCCTTCGGAAACCAAAGAAGAATCAGACAAAAAAATAAAATTGGTTTCTTGCTTCTTGGATTTGTACTTCACTCGTAGAATTTTCAATTACAAAACCGTTGACTATTCTTCCATTGTTTACAATGTATTTATGCTTTCTAAAAGAATCAGAAGAAAACCCCTGCCTGATCTCTTAGATGTATGCAAACAAGAAATTACGGGAATGGAATTTCAATTGGAAACCATTGATGAATTCCGCTTGAATGGATGGACTATCCGATACATGCTTCATATCCTTTCTCGTGTTACTGATTACATTGAAACACAAAGTGGCATTCCTTCTAATTTCAATAACTACATCAATAGGGAAATTAAAAACCCTTATGATATTGAACACATCATTTGCGACCATCACGATTGGTTTGTGGCTGAGTACCCAGAGAAAGAAGCTTTTGACCGACACCGCAACAAGTTTGGCGGCTTACTGCTTTTGCCAATGGACAAGAATAGAAGTTTGAACGATTTGACTTTTGATAAAAAGCTACCGATTTATTTTGGTGAAAATTTACTGGCTAAATCATTAAACAGCGACTGCTATCAGAACAACCCACAATTTAAGCGTTTCTTTGAAGCAGAAAATTTGCAATTCAAAGCCTACCCTTCTTTTGACAAAAAAGCTTTACTTGAAAGACAAGAATTATATGAGGAATTGGCCAAAAAGATTTGGGGAATTACTCGCTTAGATGAACAATTAAATTAAACATGGCCTTTAACGAAAATACAAGAGTAAAAATTCCTGCTATTCTGCATCTGTGCAGACTGGGGTATACATATGTTTCGCTATCAAAGGCTAAATGGAATATTGACACCAATATTTTCACAGACATTTTTGAGGAAAGCATTCAACGTATCAATCCTGAAATGGAACAAAGCGACATTAAAAGATTGCTTGAAGATGTTTCTTTGGTTTTAGACAATGAAGATTTGGGCGAAGCATTTTACAACATGCTTGTTTCCACTTCGGGGACAAGACTGATTGACTTAAAGGATTTCAACAACAATTCCTTTCATTTAGTGACTGAACTCACCTATAAAAACGGTGACGATGAATTCAGACCTGACATTACTTTGCTCATAAACGGAATGCCTTTGGCATTTGTGGAAGTAAAGAAACCCAATAACCAAGAAGGTGTTTTGCAGGAAAGAGACCGTATCAATGTTCGTTTCAAGAATAAGAAATTTCGCAAGTTTATCAATATCTCTCAGGTGCTTGTGTTTTCCAATAACATGGAATACGACATTGAATCTATTGAACCGATTCAAGGTGCATTTTATGCTTCCACTTCTTATGCTTCTGCCAACTTCAATTGCTTTAGAGAAGAAGAGAAATTTGATTTAGCAAATTTGTTAAAAGCAGAAGATGATGATTTAGAAAACTTGGTTTTGAAAGACAATAATCTTTCAGCCATCAAACATTCACCTGAATTTATTACCAACAAAGAACCCATCTCACCAACAAATCGAATTCTTACTTCGCTATTTAGCAAAGACAGATTTGCAATGATTTTGAAATACAGCATTGCGTATGTGAACGAAGAAAAAGGTTTGGAAAAACACATCATGCGTTATCCGCAGTTGTTTGCAACCAAAGCCATTGAACGCAAACTAAATGATGGAATTAAGAAAGGAATTATTTGGCATACACAAGGCAGCGGCAAAACGGCACTTGCTTATTACAATGTAAAATACCTGACCGACTACTTTCAGCAAAAAGGAATTGTTCCTAAGTTCTATTTTATTGTTGACCGCATTGATTTAATGAATCAGGCGAAACGAGAATTTACAAGTCGTGGTTTGATTGTACATACTGTAAATTCTAAAGATGAATTGCTTCGCAATTTCAGAACCCGACAAGCCATTCACAACCTTTCGGGCAAAAGAGAAATAACGGTTGTAAACATTCAGAAATTCAAAGACGATACCGATGTGCTGAAAGCGAATGATTACGACATCAGCAGCCAAAGGATTTATTTTTTGGACGAAGTACACCGCAGTTACAACCCTACTGGTAGTTTCTTAGCCAACCTTTTTAATTCGGACAGAAACGCCATTTTGATTGGCTTAACGGGAACGCCTTTAATTGGAAACGACAGGACATCTCGCCAAACATTTGGTGATTACATTCACAAGTATTACTACAACGCCTCTATTGCTGACGGCTACACCTTAAAACTCATTCGTGAGGACATTGAAACCACTTACAAGTTTCAATTGAAAGAAGCATTAAAGGAAGTTGAAATACTAAAAGGCGATGCCGATAAACGCATCATTTATGCTCATGCAAAATTTGCTGAGCCAATGCTTGATTACATTGTTCAGGATTTTATCAAAAGCAGAATTCGTTTTGGCGACCACTCTGTTGGTGCTATGGTAGTTTGCGACAGTGCCGAGCAAGCCCGTAAATTATTTGAAATATTTATCAGCAAATACAATCCAACGCAAAAAACGGTAGAAACAGTTGAGCCTTATATGATGGCTGCCGAACCTGCTGTGGAATATGGAATGTATAAAGTTGACCAAAGCAAAAACTTAGTTGCTTCATTGATTCTGCATGACATTGGTTCAAAAGACGACCGCAAAGATGAAGTAGATGATTTTAAAGATGGAAAGATTGACATTCTGTTTGTGTACAACATGCTGCTTACAGGTTTTGATGCCAAGCGATTAAAGAAACTATACATTGGCAGGGTTATTAAAAATCATAACCTGTTACAAACACTCACAAGAGTAAATCGTCCGTACAAGAAATTCCGTTACGGTTATGTAGTAGATTTTGCCGACATCACCAAAGAGTTTGATGCTACCAACAAAGCCTACTTTGACGAGTTGCAAGCCGAACTGGGTGATGAAATGCAAAACTATTCCAACCTCTTTAAATCGAAGGAAGAGATTGAAGAAGAAATAAAAATCATTAAGGAAAAGTTGTTTCATTATGATTTGAAAAATGCTGAAGTATTTTCCCAACAAATCAGCCAGATTGAAGACCGCAAGCAAGTATTAGAAATTAAGAAAGCTTTAGAAATTGCGAAAAACATTTATAACCTCATTCGTTTAGAAGGTCATTTTGATTTATTGGAGAAAGTCGATTTCAAAAAACTGAATCAACTCTACAATGAAGCAGCACGCCATTTGGATTTATTGAATCTGAAAGCCAATATCGAAAACAATGTGGACACGACCAATCTGCTGAATGTGGCTTTGGAAAATGTATTGTTCATGTTCCGTAAAATTTCGGAAGAAGAAATGGTGATTGCCGACCAATTAAAAGACATGCTTCGCAAAACCCGTGAAGCATTGGGCGGCAACTTCGACCAGAACGACCCGCAGTTTGTGAATTTATATGACGAGTTGAAACGCCTGTTTGACAAAAAGAATTTGGACGAAATAACGGAGGAAGATATGCGTAACAACATTGGTTCGTTGCAACAGATTTACGACCAAGTAACCGAACTCAACCGCAAGAACAACTTGCTAAAAGCAAAATATGAGAACGATGCCAAGTATGCCCGAATGCACAAACGAATTTTGGAAAAAGGTAATATCTCAAAACGAGAAAGTGAAATTTGCGACACATTGATAGACATTAAAGCACAGGTGGACGAAAAAGTATTGATAAATACCCAAATGCTGAATAACGAAAGTTATTTTGACAAGCTGATGATTCAAATGGTAATTGGCAGTTTTGGAAAAAACAAAATTGAACTCGACCCCGAATCAGCCAAATACATCAATACTTGTTTGGTAAAAGAATATATGAACGAATATCAAGGAAATAGAGCATGGTAACACAAGATTTTACAGCACAAACAAAAGAGCTGATTGATAACCTGAAAGGAGTTTGTACCTCTTATGGATTAGGAAACGATGGCAATGAATTTAAAATCATTACCCAAGTGTTTCTCTATAAATTCATGAACGATAAATTCGGCTATGAAGTAAAACAATTAGAACCCAAACTGGCAACAGCCGAAAGCTGGGAAAAAGAAATTGCACAATACAGTGATCAACAATACGAAATGTTGTTGCTCCGCATGAACCCCGACAGTGCCAAACTGAAAAGAGAACATTTTCTTTCTAACCTTTACAACAAACAAGACAAGGAAGAATTTGCTAAGTTCTTTGACGATACCCTTCGGGACATTGCCATATTCAACAACGATATTTTCTCAGTAAAAACAGGCACAGGAGCTAAGATTGTTTTGTTTGATGAAATAAGCAATTACATTACCGACAGCAGCCAACGAGACAATTTTTGCAAAGCTATCATCAACCAGTTGGTGAATTTCAGTTTCGAGAAAATATTCAATCAGAAATTCGATTTCTTCTCTACCATTTTTGAATACCTTATAAAAGATTATAACAAAGACGGTGGCGGAAAATATGCAGAGTATTACACGCCTCATGCGGTTTCAAAAATCATGGCTTCTATCTTGGTAGATAAGCCCGTGAGCAATGTAACCTGTTACGACCCTTCGGCAGGTTCGGGTACTTTGTTAATGAATTTGGCACATGCTATTGGCGAAGACCGCTGTACCATTTACTCGCAGGATATTTCGCAGAAATCGAGTAGCATGTTGCGCTTGAATTTGATATTGAACAACCTTGTGCACTCCATTCAAAACATAATACAAGGCAATACAATAAAATTACCATTCCATAAAGTGGGCGATAAGCTCATGACCTTTGATTACATCGTTTCTAACCCACCATTTAAACTGGACTTTAGCGATTATGTAGCCGATTTGGACACTAAGCAAAACAACGAACGCTTTTTTGCAGGTTTTCCGAATATCCCCAAAAAGGACAAAGACAAGATGGCGATTTATCCCTTGTTTATTCAGCACATCATGTTTTCACTATCAGCTAAAGGAAAAGCAGCGATTGTAGTACCAACTGGGTTTATAACAGCACAAAGCGGCATTGAAAAGAAAATACGGGAACGATTGGTAGAACAAAAAATGCTGCGGGGTGTGGTGAGTATGCCAAGTAATATTTTTGCCACCACAGGCACCAACGTAAGTATTTTGTTTTTAGACAAAGCCAATACCAAAGGCGATATTGTATTGATGGATGCTTCAAAACTAGGAACCACAGTAAAGGAAGGCAAGAACCAAAAAACATTGCTTTCAGAGGATGAAGAGCAAAGCATTATCAACACGTTTAATAAACACGAAGCCGTTGAAGATTTTAGCGTAGTCGTTTCTTACGAGCAGATAAAAGAAAAGAATTACAGTTTGAGTGCTGGGCAGTATTTTGAAGTAAAGATTGAATACACAGACATTACCACAAAAGAATTTGAAGCCCTGATGAATGGCTTTAAAACCAACTTAGACAGTCTTTTTGCCGAATCTAAAACTTTGGAAAAAGAAATTCAGAAACAATTAAATGGGTTGAAGCTATGAGAACATTCAAGCTCAAACAGCTTTTGTCCATAAAGAACGGCAGAGACCACAAGGAACTAAATACTGGTAATATTCCGGTCTATGGTAGTGGAGGAATAATGCGATATGGTGACAAAGCAATGTATAACGAAGAAAGCATTTTACTTCCAAGGAAAGGTACATTATCAAATATTCAATATGTAAACAAACCATTTTGGACTGTTGACACAATATACTATTCTATCGTAAACAAAGAATTAGCAAATCCATTTTACCTCTTCAACTTTCTAAAAGTACTTGATTTAAGTAAACTGAATACTGGAACAGGTGTACCAAGTATGACGTTTGATTCCTATTATAACTTGGATATTCTTTTACCTGAATTACCAACCCAACAAAAAATCGCCTCTGTCCTTTCCGTCTTAGATTCCAAAATCGAACTCAACAACCGCATCAATGCCGAGTTAGAAGCGATGGCAAAAACGCTTTACGATTATTGGTTTGTGCAGTTTGATTTTCCTGATAAAAACGGAAAGCCCTACAAAACCAGTGGCGGTAAAATGGTTTGGAATGAGGAGTTGAAAAGGGATATTCCAGAGGGTTGGGAAGTTCAGAAAATGGCTGAATGGTTAGATATTGATAAAAGTGGAGATTGGGGGAAAGAAGAAACAGAAGGAAATTTTACCAAGCAAGTAATATGTTTTAGAGGTGCAGACATAAACGGATTAAACGGTCTTGATGAATTGAAGCCACCAGTTCGGTGGATTCTAGAAAAGAATTCATTCAAGATTCTTAAATCACACGATTTAATCATTGAAATTTCAGGCGGTAGTCCAACGCAATCAACAGGCCGTTTGGCTTTTATTACAGACGCTACAATCAAACGCTTTGAGCATCCATTAATTTGTTCAAACTTCTGTAAACCTGTTTCAATGCGAAACAAAAAACTGCTTTACAATTTTGTTTACTACTGGAATAGTCTTTACGATAACGGAATATTTTTCGGCTATGAAGGGAAAACAAGCGGGATAAAAAACCTGCTCTTAGATTCTTTCATTAGTTCATACTACACCGTAGTTCCTGAAGAGAAGATTGTAGAACAATTTTATGATTTGATGGATAATATTCAAGAAAAGAAACAAACAACTTTAGCAGAAAACCAAAAACTAACCGAGCTCCGCGATTGGCTATTGCCAATGCTGATGAATGGGCAGGTGAAGGTGAATTAAGAATATAATTATGGCAGAAATACAATCTAGCAGTACAGGTCTTTCAGGTGAGTATTTTGTTGCGGCAGAATTATTAAGGAGAGGATATAGCGTTGGTATTACAATGGGTAATGCAAAAGCCATTGATATTTTGGCAGAGAAAGATAATTTGCAGTTTATTATTCAGGTTAAAGCTATTTACAAAAAGAAAAATGTAGGGTGGCCAATGATGATAGACAAAGTACATACAGACCATTTTTATGTTTTTGTGAATTTAAATGGCGATAAGATGGCAGAACCGGAATATTTTGTTTGCACAGGCAAAGAAGCTAAAAGCAGAGTGAAGCAATATGAAACAAGAGGCATATTGAATTTGTCATCGGTGAATGGTGATGAATTTAAAGGAAGATGGGATAAGATAAAATAATTATAAGCCAACGCATTTTGCAAGCACATTTAAAAACCGCACAAGCAACCGCACGACCAAAGTTTTTAAAAGAGCTTGCAAAGCCAACCCAAGACAAAAAGAAATTTTAAAAAATGCCCAAACGCACGACAAAAAGACAAATGAGAGTAAGCAAAACAGGACATACCAACCTCGACAGACAAGAAAGCACTTGTGGTAACAGCACCTACAAGAAATTGGCGGTTCAGTGGTTAAATGAAGCTTTGTGCTTCGTATTAAGTTTTGTGGTGGCAGACAGTTTACGTCTCCGAAATCGCCAACTTCTTGTAGCTGCAAACCGTTAAGGGCAAGTATAATGAAAACATTCACCGCATATTTCGACCAATTTGCTATCGATAGATTGCGACTTGGATTATTCAAAAAGATTGGGTGGAGCATCTCCAATAAGCCTGATTGTGCGCAACTTTCAGATTTGATTTCCCAGAGTGGTTTTGGTCAAATTTCCGAATCTACCTTATACCGCTTGTTTTTTCAATTTGATAAACACAGTCCTTATAAACATACGCTGGATATACTGTGCAAGTTTTTGGGATATACAGACAGCTTGGATTTTACTGAAAAATTAATGCAGGATCGAGAGGAATTGCATTATAATGGTATTTTCACCCAAAAAGAACGTAAAAAAAGCTTATTGTTTTCTTGCATTGAGCATACAACAAAAAATCCCTTGTTAGATTTTTTTGAAGAGGTCAGCGAGCACATGCATGAACTTAAAACAGATATTGGTGTTTCCATTTTTGATAGCTTGCTCATTTCTTCAAAGCAAAAATGGTTCTTTAAAAACTTTGCTCATCAACCTTTTGTAAGAGAATACTTTTTCGAGAGAAACTACGACCCTAAATTCAGGATTCAACATTACGAACAAGCCTATGCTCGTTATTTGGAAGGCATAAAACCTGAACAAGACATAGACCGATTGCAAGACTTTATTTTTGGAAACTGCATATTATTCAGGTACTATTTCACTTCCAATAAATCCAAGGATGCCGCAACACTAAGTAAAGCTATTTATGAGCAGAATTTACCTATAGATAGTGTAAAAAAGGAACTATATATATTTCCTTATATACGTTATATGGCGTATAAATTGTGGTATTTAGAAATTAAAAATACTACAAAAACGGAACTAGAAGCTTATGCTACTTACTTGATTGATTTAGCAAAGCAATTGAAATCCGATCTGAATTTTTTTGAACAAAAGATCGTGCTCCACACCGTGGCGGAAACTTTCTTACACAGCGCAATCCCTGAAAATTTTCATTGGGAACTAAAACAGGCTTTTGCTGATTTATACAAAAATATCCATCCCACCATTTATCAAAAACATCTGAAATACAGTATGCCCTACTTCTGTGTAAATGGGTTACTACATTTCAGACCATAATAAAAGTTATGGGGGTATTGTTTGGTTTCCTCAGCGCAGTTAGTTTTGGAATAAGCAATGTTTATTGGAAAAATGCTGCTCGTGATGCGGATTATGCGTTTTTAGTCTTATTTAGAGGCCTCATTGCTGCTGCTATATTTGGATTGTTTTGGCTGTTGCTCTCTATTTACGGTATGGAAACAACTGAGATGATAAACAGAAACGCAAGCCGTTTTGATTATTTCAATGCTTTACTGCTGTGCTGTTGCTGTTCGTTTGGTTTATTCTTTTTCTTAATGTCAATGAAATATGTGCCTGTTAGTGTTACAGTCGCACTTTCTTCTGTGAATATTTTTTTGATTTTAACCACAGTAATAATTGTTGGTGAACGGTTCTCCCTTGCTTATTTAGTCGCTTTTTCATTAGCCATAACAGGAATATTGTTCGTGCAAAAATTTGATTGGAAAGGTTTGGGCTTGTATTGGAACAAAGGCGCTACATATGCCTTGTTGGCATCCGTATTTTGGGGGATAACCTATCCACTTTTTAAATATGTATCTCCGACTATTGGCGCCCTTCCCTTATCTTTTATTTTGGAAAGTTGCGTCACGTTAATGGCTTTCTTTTGGGCTATGTCAAGCAAAAAGACGAATAATCCAAAACCTATTTTGGAAAAAATCCAGGTACGTCATTACCTTGTTCTGGCGCTGCTCCTTATAGGCGGCACTTTGTTCTTTAACTTAGCCATTCAAAACCTTACCATCTTCAATCTCCATTTAATAGCCAATTTTCAATATATCGTTTCTATTTGTCTGGCGATTATCATCTACAAAGAGCAGTTGAACAAGCAACAAATATTAGGCGTTTTTTTGATTTTCCTTTCAATTGCATTCTCACAGTATTTTATCTGAAAAACTTTTGGGTAAATAATTTTTACAAATCAATTAACCATTTCCAAACAGGTTTAATACGGATTTCAATTTATTTCAAATGAGTGAAATTAGTAATCATCCTTTTTATAATTGAGCGATATTTAAAGGTCTTTTTATTTACAGCTTATTTTCCATTTTCATTCCCATTAGGTTGAATTTTTTCATTAGAACCAAGCGCTTTCAAACTTGACCTAATTTGAACTTTTATTGTCCAATTCAAAGTATTTATTTTACAGACAAGATGGAGTTCATAACCCACGCTAAAAAACGGCCTGTTCCGATAGGTTAATCTTCATTCAGATTCCAAATATTTATCCAGTTAATTAGTAGTTAGATAGATTGTAATCCTGGGCAATGTGAGCCTGCAATTCAGCAATGAATATGCAGGCTTTTTTTTACCTTCACCACATGCAAAAACCAAACATGATGAGGCTAATATTTGGCTTGTTTTGCAGTATTTAATGGTTGTTCTCAAATGCTTTGCTTGCTCAAGATTCCAATGTCTTAAGAAATGCTAAAATCAGAAGATGCTGCAGCCCCCTCCCACCTATAAATCCAAAAACAATTCAGCTTACAGCCTTTATTTCTACTTTTGCCCCTTCTTTCGGGAGGGCACTTCCGTTTTATCGAAAAACAAAACATGAAAGCACACGAGATCAGGCAGCATTTTCTCGATTTTTTTAAAAGTAAAGGCCATCAAATCGTTCCATCGGCACCTCTGGTTGTAAAAAACGATCCGACCCTCATGTTTACCAATGCGGGCATGAACCAGTTTAAAGACTATTTTCTGGGCAATAAGGTAACTCCCCACAAACGCATAGCCGATACACAAAAATGCCTCAGGGTTTCCGGTAAGCACAACGACCTGGAAGAAGTTGGGCTCGACACCTACCACCATACCATGTTTGAAATGTTGGGCAACTGGTCGTTTGGCGATTACTTTAAAAAAGAGGCCATTGCCTGGAGCTGGGAATTGCTCACAGAAGTGTATAAACTGCCCAAAGACCGACTGTATGCCACGGTTTTCGAAGGAGATACCAAAGAAAATCTACCAGCAGACGATGAAGCCCGCAGCTATTGGAAGCAGGTTTTGCCTGAATCGAACATCCTGAACGGATCGAAAAAAGACAACTTTTGGGAAATGGGCGACACAGGCCCATGTGGCCCTTGCACCGAAATTCACATCGACCTGCGCACGGACGAAGAAATTGCCCAAACACCCGGTGCAGATCTGGTGAACAACGACCATCCGCAAGTAGTAGAAATCTGGAACAACGTGTTTATCGAGTTTAACCGCATGGCCAATGGAAGTCTGCAACCGCTTCCCGACAAACATGTGGACACGGGAATGGGTTTCGAACGACTTTGTATGGCCATTCAAGGCAAAAAGTCGAACTACGACACAGATGTATTCATGCCCATCATTCGCTTTATTGAGCAGAAAAGTAGCCTCACCTACAGAGGTACCATGGAAAAAAGCGATGTAGCCATGCGGGTGTTGGCCGATCACATTCGGGCCATTGCCTTTACCATTGCCGACGGTCAACTTCCTGGAAATGCCAAAGCGGGTTATGTAATCCGCAGAATTTTGCGCCGAGCTGTTCGGTACTATTTCAACTTTTTGGGTTTTAAAGAGCCTTTTCTGCATACGTTGGTGCCTATTTTGGCGGCAGATTTCAAAGATGTTTTCCCGGAATTGCATGCCCAGCAAGATTTTGTGGCCAAAGTGATTCTGGAAGAAGAAAGCAGCTTTTTGCGTACGCTCGACAATGGCTTGAAACGACTGAGCCAGATTATGGAGCAAAGCAACAGTAAAGTCATTGCCGGAAAAGTAGCCTTTGAACTGAATGACACTTTTGGATTTCCACTTGACCTGACTTCGCTTATAGCCCGGGAAAATGGTTTTTCGGTGGATGAAGCTGGGTTCCAGGTAGAAATGGAGCAACAAAAAGAACGCTCCCGCAAGGCACAGGAACAGGAAGCCGGAGATTGGATAACCCTGAACGAAACAGACAAACAAACTTTTGTGGGGTACGACGCATTGAGCGTCAGCACCAGAATCTGGAAATTCCGTAAGGTGAAAACAGGCAACCAAACGCAATGGCAAATTGCCCTTGAAACAACACCATTTTACGGCGAAAGCGGCGGACAAGCGGGAGATCAAGGAACCCTTGCTGCTAAAGGCATAACTGTAAAAGTAGCAGACACCCAAAAGGAAAACGACCTGATACTTGTGATGGTGCAAGACCCTCAAGTGGAAAGCCTGCTGGAATCAGGTCTGGAATGGGATGCACAAGTAAATGCAACATTGCGTTCGGCTACGGAAAGTAACCACAGTGCAACCCATTTGCTGCATGCAGCCTTGAGAAATACCTTGGGCACACACGTGGCGCAAAAAGGTTCGCTGGTAAATGATCAGTTGCTGCGGTTCGACTTTTCGCACTTTGCCAAAACGGAAGAAGACAGTTTGCTGAGTATAGAAACACAGGTGAATGAACGCATTCGCCAAAACATAGCCTTGGACGAAAAACGCAACGTGCCAATTGAAAAAGCCAAGGAACTGGGAGCCATGGCTTTGTTTGGAGAAAAATACGGTGAGTTTGTGCGGGTTATTACTTTCGATCCTGCTTATTCAGTGGAATTGTGCGGCGGTACGCATGTGCCCAGCACAGGGCAAATCGGTTATTTTAAAATCATTTCAGAAAGCTCGGTGGCGGCAGGTGTTCGCCGGATTGAAGCACTGACCGGTCAAAAAGCCATCGACTATGTGCGTGAGCAAGAGGCGGTGTTGTTTGAGGTGAAAGAACTGCTGAACCATCCGAAAGAAGTGGCGAAATCGCTGAATCTGGTGTTGGAAGAAAATCAACAGTTGAAAAAGAAGTTGGAAGCTTTTGAAAATGAGCAAAAGAACAAACTCAAAGAACAGTTGCTCACCAAACTCATGCCGCAGGAAGGTATCAATGCTTTGTTGGCCGAAGTAAGTGTTTCAAATGCTGATATGCTGCGGCAATTGGCATTTGAGGTGAAGGCTGTTACAGACAATCTGGCCATGGTGTTGGCTGCCGACATCGAAGGAAAACCACACATTGCCATCATGTTTTCTGATAACCTGACCACGGAAAAACAATGGAATGCCAGCCAAATGGCCAGGGAGTTGGGCAAGCTGATTAAAGGTGGCGGCGGCGGACAGGCTTTTTTTGCCACAGCTGGCGGCTCAGACATGAGTGGATTGAAAAATGTGTTGCCTAAAGCAAAAGAACTACTTTCGCTGCGATGATCAGAAGTAAAATAAAGCGAAAACTGGGCAGCTATCCAGTGACCAGCGTGATGATGAGCCTCACTGTTGCCCTGTTTGTGATCGGGGCATTCGGGCTGTTTATTTTAGGTGGATTGAAAGTGGCTGACCAAATCAGATCAAATATTGAGGTGCAGGTTTATCTCAACAGAGATTTACCAGATTCCACGCAATTGGCCCTGGGGAACAAACTCAAAGCCTTACCCATGCTGGTGCAGGATGGAAAATCGGCAGCGGTTTCGTTTTATAGCCGTGAGGAAGCCGCCAAAAAATTTATTGAAGAAACTGGGGAACAATTCGTGGACTTTTTGGGTGAAAATCCTTTGCGGGATGCCTATATTCTGAAAATCAATCCAAACATGGCCGAGGAAAAAACGATTAAAGAATTGGCTTCAGAAATAGAAAAGATGCCCGGTGTATTTGAAGTTGAATATGTGGAAAGCCTCATTTCGTCTATTAACAAAAATGTAAACCGGCTCATTGCCATTTCCAGCGGGCTCACCTTGCTGCTTTTGATGGCAGTGTTTGTACTCGTCAGCAATACTTTGCGTCTGAGCATGTATTCGCAGCGGTTTCTCATTCGCAGCATGCAGTTGGTGGGGGCATCCAGTTGGTTCATTATCAAGCCGTTTGTGTCGAGGGCTTTTTACATTGGCTTGCTGGCTGGTGCATTAGCCGGAATCGCTATTTTGGTACTGATGGGCTATTTGAATCACGTGATTCCAGAGCTCAACGAACTCGATTTAACCTGGGATGTTGGCCTTCTGCTAATGATTTTGATATTTGCAGGCGGTTTGCTGGCATCGCTGTTTGCACTCACCGGAACCAAAAGGTATCTGGGCATGCCATTAGACGAACTTTATTAACAAGACACATGAGCAATTCCAAATTTGTTTTCGATCGGATCAACTACATCCTTACTTTAGTTTGCATTGGCCTTATTCTGTTCGGTTTTATCATCATGTCGCTCGAGCAGGCTGAATATGGCTTTGGGTTTTTAGGCCTCACACTTGGCCCCATCGTAATTATGCTGGGCTTTCTGACTGGCCTTGCTGCTATTTTGTACAAGAAAAAATAAGCCTCGATGGAAATTTGGCAGGCCATCATTTTGGCCATTGTTGAAGGACTCACCGAGTTTCTTCCTGTGTCGTCTACGGGGCACATGATTATTACCCAGGCTATACTGGGAATGCAATCTACCGAATTTGTAAAGGTATTTACCGTGAGCATTCAGTTTGGCACCATACTGAGTGTGGTGGTGTTGTACTGGAAACGCCTGTTTCAATCGCTCCAAATCTATTATAAACTGGCAGCGGCATTTTTACCCACGGCTGTGCTTGGACTGCTGTTCAACGACTTGATTGAAGAGATGCTGGAAAGTGTGGTGGTAGTGGCTACCATGTTACTCCTTGGCGGCATTGTGCTGATACTTATTGACCGCTTTACCAAAAAGGCTACCCTCAAAGATATCAATGACATGAGCTATGTAAAAGCCATGCAAATTGGCTTTTTTCAGTCGCTGGCCATGGTTCCGGGTGTGTCACGTTCGGCGGCTACGATTATTGGCGGGCAGTTTTCTGGACTAGACCGCAAGCAAGCCGCTGAATTTTCATTTCTTCTGGCAATTCCAACCATGGCGGCTGCTACCCTGCTCTCGGTGTACAAAAATTATAAAATCATCACTTCAGCCGATTTGGGTGTGCTGGCACTTGGCAATCTGGTTGGTTTTGTGGTAGCCATTTTTGCCATTCGCTTTTTTGTAAACTACCTCACCAAACACGGTTTTTTCATTTTTGGGGTTTACCGGATTGTGGTCGGGCTCATCATTCTGGCTTGCATCTGGCTGGAGGTGCCGTTGGAAATACAATAGAAATGCTGGTCGAAACGGCGCAACTCGCAGTTATACTTTTCAGTGTTGTAGCCCCAAATCTCTCTTGCCGGTAAAAACCTATGTTCATACAAAACTTCTACCTTTCGGCAAATTTCTCAGCATGACTTCAACTTATATTCTGGGTGGCGTTCGCACGCCAATTGGTCGGTTTAAAGGTGCGCTTTCAGACATCCGTACCGATGATTTGGGAGCTTTTGTGCTGCAAAAGCTGATTGAAAAACACCCTGAAGTGCCAGCAAGCAGGATTGCTGATGTGATTATGGGCTGCCATAACCAAGCGGGAGAAGACAACCGCAATGTTGCCCGAATGGCTTTGCTATTGGCTGGTTTGCCATTCACGGTTCCGGGCGAAACAGTAAACAGATTGTGTGCTTCGGGCATGTCGGCAGTTATTCAAGCACATAGGGCCATTGTCGCTGGCGACGGAGATGTGTTGGTAGCAGCAGGTTTGGAACACATGACACGAGGACCATTTGTAATGAGCAAGGCCACTTCAGCTTTTGCCACTGACATTCAAATGCACGATAGCAGCTTTGGATGGCGCTTTGTGAACCCCAACATGAAATCGCTTTATGGCACAGAAAGCATGGGCGAAACAGCTGAAAACCTAGCTGAAGCGTTTGGCATTAGCCGGGAAGATCAGGATTTGTTTGCTTACAATAGCCAAATGAAAGCCACCAAAGCCAGAGATTCGGGCAGGTTTGAGCAAGAAATTGTGCCCGTGGCCATTCCGCAAAAAAAGGGAGAACCTTTATTTGTTAAGCACGATGAATTTATAAAATCAGACACCACAGTTGAAAAATTAGCCAGCTTGAAACCAGCCTTCAAGCCACAAAATGGAACAGTAACTGCTGGCAACAGCAGCGGATTGAACGACGGGGCAGCGGCCATCTTTGTGGTGTCCGAAAAATCGGTAAACGACTTCCATTTGAAACCCATGGCAAAAATCCTGAGTTCAGCTGTGGTTGGTGTTGAACCAAGAATTATGGGAATTGGCCCAGTAGAAGCCAGCAACCGAGCACTTGCAAAAGCGGGACTCGCCCTGGCAGACGTGGATGTGATAGAACTCAACGAAGCCTTTGCAGCACAATCATTGGCTTGCATTCGCTCATGGGGTCTTGCCGACAACGACCCTCGCATTAATCCGAATGGAGGTGCCATTGCATTGGGCCATCCGCTCGGCATGTCAGGGACCAGATTGATTCTCACCGCAGCCATGGAACTACAACTTACTGGCAAAAAATATGCGCTTTGCACCATGTGCATTGGCCTGGGTCAGGGCTATGCAGTAGTCATAGAAAGGGTATAGCCATTCCTTACAATCAAATCATTCGAAGTAAATTTAAACCCTTCCAACAAACCATGAAGCAGTTTACCTCTGTACACGATGTTGCTGATATTCAGGCTTTAATTCAAAGCAGTTTAGCCATTAAAAAAGATCCTTTTGCCAACAACAATTTGGGTAAAAACAAAACCCTGGGTCTTGTTTTTTTTAATCCCAGTTTGCGAACCCGGATGAGCACCCAAAAGGCAGCCTACAACCTGGGCATGCATGTGATGATGTTGAATATAGACAAAGATTCATGGGCTTTGGAAACCCGTGATGGTGTGGTGATGGATGGGGACAAAGTAGAGCATGCCCGGGAAGCCATTCCAGTGATGGGTCAGTATTGCGACATCATTGGGGTGAGGTCGTTTGCAGGGCTTCAAAACCGACAATCGGATTATACTGAAGAAGTGCTGAATCAATTTATTGCTTTGAGCGGAAAACCTATTGTTAGTCTGGAATCTGCCACCAGACATCCTCTTCAAAGCCTTGCAGATTTGGCAACCATCGAGGAATATAAGCAAACCAGCAAACCCAAAATCGTGATGACCTGGGCGCCACATATTAAAGCTTTACCACAGGCTGTGCCCAATTCTTTTGCCGAGTGGGTGCTGGCAACAGGGTATGACCTTTCAATAGCCCAACCGCATGGATTTGAGTTGGCTGAGGAGTTTACCCAAGGTGCAACCGTGGAATATGATCAAACGAAAGCCCTCGAAAATGCTGATTTTATTTATGTGAAAAACTGGAGCAGCTACAAAGATTATGGCCAAACGGCATCTCACCTCCGCAGTTGGACAGTAGATCAATCGAAACTTGTGCATGCGCCGCAAGCCAAAGTCATGCATTGTCTTCCGGTAAGACGAAATTTGGTCATTGCCGATGATGTGCTCGACAGCCCGGCTTCCATTGTGATTCAACAAGCAGCCAACAGGGAGTTTGCAGCTCAGGCCGTGTTGTTGAAGATGTTGGGTGGGATACAAAAGGCATAAAAAAAGCCCTGAAAATCAGGGCTATAAATTTTAATTTTGAACTCCAATTAGCTGGCTTTCCATTTGATGGTGCAACCTATGGCTTTGGTGGAAGGCTGTTTTACGGCCTGTCCTGCCTCCAAATCATTTATGGCATTTTCCAGGAATTTCACTTTGGCAGAATTAGCATCGTTGGCATTGTCGTCAATAGCGCCAATGTATTCCACTTTGAGTTTTTCGCCGTTTTTCTTAAGCAAGTACACGTGCGGTGTTCGGGTAGCGCCATAGGTTTTAGCAATTACTTGGTTTTGGTCGTATAAGTAAGGAAAGGCAAAGCTTTTCTCCTTGGCTCTTTCCACCATTTTATCGAAAGAATCTTCAGGTTGTTTGTCGACATCATTTGGATTGATGGCCACTACCGGATAACCCAAATCAGCGTATTTCTTGTGCAAGGCAATAATCCGATCCTCATATTTCACCGAAAACGGGCAGTGGTTGCAAGTGAAAATGACAATGTAGCCTTTGGCGTTGCCCAAACTTTTTAGGCTTACCATTTTCCCATCTACATTTTTTAGCGAAAAATCGATGGCGGTGTCGCCTATCTTGTAGCCATCATTGGCTGGTTTAAAAGCCCAAAAAGCAAATGAGGCAAGCAAAGCAAACGTGAAGAAAAGTGCGGTCTTTTTCATAATATTCATTGGTTGTGGTTAAAGCTTTTTATTGATTTTGGAGATGAGCATTTCCTTTGAAAGCTCACCATTTACAAACTCCTTATTTTTGGTTTTGTTGTTCACAATCATGGTGGCGGGAATGGCGCCTTCCCAACTGGGATCAATCAGATCAATCCAACTGTTGTAGTCTGGCTCGTCTAGAAGTACTACAGGTGCATCAACTTTTCTGTTTTTCACAAAAGGCATCAGTCGCTTGTCGAAGTCTTGCACAAAGTCGAGGCTAACAAACAGAAACTGCACCTTCTTAGATTTCATTTCCCGATACGCTTCCAGAAAATGGGGCAGTTCCATCACACAAGGTTTGCACCAGGTAGCCCAAAAGTTAACCACCCGAACGGTATCGTCCTGTTTAGCCAGGTAACTTTGCAGTTCCGGCAACTTGATTACTTTCACTTTAGGTTGACTTATGGCATTTTCTGCAAGAAACAGACTGAGCATAATGAGCAACAACATGGTTTTTCTTCTCATAATTCCTCAATAAGCTGCTCCATCTTTAATCCTCTGGAGCCTTTTAATAAAAGGGTAAACCCTTCCAATTTGTTTAATTTCAACCAGACCAATGCTTTGGCTGGCGTTTCAAAATACAAGGCCTTAGGGTTTTTATCAGCAGCGAACTTCATGTCTTTTCCAACCAGACCCACCAGGTCGAAAGCAGGATTTGAAGTAAGTTCACCTATGCGTCCGTGTTCAACTTCACTTTGTGTGCCAAGCTCCAACATGTCACCCAAAAATAAGGCTTTTTTCTCAGTTCTCAGTGTAACAAAGTTTGCAATCGCTGCCTCCATCGAGCTGGGATTGGCATTGTAAGCGTCCGAAATGATGGTATTTCTGCCTGTTTCCACAATTTGAGAGCGGTTGTTGGCTGGTTGATAATGGGCTATAGCCGCATGCATTTTGTCAGACTCAGTTCCGAAATATTTGCCAACACATAAAGCAGTTGCCACATTGGCAAAATTATATTGGCCGGTCAGTTTGGTTTCGACCTTCTGACCATGTTCATCTTTATAACTCAGAAAAAAGCTTCCATTGTCCACCCAGGTTACAGGGCAAAAATCCTGAGCTTGCGGATAGGTGATGGCCGATTCAAACCTGGATGACATGCGGGCCACGTGCTGTTCAAGTGTGTTTACAAATGCTTTACCTCCGTGTTTAAACAAATAGTAAAACAGTTCGCTATTGGCAGCGGCCACGCCTTCTATGCTTCCAAAACCTTCGAGGTGGTCTTTGCCAATGTTGGTAATGAGTCCAAAATCAGGCGCAGCAATATCGCACAACTCAGCAATTTCTCCAGGGCCGTTGGCACCCATTTCTACCACCAGCATTTCAGTGTCAGGTGGCGTTCGGAGCAAGGTAAGCGGAACACCAATGTGGTTGTTGAGATTTCCAGGCGTTGCAAAAGTTTTGAATTTAGTTGCCAAAACCCTTGTAACCAATTCTTTGGTGGTTGTCTTCCCATTAGAACCTCCTATGGCAATTACCTGACAGGATAGTGTTTTGCGGTAGGCATGCGCCAAATCTTGCAGCGCTTTCAAGCCATTTTCAACCAACGAAAAACATCCTTCGGGCAAATCACATGTAGGATATTCATCCAATAGCAGATGAACTGCACCAGAATCCAAGGCTTGTTTGGCAAACAAATTCCCGTTGAAGTTTGGTCCTTTCAAAGCCACAAACAATTGACCTTGTTGTATGCTTCGGGTGTCGGTATTTACCCCAGTGGATCGTTGAAAAATGGAGAGTAAAGGTTCGGATAGATTCATGCACAATTTAATCGCCGGTAAATCTCCATTTTTTCCTTAAACAATTTGATGCGTATGCACTTCTTTGTTCTACAGTTTATAAGCAAATGCCTAAAACCTTTCTCACAGCTGCATGGCAAAAGCTCATCATGGCCAATTATGAGGTGAGCGAAAACGTGTTGCAACCTTATATTCCTCAGGGCGTAGTTCTCGATGATTTTCAGGGAAAACACCTGGTGAGTTTGGTGGGGTTTATGTTTTTGAATACCCGATTGTTTGGTATTCCGGTGCCATTGATGGGCAATTTTGAAGAGGTAAATCTACGTTTTTATGTAAAGCGAAAAGTAGCAGGAGAATGGCGAAGAGGGGTAGTTTTTGTAAATGAATCTGTTCCCTTTGCGCCTGTAGCCTGGTTGGCCAATGTGTTGTACAAAGAGCATTACATCGCCTTGAAAACATGGCACAGTTGGAAAATGGAAAATGACAAGCAACGGATTGCATACAGCTGGGAAAAACGGGGAGAAACTATGGGATTGGAAGTAATTGCTGGATTGAATCCTCGAGCCATGCAGGCCGGTTCTGAACAGGAATTTATTTTTGAGCATTACTTTGGCTACACCCGTGTGTCGGATTCAGAAACCTGGGAATACAAAGTAAATCACCCGGCTTGGAATGTTTTTCAGGTAAATGACTACCAAATCGATTGCCACTTCGAAACGATGTATGGTGCTGAATTTGGCTTTCTAAATACAGTAAAACCCTCCAGCGTATTTTTGGCTGAAGGGTCGGCTATCTCGGTAGATTGGAAACGGGATAAAATTTAAAAGCCAGTTACTTTTTGCGCCATACAAGCGAATCCGCATCAAAATAGGTTGAAGCATCAGGGAACTCGATCCACTCTTCGTTCTCGGGTGAATTTTGAGGATAGTAGGGCGTCAAATCTTCACCATTCACCATGGCTTCGAATAATTTCACAGACTTTTCTTTAAGCTCCGGTTCTTTCATTTTAAAAGTCCAGAATATTTCCTGATAGTTACTCAATTCATTGTTAATCAACTGATAACTACCAGCTATAGCCATTCGCTTTTTATACAAACTAGGAGCCTCTCTGGTGAGTAAAAAATAATGGGTATTTGATTTTTCATCCAGGTAAAACAACTCCCATTCAAAGCCTTTTTGGGCATTTTTATAAAATTCATCGAACCTTGATTCGAGCCGTTGTTTTCCCTTCACCATTTTGGGCGGCTTGGCTATGTACCGAACCAGCATTGGCAACACCAGCTCCTTTTCATGTTTTGAAAGTGTGTCGTCAGCCAAGTAGGATTCAGACTTTTTGCATCCAAAAGCACAAACAAGAACAACGCTTAGCAGTAGAATAATTCGGATTGTCATGCTACAAATGTTTGAAAAAAGAAGAGCCCGCACGAAGCGGGCATCCTCTCATCAAAACAATCAGGTTGAAAATTAATACGCTTGAAGAACAGGTTGGAAGTTTGTCCAGTTTTCAGTCCAGTTGGTAGAGCCAAAAGCACCTACATGGTTCACTTTGTCGAAGAAAGTACCCGCTACTTTAGCATTTGTAAAAACGGCACCGCTAGACAATATACCGGATGTTACAGCCATATTCATTGTTTTTGGGTAAGACTCACGAGTGTATTTCGTAAAGAAAGCATTTTCGTTTAAGCCCATACCTGCGTAATCAGGTTTTAAAGATGCTTCAGTTGCAGAAACCCTGGTATTGAAAGCCATGTTGGCTTTTTCAGCTCTTTGGAAGAAATGACGAACTGTATCATTTGAATTGCCAGAACCTCCTGAGTACATGGTAACTGGATTTCTAACCCTTCCAGCAACACCTACTATGATGGTTTTTTCTATGGCTCCAACACCATTCTCATATTGCGTTTGGGTTGAAAGACCATCTAAACGAAACATGGTTGGGAAGCCTGTAACTACTGAGTTGAAAAGAGAAATAGCAGTTCTTCTTCTCAAGTGCATGGCATGCTGATAGTTTCCAGAAATGGCATTGGTCGTATCCATTCTTGGGCCCAAAACGGTGATGTTAGAAAAAACACCTGAAGTGTAAGGGGTTACATTGTTACCAGCAGCATCATTGTCGCACTCAAATGCGTTTGAACCTGATTGATCGGCTGAGAACGGATCACGAATAGCTAAGCCATATTGTACGTTTCCAGACCAACCAAAATCACAATCGAAATCATCGTCCCAGGTACCAAACGATACCAGGTTTTTGCCATTCACAGTGCCACCAAACCACTCAAAGCCATCGTCTCCGCCATAAGAAACCTGTACGTTTTCGATTACGGTTCCGCTTCCTACACCACCCATGGTCAGGCTGTTTGTTTCATTGTTTGGAGAAAGAGCAATGCCTGCAAATTCTATTCTAACAAATTTCAAAGTACCACTGCTTTCAGTATTGTTGGCCTCTGATTGAAAAGTTCCAAATCGAACTTCCGGAGTAACACCTTCTATGGCAGGTCTATTTTGGTTGCAATTAGCTCTTCCAAGCATTACAATTCCACCCCAATCTCCTTTGTCTCTTTCGCCTTCTTCTTGCTCAGAAGTAAAAACTATTGGTTTTTCAGCTGTTCCGATTGCCTCAATCTGGCCACCTTCATCGATAACTAAAGTGCCTTTGGTTCTTTTATCTCCGAATATTACTGTTCCTTCTGGGATTGTCAATTTTTGACCAGAGCGTACAAATACATTGCCTTGCAATAGATATTTTTTGCTTGCATCAAGTGTTCTGGTGGTCAAATCGCCACTCAGGATTTCATTTTGATTGGTTGGCGCCGGATCATTTTTGTCATCGTCCTTTTTGCAACTTGTTGTTACAATTACAGTTGCCAAAGCAAAATAAAGCAGATTCTTTTTCATGTTTCGTTGTTTATGAAATTGTGATGCAAACCTATAGCGCCTGTGTTACGGCAGTGTTAAGTAGGGTCTACTGAATAACCCATAACAATTTGAAAATAAGTTACTAAGCTTGTAACCTTGTGGCAACAAGTGCAAGGAATAATGCCAGTAGCATCCAAAAAGCGTGCATCTAAGCAAGCCTACCAGAG
>Ga0247832_1003088_pt1 | contig 23669 bp, 20 predicted proteins | sample LaCruzMarch2015__10_FD_192407 | JGI IMG/M metagenome (GOLD analysis project Ga0247832, IMG submission 192407) | Freshwater microbial communities from meromictic Lake La Cruz, Castile-La Mancha, Spain - LaCruzMarch2015_4m | ecosystem: Environmental > Aquatic > Freshwater > Lake | place: Spain... | reverse complement strand
CCGGCGGCATGGATGGTGTCGCCTGCGCCAGCGGCGGCGATCGCGTCGGAAATCTGACCGTATTGGTAGCCGTTGGCAGTGCCACCTGGTCCCACGGTGACCATGGCGCACCAAGCTGGTGCAGCAATCAGGAGGGCGGAAGACGCGCAAAGAATGGCGGCGGTGTTCTTCATAGTGTTGCGTTCTGGGGCTTGCGCCCCACATCAAATCAGTGAATCCGTTCAGAACGGCATCCCACATCGGATTGCACGTTCACGCGCAACAAAGGACGCGTTACCCATAAGAACGAAATCCATGACCGCAACCCATCAACGTGAATGCGAAATTTCCACCAATTTGGCGGGAGCTCACATTTATCGGGTTGGATTGGGTGCAAATGCCGCAAACCATTTGCGGAAGGCTACTTACGCATCCGTCGCGCGATCAGCATGGCCAGCTCCAACGCCTGCTCATAGTTGAGGCGCGGGTCGACCGCCGAGTGATATGCCTGCGCCAACATCTCGTCGGATAACCCGCGCGCGCCACCGGTGCACTCGGTGACATTTTCCCCGGTCAGTTCCACATGGATCCCACCCAGCCACGTGCCCGCGGCGCGGTGAATCTCAAAGGCCTGCTCCACTTCCGCCAAGATGTGTCCAAATTTCCGCGTCTTGACTGGCACGCCCTTCCCCAAGCCTGACTGCGGAATCACTGTCTCTGTATTGCCGTGCATCGGATCGCAGATCCACACCACGGGACGACCGCTCGCCTTGACGGCTTCGACCAGCTTGGGCAAATGCGCGGCAATGGCATGCGCGCCGAAGCGGGTGATGAGCACAATGCGCCCGGGAGTCTGGTACGGATCGAGCCGAGCAATGGTCCGTAGTAACGCATCAGCATCCGTACTTGGACCAACCTTCACGCCCACGGGATTTTCAATGCCGCGGAAGAACTCCACATGTCCGCCTTCCGGATCCGCAGTGCGCACGCCAATCCACGGAAAGTGCGTGCTTAAATCCCACCAACCCGCGCGATGCGGCACTTGCCGGGTCTGCGCTTCTTCGTAATCAAGCACCAAACCTTCATGGCTCGTGAAGAAATCCACGCGATGTACTTGCGCCACATTGACGCCAACGAGCGTCTCCATGAAACGGAGGCCGTCACCAATTTGGTCGACCATCGCCTGATACTCAGCGGCCAACGGCGAATGCTTTACAAACTCCAGATCCCAGTATTCCGGGTGATGGAGGTCTGCAAATCCGCCGTCGACAAGCGAGCGAATGAAGTTCAACGTGAGCGCGGCGCGCTCATGACCGCGCACCAAGCGGCGTGGATCGGGCGCGCGTTCTGCGGCTGTAAATGCTGGACCATTCACCAAGTCGCCGCGGTAAGCGGGCAGTGTCACGCCGTCGCGCGTCTCCAAATCGCTGGAGCGGGGCTTGGCGTATTGACCGGCAAATCGCCCGATGCGAGTGACGCGGCGGCGTCCACCCTGCACCAGTACCAGGCTCATCTGCAACAAGATCTTGAGGCGCGCGGCGATTGAGCCAGGCTCGCAGCCATCGAAGGTCTCTGCACAATCGCCGCCCTGAAGAATAAAGCGCTGGCCGACAGCGGCCTCCGCCAACTGCGTGCGCAGCGCTTCAATTTCAAAGCTAGTCACTAAGGGCGGCAACCGCGCGAGATCCGCGCATGACGCTCGCAACGCACCGGGGTCGATCCATTCGGGCTGCTGCAGCGTGGAGCGCGTTCGCCATGAGGAGGGCGACCAACCGTCAACGGCGAATGTGCGGCGAGTAACAGGTGCGCTCATGAGGTGTAATTCGTCCGTCCAGTGAGATGTCAATGCGGGCGACAGGAATTGAACCTGCACGGGTTGCCCCACTGGAACCTAAATCCAGCGCGTCTGCCAATTCCGCCACGCCCGCAGCGTGAACCGCCAAGTGTAGAGGGATTGTGGGCTACAAGGGGAATCAAACCGCCCGACCCCGGCACGTCCTGATTTCCCGCCCGCCCCTAGACTCCGCCTCATGAGCCCGAGCCAGTTCGCCGCCACGAACATCCTGCCGCTTTTGGCGCGCATCGTCCTGTGCCTGGCGTTCCTGCCGCAGGGTTGGAACAACCTGATGCGTGACGTGGAATACACCGCTCATGACGCGCAGCGATTGCGCGAACTTGGCGTCCGCGGCATCACGGACCCCGATCCCAAGAAGTCTGATGTGGCCCTCGGTGCCATGCGCGGGTTCGAAGCGTTCGAATCACCCGAGTGGCAGAGCCCCGCCGCCCCACCAGCGCCACGGCCAGGGGCCAATGGCATGGACGACTCAGCGAGCACCGCAACACCGCAACCAGGTGTTACGCCTGCGGCGGTGACTGCACCTGCCAGCAGCGCCGCACAGGCGACCCCAAACACTCCATCGAAACCGACCGCGCCCGCACCGGTCATCACTGAACGCCCCAACGCACTCGCAAGCCCGCTTGCTCCGCTCACGCAACGCGGCTTGTACACGTTGGCACTGTTAGTTGACCGCGCGCGCATTCCATTTCCAACCGAGATTGCGTGGGCGGTTGCCGGAATCCAACTGGTCGGCGGAGCGTGCGTACTGCTTGGATTATTCAGCCGCGTTTGGGGGCTACTGATGTCCCTGATCTTGGCGGCACTGTTTGTGATGACCAGCCTGCCGATCATCAAGTCGCAGGGGGCATTCGCACTCGGTGCAGAACAACAGAACCTGGTGCTTGCGCAAATGGGTCTCTTTGTGCTTGCGCTCGGCGCATTCCTAGTTGGCCCCGGCGCCATGAGTCTCGACCGTGCCATCTTCCGTCGCTCCAAGCGCGGCGGTCCGAAGCGCAAGTCAACATCGGCATGAATCGCGACGCGGAGAAATTCGATGGCTCGGATCAGAAGGCCGCGCACAGCGTGGATCGCCGCGTGGAAACCGGTGCGAACACGAGTGTGGAGACCGATGCGGAAAATGACGTAGAAACCGGCGTTTCACCGCGCAGTCCGATGGTGGCGATCACTGCATCAACGCTTGTACATGCACTGCTTGCGTTTGCACTGGTGGCCATGGGAGTCACCGCCGCACGCGCCATGCGTCGTGAGGCACCGCCGATATTGGTTGCGGAATGGACCCCGCCGCCACCCATCGGCATTGCACCATCACCGCCTGAACTACCAATCCCCGGAGGCGCGATCGTCTACCAAGGTCCCGCGGCTCGCGGCGTACACGACAGCGCTTCCGGTGCACGCGCGGCCGCTGATCGCTTGGAGCGACTGGCTCCGCCAATCGCAGTGACCGCGAATGCTGCTGGCCGTTTCGGTGGCCAACTTGGCTTCGGCGGCGCACTTCCGGAACGATTCCGCGCTGCGAGCTTCGCGATGGACAAGCAGCGTGTTGCATTCCTCATTGATGGCGGCGGACGATTGCTTTCGGCACTGCCCGCGGCGCGCGCAGTACTGGCGCAGCGCTTGGCGGCACTCATGCCCAATCAGCAGTTCACTGTTGCCATCGCCCGCGGAAACGGCGTGGAATTGGCACCCGGAACTCCAGCTGCAGCCACGCGCGCAAACACCGCCGCTGCACTCCGTTGGTTTACCGAACGCAGCGCGCCCGGAGGCACGCCGGACCTTGGTGCGGCACTTGAAAGCGTTTGGCGCGCGCTTGAACCGGACGCCATCTGCGTCATCGCGCGCGGCGCGCCGACACCGCTCCGCACTGCAGCACGCAGTGCCAACGCCACCCTGCTCTCGACCGCCGATCGGCTCAATCCCACTACTACGGACGGCTCTCGATTTGCCACCTTTCTCTGCGTCGAACTGGTGGAGACATCCGCCGACGGCGCACTGCGCGCACTGGGCGAACGCCACGGCGGCAGCAACGGATATCTACTTCTCGACCGCGCCACGCTCGGACTTGCACCGATGCGTGCGCGCAACCAGCCTGCAGGAAACATCAGCAAATGACTAGTTACTCACTCCCAAGCATCGCTACCCGCACCACTGACCACGGCACCGGAATGTCCACCCGCCTGGTGGCCAGTCTTGCCGCCGGATTCATCGCTGCGCCAGCATGTGCTGGGCCATCGTTCGCGACCGCCTTCTTCATCTCGCTCGACCAGTTGCCCGATGGCGGCGTGCGTGTGGATTGGATCGGTAGCTCCATGATTTGGGTGTTAATTGCCATGAGCATGGCCAGTGTGGCACTCATCTGGATTGCATTCACCGCGAACCGTGTGAGTGACATGCTCCCTCCGTCCGCTGTTGAACATATGCGCGCCATGGTGAGTAGTGGCAAGTTTGCCGAGGCGCTTGAGTGGTCGCGCACCAAGGGTGGTGACTTTGGCCGTGTCATTCACGCGGCACTTCTGGCTGCGCCCGCGGGTCATGACGCGATGATGCAAGCGGCGGAGTCGATGACTGATGAACTGGTGGTGCGACGCCTACGGAAAATCGAAGTACTCAATGTCTTTGGCCAAGTGGCGCCCATGATCGGACTCTTTGGAACGGTGTACGGGATGATCGTCGCCTTCTTCACCATTGCGCAAATGGGTGGAACCGCTGACCCAGTGGCGCTTGCGGGCGGAATCGGCACAGCGTTGGTGACCACTTTCTGGGGTCTACTGATTGCGATTCCAGCACTCAGCGTGTTTGCCGTGGTGCGCAATCGCATTGATGCTGCGGGCTCTGAAGGCGCGCGCGAAGTGGAGCAAATTCTCATGCGCTTCCGACCAGGCGGCGCGGGATCGCCCGTTGCAGCGTTGCGTGCAGAAGCGAAGAGTGCTGAGGCCGCGATCGGTGCAAGCCACTCCAACGCCAACAACACGGGTACCGAAGCCTGATGCGCGCCAGTCGTATCCATCGCCGAGGGCCTGCATCGTTTGAGGCAAACATGACGCCGCTGATCGATATGGCGTTTCTACTGATTGTGTTTTTTGTGCTGGTGAGTCAGGTGACCAGTGCGGAGATGGCGGACCTTTCCTTGCCACATCCCACGTCCGGTGCAGCCAAGCAGCAAGATGGCTCGGAGCGCATTGTGGTGAACGTGATTCCAGCCACCGATGGCGGCGCTGCCGGTTACCGCCTTGGAAAGCGTGAATTCACCGCAGATACGGCTGGATTGCAGCAACTGGTGGCAGCCATAGCGCAGGCCATGAAGGGACAGCCAAGCGTGGACGTCAATATTCGGGCCGACCGCGCGACGGCGTATTCATGGGTTCGTCCAGCCATGAATGCGGTGGCCGATGCGCTGACGGTCAGCGGCATTGATCGCGCGCGCGCACGGGTTCGATTAGTGGTACTTGGCGGAGTTGCAAGTGAATGACGCGGGCTCACAGTTCCAGCATGCGGATGCGCCAGGCGATGCGCGTCATGCACTCCATGCACTCAACGCGCTCGCAGCGGCGTTGCCCGAAGCACGCATCGGCGGCAGACCGCGACGCGGATGGCGCGCGCCGCGCCGCCTACGCGGCACATCACTCGGTGCCGCCATCAGTACCAACATGACACCAATGATTGATGTGGTCTTTCAACTATTAGTGTTCTTCATTGCCACTACCCACTATGCCACCGACGAGCGCGTCATCGCCATGGATCTCTCGCGCCGCATTGCCGTGACAGCACCAAGTGGCGCAAGCACCGAAGTAGCCGCGCCGCCGCTCAAACCGCTCGACCCGTTCGCCATGAATGACGAAGCGCTGCACCTGTCAGTAGGCATTGATGGAGTGATTGTTGCCGGCGCCCCGCTGAGACGCACTTTCACCCCCGCCGAATTGCGCGCGACATTGGCATCCGAATTGCGTGGCAGTGCGCACCCAAATGGCATGTTTCAGCCTGGATTTCCGGTGGTGATTGCGCCCGCCGACAATGCTCCTTGGGAGATTGCGGTGGAAGTGCTTGACGCTGCCGTGGCTGCAGGCTTCCGAAACGTTGGGTTTGAGCCACGCGCCACAGTGCTGGGGAATGCGCCGTGATTGCCATCGTGATGACGATGGCTGCATTGGTTGCGCAGGCGCCCGCCCCGGAAGGCATTGATGCGCTGGCCGCCGCGACCGAAGTCGCCCGCACCGAAGCACGTCGCCCATTCACCACCGCGGCTGCTGCCACGGCTGCATGGACCCGCCTCGAACGCGTGCGGGCACCTCTCCTTGAGTCAGACGATCCACGCTGCGCTGCATGGCTTGCTGATGCAGCGGAAGATGCCATCACGCTTGGTCTCGCCATTGATGGCTGCGGCGTGGCAACCATCGTTGGCATCCCAACGCCCGAACAGCGCGAACGCTGCACCGCACTGCTGCGCGACGCACTGACGTGGACGCGCGCCGCTGAGCGCTCGGCACGCGCAGCGATTTCCGCTGGCACGGCCACTCCAGAACTGGCAACCCGACTGGACTCGGTTGAACTTGCGCAACGAATTCCCCTGATCCGTGCCTGCGCTGCAGTCCTTGCTGGTTGGTCCGGGGCACTGCCAGAAGCGGATGCGCCAGCGATCATTGAGAGCGCCGCTTCGCGCCTCGCCGCCATGCGCGGCGCACTTTCCGGCAACGCGCGCATCCTGGCCGATGCGTGTTGCGGTCTTGGTTTAGCGCGTATCGGTCGGCACGCCGAGGCGGACGCCGTATTGGCGCCCCTTGCTGCTAACTCAGCTGCAGAACCGGTATTCCGCATCCTTGCCATCACGGCGCTTGCAGAGAACGCCGCAGCAAACGCCAGTGGCCAGCGACGCGCGCTCGACGCGCTCCGCGCTCGATACAGCGCTTCTCTTGACGACGACTCGCGCCTCCTTCTTGGCGACCTCGACTTTCGGCTCGCTCGCGCCGCGGCAGCGGATGCCACCAGCACCGCAACGCCTGGTGCGCCCGGCCCGGTACCGGCGTGGCGTGGATGGCTTGACGCCGTGGCAACCACTCCACCCGCGCGCCGCACCGCCGTGCGCGCGGCAGCGCTGGCGCGGATCGCGCAACATGCCGGAAGCATGGACGACCCCGTGGTCCGTGTCGCACGGGCACTGGCGGCAAGCAGTAGTAGCGAAGGTCGTGCCGCCGGCACGGCGCTGCTTCGCGGCGCGCTTGCTGACCCGGCTCTTGAAGCGGGCGTGCGCACACTTGCCATGCTTGAACTCGGTCGTGCGGAACTTCTCTTGGGGCATCCGTCCGAGGGCGCAACGGCGCTCCTTGAGTTTGCGCAGGCATATCCATCGGAGCCGGTCTCACGTCATGCCATTGATGCTGCGGTTGCCGCAGCGCGCGGAACTGGCGATTCCGTGCTGTTTGCACGCGTTCTTGCCACTGCCGTCGCTCGATTCCCCGATCACCCCGATCATGCGGCGTGGCGAGTTGAGCAGTCCGCGCTGATGCTATCCAGTGATACTGCGATGGAGTCGCGCGAATCGCCAGCGCGGCGCGCGGCACTTGCGCTCGACGGTCTTGATCGTGCCGATCGTTCCGGCGTGACCGACCCCGCATTGCGCGCTGACTTAGCCATTGCAGCCGCCGATGCACTGAATGACGAAGTGCGCGCCGATGCAGCCCTTGAAGCACTGGACCGCGCGCGCCCACTGCCAGGAACTGTGCTGCCCGAAGCGGTTCGACAACGCATATTGGAAGAACGTATTCGCGCACTCGTGCTGGCCACACGATCCATTGAAATGGACCGCACCGTTGCCGATGCAACTGCAGCAGATGCCAACGGCACTGCCGACGCCGCGGCGCGCGTCTTACGCCGAATGTCCGCTGCTGACCTTGGCAGTGTTGCCGCCGCGGCGGTTGATGAACAACAGATTGCGCGCATCGCGCGACTTGCCGACGCCACGCTGCACCTGGCCACGCCGACCCCGGAACGTGATGAAGTGCTCGCGCGCGCATTCATTGTGGCCCGCATGCATGACTCCGCACAAGCCGCTGCACGACGCGCCATTGCCGCGCGCGGAGAGCGCGCCGACCTGACGCTTGCCCTTGCTGAATCACTCTGGGGAATCGGCGGAGACGCTGCGCTGGCTGAGGCATTTACGCTCTACGAACAGGTGTCTCGGGCTGTGCCCGAACAGTCGCCCGCATGGTGGTTATGCCAAACGCGTCGCCTGCAAATTCTTGACCGAGTGAATCGATCGACCGAGGCAATTGCTCCCAAGGTTGCTCGCCTCAAAGCCATCGATCCAGCACTGGGCGGGCCTGCGTTTGCAGCAAGCATGCTTGAAGTTGCCGCGCGACATGAGTGAATGTTCACCACGAGTACGCCCCGCGCTGCACGGGTGACAGGCACTGCAAACCTCAATGGTCCAGCGCACGCAACTCATCGCGCAGGATGGCCGCCAACTCAAAGTTCTCCGCGTCCACGGCGCGGCGCAATCGTTCTTCCAATTCGGAGCGCTGGCTCGCTGGCAAGCGCGGCACCAACGCATCGCGCATGCCACGCAGTAAGGTGACTTCGCTGGACTGTTCGAACCCGCCCATCGGTCCGTGGTCATCAAAGTGCGTACGCAACTCAGCAAGCGCTCGCTCCACCGCCAACAACGCTTGTCGCGCGTCACCGCCTGCAAGACCAATGGCTGCCTCGGCACGCGCGCGCATCATCACCACAAATGGCCGGAACTGTTCCAGCACCGTGCGATCGCCCTGGCTGGCACCAAAATCACGGCACAAGTCAAACATGCGCAGGTTCCGCCCGGTGTCTCGCACCACGGCTTCGTATTCCTCAAGGGCAAAGAGCGCCACGTAGCGGTGATAGACCTGCACACCTTCGTCGCGTAAGGCATCACAGTCCTTGGAGGTGAGGTGCATGTCCTCATCGGTCCCCGCACTTCGACGGTATGCCTCCAATCGAGCGAGGTGCCAGTCCAAAAGGGAGTCCGCGCCGTGGGGGCGGCGCCCGTCCGGGCGTCCGGTGAGGGCCAATTGCAAAATTCCCAGTTCTAACCGAACCTGAACAGCACGCTCTCCCGTGGCTGTTCGGATCATCCGAACCGTGGGGCGATTGCCGCCGATCGGCCACGATCTGAGGGTCTCCGTGAGGTCCACTTCCGGGCCGGCAGCGGTGTCATCTTCACGGCTTGAGCGAGACGAATCTTGGTTTTCAGCCTCTGGAACGGGGGATTTTGGGTCACTCGGGTGACCAGGCTCCCTGCCTTCCGAGGAATGCGGGGAATTGTGATCGGGGTTGTTGGGATCGGGCTCGTGCATATGTGAAACTCCCAAAAGAGTTTGACATTCATATTGACTTGTTCCAAAGAGCACCCTTGCGATTGTCGATGGGGTGCGTACGATGCAATGCCCGGCGTGAGCGTGTGGCTCATGTTCTGGTTTGCTGATCGCGAGGGTGTATGGCGCGAACCAGTGTCCAAAACGAACTTCAGCTCTACCTCCGAGAAATCAAGGAGGAACGACTCCTTACTCCCGACGAGGAAAAGGTGTTGGGTTGGCGCATCATCAACGATGAGTGCCTGAACTCCAAGGATCGGATGATCAAGGCGAACCTTCGCCTAGTGATCTCCATCTCCAAAAACTACGCCCACCGCGGGCTGCCGCTCTCCGACCTCATCGAAGAAGGCAACATCGGCCTCATCAAGGCCGTCGAAGGGTTTGACCCCGCGCAAGGTGCCCGATTCAGTACCTACGCCAGCTGGTGGATCAAACAGGCCATCAAGCGAACCCTGATCAACGCGGTACAGCCCATCCACATTCCTGCCTACATGGTGGAATTGATTGCGCGCTGGAAGCACACCAACCGAAAGCTTGAAGAGAGCCTCGGTCGCCAACCCACCTTGCAAGAGTTGGCCACGGCGATGGGTCTGCCAGTCAAGAAGCTTCTGATTGTGCGCCGCGCCGTCAAGGCGTACCACGCCCCCAGCCAGTCACCCACTGGCGAGGACGGCGAGGGAGCAGGCCTTGCGGACATCTTTGAAGACACCCGCAACCGTGCTCCCGAGCACGACATTGAGCGCAAGGAAGACTTCTCCACCATCCTCAAGCTCCTTGATTCCATCGACGAACGAGATGCACGCGTGCTCCGCCTGCGCTTCGGTCTTGAGGGCAAGGAACCGCTGACACTCAAGCAAATTGGCGTGGAGGTTGGACTCACGCGCGAGCGCGTGCGCCAGATTGAAGTAGAGGCCCTCAAGAAGTTGCAACTGCAACTGACTGACGCCAAACCAAGCCGGTTCTTCCGCGAGAACCTGCCAGTGGAGAGCACTGAGAAGCCTCGGCCGGGTCGCAAGCGCAAGCAAGCACCGGGTGCGTGACAACGTGATTGTGTGAAGTGGCCAGTTCGCGATCATGACCATGATCAGCGCGCCACTATCACATGAAACGTCGCCTCAGGACTGACGTCGCCTCTGGTCTGACGTCGCCTGCGGTCTGACGTCACCTGCGACGTGACGTGGTCTCTCGCCTTACGTGGTCTTCGTGCGAACCGGGTTGTAGAACGGCATCTTGACAACCTTCGCCGTGGTCTTCACCTTGCCAAGATCAAGTTCGAATTCCGTACCGACCGCGCTCATCGCTGCGGGCACATAGCCCATGGCAATGACCTTGTCGAGCGTGGGGCTGAGGCAGCCGCTGGTCACGTGCCCAACGTGCTTGCCACCCTGATAGAGCAGCATGCCTTGGCGCGCGGAGCGACGACCCTCCACCTCAAAGCCAACCAGGCTGTTCTGCACGCCATCAGCCTTGATCTTCAATAGCGCCTCTTGGCCAATGAAACGGCCTTCGCGCGTATCCACATCACCCTTGTCAAGCTTGACCGCAAAGCCGAGACCAGCGCTCAGCGGGTCGATTTCTTCGGTAATTTCATGGCCGTACAGAGGCATTGATGCCTCCGTGCGCAGCGAATCGCGCGCGCCCAGACCTGCCGGACGCACCATGGCAGTGACGCCCTCTTTTTCACGCAAGAGCATCGGCAGAACAAACTTGGCGACCGTTGATCCCATCACAATTTCCACGCCGTCCTCGCCGGTGTAACCGGTACGGCTCACCGTGAGCTTGGCAATCATCAGACTCTTTTCCGCGAAGCGGTAACGCTTCAGCGTAGGAATTTCGCGGCTGAAAGTTCCCACGATGTCAATGACCTTTGGCCCCTGAATAGCAGCCATCGCGGTGTCTGCGGTGACATCTTCCATTTGGAATGTCATGTTCTCACGCGCCTTGATCGACCCGAACCAGTCGAGGATCTTTAGGCGGTTTGAGGCATTGACCACCATCATGTAGTCGTCTTCCTCGTAGCAATAGACCAACACATCATCACGTACCCCGCCCCGCTCGTTGCAGACCAGCGAATAGCGAACCGTGCCACGCTCCATACCCATGATCTGCCGCGTGCAAACACGGTCGAGGAACTTGCGCGCATGCCGCCCGGTGATGCGCAATCGACCCATGTGGCTGACATCAAAGAACGCGGCGCCCGACCGGCACGCGTGATGCTCGTCAATGATGGAGCCGTATGACATGGGCATCTCCCAGCCCGTGAAATCCACAAAGCGAGCCCCGCGCTCGGCGCTCCAGTGATGGAAAGGTGTACGGGCAAGATTGGCAGTGCTCATGATTCGGGAGAGGGTAGCCGAAGACATTGCGGCGCGACTATCCTCGCAGATCGAGCATGGATCGCCTCGGTACACGAACTCCCCGCCGGACATCCCGTCCCGGGCACCTCGGCGACGTACTGCGCAACGCCCTGTTGGTGACGCTGATCGCCTGCATTGCCTTCTTCGGCAGCGCTCGCGCATGGGCTCTTGATCTTGAGGACGAAACGCTGGCGGACCGACCGGTGTCATCCATCAAGGTGGTGATCCGCGGAAAGAAGTTAGCAACTGAACAAGAGATCCGTAACAACCTGCGCATCGCCGCCGGGCAGCCCTTCGATTCCAAGGTGGTGAAGAACGACGTCTCTACTTTGTACCGACTTGGTCGATTTGGACAGGTGTCTGCGGATGCCACCATCCTTCCAGACGGCAGCGTCGAAGTTTCCTACACCGCCGAAGAGCAGCAGATCGTCAACAGCATCGACTTCGCTGGCAACTATGTGATCACCGATCAGGAGTTGCGCAAGGCCGTGCCGCTGGCCACCGGTGCGCCGCGCGATGACTTCTTGCTGGAGCAATCGGTGTTCCGAATCAAAGAGCTGTACAAGGGGCGCGGCAACTACCTGGTTGACGTCAAGGTGGACGAGAGCAAGCTGGACCAAGGGTTGCTCCTCTTCCAGATCATCGAAGGACCGCGCGTACGTATTCGCGAGATTGAGTTTGTTGGCAACCAGGCGTTTGCTTCAGAACAACTTGAGGCGCAGATCAAGACCAAGCCGTGGATCTTTCTGTTCCGCAAGGGAGAGCTTGAAGAAGACCTCTTGGTGGAAGATGTTGCCACCATTGACCGCTACTACAAAGACCGCGGGCATGTGGACGTTCGTGTTGATCGACGCATTGAATTGAGCTCCGATCAGCGCGAAGCAAAGATTGTCTTTGTGATCGCAGAAGGACGCCAATACCGACTGCGAAACATCGTCATTAAGGGCGAGGGCGGCAATCCGCCCCAGATTATGACGCGGGAACAAGTTGGCAATCTGGCCGTCATCCAACGCGGCGATCCATTTCAGCGCAACCTGATCGAAAAGACCAAGACGGCCATCGTGCAGGCGTACCAGGTGATGGGCTACATCGATGCCCGAGTGGGTGATAGTTGGGTGCGCATTGGCGAGGAGCCCGAGGTCGACCTCCTGCTCAATATTCGCGAAGGCGGCGCCTATGCAACTGGCTTGGTAGAGATTCAAGGCAACTATGTCACGCGTGACAAAGTGGTACGTCGACTCGTCCGTTTCCAGCCAGGTCGCCCGATGGACGGGCGTGAAATCAAGAACACTGAGAAGCGGCTCGATCGCTCCGGCTTGTTCCGCGAGCCGCGGGTAACGCCACAGGCGCCGGATGCTGATGACAAGGGCACTCGCGATGTCTTGGTCGATGTCAAGGAGAAGCAAACCGGCTCGGTGAACTTTGGTGTTGGTGCAGGCACCGACTCTGGCTTGTTCGGCGAGATCTCGCTGAAGCAGCAGAACTTCGACCTTGCTGATACGCCCAATACATTTGATGAATTCACCGGCGGCCGCTCCTTCCGCGGCGCCGGACAGACCTTCAACCTCGCTATCGCGCCGGGTATTGAAGTAAGTAACTACAACGTCTCGATCGGTGATCCACACCTCTTGGACAGCGATTGGGGTGGCAACACCGCGCTCAATTACCGCACTCGTTTCTTTGACAGTTACCTGGAAGATCGTGCCAGCTTGCTCTTTGGAATCAGTACTCGCATTGGTGATTTTTGGTCATTCTCCGTGAATCCCCGGGTGGAGAGTGTCACGCTGACCGACTTCGAGGACCAAACCCCGGTGGAGGTATGGGAACAGCGCGGGCCAAGTTACAACAGCGCCGTTCTGATGGAACTCACACGCACCGAAGTAGACAACCCCAGTCACCCCGGCCGTGGTTCACAATTGGAGTTACAAACCGGATACCACGGCATCTTTGGCGGCGACTACGCGTACCCACAGGTGGGCATCAACCTGACGCAGTTCTTCACAACCTACGAAGACTTCCTGGGGCGAAAACAGGTTCTGCGTCTGCGCACGCAGGCGGCATACATCTTCTCAACGGATTCCCCCGTGTATGAACGCTGGTACCTCGGCGGGCGCACCCTGCGTGGCTTTGCGTTCCGTACTGTGAGCCCGAAGTCCAATCGGATCATTGGCGACAACCCCCCTGCCACGTTCACTACGCAAGACACCAATGTGCCCGTCGGCGGCAACTTCCTGTTCTTTGCGGGCGCCCAGTACGAGATCCCCGTCATGGGCGAATTCCTATCCGTTGTCACGTTCGTTGACAGCGGAACCGTGAACGACGACGCCTGGCTCGCGGAGTACCGCGTGGGCGTTGGCGCGGGTCTGCGAATCTTCATTCCACAATTCGGCCAGGCGCCGATTGCCCTGGACTTTGCCTACCCCCTCATGAAGCAGCAAAACGACGAAGAACAGGTGTTCAGTTTCACCATCGATCTGCCCTTCTGACACGCTGCCATCGGTGGCGGCGGCTGCGTACACTGCCGGGATGAGCAACCAACGGACCTTTGCAGGCATCTTCGTCGCGGCAATTGCTGGGGCAATGGTGACCGCCGTCTCGTACAACGCCGGCGCCTCCGCACGCATGGCCCCCGCACCCACCCGCGTCGGCACCGTGGACTTGGTCAAAGTGATCGAGCGGCTGAATGAGCGCAGCGACTGGGAAGTGCAGATCACCGCACTTGGCAAAAAGGTCCAAGACGAATTCACCGCCAAGCGAAAGTCCGTTGAGGAATTGGCCAAGACCATGGAGACCGCAGCGAGCGATCAAGAGCGGATGGGAATTCGCGACAAACTGGCATTCGAACAGCTGCAAATGGAGCAGTGGGAAAAGATCAAGAAGATCGAGGTTGATCGCGAGCGCGCCCTGATGTGGCAAAGCATGTACCGCAATGTTCGGGCGGAGAGTCAAAAGCTGGCGGATGCTGAGGGCTGGGACGTCATCCTGGTGAACGACGGAGTCACCGACATTCAATTGCAGCGCGATTCCAAAGTGCCGCTTGAGTCACAGGCGCAAGAGCAAATCGTTCGCCGCCGCGTCCTGTTTGCAGCAAAGTCCATTGATGTGACTGACCAACTCGTGGTACGCATGAACAACGCGCGCGGCGCCACTGCTAAATCAACCACGGGTGACGCAGCTGCTCCAGCAGCAGCTCCGGGTGGCGCAGTTGCGCCTGCCCCAGTTCCTGCGCCTGCACCGAAGTAAATTCACCCCGACACGAACACCCCGACGGTTTCCGTTTCATGACAACTACCATGAGAAATACCACGATCGCCCTTGGCATTGCCGTAGCAGTGCTTGCCGCCGCAACTGCATTCCCTGACCGCCCTTCCCGCGTTGCCAGCGTTGATGTGGAACGCATCTTCACGGCGCTTGATGAGCAGAAGTCCATTGAAGCAGCCATCAAGACGCTTGGCGAAAAGATGGTTGGTGAGAAGGACCGCATGAGCCGGGAACTACAGGACCTCAATGCTGAGTTGGAGAGCTACAAGCCCGGCACCCCACCCTACAACGACACGCTGAAGAAAGTGGAAGGCGCCATCGGCACGATGAGCGCACAGGATCAGTTTGGCCAGTTGAAGGTGGAAGCAGAGCGCGCCAGTGGCATGCGCTCGCTGTACATCAAGGTGCGCGAAGCTGCTGCCGCGGTGGCCAAGGAAGGCAAGATTGACTATGTGATCATCAACGATTCGATCCCGCCGATCGAACCAGCGGGATTCACTGCTACTCGGCAGCAACTTGCCATGCGCCGCATTCTCTTTGCAGATAATGAGCTCGATATCACCGATGCGGTGATCGCTAAAGCGAACGCTGAGTTCAAGTCGCGCGGCGGTGTTCCGCCAGCTGCCATCACTGCGCCGCAAGCTGCCCCCAAGCCATGACGAACGTCCTGCACACTTCGGGATCGATTGCCGAATTGGTGCGCGGCACACTGGTTGGCCCCGGAGATCGCCCAGTGCGCGGGCTGGGCACGGTGATCGATGCAGGTACCGAAGAACTCACCTTCATTGGTGACTTGCTCAACGCAAACCGCTGGGCTGATTCACGCGCGGGCACTGCGATTGTCACCCGCGGAATTGAAGTGCGTGGTCATGACGCCTCGCACCGCAGCCTCATTGAAGTTGACAACGCTGATCTGGCAATGATCCCGGTGCTGGAGTTGTTCTTCCCCGGCGAGTCGCTGCCGGCGCTTGGAGTTTCACCGGATGCCCGCATTGATCCAACCGCAACCATCGGCGCAGGTGCGCGTATTGGACCCGGTGCAGTGGTCGGCGCGCGCTGCGTCATCGGCACTGACGTTTCGATTCATGCCAACGCCGTCGTCTATCCCGACGCTCAGGTGGGAAGTGGAACACTCATCCACGCAAACGCGGTGATCCGCGAGCGATGCAGCATTGGCGCTCGCTGCGTGATCGGGGCCAGCTCAGTGATCGGCGGCGATGGATTTGGCTACCGCCCCAGCGCTGATGGCACGTCGGTATTGCGTATCCCGCATCTCGGCTCGGTGGTTCTTGAAGATGACGTCGAAATTGGCTCCGGTTCCATGATCGATCGCGGCAAGTTTGCCGCGACGCGCATCGGCGCCGGGTCCAAGATTGACAACCTCTGCCAGGTTGGTCACAACGTGCAGATGGGTCGGCTGTGCATGGTCAGTGGACACACCGGGATCGCCGGAAGTTGCAACATTGGGGATCGCGTGCACATGGGCGGCGGCTGCGGCATCGGGCCGCACCTGACCATCGGAAACGACGTGCGCATCGCCGCGCGCTCGGCCCTCATGAGCAATATCCCCGCGGGCGAGACGTGGGGCGGCTACCCGGCGCAGGAAATTCGCTCGGCGTTGCGAGAGCAGGCCGCGATCCGTAAACTCACCCAACTCTCCAAGCCGCTCCTGAAGCTCCTCAAAGACCAGTAGCGCCGAGTAACGCCCGCAGTGACCGCCTCCCCCATGACCACGACCCGCAACGCAGCACGCGGTGTCCCCGCAGGCGCACCCCGCCAACGGACCGTGGCCGCATCGGCGGTGGTCACCGGCAAGGGACTCATGCTTGGGCGCGAAGCCACGCTCACCATCATGCCTGCTCCTCCGGACCACGGCATCGTGTTCGAACGGACCGACCTTGAACGTCCGGTGATCATCCCCGCGTTGGTCTCTAGCGTGATCCCCAACGCGCGACGCACCACACTCAAGGCTGGCGATGTCACCATTGAAACTGTTGAGCACTGCATGTCCGCACTGCGCGGACTGGGTATCGACAACGTGCTACTGAAACTGCACGGCCCGGAACTTCCCTGCGGCGATGGCAGCGCGCTTCCATTTGTTGATGCCATTCGCGCTGCTGGGATTGCGGAACAAGATGCCCCGCGCCGGATGTTCAAATTGATGGAGACGGTGTCGGTCGAGGAAGGCGACGCATCAATCGCGGCGATCCCTGCCGATAGCCCCGGCGGCATGCGGCTGATGTACGACCTTGACTACGGCGCCAATGTCACTCGCATTCCGCATCAGGCGTGGAGCTTTGATCCAGCGCGTGATGATTACGTTGCTGAAGTCGCTCCAGCGCGCACGTTCTCCTTGAAGGAAGAAGCCGAAGCCCTCTGGCAGGCAGGTCTGTGCCGCCACCTCACGCCGCGCGATGTCTTGGTGATCGGCGACGAAGGCCCCATCCAGAATGAGTATCGCTTCCCCGATGAACCAGTGCGTCACAAGATGCTGGACGCCATCGGAGACCTCGCGCTAGTTGGAACCATTGTGGAATGCCAAGTGGTTGCCAATCGCTCCGGCCACGGATTGAACCGCCAGCTCGGCATGAAACTGCTGCGGATCGTGCAGCGAGAGCGGCAGTCCCGCAAATTGATCGAAGGCCGTGCCATGGACGCCCGCGCCATCGGTCGCCTCATGCCGCACCGGTTCCCGATGTTGTTGGTGGACCGCGTGTTGGAACTTGAGCCGGGCCGCCGCGCCATCGGCGTCAAGAATGTCACCATCAACGAACCATTCTTCCAAGGTCACTACCCGGGCACCCCCATCATGCCTGGCGTGTTGATCGTGGAAGCGCTCGCGCAGATGGGCGGTCTACTGCTGAGCCAAACGCTGGAGCACACCGGCAAAGTGGCCGTGCTTCTTTCACTCGACAAGGTGAAACTGCGCAAGGCGGTCACTCCCGGCGACCAACTGGTGCTTGAAGTAGAAACGATGCGCGCTACCAGCCGCAGTGCAGCCGTGAAAGCGCGCGCCTTGGTTGGTGAGAAGGTGGCAGCCGAGGCAGAAATTCGCTTCATGATGGTTGACCAGGATTTCCAGTAAACCATCATCACCCCACTCACATGCCGATTCATAGCAGCTCCATCATCGACCCCAGTGCCCGCATTGCCCCCACCGCCGAAATCGGCCCGTGGTGCATCGTTGGACCAGAGGTTTCTATTGGCGATGGCACTGTCCTCATGAACAATGTGGTGATTGAATCACACACGCGGATTGGCCGCCAGAACACCATCTTTCCGTTTGCCTATGTCGGCGGTACGCCGCAAGACAAGAAGTTCACCGGCGAAAAGAGCTGGTGCGAAATTGGTGATCGCAATCAGATTCGTGAGCACGTCACCATTCACCGCGGCACCGAGAACGGCGGCGGTTGGACACGGATTGGCAGCGACAATCTCATCATGGGCACGGTGCACATTGCACATGATTGCATTGTGGGAACCAGTTGCATCCTTGCAAACAACGTCATGCTTGCTGGTCACTCCGTGGTGCAGGACAACGCCAATGTTGGTGGCGGCGCGGGCATTCATCACTTTGTGGTGATTGGCACGTGCGCGTTTGTGGGAGCGATGGCGCGCGTCAGTATGGATGTGCCGCCCTTCATGATCGTGGAAGGGAATCCTGCGGAGGTGCGCGGCCACAACCACATCGCCATGGCGCGCCGCGGCTTCACAGAGACGGATATTGAGGCTATGAAGGAGGCGTACAAGCGCCTATTCCGCGACCGGGGTGGCAGCCTTGCCGAGAAAATCAGTGGTCTCATGGCCAAGTACCCCGGGGTGCGCTCGGTGGAGATCTTGGTGAATGCCGTGAATGCGCAAGCGCGCGGCGTGCACGGGAGATCCCTTGAAACCCAGCGTCTTGACGACCGTCGCGGTCGCCGGGACTGACTAGCGCGCCCAGGGTATCGCTCTTCCGCCCGCACCCCCCCGGCGGTTATGCTTCTCCGAATGAACGCCTCTCCGCGACACGAAATGGTTGACGAGATCATGGAGCGCGCTGAGACGGCGCTGCGCCGATCGCAATGGTTTGAGGCAGAACGACTGGCGCACCGCGCCATGGAAATTTCACGGAGCAAGGAAGACTTTGGTCTGCTCGCCCGCGTGATCCTGCCACTGCAAGAGGCGCGCCGCCAGCGAATTCAAGAAGCGCTTGGCAACAAGAAGCTCACCATCCTGCAGGCCGACATTACCGAAGACATGCCGCTGACTCCGGGCTGCTACTTGGTGCAACCTCCCACCGTCGGTGCTGATGCTCGCCGGCTCCGGCTTGCTGCACTGCGCCGCGAAATTCCGGTGGCGGTCATGTGTCGCGAACCGCTTTCGATGCTGCGCCTCTGCCCAGTGGTGGCGATCGGGCAGATGACCATTCGTGCGCGCATTGACCCACCGAAGAACTGGGACAAGCCTGATCACAAGTGGTTCGTTGGGGCCATGGAACAACTTGGCGATGCTGCCATTGAGATGCTCGACACCGGACTGGAACTTGATCGACAGATTGATTTCCTGATGGCTGCGCTCGACTCCGTGCCAGACCATGAGAAATTGCATCAAGCACTTGAGGCACTCTGCAAGCAAGCTGCCAAGGGATTCGTGCGCAGCAATCGGCCGCGCATGGATGAACTGGACGCTGATGTTGAGGCCGCCGGACCGGAACTCGAAGCCGAACTCGGGCTCACCCGGAAGAAGCCGCAGTCGTCCGACGAAGACTGACGCAGCGCGCGGTAGTTGTCATTCAGCACATTCAGCGCTGTCATTCAGCGCCGTCATTCAGCGCCAAGAAAGCCCCTCAAACAGGCTGTTGAGGTTGGTAGCGCCATCGACGCCAACAATCACCATGTCTTCCACGCGCACCCCGCCGTGAGCGCGTCCGTACAAGCCCGGCTCCACGGTGAGTGCATCGCCAGTCACTAGCACCGGCCCCTTGAAATCAAGGAGCGGCGGCTCATGAACATCAAGCCCGATGCCGTGACCAGTGCCGTGCGTCATGCCGCACCACGTGTCCGGCGCATCCGCTGGCGGCATACCACTGGCAAATCCGTGGGCATGAATCACGCTGAGTGTCGCGCGATGCACGTCCTCGCCGGTGACGCCCGTGCGCACTGCCGCAATCGCCGCACGCTTCGCCTCCAGGACGGTGCTGTGCATGCGTGCGACCTCTGGGTGCACTTCGCCATGCACCACCGTGCGTGTGCAATCGCCGTTGTAGAACGTCTTCTGGCAGCGCGGAAAGATGTCCACGATCACCGGTTGGCCGGTTCGTAGATCCCCGTGCCCGTGCTCGTGGCAATCCGCGCCCTGCGCGCCGCAAGCCACAATGGACGGCGGATTGCTGAACCCCAGCTTCAGGAGGTGCACATCAATCATGAAACGCAGGTGTTCCGCCGACAGTCGCTCGCCGTGGTGGTGCAAAACACCGTTCGCATCAGCATTGGCACGCGCCACTGTCTCGCACGCCATTCGCATGGCGTCTTCAGTGGCGCGCTGCGCACTGTGCAGCCACTCCACTTCCTGCGTGTCCTTGGCGCGGCGCGAGAGGACGCCCATACCGGCGTCGTATTCGAGCGCAATTCCAGCCTGCCGCAAGTGATCGGCAAAGATGAGTGGCAACGTGCGGTCAGCAATGACCAGCGTGATCTGCTGACGGCGCAGGCACTCCGCCACGGCTTGCGCGGTGGCCGTTTCGCGGTCGCCAGACAACCCACCCGCCGGCTCAAAGTCCCGTGGACATGACACCGCGTCGGCCCGGGCGTGCTGCCGCGCGCGACCCATCTCAATATCACGCACGATGAACACGCGATGCGCCGGCTGACCGTCCTTCAGAAAGTCAATGCATGCCGCCGGATCACCCACGGCAAAGCGAACCGCGTGAAACAGGCTCTTGTTCACTGCAGGAATGCCGGCGATCAGTCGGGCGGTAGACATGGCGAAATTTAGCGTGAAAGTGCGCGGTACTGCAGTCGGCGCGGCGGAGCATCAGCAGCCAACCCCATGCGACGATGCCGATCGGCTTCGTACGCCGAGTAATTACCGTTGTAGAAGTAGACCTTACTGTCGCCTTCGAACGCCAGAATGTGCGTGGCCACACGGTCAAGGAACCAGCGATCATGGCTGATCACCACCACGCAACCGACAAAGCTTTCCATGCCGTCTTCAAGCGCACGCATCGTATTGACGTCGATGTCATTGGTCGGCTCATCGAGCAGAATGACATTGGCGCCCTCCTTCAGCATGCGCGCCAGATGCACGCGATTACGCTCTCCGCCCGAAAGATTGCCAACAATCTTTGATTGATCAGTACCAGTGAAACCAAAGCGCGCGACATACGCACGGCTATTGGTTTCCACTCCGCCCAGCATCATCTTCTCTTCGCCACCAGAGATGGCTTCCCAGAGATTCTTGTCGTTCGGGAGCGTCTCGCGGCTCTGCTCAACATAGGCAAGCTTGACACTCTCGCCAACACGCATCTCGCCGGAGTCGGGCTGCTCGGTGCCGATGATCATGCGGAACAGCGTGGTCTTTCCTGCGCCGTTTGGCCCAATGATTCCCACGATGGCGCCAGCTGGAATGGTGAAATTGACATCATCCAAGAGCACCTTCTCACCGTACGCCTTGCACAGGCCCTTGGCTTCAACAACCAATGTGCCCAAGCGCGGACCCGCGGGGATGAAGATTTCCACTTCGGAAGCGCGTTCCTTCTGGTTCTGGCTCGCAAGCTGTTCGTATCGCTCAACACGCGCCTTGTTCTTTGCCATGCGCCCCTGAGGATTACGACCGATCCACTCCAGTTCGCGCGCCAACGCCTTCTGCCGAGTGGATGCGTGCTTCTCTTCCACTTCCAAGCGCTTCTTCTTCTGCTCAAGCCAGCCGGTGTAGTTGCCCTTGTAAGCAATGCACTGGCCGCGATCAAGTTCAAGAATCCATCCGGCAACGTTGTCCAAGAAGTATCGATCATGCGTCACGGCAATGATGGTTCCCTCAAAGCGCTGCAAATGTTGCTCAAGCCACGTGACACTTTCCGCATCCAAGTGGTTGGTTGGTTCGTCAAGCAACAGAATGTCGGGCTTGGTGAGTAGCAGCGTGCACAGCGCGACGCGACGGCGCTCACCACCAGAGAGCGTGTTGCACGCCTGATCCGGCGGCGGGCATCGCAATGCTTCCATGGCCATTTCCAACTGACTGTCGATGGTCCATGCTTCGCGGCGGTCCAACTCTTCTTGCACCGTTGCCTGCTTGGTCATCAACTTATCCATCTGCTCCGGCGTCATGTCCTCGCCGAACTTGGCGTTGATCTCGTCGTACTGCCGGAGCAACTCAAAGGTGTCCTTGGCGCCATCGCGCACCACTTCCATCACGGTGCGCGTGTCGTCAATCAGCGGTTCCTGTTCGAGGTAACCGATCGTGTAGCCGTTGGCTGCCATGATCTTTCCCTCATAATTCTTGTCGAGCCCTGCCAGGATCTTCAGGAGCGTGCTCTTGCCGCTGCCGTTGAGACCCAAGACGCCGATCTTTGCTCCGTAGTAGTACGAAATCGAAACATCGGTCAGGATCTTCTTGCGATCGATCTCCTTCGATACATTGAGCATCGAGTAGATGATTTGCGTTTCGTTCTTCGGACCGGATTTCTGTGGTGCTGCCATGGGTTACTCCGCTCAATGGGGGAACGGGGCATTGTACGCAGCCCGTGCAAGTACCTTGTCACCATGGCAACCCTGGTTGAATGGCTGCGCGCAAACACCAACGGCAAGCTGCGGCGCATCCTGGTCGGCGGCGTTGGCGGCAGCATCACGCTGGCGGGGATTGCACTCTTGGTGCTTCCCGGTCCCGGAATTCCGCTGGTGCTTGGCGGCCTTGGCGTTCTCAGCCTGGAGTTTGCCATTGCACGCACCTGGGTGGAGGCGCTGAAGCGACACGCCGAGGGTGCAGGGGTACCAAAGCAGGCCCTGTGGATCCTGCCGATCGCGGGGATCATCATTTCGATTGCGTTCACGCTGACCCCTGCCTACGTTGGGGTGGTGCACGGCAACAACACGTGGGCGGTGGTCCGCAAGCCGAGCTTTAGTTGGGCATATTCCTATTCATCGATCGATGAATTACAGAAAGCCGCAGCAGACGACCCGGCGGCGGCGGAGATGCTGGCGCGCTCTGGTCTTGATGTAGCCAAGCGATAAGTGCTCAGCGAATCACTTGCTCGGCACTTCACTCTGTAGGTAGCGCTTCAGGAACTCCAATCGCTTGGCGGATCCATACGCCGTCTCCGCCGAGCCGTGCCCCGCTCCCGGGACCACCACCAATTCATGATCTTTACCGGCACGCACCAGCGCTGCCGAAACTTGCAGCGTGCTGGCCGGGTCCACATTCTCGTCAAGCTCACCAACGATCAACATGAGCTTGCCTTGCAACTTTGCGGCGTCCACCACATTGGAACTCCGTTGGTAACTCTCGTCGACCGGCCACCCCATCCACAGTTCGTTCCACCAAATCTTGTCCATGCGATTGTCATGACATCCGCAGTCGGCAACGGCCACTGAATAGACATCCGGAAAGTCCAGCAGTGCCCGCATGGCACTCTGACCACCAGCGCTGCCTCCATAAATTCCAACGCGCGAAAGATCCATCCACGGTCGTGTGGCCGCTGCGGCACGAAGCCACGCGACATGATCAGGCAAACCTGCGTCCTTGAGGTTTTTCCAGCAGACATCATGGAACGCTTTGCCACGCCAGTTGGTGCCCATGCCATCCACCTGCACCACCACAAAACCCGCTTGTGTGAGGTTGCGCTCGCTGTTCCAGACGGCAAATGCTTTGGGCACGAAGTAGTCGTGCGGACCGGCATAG
>Ga0247832_1003084_pt1 | contig 23718 bp, 23 predicted proteins | sample LaCruzMarch2015__10_FD_192407 | JGI IMG/M metagenome (GOLD analysis project Ga0247832, IMG submission 192407) | Freshwater microbial communities from meromictic Lake La Cruz, Castile-La Mancha, Spain - LaCruzMarch2015_4m | ecosystem: Environmental > Aquatic > Freshwater > Lake | place: Spain... | reverse complement strand
TGACGAGCGCACATTATTTAAAATCAAGGCGAGATATGCGGACTTTTAATAAAAATGAAATTGAAAAAGTGTTGGTAGGCTTGTTCAGCAACTATTTTGACATCGACCATGGAATTCATCCCGAAACAAATCTGGAAAGAAGCATATAACTATTACTCCGACAAATCGGCGGACGAATTGAAGACGGATATTCAGCAACTTTTGGACAAAACTAGAGGATGGGATTTTTCTGTAAACCTAACGGGTAAGTTTACGTCGGAGTTTGAGTTCGAAATGACGCCGAAGTGGCAATTTGCTATTATTAGGGGTTTTGAGCAGAAAATATCATACTTGGAAGGACAAATTTTTGTTGACGAATTTAAAAGGACACGCGTAACGTTCAGTGTCAGACCCAATTCGACTTTACAGATCTTCCTTTTTACATTTCCAATGATTGGAATATTCGCGCTGACAACGGGCAATATGAAGGGCGATCAAGAAGAAGCGAAAATGGTAGGATTGGCTTTTATATTTTTTGTACCCGTTGTAATGCTATTACTTGGATACTTTGCCAAACAGGACATAAAGAACTGTTTTGTAAGGACATTTGATTTGAAACCAGTGGTAGCTTTATGAAGACACGAAAACAACCGAATACAAATTTTCGATAAAGGAAAAAAATTCAATGAGCGGTACAAAAGGCCATCGTGACGAAAGGCAACCATTGGTAACCATTGATTACTTTAGTTTTGAGAAGGAATTGGTATTTCGTTTCGTAGATACCGACAAAGTTAATAGAGCAGATAGCGTAACTGTGGTGGTAAGAAAAGGCGGACTTGGGTTTGACATACTCGATAAGTAAGATGTCTTCCATTGAAATAGACCCAGATTTAAACGGAATTGAAGGATGGATGGATAAAAAAATTGATTTTCAATGGATTAGAAGCCATCTGTTTTCATAATCACTTAGCCTTAGCGATAACTATCGACACCCTAAAAAATCAAAGAAAATAACAACTAAAAATTAAGCATATACAAGAACCTTACAATCGAAAAAAATGAAATCATTTTTTATATCAGTCTTTTTTTTACTTTTAACGCTACAAGCATTTGGACAAACGACCAACGCCGAACAGGCTTTCAGGAATGTAAATTATTCTATTGAAATTCCAGAGGTACAGGAACTCATATTTGTGATTTTTTCAATTACAGATGTAGGATTAAATGACTCATTAATGATTAATCATAATTCAGATTATTACAAAAACGTAATTAGTTACTTTGGAGGCTTTAAAGAGGAAAAAATAGTTAGAAGGATTGGCAAAAAAATATCTGTCAATTATAACGAATTGCGGATGGATGCATCAAATTACAAGTTTGATAGCAGTGATAATTTAGTAAAAAACATTGAGTTTCATAACTTGAGTTGGGGTAGACGGGATTATTTACAAAAATATCTACCTGATTTAGAGGTATTTTGTAAAAAAACACAATTCAGAAAATTTTATGCGACAAATAAGGATTATTATGACACATTAATCAATAAGATGAAATTACAAGCCCCTATTGTTAAGCAGCACAGATGGTTAGAAAACAACTTTACCAAAAAATATTCTAATTTCAGAATCGTATTTTCGCCTTTAAGTTATGGAAAACACGCAACAAATAGCGCACTAAAAGATGTAGTTATATTCGTTAGCAGTCCAACGGAAAATTCTAAATTGTCAAAAACACTACTTGAAGCAAGAGATACCAGAATGTTATTTACCGAAATAGACCACAACTATGTAAACCCAATAAGCGATTTATATTTGACGCTTATCAACAAAGCGTTTAAAGAAAGAAAAAAGTGGACTAATGGAATGTATTCAAGTTCATACAAAGACGAATATGCTGTTTTTAATGAATATATGACTTGGTCTGTATTTATTCTTTATGCTTTAGATACATACAATGTACAAGATTATAACATTGTAAAAAATCAAATTGAAACTATGATGACCGAGTACAGGGGCTTTCGTAATTTTAAGGCGTTTAATGAAAAAATGATTGAACTTTATAGAGACAAAGAGGCCAACCTGTTGATTTCTGACTTGTTTCTTGAAATACTAAATTGGTGCGAAAAACAATAACGAACCACCAACTTCGGTTTGGCACGCAACGTGAGCGGCCAAGGACTGTAACAAATTGATTGTAAACAATCGAAAGGATTCCCAGTAATGAGGGGAAATGACATCCCTTGGAAATTTAAGACGGATGATTTATCTTTACTTAGGCCGTAAAACAAGTAGGTATATTTACGCGTTACAAGCATTAGCAACTATAACACCGACCATCATGAAAATCCCAACCATATACGGAATTATTGAAAGACGAATATTAGTCAACTTTACTGTTGATCCAGATATTATTCGAAGAATAATCCCGCAGCCATTTCGACCCAAAATATATAAAGACAAAGCGATCGTCGGTATTTGTTTGATTAGACTTAAACAAATTCGACCAAAAGGGCTACCAATTTTTATGGGCATTTCATCAGAAAATGGTGCACATCGAATTGCGGTTGAGTGGACAGAGCATGGAGAAACCCTAGAAGGTGTTTTTGTTCCCCGCCGTGATACCTCATCCTTCCTAAATACCATTGCTGGCGGACGGAATGCTGTAACCGTTATATGCAAGCCTGTTGGACGACAAATAAATCATCAACAAACAAAATAAAACCAAACAAAACAAATATGACAAACAAATTTCTTTTCACAGCCTCATTGATAATTTCTGCTTTTTCTCTTTTCGCTCAGACCTATATAACGAATGTAACTGTTGCTGATGTTGAAAAGCAAACATTAATCCCCAATCAAACGGTAGTTATTACCAATGATTTAATTTCAAACATAGCGCCAAGCAGTAAAGTGAAAATTCCAGCAAATGCTGTTGTAATTGATGGAAAAGGCAAATACCTGTTTCCAGGATTAACCGATGCACATGTTCACTTTTTTCAAAATGGTGGTTTATATGCCCGTCCGGATGCTATTGATTTTAGAAATAAAATGCCCTACCATAAAGAGATTGAATTGTCACATCAAACAATGGAAGACAAGTTACGAAGGTATGTGCAAAACGGCATTACCAATGTAATTGATGTTGGTGCAACCAATAACTTTTTAAAACAAAGAGAACAGTTTAAAAATGCAGATTACGCTCCATCTATTTATATGACGGGTCCGCTATTGACTACTTACGAACCTAAAGCATTCGAAAATTTAGGAGATGACGAGCCATTTAGTTTGGTAAAAACTGTTGAGGACGGTATAAAAATGGTACAGCAACAACTGCCATATCATCCTGATTTCATCAAGATTTGGTACATAGCAGGCGCCGATGGTCTAGATGTTGAAGAAAGCGCAAGAAAAAATTTGCCGATCGTAAAGGCTATAATTGACGAGGCGCATAAAAATAATTTGAAAGTAGCCGTACACGCTACGGAACGAATTACAGCGCAGTTGGCGGTAGAAAATGGTGCCGATTTTTTAGTACATAGTGTAGATGATGAAATTATAAAAGATGATTTTGTACAATTGCTCAAAAAAAACAAAACCATACTTTGCCCAACTTTAATCGTGATGGATGGTTATATCAATACTTTTGGGCAAAATAATAATTTTAACAACTACGAATTATTAAAAGCCGATCCCTATCAATTGGGTTCGTTATTAGACTTAAAACACTTGCCCGATACATTGCTTATTAACAACTATAAAAAAATTATTAATTCAGAAAAACAAATTGCAAAAGCAAATGAAACAAATGATATTTGTTTGAAAAACCTTAAAAAATTATCCGATGCTGGTATTTTAATTGCAAGTGGCACAGATGCAGGAAACATCGGCACTTTGCACGCGTCTTCGTATTTCGCTGAATTGAAAGCCATGCAAAAAAGCGGGATGAGTACTTGGCAAATTATCCAGGCATCAACCATTAACGGTGCAAAAATTTTGAATAAAGAAAATGAATTTGGAACGATTACGATTGGTAAAAAAGCCAACCTCATTTTATTAGACGAAAACCCAATTGATAGCCTTGATAATATTGCCAAGATCAATCGCGTTATTAATCGTGGCGTTGTAATCAATCCTAATGAATTGATTGTGGAAACACCCGTTGCTTTAGCACAGCGTCAATTGAATGCTTATAATTGTAGAAATATTGAAGCCTTTTTAGAACCTTATGCAGACGATGTTGAATTTTACATTTATCCAGACAAATTAATAGACACCGGTAAGGAAAATATGCGTAAAGAATATGCTAAAATGTTTGAAACAATACCTAATTTGCATTGTGAATTAGTAGGGCGACTTGTGCAAGGAAATATTGTTATAGACAAAGAGCGCGTTCAGTTTGGTAACACAATCGTAGAAGCTATTGCAATATACCACATTGAAAACAATAAAATTAAAAAAGTTTATTTTGTTGAATAATTTTTTACATAAAAATAATAGTTGACAGGAAGGCTTTGAAACGCTCAAAATAGCTACGGTGTTAGCGGCAGAACAAGACCTGAAAACCCAAACAAAACAACAACTAAAAAACAAGAATATGCAGGAAATCAATCCAATTAACATTATGGAAAAATTCTCCTTGTTTGACAAACAATGGACACCCCATATCATTGGAGAACTGAATGGGCAATATGTGAAACTTTGCAAACTCAAAGACGACTTTGTTTGGCATAGCCACGAACATGAAGACGAACTCTTTATGGTTTTTAAAGGCACGCTTTTGATGGAATTTCGAGATGGCCGAACCGTTGAGGTGAAGGAAGGAGAAATATTAATTGTTCCCAAAGGGGTTGAACACCGGCCCCATACAAACGGAGAAATTGTATTTAACCTGCTTTTTGAACCAAAAGCGACGTTGCATACCGGCACGGTTGAAAGTGAAATGACGGTGAAAGAACTGGGGTGGATATAGATTCCAATTGAGCGATTTGTTTTGCCTTCTAATAATCTTTGCATGCATATTCCGCTTTACCTTTGGTGCAAGCATCGGGCTGACGAGCATTGATTACCCTACCACGCCAATACTTCAACGTTAGCGGTAATTGTAGGGCGACACCAAAAACAACTAAAATGATCGAAACGGAAAGACTTGTTTTAAAACCATTAACTTATGACCAGTTAGTGAAATACTTAAAATGCGACAATTCTTTGGAAGAAGAACTGAACTTGAATGAAACTTCAAGAACAATTTCACCTGAATTAAAAGAAGCATTTGAACAAACGATTTTGCCAAACGTGGCGGACAAAACAAAAGACTATTTATATTCGACGCTTTGGACAGCAATTTCCAAAGAAGAAAACAAAATGATCGGCGACCTATGTATCGTTGGAGAACCAAATGGCAATGGAGAAATAGAAATCGGTTATGGAACTTACGACGAGTTTCAAGGAAAGGGGTTTATGACAGAAATTGTGGGCGGAATTATTGAATGGACTAAAAAGCAAGAGAAAGTAAAGTCAATTATTGCTTCGACCGACAAAACAAATACTGCATCGTTCAAAGTGCTTGAAAAAAATAATTTTATTAAAATTGGTGAAATGGAAGGGTTATTTAATTGGAAATTAGAGATAAAAAACAAAACAATCGTTTGACAAGAAAAACGATGAACCAGTAACATTGGGTTTTGTGCAATGGAGGCGTGACGTTGAAGTAATTATCAGCCGAGCATATCCAAGCTTCAAATTCGGCGAGCGTAAATGCGGGACGGGCAACTCCTGTGCGTTGCTTAGATCTACACTTATATACCCGACCATCCTCGCAGCATTTTCTTCGTTTACCTCATTTTAAAGAACATGCAGCACCCCGACTGTATATTTGCGCAATAAATTAAATCTGTAATTTTCACAAACGTTAAAACATTTTACTCCCATGAACCATAACCATCCTAACTGGACAAGACGCAAATTTCTCGGAACAGTGGCCGTTGCAGGAACCGCATGGGCATTCAATCCTTATACTTCCTGGGCAGCGTATGACACGCATAGTTTATCTTTGTCACGGATGCATGAAAAGTTCGCATCTGTACGCGTTAGCAGAAACCCAATCAGAAGATCACGACAAAAGACAAATTAAATAAACTTGCAAAACGAAAACTTATTAATTGAACCCCAAAGAAAACGCTCTAGAAAGGATTTTTTTATTGCAACATTAGTTGTATTATTATTTTGGGCTTCTATTGAATTATTATATCCAATTCTAAAACCAAATAGGAGTCATTCAATTCCTTTTACAAATGGCTTCTTTTTTGTAATATCAGCAGTTTATGTTACTTTTGCCTTATCCAGAAAAATCTACCAAAAAATTCAAATAGACTATGAAAATAACAAGTTGATTATTGGATATATAACTTTATTTAAGAATAACTGTGAAACCATTATTCCCTTTGAAGAATTGGAATACGGGTATGAAAAAATTGCTACAAAAAATGGTGAGAAATGGACTTTACAAATATGGGAAAAAGACAAAAAGGTTTTTAGTTTAGAAGAAGGTGCTTATGGATTTCATAAGGAAAAAATAGATTTATTAGTAGAAAAATTTGAAAAAATAGAACAATAGGCTTCTGCTAATAAGGGGTTTGCGTCAGGCTGGCTGAAGTGATGGTTAGGGAAGGGCTTGAGGAATAGATGTTGGAAAATGAATGCGCATAGTTTATCTTTGTCACGGATGCATGAAAAGTACGCATCTGTACGCGTTAGCAGATATTGCAATGAGACACACCAAGACCATAACGACCATTCTATTTTTGATTTTGACAATTCGTTCATTTGGACAAGTTGGTAAAAGAAAAAACTACTTTCCAATTTGGACTTTTCATCAAGACCGTATAAACATTCACGGAATTTCAGTTGGACTTTGGTCATTTAACAGTGAACCAAGATTTACAAATACAAATGGTATTAAATTTGAGTTAATTGGTGTAGGAATAGGAATGCCACTGATACCGAGAAGCCCTATTGTTCAGACAGACAGTGCATTTATTAAACTTCAACAAGAACCATTGTCTGAAAGAATAAACGGGCTTAATTTATCTTCATCCGGGACCGTTTGCCATTGTTTGACAAATGGACTGACAGCAGGTTTCATTGGACAAATTAACTTTCAAGTTAATGGCATTTCAACTTCTTTGCTTATGAATTTCAGTCAAAAACATAACGGAATAATGACCGCCTTATTCAATGACGCATACTATATGAATGGTTTACAAGTGGGTTTTTCAAACAATGGATATAAGACGAAAGGGCTTCAAATTGGCATTCTTGGAAATAATACACACGAAATGAAAGGTGTTCAAATTGGGCTTATTAATAAATCAAAAAAACTTAAAGGACTTCAAATCGGACTTTGGAATGTAAACCAAAAACGAAAATTGCCTTTTATTAATTGGAATTTTAAACTAGACCCAGATTTAAATGGATTTGAAGGATGGATGGATAAAAAAAATTGATTTTCAATGGATTAGAAGCCATCTTTTTCATAACCACTTTGCGTTGACGATACATCAGATTTAAAATATGAAAAAAGCGTATTCACTTTTTCTGTTCTCCTTTTTTATCCTTTCCTGCAAAGGGCAGGACATCACAAAAACAGATAGAATTTCTAGTACCACTGACCCAGCAACTGATATTGTTTCTGCTGCATTGAAAGATAAAAATGGACACCTTTGGTTCGGTTCAAGGGGTGGGTATATATTCCGATACGATGGAAAGTCCTTTTTTGATTTTTCAGAAAAAGTGTTTAAACAACATTAAACTTGTTGCGTACTTTGCGCTTCAGCAGCAAGCATAAGCGATTGAGCACCTTCCAAACACTCTACGAACCAATATAGCCAACGCAAAGTGGTTGTGAAAACAGCTGGCTTCTAATCCATTGAAAATCAATTTTTATCCATCCATCCATCAAATCCATTTAAATCTTGGTATAAAAGAGAAAATTATGGCCTTAACAAATCAAACAGTAGCAGCACCGAGTTCGAATTGGAAAGAAACGCTGCTTCCAGACGAGGCGCAGCTGCACGCCGAGCACGGGTTGGCTTTTGAAGAAATTAGAAAAATAAAAGATGCCAAGTACGGAAAGGGCCGACAACTACATCGGAAGGGGCTACTTGGTTTGCACGGGCGTTTTGAAGTGTTGTCTGACTTGCCAGACCATGCAAAGTTTGGCCTTTTCGCTGTTCCTGCCACCTACGATGCCTGGATTCGATTGTCCAATGGAGGCATGGATCGCGCTGCAGATCGCAAACCAGATATTCGCGGGTTTTCAATTAAAATACTTGGACTGAAGGGGCCTGGCGCCTTAGGATCCGGCGATACGAATTGCCAGGATTTTTTGATGATCCAGCGCGCTGCTTTTGGTTTCGCCACCAGCAAGGATTTTGTTGACTTTGTTCACGGTGCTGCGCGTGGTCCCGTCTCCTTGTTTAAGTATCTGTTTTCCAAATTTGGCTTCCTGGGTGGCTTCCGAAAGCTAGGCCAAATCGCCAAGGCATTTAAAATTCCATTTACGGGTTTTGCTACTGAAAAGTTCTACACCGCCACTCCATTCGCTTGTGGCCCTTACGCCGCGCGCATGCGCATGTTGCCCGCAAGTACCACTGCGAACGCAAACGCCCAGGAAAACTGGTCGAGCGACTTCCTTGCACACTTGTCGAAAGGAGATTTGCGGTTTGAAGTTCAATTGCAATTTTTTGTGGATGAAGCCAGTACGCCCATTGAAGATGCGACGAATGAATGGCCAGAAGCGGTGGCGCCTTTCGTCACGGTAGCAGTATTAACTGTACCGAATCAGGACACAGAAAGTGCAGCGGGTAAAAAACTTGCTTCCGATATTGAGGCCGCCGCGTTTGATCCCTGGAATGCCTTGATCGAGCATCGTCCCTTGGGTGAGGTGATGCGTGCGCGTAAAGTGGTGTATTATCAGAGTCAGCTTGGGCGGAAAGGTTAAAATATTGTGAAATGAGCGCGCATGTTTATCTTTGTAACGAATGCATGAAAAGTGCACATATTTACACGTTAAGGGTAATGCCAAAAGGCCCAACCGTCGAAACCGATAATTTGACATATGAACGATACCGATACAAAACGACTTTCACGACTGACGGCGATTTTAATACAGCTCCAGACGAAACGACTTTTGACTGCGACAAATCTTGCAGAAAAATTCAACGTTAGTATCAGAACCATCTACCGAGACATCAGAGCATTAGAACAAGCAGGAGTTCCAATCATAACAGAAGATGGAAAAGGCTATTCTCTTATGGAAGGCTATAGAATTCCACCTGTAATGTTTACTGAAAATCAAGCCAATGCATTGATACTTGCGGAGCAACTTGTCCTAAAAAACAAGGACGCGTCATTCATCAAGGATTACACAGAAGCTATTGACAAAATAAAAGTAGTATTAAGTCAAACTGACAAGGATAAAGCTAATTTACTTGCGGACAGAACTAGATTTGAACAAAATATAAAAAGAGCGCGAAATAGTAACAATATTTCTCAATTACAACAAGCATTGACAAACTTTAACCTCGTAAATATTGACTACACGAACGAACAAGGCTTAATAACAAACCGGATAGTCGAGGCATTTGCTTTAATCAGCACCACAGAAAATTGGTTGCTTATTGCATGGTGTCGTTTAAGAAAAGAATTTAGATATTTCCGTTTGGACAGAATTACCAAAATGCAAGTTCTCCCAGAAAAATTTGAACAGCATAAAATGACCCTGCAGGAATATTTTGATAAATTTTACTAAGCCCATTTTGACCCCTGACATAAGGCTGTCATACAACCATTAGACTTTTGCAATGTCAATAATGACAAACAATTTAAAAATAAATAAAATGCAAAAGACATCATTTGACCCTTGGGGGACATTTATGTGCCATTCATTATGAGACACGGTATTCAACAAACTACTACATTGCTTGAAGTAAAAGGACTTTTTGCTACATTGACGGTAGAACTTGAAGCCACTGCTGTAAAATAAAATGCAGAAAAACGAAATAGAAATATTTTATCCGACAAGCCTTACAGCGTGGCGAAAATGGTTAGAGAAAAACCATCTTTCTAAACAAGCTGTATGGCTTGTCTTTTATAACAAAAGTTCAGAGAAAAAATCGATCACTTGGAGCGATTCCGTTGATATTGCACTTTGTTTTGGTTGGATAGACAGTAAGAAAATTTCAATCGACAAAGAAACTTCGCATCAATTTTTCAGCAAACGTAAACCACAAAGCACTTGGTCTAAAATCAATAAAAATAAAGTTGAAAAACTTATTGAACAAGGCTTGATGGCAGAAGCAGGATTCAGAAGTATAGAAATCGCAAAACAAAATGGCTCTTGGACAATTTTGGACGAAGTTGAAGAATTAATTATACCTGCAGACTTGAAAGCTGAATTTGATAAAAAGCCAAATTCAAAAGATTTCTTTTTAGGTTTGAGTAAATCTGCAAAAAAGATAATCTTGTCTTGGCTTGTGTTCGCCAAAACAAAAGAGACAAGACAAAAACGTATTACTGAAATTATTGAAAGTGCTGAACAAAATCTAAAACCGTTACATTTGCGATAAAAAAGGCACATTCGCCTAACAGCGGTTTTGTAAAAGTGGCAAAACCTTGGCTGCTAAATTAACACTTTAAACGACGATCAAAATATGAAAAAATGTATGACGCAAAGGTTAGTGCAGATGTGATTGCTTCTGTTTTGCCCATTGGGCAAGGACAGGTTTGTATTTATCCGTAAACGGGAAGATTCCATTCATGCTATGAAGACGACATTCAACATTTTAATTGGGCTTTTTTTATTACTGACCAGTTGTAAAACAGCTTCAACTGACGACAGGAAAAACTATATTGAAAGCGAACCAACTTTTTTTGAGTTACGACATGGTAGTTGGATCACAAACAAATGGATTAGAAATCCTGAAAATCTATTGACAATCCATGAGACCTTTAAAAAAGTCGGCTATAGTAATCTTATAGGAAGCATACTCTCGGACAATCCTGTTGTTGTTCAAGACATTTATATTAATAAGAAAGGTTATGACCTTGTGGATAGTTTAGTTCTGACGTATACACAACGAGACAAAGCAACAACATACTATAAAGAATTTTGGGCACGGCGGGAAATTGAGCGAAACGATCATGTTGTTTTTATTATTTTAAAAGATATTCAATATTCATATAAAATAAAAACTGCATCTGACGCCTTACAACTTCAAGTAGACAACGAAAAACTAAATGACACGTTGAATACCTTATTAAAAATAGAATATCGAAACGACTCATTAACGACGGATTTAGCATTAAAAGACTTTAGCACTTTAAGACGACTTGGGTTTCATCAATCTGCCTATAATTTGCTATATGAAAGTTACAAGTATCGAAACATAAAATGGGATAGAGATCGTTTGGCAAAGACATTAAAAGAAACAAATAAATTTATTTATCCTTGGTTCCAAGACGATACAAAATAACGATACAAAATAACGATACAAAATAACGGATAAAAAAATGCGCAATAACACACAAAGAAATGTAAACCTACCCCTAATCCTCGCAGGACTTTTAGTGCTTGCAGTGACAATTTATCTTGGTTATCGTATCAGCGTATCGGACAGGCGACTAATCCCAATAAGTGTCATCGCAATGATCGCAGGTGCAATTTTCGAAGGCAAGCGCCTTTCCGACAGATGGTCGACCGTTTTATGGATAGCATTGGGCGCTTTTATTTTTAGCTTTTTTGCTTTTATTCCCGGCAAAAGAGAACATCACTACAATTTAGAAAATCACATTGCAATGTTTCCGTATTTCATGCATTTACTTATGCAACTTTATCCCGGACGAGTAGACTGCGCTTGAGTGTTTGGAGTTCAATCATTATGATGTTATTCGCTATTGACAATATTTACAGGGTTTATCAAAATGAACAAATTGAAAACACGGCAGATATAACGCATGGACTGTACATCGGTCTTCAATTTTTCTTATTGGGTGTTTCGTCTATTTACATCATTCAAAACTTCATTATGCTCATCGGTTTTTTACCCAGCCAAGGGCGATTTTTCAATGCACAGTACTTTCAAGACTTTAGAGAACTTCAAAGCAGCCACCTTGACAGGTATTCAGATAAACAAGTTAATATTCTACAGGCTTTCTTTTGTGTGCTATTTGCAGGGACAATTTTTGGCTTAAATTATCACTATCAAGTCCTTCCAAGACACCTTGCCATTTGGATCGTGTTTGTGACTTTTCCATTTATTATGGCATTTTATGAAGCTGCGACATATAGAGGGAACTACAGGTAACAAAGGCATCAAAAAAACAAAATCTCCACCCAACCCCCATGTGGCAAATACCTCCATATATTAGCAAGTTACATATTTAAAATTACCGCTATTTGGAGTTTTAGTACTCCTGCCCTATCTTTACCAGGCGGACGCGATAAGTGCGTATATTTCCGTGTTAGGCGTCATTATAAGAAACCACCATGATAAACTTTAAATTACAAGAATTAGACAAAATAGGTCCTTGGGGGCAAGAGCCTGAACTATCGTTACATTGGTTTGGTCTGACACTCGGTGACCTATGGTTGAGTTTCGGGAACGAGACAATTTATGAATACTCGAAAGAGGCGATGGATTATTGGGGCGATAAGCAGACACCTTATAATGAGTACCAATTATCAAGATTTATTGAAGATTTTACAGGACTTTTTAATAAAATAACAGAGCCGATTCCCGAAGCGTTATACAACGAAACAAGAGATTTAAAGAAGTTTCAATCTAACGCACAAAAATGGCGCATCATTTACGATAAAGAGGAAGCCAATTACAGCGATTTTTATTTTAATGAGTACTGCAATCTAATTTCGTGGACAGACTTAAGAACTTTTGATTCTGCTCATTTAATTGGTGGGCCATATTTGTCCTTTTTCAGATGTAACGACAGATTGAGAATTGTTTGGAAAACAGAACATATTCTTGAAAACGGCATAAGCCTCTGGACAGCGAAAGATGGAAGTTTTGAAATGGATTATGCTGACTTTATGCAAAAAATTAAAACATTTGGTCAGTCTTTCTTTTCTGAGATGGGAAAGCAAGTTGAGTTAGCTGTTGAAAAAGATTGGGGAAAAGTTAAGATCGACAAACAAGGACTACCTAAAGCACATCAAGAAAGAAAAGATGATTTTTATTATTTCCTGGCTTTTCTTGAACAAGAAACAAAATATAAAACAAACTGGGCAGAAATAATAACATTGTTTAACCGAATGACAAATGAAATAACGAACGCCAAAGATTAATGCTCAACCATATTTCCCTTTTACCCGTTGTGTTTGAAAACCAAACCTGCTAAAATTTAAAAAACATACCATGCGCACCATTATTTCACTTGCATTTTTATTTCTCAGCGTCACCTTGTTTTCGCAAGCCCAGATTTCACAGGACAATTTTGAAGGAAACAGCAGCATTCCTTCCTGGTTTGGTGATAATTGCCTGATCGATACCAAGTTCAATAACCCTTATCCGACAGGAATTAATACCTCGGCAACTGTTTTAAAATATTCAGATATTGGTGGACAGTACGCGAACGCTGGATTTAATGCTGGTTTTAGTTTTAATTTAAAAACCAGCAGTACGTTTTCCCTGAAAGTTTATGTGCCCTCAAGTGGAATCACCGGAAACCAAAACAATCAAATTTCATTGAAACTTCAAAATGGTACTATCAATGAACCTTGGACGACGCAATGTGAAATTATTAAGCCCATCCTCCTGAACCAATGGCAGGTAATTACCTTCAATTTCGCGACCGATCCTTTTATAAATTTCGATCCAAACTCCCTAAATCCATTAAACAGATGGGATTTTAACCGGGTCTTAATTCAAATAAATGGAGAGAACAATACCTCAAACGTACTAGCCTATATAGATGATTTTTTATATGCCGGAGCGGCTTCTACCTTTAACAATTTAGTTTGGAGTGACGAATTTGACGGAGATGGTGTTGTAAATAGTTTTAATTGGTTTCATCAAACCCAATTACCCAATGGTTGGAGCTGGTACAACAATGAATTACAACACTATACAAACAGTGCAACGAACGCATATCGGTCCAATGGAGTTCTTAATATTGTGGCAAAAAAAGAAGTATTCACCAATCAGGGACAAACAAAGCAATTTACCTCTGCCCGATTAAATTCGAAATTTGCTTTTAAATATGGACGCGTTGAAGCGCGGGCTAAATTGCCAACGGGCGCTGGAACATGGCCGGCAATCTGGATGCTTGGAAAAAACATTATTGAACCAGGCGGTTATTGGACTGGAACGCATGGAACCATCAATTGGCCGGCATGCGGCGAAATAGATATTATGGAACATTGGGGAACCAATCAAAATGTAATCTCTAGTGCGGTCCACCACCCCATCAATGGCAATTTATCCATTGGAGAATACATTTCCAATGCACAATATAAAGCGGGCGTGTCCAATGAATTTCACATTTATGCGGTTGAATGGAATGAACAAAGCATAACATTTAGTGTCGACGGCGTCAACCATTTATCCTATAATCCAACAGTGAAAAACCAATACACCTGGCCGTTTGATGCGGAACAATACATCCTGTTAAATGTCGCCATTGAACCGAGTGTTACACCAAACTTTGTGCAATCTGCCATGGAAGTTGATTATGTGCGGGTATACCAAGAAAACGCGCTGAACACCGCGCACACCACCAATTTACCTAAAATTAAATTATTCCCAAATCCCGTTGCAGACAACCTAACCATCACCTGCACAGAAAACACAAACGCTGCGGTTGAAATATATTCAATATTAGGACAAAAACTACATTCGAGCATTTTAAAAGGCACAGAAACCAACATTGATGTTTCGAATTTTCAGGATGGGGTATATGTAGTCGTGCTAATTTCCAAAGCAGGTACGGACACTTACAAGTTTATAAAAAAATAAATTTTTACAGGCTCGAATTATGCATTTTTCAAAGTTAGTACCCAGTGTATTCTATATCGACATTTCAGACGCACTAACATTATTTGTTGACTGTCTGCAATGCTCCATTGAACACGAAGATTTCAAAAATGCACAACCTTATTGTGTATTAGCCAAAGACGGCATAAGGATTATGGTTTTTCAAGACGAGCAATTAGCCAAAGAACATTATCCAGATCTCAGGATTGAAACGGATGATATTGATGCCGTGTTTGCAAAGGTATCGGCTACGCATCCTCATCTGCTGCACCCCAATCTCAATAAAGTTACGCTTCGGCCTTGGGGCGCCAAAGAATTTGCGATTGCAGATAAACAGATTGGTATAAGGTTCCAACAATGGGATACAATGAAATAAAAAAGGTAAACAACGAACCGCTAACATCGCTGATAATTCATATTAAACTAAATCAATATTATAATATATTATTTGTCAATTTTTTATATTTAAAACTTAATAGAAGTTGGAAAATGCGTGTGCGTAGTTTACCTTTGTCACATACGCATGAAAAGAGCGCATATTTACACGTTACAAGCAAACCTAACAGACGACACAACAACGACCAAACGGACTACTATAAACATAAAATGAAAAGAGATACCGAAATATCCAGTGAAGTTGCCCTTATTTGGAATACCGCCAATGACGTGCTGAGAGACATTTTTCAACGGACAGAGTACCCCGACATTATTTACCCAATGGTACTTATTCGCAGGATTGAAGGTGTTCTGATTGCAAAAACCGAAGAATTGCAAAAACAATTGGAAACCCAATTGGCAAAAGTAGATGCCGCGACGCAGACACAAATATTGAACAGCAAAGTATTAGAAGCTATAAAGTTTAACAATACCAGCTCGCACAATACTTTACAATCATTGGCGGACGAAGGCGAAAGCAGTATCAAGAATAATTTCATCAGTTATTTGAACGGCTATACCGACAATATCAAGATCATTATTGACCGTTCGGGTATTCGTTCGCACATCAACAAACTGGCAGAGGAGAAAATCCTTTTTACGCTTATCAAAGACTTCGCACAGATAGACCTTAGCCCGCAAAAGGTGAGCAATATCAAAATGGGTTATGTGTTTGAAGAATTGGTGCGAAAATTTTCGGAAGCCAACAATGCCGAAGCAGGAGAACACTACACGCCGCGTGAGGTAATTGACTTGATGACACACATGCTCGATATGGACGAGAAAGCCATTAAAGATGGACAACTCGTTACCATTTACGACCCTGCTTGTGGTAGCGGTGGTATGCTTTCGGCAGCAAAGGAGTTTATTGAAGAAACGATAAATCCTAATGCCAAAGTGGTCATGTACGGGCAAGAAGTAAATGATAAAACCTGGGCGGTGGCACAAGCCGACTTATTGCTGAAAGGCGAAACCGCATACATTACCAAAGGCGACACCCTTTACGAAGATGGTGCAACAGGCGAACAGTTCGACTTTATGCTTTCTAATCCGCCTTACGGCAAGAGTTGGAAAAAAATACAAAAGAAAGTAATGGCTGCCAGCAATGGCCGTTTTGAGGTGGGACAACCCCGAAGCAGTGACGGACAATTGCTCTTTACCCTGCACATGATTAGCAAAATGAAACCAGCCGAGTTGGGCGGTTCGGCCATTGCCATTGTACACAACGGCTCACCTTTGTTTAGTGGTGATGCGGGCAGTGGCGAAAGTGAAATCAGAAAATATGTTTTGGAAAACGATTGGCTCGAAACCATTGTAGCCTTGCCCACCGAATTGTTTTACAACACAGGTATTGCCACGTACATCTGGTTGATACGAAACAACAAACCCGAAAAACGCAAAGGCAAAATTCAATTGATCAATGCCGTTGATTTTTGGAAACCCATGAAACGCAGTTTGGGCAACAAACGCAGACGCATTCATAACGGAATAGAAGGCAGCGGCGAAAACGAACGCTATGTGGAAGCCAACGACCAGATAAAGCAAATCATCAAGATTCATAAAGCCTTTGTAGAAGGCCAATACTGCAAAATATTTGAACTCGAAGATTTTGCTTACCGCAAAGTGTTTTTGGATTTGGAGGAAATCGATGAAGATGGCGACCCAATGACCATTGAAAAAGAAGTAAGCATTGCTCAAAATAAACTGAACGAAATTGTATTGACTAAATCAGAGTATGACAAAGAACAATTGGCAGAGTTGAAAGATAAAAAAGGCGATGAAGGCGAATATACGTTTACCCTGAATCCCGAAAGCGAACTGGCAACCAAAAGCAAAACTACCGACGTTTACATTACCATTCGCAAAACCTTATATGGCAACAAATTAGGCTTGAAAGCCACCATTAATGTGCCCAAAATTGTAAGAGACACCGAATACATTCCCTGGAAAGACGACAAAGAGGCCTTTTTGAAAAAAGAAGTAGAAAAGAAATGGACTATAATAGCCGAAGAAAAAGGCTACGAAATACCCTTTACAAAGCATTTTTATGTGTACCAGCCTTTGCGTGAAGAAGCTACCGTGGTACAGGAAATGGCTGAACTGGAAAAAGAAAACCTTGATTTAATGCGTGAATTGGGAATTACATTATGAGCAAGTACGAAAAATATAAAGCAAGTGGTATTGATTGGATTGGTGTAGTCCCTAAACATTGGAAAAGGAAAAGATTTAGATATTGTTTTGATAATGGAAAGGGATTAAGCATAACAAAAGAAAACCTTATTGAAACGGGTATACCTTGTGTTAACTATGGAGAAATTCACTCCAAATATGGATTTATAGTTGACCCAGAAAAAGATGAATTATTGTGCGTGGATGAGAAATATCTTGAAACAAATCAATCATCTCTTCTTTCAAACGGCCATTTTGTTTTCGCTGACACATCTGAGGACATTGAAGGTTCAGGAAATTTCACTCACCTAATCGGTAATCATAAAATATTTGCAGGATACCACACAATAGTGTCAAGACTTAAAATAAATGCACACCCACGCTATGTGGCTTACTTCTTTGATTCAGTAGCATACCGAAATCAAATCAGAAGCGAAGTCCAAGGTGTAAAAGTTTTCAGTATTACAAATAAGATATTAAAAGATACGATTCTGTTTTTCCCTGAATTTACCGAACAACTCTCAATCGCCAACTACCTAGACCACCAAACCCAAAAGATTGACCGCCTGATATCTAACAAAAAAGCACAAGCAGAAAAACTCAAAGAACTGCGGCAAATTGAAATTAATAATGCGGTTACTAAAGGGTTACCTGCCGAAGCAGCAGTGAAAGCAGGCTTAGATCCCAATATTGAAATGAAAGATAGTGGTATCGAGTGGATGGGAGAAATTCCGGAGCATTGGCAATCTTTAAGACTAAAACATATCTCGAGTGTTAGAGGCAGAATAGGATTTAGAGGATATACAACCGAAGATTTAGTTGAAGAAACGGAAGGGGCTATTACAATTGGAGCAACCCATATTACTTCAAATGGACTCATTGATTTGTCAGCCCCCATTTATATCAGTTGGAATAAATATTATGAATCTCCAGAAATAATGGTCGAATTAGGTGATTTAATCATTGTTCAAAGAGGCAGTACAGTAGGCAAAGTAGGAGTAGTAATTACCGATTTTGGAAAATCGACAATTAATCCAAGTGTTGTGCTTATCAGGCCTAATAAAAGAATTGATACTCAATATTTATTCTTCTACATTATTAGTGATTTAATTTCAAAAACAGTTAGCCTGCTGACTTCTTCTACTGCTATTCCTATGATTTCACAGGAACAAATAGAAAACTTTGAGATTCTATTGCCACCAATTTCTGAACAACAAAGAATAGTTGAATATTTAAAAGCAAAGACAGAAGCAATCGACAAACTCATTAAAAATATTAGTACCCAAATTGAAAAACTCCAAGAGTTAAGAAAGATAAAAATATACGAAGCCGTAACAGGCAAAATAAATGTAAACGAGTATGCCTAAAGAAATTGAAAATACGCAGTTGCTAGGCTCCATTAAGGAATTGATTGAGCAAAGCAAACAGCAGGTTGCGGTGACGGTGAATGCTGCCATTACAACCTTGTATTGGCAAATAGGGAAAAAAATAAATGAAGCGGTGGCTCAATATCAGGGAGAAACTTATGGCAAACAGATTGTCGCTACACTGTGGCGACAGTTATCGGAAGCGTATGGTAGCTCATTTTCTGAGAAAAACCTGCGCAGGATGATGCAATTTGCCGAAGTATTTCCAGATGAAAACATTGTATATGAAATGCGTAGCCAACTGAGTTGGTCCCATATTAAGTTACTTATACCCATTCAGGATCCACTGAAAAGAGCATTTTACATTGAAATCTGTAAACTGGAAAAATGGAGTGTGCGGGTTTTTCAAGAGCGTATCAATGCTATGCTTTATGAACGCACCGCCATCAGCAAAAAACCTGAATTGACCATTAAAAACGAGCTGGAACAGTTAAAAAACGAACAGCAAATTAGTCCAGACCTGGTGTTTCGCGACCCTTATTTTCTGGACTTTTTGGGTTTGAAGGATCGTTATTCAGAAAAAGATTTGGAAATCGCTATCTTAGCAGAACTCCAGGGTTTTATAACCGAATTGGGCAATGACTTTGGGTTTCTGGCCCGCCAAAAACGGATTACGATTGACAACAGGGACTATAAAATTGACCTCCTATTTTTTCACCGCAGGCTGAAATGCTTAGTGGTTATTGATCTGAAACTGGGGGAGTTTGAAGCGGGCTACAAAGGGCAAATGGAATTGTACCTGCGCTACTTAGAGCGATACGAAATGGTAGAAGGCGAAAATAAACCGATCGGGTTGATCCTTTGCGCAGGCAAAAATGAAGAGCATATTGAGTTGATGCAATTAGACAAAAGTAATATAAGGGTTGCGGAGTATTTAATCGAATTGCCTGATAAAAAGTTGTTGTTGCATAAACTGCATCAGGCAGTTGAATATGCCCGAACCCGGTTAATAAACTAAACTTGTAATGCCCCATGAGTAAACAGCGTAAAGATTGGGAACGTATATTTGAAGATCATTTTTGTCATCAGTTGGATACAAAATGGGGCTACCGCATTTTCCGAGATAGTGAAATTACCGCTGATAAGGTAAACTGTATTCATTGGGATAGGCTTGAACAGTTTTGGGAAGATACCCAACGTGCAAAACTACAAGCCATAAAATCGGAACTCGGCTACGAATGGAAAAAGGAACTCGGTAAAAAAATAAGTGAAGCGCTGAAGAGCAAACCACTGTTCCAATTACTAAAAGAAGGGCTGAAAGTAAACAGCCAATACAATTTAGACTTATTGTATTTCAAACCCGAAAGATCCGACAATACGGAACAGACAGTCCGATACAAAAAGAATATTTTCAGTGTTATTCGTCAGTATCATTTTACCAGTGCCGCCAATGCAAGGCAACAGGAAGATGACCGCCAAAGCATTGATATTGTTATTTGTTTGAATGGTTTTGCCATTATCACGGTAGAACTAAAACACACCCTTGCAGGGCAAAATGTAAATGATGCAGTAAAACAATATTGCAACAGAGATATTGACAGGGCCATTTATCACCGTGCTTTTGTTCACATCGCATCCGATGACGAAAAGGCAAAAATTGCCACAACTTTCAGCAAGCCACCTACTAAAGACGATTTCAGGGAATTCAATACAGGTTTGCTCAACGAAAAAATAAAAGGCGATGATTATGCCGTGCAATACCTGTACAATGAAATCTTGATGCCCGATAGCATTTTGAATTTTATTGAACGCTACTTATACGGCAATACACAAAACTGGATTTTCCCACGCTATCACCAGCAACGTTGTGTCAAACGCATTTACGATGACATTTCAGAACATTTCAGCAAAAAGAAATCGCTGAACCTGCGCTATCTCATTCAGCACAGTGCAGGAAGCGGAAAGAGCAATACTATTGTTTGGCTGGTGCAAAACTTGCGAAACCTGCACATCAAAAACCAAAAGTTATTTGACCATATCATTATCCTTACGCACCGTATCAATCTTGACGACCAGATAAGTAAAGACTTTATCAAAGCCATCGGTCAAACAGGCGTTGTGGGCTATTGCAAAAACAGTACTGATGTTCGTTTGGCATTGGGCGAGCGCTTGGATACTTATCGCAATTCCGAAATACCCGTTAATTCGCCGGTAATCGTTACAATTTTGCACAAGTTTTCATTCCTGAAAGGCTTGGCAGACCAATCGGGCAAAAAGATTTGTTTCATCATAGACGAAGCCCACACAAATCAGGAAGGCAAGTTGCACGAAAAAATGGTGGATGTATTTGATGAAGCCACCGGACAAACCACCCAGCAAAAAGTAGAAGAAGAAACAGACGAGCAGGAAGAATTGATTGAAGAAATTTCGAGAAAGGAATTTCCGAACCTTTGCTTTATAGCGTTGACTGCCACTCCGAGCGAAAAGACCATTCAGCATTTTGGCAGAGAAGGTCGTCCGTTTGATGTGTACAGTATGGATGAAGCCATTGGAGAAGGCTACATAATGGACGTAGCAAAAAACATCATCACTTACGAAACCCTTTACGAACTCAATTATAAACTGCCTGACGATTACAAGCAACATGAGTATCCGACATTGCAGGTTTACCGCGCATTGAAGCTAAAAGCCTTTGAAGATGATGACGTAATAAAAGAAAAATGTAAAATCATTGTTTCCATTTTCAAAGACAAAACAGCCGATAAAATTGAAGGCAAGGCAAAATCAATGATTGTAACATCAAGTCGTTTGAGTGCCGTTAAATACAAACTGTTTTTAGATGAAGAGCTTCAAAGACGAGGTTTTAAATGGAAAACATTGGTAGCTTTTTCGGGTCAAATCAACTATAACAGTAAGTTTTATTCCGAAACTGAAATGAACCGACCCAATAATCCGCAGTCGGTAAAGATTGAGGATTGTTTTGAAAAAGGTGATGATATTCGCTTTTTGATTGTTGCTAATAAATTCCAGGTTGGTTTTAGCGAAAAAATGCTGCATACCATGTTTCTTGACAAAGCCCTGCAAGACCGAAACGCAGTACAAACCATCAGCCGATTAAACCGCATTTATCCAGGTAAAAAGTTCGACACTTTAACTGTAGACTTTACCAATTCGTATGAAAAAATCATAAAAGCATTCCGTAAGTATCAGCACAATGTAGAGAGCCACAAAGAAGCCAATCCAGATGACCTATACAAAATCAAGGACGAATTATTAAAGCGTGGAATATTTACGCTCGAAGATGTTGAGGATTGTGTTCGTTTGTTCAATAGTGAAAATGCCAATGACATAGCACCGCTTTCCGCCTTGCTAACACAAGTAAAAGGCATATTGGAAGCCAAATGCGATATGGAAAAACGCAGGGAGATTAGAACTTTACTAGCTCGTTATGTGAGTTTGTTTGGTTTTATCCGTGCATTGTTCCGTTTGCGACTCAAAGACAAAATTCTGATTGATTTCCACATTTTTGCCTCGCTACTTTTCAAAAAACTCGACCCTACAATGAGTGCCGAAGATTTGGAAGCAGAAATTGCGAAAGTGAAACTCAAAACTTTCGACATTGAAAAAATTGCAGAAGGTGTTCAAGAACCAGAAGAGGGAGACGATGAAGGTAGCAATGGTGATGGTGGACAAACAGGTGGAAACGTAACCAATGTGAGGCCAATGGCGACCGTTGAAGAAGTTGTAATTGCTATTAATTTACGTTTCAAAGAAAGGGTTTCACCCGAAGGAGTTTCTGTGGTAGAAAATTATTTGCAGACATTACAAAAAGTAGATGACAAACAAGTTGCAGATCTGAGAGCAACCATTAAAAACAACTTGACACAGAACGAACGACAAGTGTATGATTTGGTTATTAAAGGCATTATGGACAAACTCTATACGGACTATATCATCAATCATTCACCACAGAATTATACCGAACTCACACAGGAAAATGTGCAAGGTTTTATAAATCATAGTGCATACAAAATGTTGAGAGAAATAATGAGAGCAGCTGCATAAAAGAAAATTAGAATGAAAGCCACGCCACAGTCAAACACATTTGCAAGCCACACAAGCCGATACACAGACCAAAGCTTGTAAATGAGTACTTGCCCAACCGCACACAGACACAGCGACCTTGGACAGACGAGAAACGACCGAGAAAGAAGGGCGAACGCATAACACGGGTTTGGCAAAAGTAGCGGTTCGGTGCTTCGCAGACATATTTGTAGGTAATCCAACTTTGGCTCCTCGCTTCCATCCTGATAGCTATCGGAATGGTGAAAATCGCCATCTTTGCCAAGCCCGAAAACCGTTTTAGAAGACCTCAAAAACCACAAATCTCCCCTACCCCCCATGCGGCAAAAAAACAAGTTATTCGCCGCAAAAATGCGGCGAATAACGCTTATATTTACCGCAAATATTTCCAGCCAATGGCAAATTATATATACGAATATGAAAACTGGACCGATTTTACGTGGCAGTATCAAGATATCAACCTTGTATTTGGGGAAGTGCGGTATCTTCAGGGTAAAATAATCGGGCAAATGAATGCTTTGGGCTTTTCGGAAAAGGAGGAAGCCACCCTGCGCACGTTAACCTTAGACGTAGTAAAATCATCAGAAATAGAAGGCGAATTGCTCAATTATGACCAGGTGCGTTCCTCTATTGCAAGGCGTT
>Ga0247832_1003081_pt1 | contig 23723 bp, 19 predicted proteins | sample LaCruzMarch2015__10_FD_192407 | JGI IMG/M metagenome (GOLD analysis project Ga0247832, IMG submission 192407) | Freshwater microbial communities from meromictic Lake La Cruz, Castile-La Mancha, Spain - LaCruzMarch2015_4m | ecosystem: Environmental > Aquatic > Freshwater > Lake | place: Spain... | reverse complement strand
CTGAAATCCGTCCTGGCTTGGCTAATATCCTGTACACCATGAGTCGCGTGGCACCGGGCTTGATGTTTGGGCAGTTAACCAACATGGTGCGTAAGGGATCACGGTGAGGTATCTGGTGGTTTTTTGGGCTAGAAAAAATTCGAGCGCCTTTTATGGAGTCGAACTTTCGCCCAAACTAGTTCGAGCCCCAAGCCTAGCGTCTAACTTTCACTTGTAAAATGACAGCGCTGAATGTAAATTTGGGTGTTTTGGCTGGAAAGTTACATTATGTAACTTTTGGGGTTATTACACGAAATATTACACGTTTAATATAAACTCGTATAAGTCGTTGATTTATATAGGTTTTTGACGAGCCTGGATTTCTGTTAATCCGTAGGTCCCTGGTTCGAGCCCAGGTCGAGGAGCCAAACACGCCTTACGGCACATAGATACCCTGCTATTCAAAAGATAGCAGGGTTTTTTGTTTGTTGCTCATGTAGCCACCATCTAGCCATCGGGGTAAGAACTCAATGGCTGGTCCCAGCCTTGAACATTTCAGCAGCCTTCTCGCATAATGCACTTATATCTGGAGAAGACCATGTTGCTTACAGCCGTGCTGACTGCCGCCGACGAAGGTGGATTTATCGCCCTGAACCCTGAAACTGGCACTACGACCCAGGGCGAAACCATTGCTGAAGCGGTACAAAATCTGAAAGAGGCTACGAGCCTTTATTTGGAAGAATTTCCATTAAACATACATGCGCATCCCTTAGTGACCACCTTTGAAGTGGCGCATGCCTAAATTCCCTGGGTTGTCGGGAGCGCAAATTGTGCGGGCGCTCGAAAGACTTGGCTTTGTGGTGGCGCGCCAATCCGGCAGCCACATTGTGATGCGCCGCAATGATCAAGGCTGCGTTGTCCCAAATCACAAAGAGGTCAAAGTAGGTACAGTCAATGGTGTGCTGCGCCAAGCCGGTGTCAGCGCAGAAGAATTTAATTCGGTGAATTGATCGTTGGTGCTGGCGACCCGAGTGAATGCGCTCTCCCCGCCTGATTTTTCAATCCTACCTGAGTGAAAACCGAGCAAAAAGTCAGTTTGTTAAATAATGCAACAAAATGGCTGATTACACGGTTTACTACACGGTTTATTACACGGTGGCTTTTAACCCATATAAGTCATTGATTTATATAGGTTTTTCAGTATCCGTGTTTTCTGTTAACCTGTAAGTCTCCGGTTCGAGCCCAGGTCGAGGAGTCAAACAAGCCTTACGGTACAAAGAAACCCTGCTATTTAAGATATAGCAGGGTTTTTTGTTTTGGAAGCGGGCAAGCACCGGGCTAGCAGGAAAAAGCAGTTTTTGCAGACAGTAATTTTTTAGGCACTTTTACCTATGGCACCACAGTTTTTGCGCCATAGCGGCAATAACCGGCCACGTGCTCGGACCGAAAATACTGACGATTTAGGCCTCTAGACCCCGTGGTTATTGGGCTTATAGCTATGCTTTTAGTAGCAAACAGGCGTAAAGTGCAGCGCGGGCTTGAGGGAGCCCTTGGGGGGCGGACGGGCAACCCGCGCAGTGCTGATGCCGCGCAGCGGCGAAGCACAAGGGTGGGCGGGCGCAACCACGTGATAACCGCCCGGCAGGCCGCTGACTGCCACCACTGCGCGTAAGCGCACTGACTAGGGCCAAGGTGCTAGCCGACCCATAGGGCGCACAGGCGAAGGCGCCAGGGCGCGAATGCGACCGGGGAGGCGCTGCCGGCTGACGCGACCGACCCCAGCGAAGGCCACTTTGCATAAGGCCTGTTTTGTGAACCCGATAGGGCGCGCCAGCGGTGGTCGTCATGATGGATGACGACGAGTTGAATGTGAAGTTTGCCCCGAATGCTTGACCGTGCGGTGATCAATGCCGGGCCGTTGGTGGCCTTATCCCTGCTCGACCAGCAGCTGGTGATGGAACTCGATGCGGGTGAGGCCGAGGTCATCACACTCGCCCGCCAGCTTGCGCCTTGCATGACCATCATCGACGAGCGAAGCGGGCGGAAAATTGCACAGCAGGTGTATGGGCTACAGGTCAAGGGATCGGCGGGGATCTTGCGTGATTGCCGCCGCGTGCCAGGCTGTGGGTGAGTAGGGGTCACGCCTTTGTTCAGCGCTGCGCAATGACGGTTCTGCGGCATTCAGTATCGAAAAAGGGGCCCTCCTGTTGCAAGTGACCACTTGGCACGTGCGTCCAGGCGGGCCACTGAACTCGTAACGATGGCAGCACGTGAAACCAAGTCATGCGAATCAGTCCCATGTCAATCTAAGGACTTAAAGCGCTCTGACCGAAGAATGAGCAAGCCAGACATAGCCAATAGAAAAATACCCGCCCATCCAAGCATATTGGGCACGTCGCCCCACGCCACATAGCCTATGAGCAGTGCAAACAGCAAACCGCTGTATCGAAACGGTGCCACCAAACTCATTTCACCGGAACGCATGGCCACAATGAGCAGGTAATAGGCCATGGAGAGGAACAAGGAGGCGCCCAATAGCAAGCCCAGCGATAGGCTGTCAACAGGCGTCCATGTTTGAGTGAGCGTAATACCCCCAGCCGCCACAGCTACCGAAACTGCGGTTGACAGCGTAATCAGCAGTGCAGGCACATGAAGGCCAATGCCCCGTGTGAGTGTGTCGCGAGCGGCGTGCAACAAAGTCGCCAATACGGCCAGCCAGGCGTAAACATTGAAACCCTCTGAACTGGGTTGAACCACCAGCAACACGCCAGTGAAGCCGAGCAAAATGAGCAAGCCTCGTTGCAACCCAACCTGTTCTTTAAGGAAAACAATGGCAAACGCCGTGATGAAAAGCGGCAAGGAAAGGTTGATGGCCGTTGCATTGGCCAAGGGCAGGTGAAAGACGGCTGTTAAATAGGCGAGTGAAGCCGCAGCATCAAGAGAACCCCTTATCCAAAGGCGCATGTTCAGCATGAGGCGCCAGTTTTTGAGGTGGCCCATGACCTGCGCCATGATGAGCACCAAGGTGGTGGCCATCAGGCCGCGAATAAAAATGAGTTGAGGGCCAGGCAATGTGGCACTGACTTGTTTAACCAGTGCGTCGTTGGCAATGAAAAGCGCCATGGCCAAACTCATGGCCAAAATACCACGCCGGTTGTCAGCGTGCATGCAGGCCTTCCAGTGCGACCACGAGAGGCCTATCAAAACAGTGGTTCAAACTTTGGCCGAGTTCACGCATGGCCTGGATTGTCGTTTAGGCTGGCTGAGACGGAACCCGCTACCATGCGGCCATGACTGTCCAACTCCAAAAAACCATCCCCGCCAACGCCATCGCCATCACCGTGGTGGACGCCGCACGATTCGCGCAACTCGCGCTGACCCTGCCGGCCGCGACCCGGCGCTGGTTGCAGACCGTCGGGTTTACCGGCGCCCCAGACAGCCATGCCCTGGTGCCAGATGCGCAGGGCAAGCTGGCCCAGGTGTTCGCAGGCGTGGTCCGGGCGGACCATCCGTTTGCCTTGTCCGCCCTGCCGACGGCTTTGCCGGAGGGGCGTTACCGCCTGTCCGACCAGGGGCTGGTGGTGAGCACCGAGCAGGCCGCCATGTCCTGGGAGCTGGGTGCCTACGAGTTCGACCTGTACAAACCACGGCGCCGTGCTGCCGCCCAATTGCTGCTGGCCCCCAGCCCGGACGCCCAGCGCGGCGTCGCGCTGGCAACCGCCATTGCAGCCACGCGGGATCTGGTCAACACACCGGCCGAACACATGGGCCCAGAAGAACTGGCCGCAGCCGCGCACATGGTGGCCAAGCAACACGGCGCGAAATTCCGCCAAGTGGTGGGCGACGCGCTGCTGAAGCAGAACTTCCCCGCCATCCACGCCGTGGGACGCGCCAGTACCCGCGCCCCGCGCCTGATCGAGCTGACCTGGGGCAAGGCCCGGGATCCCCTGCTCTGCCTGGTCGGCAAGGGGGTGTGTTTCGACAGTGGTGGCCTCGACATCAAGGGCGCCGAGGGCATGCGCCAGATGAAAAAAGACATGGGTGGTGCGGCCAACGCACTGGGGCTCGCCGCACTGGTCATGGCGCTCAAGCTGCCCGTGCGCCTGCAGGTGCTGCTGCCCACGGTCGAGAACGCCATCGCTGGCAACGCCTACCGGCCGGGGGATGTGTTCAAGACCCGCCAGGGTCTGCACATCGAAATCGGCAACACCGACGCCGAGGGCCGGGTTATTTTGTGTGATGCACTGGCGTATGCCTGTGAAGGCAAGCCTGCCCTGGTCATCGACCTGGCCACGCTGACAGGCGCGGCACGGGTGGCGCTGGGCCCCCAACTGCCAGCCCTGTTCTGCCGCAACATGGCCACCGCGCGCGAGTTGGTCGACCTGGGCCTTCAACTCGATGACCCGCTGTGGCACATGCCGCTGTGGGCGCCGTACCGGGCCGGAATTGAGAGCGCCATCGGCGACATTGTGAACACCGGCCGCAACGCGATGGCCGGCGCCATCAATGCGGCCCTGTTCCTGGAGTATTTCGTGCCCGAGTCCCAAGACTGGCTCCATATCGACCTGTTCGCCTGGAACGACGGCGCGCGTGCCGGTCGGCCGGTGGGAGGCGAGGCGCAGACCATACGCACCTTGCTGGCTTACCTGGAGCAACGCTTCGCGTCCGGCAAACCGGCTTAGCTGGTCTTTGAATGTGGACCAAGTTCTGGGCAAAGCGCCCAGTAACGAGGCAGGGAAGGCAGTCCCTAGTGATCTTGTTCGGCCTATTTGACGAAAACCGCCTAACGCTATTCCGGCTTCGCCCCAGAGAACCGCACCACCTTGCCCCAACGCTCGATCTCTGTTTGAACAAAGCGAGAAAACTCCTCGGATGAATTGCCCACAGCGGTTGCGCCATCAGTTTCTATCCGGCGGCGAACCTCGGCGCTCTGAACGGCCTGGCGGGCGGCATCGGTCAATCGGCGGCTGAGGGTTGGGTCCATGCGCCCAGGCGCAAACAAGCCAAACCATGCGCTCGACTCGTAACCAGGCAAGACCTCGGCAATGGCCGGCACGTCTGGAAACTGCGGAAGGCGCTGCTTGCTGGTGACCCCCAAGGCCTTGAGCCGGCCGGCACGAATATTGGGCAGCGTATTCACCAAGGGCGCAAACATCAGATCAACCTGGCCAGCGATGACATCCTGAACCGCAGGGGCCGTGCCCCGGTACGGAATGTTCACAATGAACAGGCCCGACTGCATTTTGAACAAGTCGCCAGCAAGGTGCAGCGATGAACCAACGCCCCCGATGGCGAAATTGAGTTTTCCAGGTCGGGTTTTGGCGTAGTCGATCAGTTCTTTAACGTCCTTGACCGGTACCGAGGGGTGGGCCACCAGCACCGACGGCTGCGTCGCCACGCAGGTCAGCGCCGTAAAGTCTTTGACCGGATCAAACGGCAAAGTGGGATACAGCGACGCGTTGATCGCGTGGCTGGTAAAACTCATGAGCAGGGTGTTGCCGTCTGGAGGCGCCTTGGCGACCAGATCGGCCGCGAGGTTGCCGCCCGCGCCGGCGCGGTTCTCGACAATCACTTGGCGCCCAAGTAACCGGCCCATTTCAACGCCAACCGCACGGGCCAAGGTGTCGGTCGATCCACCGGGTGAGGCTCCCACCAGGATCCGAATAGGCCCAGATGTGGCGGTCTGTGCCCAGGCGCTGGGAGCGATGCAAGACGCACCGAGCAGCGCTGCGCCGTGACTAAGCCACTGGCGGCGGGTCGGGGGGCGTTGGTATTCGTGCTTCACATAGTCCTTCTCATAAAACCATTGTGACCACAGACGTGCAGGCCCTTCGATTGGGGTGCGCAACGCCTCAGATGGCCTAACGGGTAGCCAGATAGAAAATTCAGCCGCGTGAAAACAAGTATGGCACGGGTTGGAGGGGTGCTAGCCAACTCAAACCAAGTCTCGAAGTGTTCCGCTATGGTTTGCTGCAACAGCGTGCGCGCGGGCTAGCTTGGTGGCAAGATTGCTTCCGCGCCGGCGGCAAATCCGTGCAGCTCCCATGCGCCACCTCCGCCGCCGTGCCATTCGACGCCCCAAGGGTCGGGTGCGGGTGAATCGTCTTGCCAATATCCACCATGTCTGCACCCCTCTCGATCGCCGGCGCAATCTCGCCGATCATGTCGCCGGCATGGGTGCCGATCATGCCAGCGCCCAGAATTTTGCGGTGGCCATAGGCTTCGGGTGAGTCGTCACTTCGGCCGCCACATGCGCCTCCTGCACGGCCTAGTGCGCCAGCATGGGATGGCTCACGATGTCGCCGATGGCAAAGATGTGCGGCACGCTGGTACGCATCTGGATGTCGACACGCTATGATGACCGCACCCCTCCATTTCACCCTGTAGACGTGTCCAACCTGGCAGAACAAATTCGCGAAGCACTGTCCATGTTTGTACGCAGCGGCACGGCGCCTGCGTTGATCGGTGGTTTGGCGGTGGTTGCGCACCAGGTCGTGCGCGCCACCAAGGATGTAGATTTTCTGGTGGAGGCCGAAGCTGCCGATAAGGTACATGCCGCGCTACTAGATTTGGGCTACGAGTGCCTATACCGCAGTGAAGACGCCGCCAACTATGTGCGAGCGGCGGAAGGGCTGGATTTGCTTTATGCGCACCGTCCCCTTGCGCGCCGCCTGCTGGCGCAGGCATCGGAGCGCGAGACCCCCATGGGCCGCATGCGCATCATCAGCGTTGAAGGGCTTATCGGCTTCAAGCTGCAAGGCTTCGTGAACGACGCAACGCGCACGCGTGACTTGGACGACATTCGCTCCCTGTTAAAAATTCACCTTACTTTGCTCAACATGGATGAGGTGCGTGAGTACTTTGCCCTGTTCAACAAACCAGACCTCCTCAATGAACTGCTCGGATAACGCCGAATCAAATTCTGAACCGGCGATAGACCGTGCCGATGCAGGTGTGGTACTTGCACGCGAAGCCGGTGTGCCTTTTCACTTGCCACTGGGCAAGGCTTCTGGGGTTGACCCCTTCACCGAATGGTTGAGCCTTATGGAGGTCGTGCAAATGCTTTGCCCCGAGTGGCCCGTTCGCGACAAGCCGATGCAGGGCAAGCTTTGGCGAATTTAGTATAAAAAAGCCGCGTAGCCCTCGTGGAAGCCGTGCGGCCAGCTACTGAATTTGTAGCAGGAATCCGATTTACTTACGCGCCGGCGGCAAATCCGTACAGCTCCCATGCGCCACCTCCGCCGCCATGCCGATGCTCTCGCCCAGCGTCGGATGCGGGTGAATCGTCTTGCCAATGTCCACCGCGTCCGCGCCCATCTCGATAGCCAATGCAATCTCGCCAATCATGTCGCCCGCATGGGTGCCGACCATGCCGCCGCCCAGAATTTTGCCGTGGCCATGGGCTTCCGGGCTGTCGTCAAACAGCAGCTTGGTCACGCCCTCATCCCGGCCGTTGGCAATGGCGCGGCCAGACGCCGCCCAGGGGAACAGGCCTTTTTTGACCTTGATGCCTTGGGCCTTGGCCTGGTCTTCGGTCAGGCCCACCCAGGCCACTTCGGGGTCTGTGTAGGCCACGCTGGGGACGACGCGGGCGTTGAAAGCGGCGCTGGCAAGCTCTTTGTTGCCCTGAAGTTCCCCAGCAATCACCTCAGCCGCCACGTGCGCCTCGTGCACCGCCTTGTGCGCCAGCATGGGCTGGCCGACGATGTCGCCGATGGCGAAGATGTGCGGCACATTGGTGCGCATCTGGATGTCGACCGGGATGAAGCCACGGTCGGTCACGGCCACGCCGGCCTTGTCGGCGGCGATCTTTTTGCCGTTGGGACTGCGGCCCACGGCCTGCAGCACCAGGTCGTAGACCTGGGGTGCGGGGGCGCTGCCGCCCTCCTCTGCTGCGGCAAACGTAACCTCAATGCCTTCGGGCAAGGCGCGGGCGCCCACCGTCTTGGTCTTGAGCATGATGTTGTCGAAGCGCTTGGCATTCATTTTTTGCCATATTTTCACCAAATCACGGTCGGCGCCCTGCATCAGGCCGTCCATCATTTCCACCACATCCAGGCGCGCGCCCAAGGTGCTGTAGACCGTGCCCATTTCCAGGCCGATGATGCCGCCGCCCAAGATCAGCATGCGCTTGGGCACTTCTTTGAGCGCCAGTGCACCGGTGCTGTCCACCACGCGCGGGTCCTTATCGAGCCCATCCTTCTGCATGAAGGGCAGGCGCACGGCCTGGCTACCAGCGGCGATGATGGCGTTCTTGAACGCGATGACTTTTTTGCCACCGGTTTTGTCTTGCCCGCTGCCGCTGGTTTCCTCCACCTCCAAGTGGTTGGCGCCAATAAAGTGGCCGTAGCCGCGCACCGTGGTCACCTTGCGCATTTTGGCCATGGCGGCCAGGCCGCCGGTAAGTTTGCCGATGACCTTGTCTTTGTGACCGCGCAGCTTGTCGATATTGACCACCGGCGCGCCAAAGTCCACACCCAAGTCGGCCATGTGGCTCACCTCGTCCATCACGGCCGCCACGTGCAGCAGCGCCTTGGACGGGATGCAACCCACATTCAAGCAGACACCGCCCAGGCTGGCGTAGCGCTCCACCAGAATCACTTTCAGGCCCAGATCTGCAGCGCGGAAGGCGGCGCTATAGCCGCCAGGGCCGGCGCCCAGCACCAGCAGGTCGCAAACCAGATCGGCCGCGCCGGCAAAGCTGGCGGCAACGCGTGCTGGTGCAGCAGCAGACGTCGCTACGCTTTGGGTAGCAGGAGAGTCAATAGCTACGGGGGCTAAGGCCTTATTTGACCCAAAAGTTTGGCTGACTGCCGGCCCAGCTGCGGCGCTTGCAGCCTCCAGAAAAAGCACCAGCGAGCCTTGCTTGACCTTGTCGCCCAGCTTGACCTTGAGCTCTTTCACCACGCCGCCCTGGCTGGCGGGGATTTCCATCGAGGCCTTGTCGGACTCCACGGTGATCAGGCTTTGTTCGGCCTTGATGGTGTCGCCGGCCTTGACCAGCAGTTCGATAACAGTGACCTCGGCGAAATCGCCAATGTCGGGGACTTGAATGTCAATCAGTGCCATACCTATTCTTTCGATGCGGGTCAGAACATTGACCCATGTGCCAGCGATAACCCACACAGCGTCATCACGCTCAAGCAAATCAAATCAAAACGCAATCCACGCCGGACCCGATCAGGTGCCGACTGAGGCCACTGCGCCGCGCGAAGTACACGACGCATCCAGATTTTGGTGAGGACAATCCAGGCGCTTCCCACACCAAAAAAAGCCATCTTGACGGCGAACCAATTACTGGCGAGGTAATCGCTTGTCGGCTTTCCCCACCAGACAAGCATGCCAAAACCACTCAACAGCATGACACCCGACATGGCGCCCGAAACCTTGTCCCACTGGCGCAAGCGCTTCACCACTGACTCATCCAGAGACGGCAAGGAGATCAGGCGATTTTTTTGAATGCTGCTCGCGAAGAGCAGCACCCAAGCCATCAAGTGCAAGCCTTTGAGAAGCGTCATGTCCATGCAAAACCCACCGAAAATTGCCGCGCCAACGCGCCCGCCGCAGCGTGTGGGGCAATGGGCCCCGCCGATTTCTGGGCCTTTGACCGCATGAGGCGGTGGCCCATGCCCCACACGCTGCCGCCAGTAAAGGAAATCAAAGCAGCACCCGACGAAAATCGCCCAAAATCTGCCCCAGATAAACGTTAAAACGGGCCGCGGCAGCGCCGTCGATCACCCGGTGGTCCCAGGTGAGCGACAGCGGCAACATCAGGCGCGGCTGGAAGGCCTTGCCGTCCCAGACCGGCGCCATGGTGCTTTTGCAGACGCCCAAAATCGCGACCTCGGGCGCGTTAATGATGGGCGTGAAATAGCGCCCGCCAATGCCGCCCAAGGACGAGATGGTGAAGCTGGCACCCGACATCTCGGCCGGACTGAGCTTGCCGTCTCGGGCTTTTTTGGCCAACTCGCCCATTTCCTGGCTGATCTGGAAGATGCCCTTCTGGTCGGCGTCCTTGATCACCGGCACCATCAGGCCGTTGGGCGTATCAGCCGCGAAACCGATGTGGTAGTACTGCTTGTAGATCAGGGCATCGCCGTCCAGGCTGCTGTTGAACTCGGGGTATTTTTTGAGCGCAGCCACACAGGCCTTGATCAGGAAGGCCAGCATCGTGACCTTAACGCCACTCTTCTCATGCTCTTTGTTGGTAGCGACGCGGAAGGCCTCCAGGTCGGTGATGTCGGCATCGTCATGGTTGGTCACGGCTGGGATCATCACGGCGTTGCGCAGCAGATTGGCGCCGCTGATCTTCTTGATGCGGCTCATCTCTTTGCGCTCGACAGGGCCGAACTTGGCAAAGTCAACCTTGGGCCAGGGGATCAGGCCCAGGCCGGCGCCGTCGTTGGCAGCGGCGGCAGCAGCCGGCTTGACCTGCGCTGCGATGGCCGCCGTTTGCACCGTGCCGGCCATGACCGAGCGGGTGAAGGCCTGCACATCGACCTCGGTGATGCGGCCTTTGGGACCACTGCCTTTCATTTCGGCCAGCGGCACACCCAGCTCGCGCGCAAACTTGCGCACCGAGGGCGAGGCGTGCGGCAGGCCCAGCGGCGCACCGCCGGGGGTGTGGGCCGGGCTTGCCACTGCGGTGGTTGTCGCCGCCGGTGCAGCCAGCGCGGGTATGGCGGCAGCGACCGGGGCTGACGCCACCGCTGCCACCGCTGCCACCGGCGCAGCGACGGGCGTCGCGGCCAAAGCCACACCTTCCAAAATCGCCAGCAGGTCACCAATGTTGACCTTGTCGCCAACCTTGACCTTGAGTTCTTTCAGCACACCAGCCGTCGATGAGGGGATCTCCATCGCCGCCTTGTCGGATTCGACCGTGATCAGGCTTTGCTCCAGCCGGATGGCGTCGCCGGTTTTGACCAGCACCTCTATCACGGTGACGTCCTTGAAATCACCAATGTCGGGCACCCTTACCTCGACCGGGCCGGTTGCGGCAGCCGCTCGCGCTGGCGCTGGCGCAGCCACTGCTACAGAAACAGGAGCTAAAGCGCTAACAATGACGGGGGCTAGAGCCTGTTTTGGCTCTGAAGACGAAGCAGCAGCCGGAGCCGCAGCGGCGCCGGCCACTTCCAGCATCAGCACCAGCGAGCCTTCTTTCACCTTGTCGCCAAGCTGCACCTTGAGCTCTTGCACCACGCCGGCGTGGCTGGAGGGTATTTCCATCGAGGCCTTGTCGGACTCCACGGTGATCAGGCTTTGCTCGGCCCGCACGGTGTCGCCGGGTTTGACCATGAGCTCGATCACGGTCACTTCGGCGAAGTCGCCGATATCGGGTACTTTGATTTCGATGACAGACACGTCAGTCTCCTTCTGTTCTTGGGGCCAACTCAGGCGTACAGCGGGTTGATCTTGTCGACCTGGATGCCGTACTTGGCAATGGCCTCGGCCACCTTGGCGACCGGCACTGTTCCCTCTTCGCTCAGCGCCTTGAGCGCTGCGACCACGATGTAGTGGCGGTTCACCTCAAAGTGCTCGCGCAGTTTGCTTCTGAAGTCGCTGCGGCCAAAGCCGTCGGTGCCCAGCACCTTGTAGGTGCGGCCAGAACCATCACTGTTTTTCGGGATGAAAGGCCGAATCTGCTCGGCATAGGCCTTCATGTAGTCGGTCGAGGCCACCACCGGGCCGGTGTGCTTCTCCAATTGCTGACCAACGAAAGAAAGGCGTGGCGTATCCAGCGGGTGCAGCAGGTTGAAGCGCTCGGCGTCCTGGCCTTCGCGGGTGAGCTCGTTGAAGCTTGGGCAACTCCAGACGTTGGCGGCCACGCCCCAATCGGCCTCCAGCAGCTCCTGCGCGGCGATCGATTCACGCAGGATGGTGCCCGAGCCCAGCAGTTGCACGCGGGGGGTGAGTGTTTGCCCGCCGGACCGCTCCAAGGGCAAATGCACCCCCTCGGGGGGCAGCGCATCACGCGCAGCGGACAGCGTGGGGGCTAGTTCCTTGCCTTCCTTGCAAAGGTACATGCCCTTGATGATCTGCTCTTCGGTACCGGCAGTCAGGCCCGGCATGGCGTAGTTCTCGTTGAGCAGGGTCAGGTAATAGAACACGTTGTCCTGCTTCTCCACCATGCGCTTCAAGCCGTGGTGCAGGATGACGCCCACCTCATGGGCAAAGGTCGGGTCGTAGCTGATGCAGTTGGGGATGGTGCCGGCCATGATGTGGCTGTGGCCATCCTCGTGCTGCAGGCCCTCGCCGTTGAGCGTGGTGCGACCCGAAGTGCCGCCTAGCAAAAAGCCGCGCGCCTGCATGTCGCCAGCGGCCCAGGCCAAATCGCCCACGCGCTGAAAGCCGAACATCGAGTAGTACACGTAAAACGGCACCATGATGCGGTTGCTGGTTGAATAGCTGGTGGCGGCGGCGATCCAGCTGCTCATGCCGCCGGCCTCATTAATGCCCTCTTGCAGGATCTGGCCAGCCTTGTCTTCCTTGTAGTACATCACCTGGTCTTTATCGACCGGGGTGTATTGCTGGCCGGCTGGGTTGTAGATGCCGATCTGGCGGAACAGGCCCTCCATACCGAAGGTGCGCGCCTCGTCCACCAGAATCGGCACCACGCGCGGGCCCAGGGCCTGGTCGCGCAGCAGCGTCGTGAGAAAACGCACATAGGCCTGTGTGGTGGAGATTTCGCGGCCTTCCGGCGTGGGCTCCATCACCGACTTGAACACGTCGAGCGAAGGCACGGTGAACTGCTCGTCGGCCTTCACCCGGCGGTGCGGCAGGTAGCCGCCCAGGGCCTGGCGCCGCTCGTGCAGGTACTTCATCTCAGGCGTGTCGTCGGCCGGTTTGTAGAACGGAATATTGGCAATCTGGCTGTCCGGCACCGGGATGTTGAAGCGGTCGCGGAAGATCTTGATGTCTTCGTCGGTCAGTTTCTTGGTCTGGTGCACATTGTTTTTGCCCTCGCCGCTCTTGCCCATGCCAAAGCCCTTGACGGTCTTGATCAGCAGCACGGTGGGTTGCCCCTTGTGTTTGACAGCGGCGGCATAGGCGGCGTAAACCTTTTGTGGGTCATGGCCGCCGCGGCGCAGCGCGAAGATGTCGTCGTCGCTCATCTTGGCCACCATCTCCAGCGTCTTGGGGTCGCGGCCGAAGAAGTGTTTGCGCACAAAAGCACCGTCATTGGCCTTGAAGGCTTGGTAGTCACCATCCAGCGTGTCCATCATCAGCTTGCGCAAAGCGCCGTCTTTGTCGCGCGCCAGAAGTGGGTCCCAGTCGCTGCCCCAGAGCAGCTTGATCACGTTCCAGCCAGCGCCGCGGAACTCGCCTTCGAGCTCCTGGACGATTTTGCCGTTGCCGCGCACCGGGCCGTCCAGCCGCTGCAAATTGCAGTTCACGACAAAAATGAGGTTGTCGAGGTTTTCACGGGCGGCCAGGCCAATGGCGCCCAGCGACTCCACCTCATCCATCTCGCCATCACCACAGAACACCCAGACCTTGCGGTTCTCGGTGTTGGCTATGCTGCGGGCGTGCAGGTACTTCAGAAAACGGGCTTGGTAGATCGCCATGAGCGGCCCCAGACCCATGGACACCGTGGGGAACTGCCAGAACTCGGGCATCAGCTTGGGGTGTGGGTAGCTGGACAGGCCCTTGCCACCCACCTCTTGGCGGAAATTGAGCAGCTGCTCCTCGCTCAGGCGGCCTTCGAGGTAAGCGCGGGCATACACGCCGGGCGACACGTGGCCTTGTATATACAGGCAGTCGCCGCCATGCTCCTTGCCAGGCACAGCGCTCTCGGCGTGCCAGAAGTGGTTGAAACCGGCGCCAAACATATGAGCCAGCGAGGCAAAGGAGCCAATGTGGCCACCCAGGTCGCCGCCATCCACCGGGTGATGGCGGTTGGCCTTGACCACCATGGCCATGGCGTTCCAGCGCATGTAGGCGCGCAGGCGCTCCTCAATCTCGATATTGCCGGGGCAACGCTCTTCCTGGTCGGTCTCTATGGTGTTGACGTAGCCGGTGTTGGCGGAGAACGGCATGTCAATGCTGTTTTGCCGTGCGTGCTCCAGCAGTTGCTCCAGCAGAAAGTGTGCCCTCTCTGGGCCCTCACGCTCGATCACTGCGGACAGAGCGTCCATCCATTCACGGGTTTCCTGGCGATCGGCGTCGTTGGCCGTGCCGCTGAAAGGCTGATCGGGTGCTGCGGACATGTCTATCTCCTGTGGCTTGGTGCCAACTTTATTACGGTGTAGAAATTTTCCCACAAATTCATATTTTTTTCAAATAATGCTATTTCAATTCATATTATGAAATTTACTGCGCAACGATGCCCTGGACAAGCGGCCACAAAGTAGCCGACGGCCAGGCGGCTCACCTACACTCGGTGCATGCCTCTACCGCAGCAGAAACAAGCCTCCGGCCCTGTCAATACGAAACCGCTGGCCAAACTACGCAATTGGTGGTGGCGCCTCACGCCGCAGCGGCAAGACCGCTTTGCCGTGCTGGCGCCCTTGGCGGCAGTGCTGCTGTTCTTGGCCGCCATCGTCGTGGCCTTTGCTTACCTGCGACTGGAAGAAATCGACCGCGAACAAGAAGCCGTTCGGCGTGATGTTGAATACACGCAGCAGCGCCTGCGCCTGCGCTTGCTAGAGCGACAAGAACAGTTGATGCAATTGGGCAGGGAGATGTCTAACCGCGAGATCGACACCAACGATTTCCAGGCGCGGGCCGAAGCCATGATCAGCGCGCACCCCGAACTGCAAGGTCTGAGCTGGATCGACGAGCGCCGACGGGTCAAATCCAGCATCGGCACCGCCAGCCTGTCGGCCGTGCAGCTGCGCACAGTGGGCAGCACCATCAAGACCGGCGAGAGCGAAAACTCTTACAGCCTGGCCAGGGACCTGCAGCAGCCGATCTACACCCAGCGCAGCGAGTCGCCGGACAACCCTGCCCTGTTGCAATTGCATGTGCCGCTGAGTGACCGAGCCCGCTTTTTAGGCGTCTTGTTGGCCGAGTATTCGGTCGATGGGCTGTTTCGTTATGGTGTGCCGTCTGAGGTGTCGGCCCGCTATGCCATTTCATTCCACGATGCCAAGGGCACACTGCTTGCCGGCACCAAAATCCCGCCACGAGGCCCCGCCACAGGCTTGTTGCCTTGGGTCAACCAAGCCAACGCCTATGAAGTGCCAGTGTCCCCTGTGGGCAATGGTTTGCTGATTCGTGGCCAGGCCTACCGCACCTCGCTCGGCGTCATCGGCAGCGGTCTGTTCTGGTTGGTGACAGCGCTCAGCGCCATGACCGCCTGGATGCTGATTGCCAACTGGCGCCACACCCGGCGTCGCTTACAGGCCCAGCAGGCCCTGGTGTCCGAAACCAGCTTTCGGCGCGCCATGGAAAACTCCATGCTCACGGGCATGCGCGCACTCGACCTGCAAGGCCGCATCACCTATGTCAACGCCGCTTTTTGCCAAATGACCGGCTGGAGCGAGTCCGACCTGGTTGGGCGGACCGCGCCATTTCCCTACTGGCCTGACAACGACACTGCCAACCTAACCGCCCGGCTTGAAGATGAACTGTCCGGCAAGACCACACCGGGCGGTATCCAGATGCGGGTCAAGCGGCGGGACAGCACGCTTTTCGACGCTCGGCTATATGTGTCGCCACTGATTGATGCCAAGGGCACCCAGACCGGCTGGATGACCTCCATGACCGACATCACTGAACCCAACCGGATCCGGGAACAGCTGTCAGCCTCCCACGAGCGCTTCACCACCGTGCTTGAAGCACTCGATGCGTCCATTTCGGTCGCCCCCCTGGGCAGTGATGAACTGTTGTTTGCCAATAAGCTGTACCGCCTCTGGTTCGGCACGCCGGCCGGCGGCCACCTGCGCCTGGTGGCTCAAGCAGGCGTCGTGCCCAGCCCACCCACTCAAGAAACTCAGGACGATGTGGACGCCTTTGCCGGACTGCCCACCAACCTGCTGCCCGAATCCGAAGCAGAAAGCGCTGAGATTTACATCGAAACGCTCGGCAAGTGGCTGGAGGTTCGCACTCGCTACCTCAGCTGGGTCGACGGGCGGTTGGCCCAGATGGTGATCGCAACCGATATCACGGCCCGCCGCATGGCCGAGGAACAGGCCGCTGCCCAGACCGAGCGGGCCCAAAATGCCAGTCGCCTGATCACCATGGGCGAGATGGCCTCCAGCGTCGCACATGAACTCAATCAACCGCTGACCGCCATCAATAACTATTGCAATGGCATGCTGTCGCGCATCAGAGCCCAGCAAATCACCGAACAAGACCTGCTGGGGGCGCTGGAAAAAACCGCCAAGCAGGCCCAGCGTGCCGGTCAAATCATCCAGCGTATCCGCTCCTTTGTGAAACGCAGCGAACCCAACCGCACGCTGTCTGAGGTGGCGGTGATGGTGGATGAGGCGCTGGAGCTGGCCGAAATTGAACTGCGCCGACGCAACGTCCGGCTAACCCACTATGTCGCGCCGCGTTTGCCGCAACTGATGGTGGACCCGATCCTGATCGAGCAGGTGCTGCTGAACCTGTTGAAAAATGCGGCTGAATCGGTCGATGCAGCGCAACGACCCTCGGCACAGCGCAGCGTCAAGCTGCGCGTGACTCAGCAAAGCGTCAATGATCGGGACGTGATTGAGTTCAGTGTCACCGACAGCGGCCGAGGCCTCACGGCTGAAGTCTCCGCCAGACTCTATGAAGCGTTTTACTCCACCAAGGCTGACGGCATGGGCATTGGCCTGAGCCTGTGCCGCTCCATCGTGGAGTCGCACCTGGGCCGAATGAAAGCCGAGAACATCTACAATGGGCCCGTCGCGAGCGGCTGTGTTTTTTCATTCTGGCTGCCGTGCATTCAAGCCGAGACGACATCAGGCATCGATCCCCAACTGACCGCGAAAGACGCGCACTGACACCATGAGCTTGATACCTAAAAAAGGCACTGTTTACGTGGTCGACGACGACGAGGCCGTGCGTGACTCCCTTCAGTGGCTGCTTGAAGGCAAAGACTACCGGGTACGTTGCTTCGAGTCGGCCGAATCCTTTCTCAGCCGTTACGACGCGCGTGAAGTCGCCTGCCTGATCGTTGACATCCGCATGGGCGGAATGACTGGTCTGGAGTTGCAAAGCCGGCTGATCGAAGTCAGCTCACCGCTACCCATCGTCTTTATTACCGGTCACGGCGATGTGCCCATGGCGGTGGACTCGATGAAGAAGGGCGCTATGGATTTCATCCAGAAGCCCTTCAAGGAAGACCAACTCGTCACCCTGGTGGAGCGCATGCTGGACCAGGCCAAAGACTCGTTTGCAGAATTTCAAAGCGCTGCCAGCCGGGATGCTCTGATGGCCCGCCTGACGCTTCGCGAAGCGCAAGTGCTGGAGCGCATCGTCGCCGGCCGCTTGAACAAGCAGATTGCCGATGACCTCGGCATCAGCATCAAAACGGTGGAGGCGCATCGCGCCAACATCATGGAAAAACTCAACGCCAACACTGTTGCCGACCTGCTCAAAATCGCGCTTGGGCAAAACGGCGGCAAGGCCTGAGCCATGTCTGCAGCCGCTCAACTTATTGATGGCGTGGCTTTGTCCCGCCTGCTTCGCAGCGAAGTCACCACCCGAGCCGCTGCCCTCAAAGCAAAAGGTGTCACGCCTGGCCTGGCCGTGGTGCTGGTCGGCGAGAACTCGGCCTCTCAGGTCTACGTGCGCAACAAGGTAAAGGCTTGCCAGGAAAGCGGCCTGCACTCGGTCTTGGAGCAGTACCCGGCCACCACATCTGAGGACGCCCTGCTCGCAAGCATTGACGCGCTCAACCGCGATCCTGCCATTCACGGCATCCTGGTGCAGTTGCCGCTGCCGGCCCACATTGACGCGCAAAAGGTGATCGAGGCCATCTCGCCGGCCAAAGACGTTGACGGCTTCCATGTCAGCAGCGCCGGCGCTTTGATGGTGGGGCAAGCCGGTTTCTGGCCCTGTACACCCTACGGCTGCATGAAGATGCTGGAGAGCATCGGCTACGAGCTCAAAGGCAAACACGCGGTGGTGATCGGGCGCAGCAACATCGTCGGCAAACCGATGGCACTGATGTTGCTGCAAAAAAACGCCACCGTCACCATCTGTCACAGTGCCACGGCTGACCTCAAAGCCATGACGCTGCAGGCGGATGTGATCGTGGCTGCGGTGGGCAAACTCAATATCCTGACGGCCGACATGGTCAAGCCGGGCGCGGTCGTGATCGACGTTGGTATGAACCGCAACGCTCAGGGCAAGCTGTGCGGCGACGTCGATTTTGACGGCGTCAGTCAGGTGGCCAGTCACATCACGCCAGTCCCCGGTGGCGTAGGCCCTATGACCATCACCATGCTGCTGGTCAACACCTTGGAAGCCGCCGAAAAAGTAGCCCTTGTCAACTGACACCTCCCGTCCATGAACCCATTACTTCAGTTCAACGCGTTCCCTCTTTTCGACCAGATTCGTCCCGAGCATGTCGCACCAGCCATGGACGATCTCTTGGCTGCGGCCGATGCCGCCCTGAACGCCGTCACACAGCCGGACTTTGTGCCCCAGTGGGAAGCGATTGCGCGCGTCCTGGACGTAGCAACCGAGCGGCTTGGGCGCGGCTGGGGAACGATCAGCCACCTGAATGCCGTGGCGGACACGCCTGAACTGCGCGCCGCGTACAACGCCGCCCTACCCCGTATCACCGAATTTTTCACCCGGCTTGGTGCCGACGAACGTCTCTATGCCAAGTACAAAGCCCTTGATCCAGCCAGCCTGAACCCGGAACAACGGCAGGCGCACCACAATGCCATGCGCAACTTTGTGCTGGGCGGCGCCGAGCTGCAAGGCACGGCGCGTGATCGCTTTGCCGCTATCCAGGAGCGCCAGGCCGCGCTGGGCCAGCAGTTCAGCGAAAACGCCCTCGACGCCACAGATGCTTTTGCTTATTACGCCAATCTGGCCGAACTGGACGGCGTGCCGGACGACGTGATCCAGGCTGCCCAAGCCGCCGCCCAGGCCGACAGCAAGGATGGCTACAAGCTGACCTTGAAGATGCCTTGTTACTTGCCGGTGATGCAATTTGCCGGTAGCAGCGCCCTGCGTGAGCGGCTTTACCGCGCCTATGTCACCCGGGCGTCGGAACAGGCCGACGAGGCCATGCGTAAATTTGACAACACCGCCCTGATAGGCGAGATGCTGACACTGCGCCGGGAAGAAGCCCAACTGCTGGGCTATGCCAATTTTGGTCAACTGTCGGTCGCCCCCAAAATGGCCGATTCACCCGAACAGGTGATCACCTTTCTGCGCGACCTGGCCCAGCGGGCACGGCCCTTTGCCCAGCGTGATCTTGCAGATTTGCGCCAGTTTGCCGCCACCGAGCTGGGTTTGACCGACCCTCAGTCCTGGGACTGGTCGTATGTGAGTGAAAAGCTCAAAGAAGCCCGCTACGCCTTTAGCGAGCAGGAAGTCAAGCCCTACTTCACGGCGCCCAAGGTGCTGGCTGGCTTGTTCAAGATCATTGAAACCCTGTTTGATGTCAGCATCGCACCCGATACCGCGCCGGTCTGGCACCCGGGGGTTGGCTTTTACCGGATTGAGCGGGCCGGGCAACTGGTGGGGCACTTTTACCTTGACCCGGCTGCGCGTTCCGGCAAACGGGGCGGTGCATGGATGGACGATGTGCGTTCCCGCTGGCTAAGGCCAGACAACGGGCAATTGCAGACCCCTGTGGCGCACCTGGTGTGTAATTTTGCCGATGGGGTTGGTGACAAGCCCGCGCTGCTCACGCACGACGATGTCACCACCCTGTTTCATGAGTTCGGCCATGGCTTGCATCACCTTCTCACCCAGGTGAACGAACGCGACGTATCCGGCATCAGTGGCGTCGAGTGGGACGCGGTGGAACTGCCGAGCCAGTTCATGGAAAACTTTTGCTGGGAATGGGACGTGCTGCGCCATATGACGGCGCATGTCGACACCGGCGAACCATTGCCGCGTGCCCTGTTCGACAAAATGCTGGCCGCCAAAAACTTCCAAAGTGGCATGCAAACGCTGCGCCAGATTGAATTTTCACTGTTCGACATGTTGCTGCATGCCGAACACGACCCTGCGCATGATCTTCTGCCCCTGCAGCAGCAGGTGCGCGACGAGGTGGCGGTATTGCAGCCGCCGGCCTGGAGCCGCACCGCCAATACCTTCAGCCACATCTTTGCCGGTGGTTATGCGGCCGGCTACTACAGCTACAAGTGGGCCGAAGTGCTGAGCGCCGATGCTTATGCAGCTTTCGAAGAGACAGCCGGTGCCGATGGCCTTCCCAACCGGGACACCGGCAAACGTTACCTACAGACCATACTGGAGATGGGCGGTAGCAGGCCTGCCATGGCGTCTTTCAAGGCATTCCGTGGCCGTGAGCCGCAGCTCGATGCCTTGTTACGACATCAAGGCATGGCGACACCGGGCTGAAAGCCGCTGGCGTGATGCTCACTAGGACGGCTCCCAAGTGCCTGGACAGCTTGGTGGCTGGAGTGGCCGTCACACTCATGGCATGTTCATTGGCGGCGCAACCCATTTACCGTATCGTCGGCGCTGATGGGCGAGTCACCTACTCTGACAAACAGCCCGCGCTAGCAGGTCAGAACAAAGTCAGCGAGGCTGGGCGAGCGCCCGAAGCAGATGCAACCCTGCCACTGCCTGTCAGCCTGCGAGCGGCCGTACGTCAATACCCTGTGGCCCTCTACACCACGGCAAACTGCACACCCTGCGCCACGGGCCGGGCCCTGCTGCTTCACCGCGGCATCCCATTTACTGAGAAAACCATCACCAGCCCGGAAGATGCTGAGGCATTTCAAGCACTGAGTGGCGAAAATACCCTTCCTCTGCTCACGATTGGCACCCAGCAAATCAAGGGCTGGTCAGAGACGCAGTGGCAGTTATTTCTGGACGCTGCAGGCTACCCCAGGTCGTCGCAGCTGCCACGCACTTACCGCTTGCCAGCGGCCAAACCCCTGGTAGCGCTGGCTCCGGCTGCGGTGGCAGCCCCCGGGCAAAGCACAGCCGCCAACCCAGACGCCCCGCCGGCACCATCAGACACGGCACCCGTAGACACAGCACCGCCAGCACCGACCCGCCAATCAATAGCGACACCTCGTGCGCCAGTTGGCGCCAACAACCCAAACCCGGCCGGCATCAGGTTCTGAGGCTGGATTCCTCATAGGTCACGGTGCGTACCCCACCGGACGTGCCCAGCAGACAGACCTGCGCCTTCTGGTGGGCAAACACGCCCACCGTCACCACCCCCGGCCATTGACTTACCAAAGTCTCAAAACCTAAGGGATCCGCGATGTCCAGGCCGCTCACATCCAGGATGATCTGACCGTTGTCGGTCAGCAATGGCTGGCCGCCAATCATTCGCACCTTGGCCTCGCCCCCAAGCTCTGCAAATTGTCGCCCGATCCGGCGCGCGGCCATAGGGATCACCTCAACCGGCAGCGGATAACGCCCCAGGCTCTGCACCAGCTTGGACTCGTCTGCAATGCAGACAAAGCGGCGCGACTGAGCGGCCACAATTTTTTCACGGGTCAGGGCCGCGCCACCACCTTTGATCATGTAGCCACGGCCATCAATCTCATCGGCGCCGTCAATGTAGACCGCCAACTCGACCACCTCATTGGAGTCAAACACCGGAATACCCAGGGCTTGCAAACGCTGCGTGCTGGCCAGCGAGCTTGACACCGCCCCCTTGATGTCGCCACGCATGGTGGCCAAGGCCTCGATGAACTTGTTGACGGTGGAACCCGTGCCCACCCCAATGATCTCGCCAGGCACCACGTAGGCCAGGGCGGCGACGCCGACCAGGGTCTTGAGTTGGTCATGGGACAGGGTGACGGCAGGGGATTGGTTTTTCATCTGGGAGAATCGGGCTGATCTTAGAAGTTGTCGTACTCACACCGCTTGAATTATCCGATGCCGTTACTCCCCTACGCCCTGGCCCGCCCCTTTTTGTTCGGTTTGGACCCGGAGGCGGCCCACGACCTCACGCTTCAAGCCCTGGCCCGAACCCAGGGCACACCCCTGCAATGGGCCTATTGCGCCGAGCGGATCCATGACCCGCTGGTGCTTGCCGGCCTGCGTTTCCCGAACCGGGTGGGCCTTGCAGCCGGGCTGGACAAGAACGCCCGCTGCATTGACGCACTAGGCGCCATGGGCTTTGGGTTTGTCGAGGTGGGTACCGTGACACCGCTGGCGCAACCAGGCAACCCCAAGCCCCGGATGTTCCGTCTGCCGCAAGCCCAGGCACTGATCAACCGACTGGGTTTTAACAACGACGGGCTTGCTGCCTTTATTGCCAATGTCACGCAGTCGGGCCATCACCGGCAGCGCGGCGCAGCCAGGACCGGCAAGCACCCCCCCATGCTGCTTGGGCTCAATATCGGCAAAAATGCGGCGACCCCCATTGAGCAGGCTACCGACGACTACCTGCTGGGCTTGACAGGCGTCTACCCGTTCGCGGATTACGTCACCATCAACATCTCCAGCCCCAACACCAAAAACCTGCGCGAATTGCAGTCCGACGAGGCGCTGGACAAGCTGCTGAGCGCGCTGGCCCAACGCCGCGAAGCCCTGGCACAACAGCACGGCAAACGCACGCCGCTGTTTGTCAAAATAGCACCCGACTTGGTACCCGAGCAAGTGCAGGCCATCGCCTTGGCACTGCAGCGGCACGGCATGGACGGCGTGATCGCCACCAACACCACGCTGGCTAGAGACGCGGTTCAGGGCCAGCCACATGCCACGGAGGCCGGCGGCTTGTCTGGGGCGCCAGTGCTGGTGGCGAGCAACCGGGTCATCACCCAGTTGCGCGCCGCGCTGGGCCCAGGCTTTCCGATCATCGGGGTCGGCGGCATCATGAGCGGCGCCGATGCTGTAAGCAAAATCCGGGCGGGTGCTGATGTGGTGCAAATCTACACCGGCCTGATTTACCAGGGCCCAGCCCTGGTTAGACAAGCTGCAATTCAGATTAAAAACAGGCTCTAGGCCACGCCAGTATTGAATAGTCTGCTATTTTTTATATAGCAATATCTTGTATTTTCTCATCACTTGGTTGAGCATGGCTTGCCAACGACAGGCGGCAGCCTGTGGTGATCAGGCTGGCGGGGCGCCAACCTCAATCTGTCGTCATCGCCAGCACATGCTCAGCAATCGCCAGTGAACTGGTCAGGCCCGGGGACTCAATGCCAAACAGGTTGACCAGCCCAGGCACACCATGCGTGGCCGGCCCCTGGATCAAGAAATCACGGGCGGATTCATTAGGGGCATGGAGTTTTGGGCGAATGCCAGCGTAGCCCGGCTGCAGCGCGCCGTCAGCCAGCCCTGGCCAGTAGCGCCGCACTTCGGCATAAAAGCCGTTGCCACGCGCCGGGTCTACCACCCAGTCCTCGGCCGAATCCACCCACTGCACATCGGGGCCAAAGCGGGCCTGGCCGCCCAGATCGATGGTCAAGTGCACACCCAAGCCGCCAGCTTGAGGCATGGGGTAAATCAGCCGGGAAAACGGTGTCCGGCCTTGCAGCAAAAAGTAGTTGCCTTTGGCAAAGCGGGTTTGTGGCACATGAATCGGGGCCAAGCCCTTGAAGGTGGCAGCCAAGGCACTGGCTTGAAGACCAGCAGAGTTGATCAGCAAACCGGTGCGCAGAACTGTGCCATCAGCCGTACGCAGATCAATATGGCTG